>JAAUYI010040097.1_pt1 | contig 40595 bp, 34 predicted proteins | sample 7278041 | NCBI WGS metagenome assembly JAAUYI01 (sample SAMN14350216, study PRJNA611818) | marine sediment metagenome | isolation source: surface marine sediment (0.6m) | place: French Polynesia: Moorea | collected 2018-08
AAGTCGGCACAAATAAACATCACTATGTAACAGAATGTAAACTAGCACAAAACCCTTGGGATTGCTACTCTTCGAGAAGCCACTTCGTGTCTACGTTTCACTTCGTTCCACGCCTCTTTCAGAGGAGCTGCGCTCTAAGCGAAGCTATGCCGCAGGCTTTACGCAATGACATACCTTGAATTTTTTACGCCGACTTACTTAATCCCAATTTGAGCAATAAATCATCCGTTGGTTTGACAGCGATCATTCTAATGTAGTATATTTGTAGCACGAATTAAAATTAGTACATAACAAAGAATCTATGCACCCTAAAAATAGATTCCCAAACTTTTAAACTAAAATTATGTCTTACGAAAAACTAAAACTATCTACCTCAACACCAGTTTTATCTTGGGCAAATCATGAATTAAAGCATGAAGAAACCAAGATGGCAAAAAATATGGCATCCCTGCCATTTGTATTTAAGCATATAGCCTTAATGCCAGATGTACACCTAGGTAAAGGAGCATTAGTTGGTTCTGTGATTGCCACTAAAGAAGCAATTATTCCTGCGGCTGTGGGTGTAGATATTGGGTGTGGTATGTGCGCCATTAAAACCCCATTTAAGGGGGAACAATTAGAAGGTAAGCTGAAGAAAATTCGCCAGGATATTGAAGCAGCAATTCCTACGGGATTCAACGAGAATAAAGATACTACAAAAAATGTGACTAACTGGCAAGGTTGGCGGGATTTTCCAGATTTGCACCGTGGGGTGCGAGACTTGGAAGGAAAAGCAATGAAACAGTTAGGTTCCTTGGGTGGTGGTAATCACTTTATTGAGGTTTGTCTGGATACAGAAAACCAAGTTTGGTTAATGTTGCATTCTGGTTCCCGCAACATTGGGAATAAGCTAGCACAATGCCATATCAGCACTGCTAAGGAATTAGCTAAGATGGCGGGTAATAGCTTACCCGATCCTGATTTATCCTATTTTGTGGCTGGAACTCCTGAATTTCAAGCATACTGGCATGATTTGCAATGGGCACAAAATTATGCACGTTATAATCGCGACGTAATGATGGCAAGGTTTAAGCGTATTATTGAGAAACATCTAGGGGGTGGAAAGGCAACTAAGCCTCTATTAGAGGTGAATTGTCACCACAACTACGCTGAGAAGGAAGTGCATTTTGGTGAGGATGTTTATGTAACTCGCAAAGGTGCAGTTCGCGCCCAGAAAGAAGACTATGGTATTATTCCTGGTTCAATGGGGGCAAAATCTTACATTGTTAAGGGTAAAGGTAATCTGCATAGCTTTTGTTCTTGCTCCCATGGTGCTGGACGTTTGCTATCAAGAAATAAGGCCAAAAATACTTATACCCTCGATGATTTAATTGAGCAGACTAAGGGTGTTGAATGCCGCAAAGACAATGGTGTTTTGGATGAAATTCCTAGTGCTTATAAGCCAATTGAGCAAGTGATGGCAAATCAATCCGATTTAGTTGAGGTTGTAGCTACTTTAAAACAGATTGTTTGTGTGAAAGGTTAGCTGACATCTTGCACGCCTCGTACTAATACTGATTTTTTATTTTTAAACTTTGCTTGGTTCAAGAAAGAGGATTCATCCGTAGGCACTAATGCGCGAATTATAAATTATCAATTACCAATTATTTTGACCGCAACATTTAGAAATGTTAAATCAAAAATCATCTACTGTCACACCTCTGTTTGCAAAATTATTTCCTAGTTCGAGATTTCAGTCTATAGAGTGCCAGATTATTGACAAGAGTGATTTATCTCATGGTAGTTTAAATCAGACAAGTATCAAGATTTTGAATTGGAATATTGCCAAGAATAATCATAATGCTAACTGGCAAAAAGATTTTTTATGGATTGTCGAAAAATATGCACCAGATATTATTTTCCTCCAAGAAGTTCGCCTCTGTTCAAAAGATCGACATATGGGTCAAATTTCTGATATGAATTGGAATTTTGCTCCTAATTTTGTTGACACCTATAAGCATACTTATTTTGGAGTATTAACAGCAGCAAAATCTAAATGTATTGCCAGAGAATCAATGGTGAGCATACATTCCGAACCAATTACAAAAACACCAAAGATTTCCCTACTCAGTGAGTATTCATTATCTAGCATCCATAATCTATTGACCATCAATACTCACATGATTAATTTTGTCAATTTAAGCAAGTTTAAGGCTCAAATCCAAGAATTAGAATCGCGGATAGCTTTACACCAAGGACCTATTATTTTATCGGGAGATTTCAATACTTGGAACTACTCACGATGGTATTTACTCAACCAAATGACAGATAAATTAGGATTAATAAAAGCAGCTTTTTCTCCCCAGGATAACAATAAAATTAAACGCTTTCTCTTGTCCCCTCCACTAGATTATATTTTTTATCGGGGACTAACTGAAAAACCTAGCTTTGCTCAGGTTATAGACCATATATCTTCATCAGACCATAAGCCTATGGTGGTAGAGTTTTCTTGTTGCTAAAATAAATTTTACATCAATGAAATGCTCCCATCTGGCTATATTCCCTTAATTTTGATAGCAATTATCTGTATTGTTTATATCTTGGGAATTGTCAATGCTGCCCATGCTGTGATGCATGTCCATTCATCTCGGGGAGCGATCGCTTGGAGTATTTCTTTAATTACTTTTCCCTGGTTCGCCATTCCTTTATACTGGGTGCTAGGTAGGAGTAAATTTAAAGGATATGCTGAAATATTACATTTAGCTTACGTAGAACACCAAGGATTGGTTCGTCAGGCATACGGTGAGATTTTAAAGTTTAAGGTAGCACCATCGTCACAATTTCAACCCCTACAAAAATTAGCGGAAAAATTGACACCAATTCCCTTTACATCCGGTAATAGGGTGGAGTTGTTGATTAATGGAGAACAAACCTATGATGCCATGTTAGGGGCGATCGCATCGGCAAATAACTACATTTTACTGCAATCTTATATTATTCATGATGATCAGGTGGGGAATAGGTTTCGCCAAGCCCTAATTACTAAGGCAAAACAAGGTATCTCCATCTACTTCCTCTATGATGAAATTGGCTCCCAGAAGCTTTCCCGTGGTTATATTAAGTCTCTGCGTCAAAATGGCGTGGGGGTAAGCGCTTTCTACAGCACTAAAGGTAGGGGTAATCGCTTTCAAATTAACTTTCGCAACCATCGCAAAATTTTGATTGTGGATGGGGAAGTAGCTTTTGTGGGAGGGTTAAATATTGGTGAAGAGTATTTGGGCCAGGGTACCCATCTTAGCCCTTGGCGAGATACCCATACTATGGTGCGGGGTTCGGCTGTACAATGTCTGCAAACTACCTTTCTGGGAGATTGGTACTGGGCTACCAGAACCATACCAGAGGTGTGCTGGCAAGTGAAACCAGAACCGCAAGATAATCAAACAGTCTTTGTTTTTCCTACCGGACCTGCTGACATATTGCAAGGCTGTACCCTATTTTTTGTCTGTGCAATTAACTTAGCCCGCGATCGCCTCTGGATTGCTAGTCCTTACTTTGTCCCCGATGATTCTATTCTCATTGCTTTGAAGCTAGCTGCCATCCGGGGTGTAGATGTGCGAATTATGCTACCGAATCGTCCGGATCATTTACTTGTCTATCTGTGTTCTTTTTCTTACTATGTGGAGATGCAAGCGGTAGGAGTAAAACTATATCGCTACCAACCTGGATTCATGCACCAGAAGGTGATTTTAATTGATGGAGCTATGGCAGGGGTTGGTACTGTTAACCTAGACAATCGCTCGTTTTTTCTCAATTTTGAGGTGATGGTTTTTGTCGCAGGGATGAGTTTTATTCACGATGTAGAACAAATGATGCAAGCAGATTTTAACTGCTGTCGTTTGGTTGAGTTGAAGGAGTATGACCAAAAAAGTTGGTGGTTTAAGTTAGCTACCAGGATATCGCGGTTGTTGGCTCCGGTGCTTTAGGTTTAGGGGAATGAGCGAATTTAGAATGAGCGAATTTAGAATGAAGAATTTATAATTTAGAATGAATCGAAATATGCGGTCTTGGGGTCTAACGCCACTCTCCTTGTCGCATTATTTTTTTAGATTCGTATAATTAATTTAACTAATTTAACTTTTTTTATAAATTTGTAAATGAACTATTTTATGAACTTTTTCTGAACAAAATATGAGCTTTTTGCACAGTAAAAATGAGTCTTGGTTCAGAACATGGATACGTGCTTAAATTTTTCTCAGGTTGGTACAGGATAACAGATTTTGGTTGTAAAAGTTGAACTACATATTGAATTATCTTGTCAGTCAACTTTCTTAGACCTCTTGCAAAAGTCGAAAAAATCAAAATGTGATTCAGTAGCTTGCTTCAATACTAGGTGCGGAATGCAGTGAAGGAAAAAATTCCCAATGTTCAGGACTCAGTATGAAATTTTAAGTCTTTATGCAAGAAGCCTATTTTACAGTTCAAAGGAGAAAATTCCATGTTAAAAATTAATGCCCTCAAAACTCTTCCCATCACTATAACCACCATCCTTGGTATAACTTTGTTAGGGACACAGTATCAAGCAGCAGCAATAGATAACAGGCAAAGTAACCCAGACAAATTACAGCCTGTAAGAATAGATTACACAAATCAGCAGCTAAATAAAGATAATTTATTTGCTAACAATCGTGATTATTGGTGGGGACCGAAACGGGATTTTAGAATTTGGATGCCGGGATATATAACACTCAATAAGCACGATAAGTTAATGTCAAAGGGCTCAAATAATACAGCTTACATAATTATGCATAGAGATATTGACGGAATGGCTAGAATACCTAAACCATGGATTCCCAGATTTCTAAATAGGACTATGCGAAAAACTATTGCGAATCATGGCAAAGTAATCAGGTCTAGAAATCTTGCGATGGGTAGTCATCCTGGTTTAGAATTAATGATTCAGCATTATGACGGAACTTTAGGTCAATACCAGGCATTTGTGGTGAAACGAAGGGTGTATGTTATTGGAGCCAGAACAAAAAATGAATTAACCAGCGAAAGTGTTAATTTCTTCAATTCTTTCCAGGTTTATCCCCAGCGCGTGTATTACTAATAGTTTTAAGTAATTTTACGTTTTATTTGCTTGATGTAACAATACGCCAGTAATGCATAATAGTTTTTTGAAGCCAGTTTCTGTGATTTCCAGAAACTGGCTTTCCAATGCTAATGTTAAGAATAACTAAATACTTTAAACTTACGTGATATTAACCACTGCCTCTATAAAAAAAAATGATATCTTGATTGAAATAATACTTGTAATTATCTCAAAGTAAGTAAAAATCATGAAAACCTGACAAAAATGTTTTTTATTACCTAAATACTTCACCTGTCATCCTAATAGCTAGCTAATAATATGTTGTTGAGCAATTATGTTAGGACATGGCTGGAGTCTTGTGAGTCTTGTGAGTGAGCAAGATGGGTATATTTAAAAAGTATTTATTTATACTAAGGGATAGTCTATGATAGTCTACTGTACCAATCCTAGGTGTTCCCGGCCTAGAAATAATAGTGATGGTAACTTGAGCGATAGTAACTCTATCACAGCTAAATATTGTATTAACTGTGGAATGAGTCTTTTTTTACAACATAAACGCTACATAGCTTTAGAAGAAATAGGGAGAGGGGGTTTCGGTAGAACATTTCGCGCCCATGATTTCACTTTTGATAAAGAGTGTGCGGTTAAAGTATTTTATCCTCCTAACACTAGCAGACTCACAGCAGAACAACTGGATAAAGCAAGAATAGCCTTCAAAAGAGGATCGCAAATTTTACGTACCCTCAATCACGAACAAATTCCCAGGGTCTATGATTTTTTCGATTTACCAGCACCTAGTGGAGAAATAGAGCCTAATAATCTTAGCCACCAAAAGTTATTTTTTTTAATACAAGACTATATACCAGGTGACAACCTGAAATATGAATTAATTAGACGCAATTTTTCAGAAAGTGATGTACTCGAAGTATTGAAATCACTTTTACAAGTACTTAACGAAACTCACAAACAAGGTGTTCTGCATCGAGATATCAAACCTTGCAACATTATTAGACACAGAGATAATCAACAACTCTATTTAATAGATTTCGATACAGCAATAAAAAGAGATTTAGAGCCTGGTATTCCTGTTGAATATTCATTTGCGATGGGTACAGTTGGGTATGCACCGCCAGAACAATTATCTGGAAGGACAATAGATATATCAGCAGATTTATATGCCTTAGCTGCAACCTGTGTCCATTTATTAACTAATAAGTCTCCCACAGAAATTTGTAATACTGGTGGTTCACTTCATATATGGAGAAATTATGTACCCCATGTTAATCATAGATTTGCAGATATTCTCGATCGCATGCTCTCATTAAATCCGAGAGATAGATTTCAGTCTGCGGAAACAGTGCTTGAAGCTATTGATAATTTGTCAATAACAAGGATACAAGCAGAAGAGAAAGAGACTGAAATATCTCCACCTACATTATGGGATACTGCAATCCATAATCTCAAAAATATAACTAGCCAATTATGTGTATCACTACAAACCTTCTGGAAAAGATGGAGGCGCTGGATGGGATTTTTGTTGTTGGCTATACTAGCTTTGATTCTAGTTTTATTCGTGAGAGAAATTAATCTAGCTCCAATATCAATACCCCCTCAAAAAAATAATTCTACCAAAGTTTCAGCGATAAATTCTACACCTAAACCTCTAGCCCAAGCAATACCTAATAATATTTGTCCAAATTATCCCAAATGTCCGAATGGTGATAGCTTCAGTTGGGGTGAAGAAATTATGTTCCCCAAAAATAGTACACCAGCAAAGCAAAAAGGAACAGAAGCCTTTAAAAAAGAAAAATATCAAGAAGCAATTACACACTTTAAAAAATCATTAGACTCAAATCCTAACGATCCAGAAACAGTGATTTATTTAAATAACGCCTTAGCATCACTTTCTTCTAGTAAAAAAACATTAAAGATAGCAGTTAACATACCAATTGATGCCAATAGTAATACTGCTGAAGAAATTTTACGTGGAGTTGCTCATGTTCAAAGTGAATATAACTGTGGAATTGATAAAATTAAACAAGTGAATCTCAATAACCAACAAAATAGTTTTATTAGTTCCAATTGTGCTGCTTCTGGGATAGACGGAAGAAGGTTACAAGTCCTAATAACAAACATTCCAGCAGATGAGATTAAAGCTGAAAATATTTACCATAAAATTGCCGATAATCCTAGTATTTTAGGTGTAATAGGTCCTTTTACCAGCAAACAAACTTTAAATGCAGGGAAGATATATGGAAAAAAAGAACTTGTTCTGATCTCACCCACTAGTACAGCTGTCAGAAAAATAAAGTATGATGTAAATTCACCTGATTATGCACTTCCTTTTAATAAATATGTTTTCCGTACATCTCCGACTGATTCAACGGCTGCTAGTGATCTAGTTGAATATATGGGGGGAAAAAAGTACCAAAAAGCAGCCATTATTAAAGATGCTGCTACTCCATACAGTAATTCCTTAAGTCAAGAATTTATCAAGTTTTTACGAGAGAAGGGGGGAGAAGTTATTAAGATTCGTTGCGATATTTCTCAAGGAAATATTCTAATAAAAAGCTGTGTACAACAAGCTGTGCAGAAAAATGCAGATGTAGTGATGCTAGCTCTTAGCAATAAGAAATCAGAAGAACTTCTTGCACGTCTGTTTACTTCCATAAATAGGTCATCAATTAAAGCATTAGGTGGAGATGGTTTATATATTGAAGAAGTTACAAAGTTGGATATTGAAGATGAAAGACTAGTGCTTGCCGTTCCTTGGCATAGAACTGACTCTGCATTTGAAAAAGAGTCACATAAACTCTGGAGTAATAAATCAAATTTAACACCACATATCAATTGGCGTACTGCTATGAGCTATGATGCGACTCAGGCTATAGCTGAAGGATTAAAACAAGAAGATTATCCTACTCGTGAAAATTTGTTTCAAAAATTGTCATCAGATAATTTTGAAGCAAAAGGTGCTAGTACACTAGTTAAATTTGATAGTAAGACTCATGATCGCAAAATTGATGAGGATACTAAAGTTGGAGTTTTAGTGAAAGTACAAGATTCTAAGTTTGTTCTTCTGAAAACTCCAAAAAAATAAATGCTTAGTTAATACCAAACTCTTTCAATTGGTTTTCTAGACAAATCATTTACAAACCAATATTAATCCGGGATTATCAAATATTATTTTGTTAGCAAATTTGACTGTAGAGATATGAGGCAGCGTGCTTTAAAAGCTTCTGAATCTGGGAAAATACTTATTAAGAAGGCTATAAAACGAAAAGATTGGAATCTAGAGGATAACAGATGGCTCATAGAAGCCAGTAAAATTCTAGAACCTAACCAAAATTGGGATCGATTAGCAACTAACTATATCTATGCTAGTTATGTTTCTTTTGCAACTTGGAAACGTTTTCGGGAAGCAAGACAGCCAATTAGAAAGGAAACATTTAAGGCCTTTTGCCAAGTTCTAGATTTAAACTGGAAGGAGGTAGTAGACAGTGGCTGCCATTTGAGCGAAGCACCACCTATTTCCCATTTTTATGGGCGCAATCAGGAACTAGCTTATCTCACCCAATGCATGATTCAGGAACGCTATCGGTTAATTGCTATTTATGGGGTAGGAGGAATCGGAAAGACTGCTTTGGGTTATCAGCTGATAGAAAATATCGCCAATAGATATGACTATTTCATTATGCGTTCTTTGGCTGATGCACCACCACTTACAGAAGTGGTAGCAACACTTCCAAAAATAAAAATTTCATCCCACTCTCATAATAATGGAAACTATCTTTCGTCATTAATAGAATATCTATACCAACACAGATGTTTGCTGATATTAGATGACTGGGAAGCAGTTATAGGTACTAATGAACGAAATTATAGAGAATATAATCATTTTTTACAACGAGTTGCACAGGAAAGACATAAAAGTTCTCTATTATTACTCAGTCGAGAAAAACCTCAAGAGCTGGAATTATTATCAGATAGATTTGTTTGCTTCCACAAATTAAGAGGTTTGAGCTGTGAAGAAGCTAAGATAATTTTAAAGCAAGAAGGTTTGGTTGGTACAGACCATCAGTTAGAGGAATTTAGCAGAAGGTACAGCAATCCTTGGATACTTAAGAGGGTTGCAAGACAAGTCAAAGCAGTATTTGATGGTGAATTATCATTTTTTATCAACAATGTTTCTGATTCAACATTCTTTAATGACCAAATTGCTACTTTTATAGATAATCAATTCCGTGAGCTATCTCCAGAAGAAGTAAATATTATGTATTGGCTGGCTATAAGGCGTAATAAAGCTTTATGGACAAACCTACAAAACGATACAAAAAATTACTTGTCACCGACGATTTTATTTGAAAAATTACATTGCTTAATCGAAAGGCGATCGCTAGTTGAAAAAAATCGCAATTATGGTCAAATATTTTATGTATTAGACCCAGTAATACTCAAATATCTTACTACTAGATTTGTCAATCAAAATTGTGAAGAAATTAAAGAAATAATCAACCATCAAACTATCCAGGGTTCAGAACTCCTTATTAGCCATAGCTTCATTACAGAAAATAATCAAGATGAGCCACTCACTCAAGAACAAATGAGGCGTATTGTCAGACCAATTCAAAACTATCTACAAACATTTTTTTATGGCAAGGAACAAGCTAACCAGAAATTGCGTACAATTTTATCTCTATTGCAAGATAGACAAGACATAGGATATGCACGCCAAAATATTGAACTTCTCATATCTTAACCTGAGTTCGGTGTTAGGAGTTAAAAGAATTTAGAATTTAGAATGAGCGAATTACGTTTTGCAACGGGAATGTTACCCCGACGCAAAACGCGCTGATTATAGAAGTAGGGGAATTCAACCCCCAAGGTTGGTTAAAATTAAGAGCAGCTTACGTTCTCCGTGGGTAAGTCCTGATATCTGTTAATACGCAAGCATCGTTAACCATTATTGGTGCGTTGCGCTCCGCGACAACGCACCCTACACAGGGGGTTGCTGAATTGGAATATGAAATTTAAGAATCAGGTATCTCAAACTCCTTTTCTCTTTCTCTGCGCCTGGAGCACCTCTGCGTGAGACAAATTCATATCTTTATTTAGCCACGCCCTACACAAAATATTAATCCAACTCATCCTCGCCAATATCTGCGAGTGCGGGAACTCCATCTTCTGGAGAACGCAAAAACTCTACCATTTCCTGCACTGCTATTGGTGGTGGTGGTGTGAGTCTAGAAACCACTAAGGTAACAATAAAATTCAACACCATCCCAATACTGCCAATACCTTCCGGAGAAACCCCGAAAAACCACGGCTGCATACCGTAAAATTTCACACCTACAATGTAGATAGTGGTAAATACCAATCCCACAATCATCCCGGAAATTGCCCCTTCCCGGTTGGTGCGCTTGTCGAATACACCAAGGACAATTACCGGGAAAAAGCTGGCGGCTGCTAAACCAAAGGCGAAAGCCACCACCTGAGCCACAAAGCCGGGAGGATTGACACCAAAATAACCAGCGATCGCAATAGCAAATCCTACCATAATTCGGCCCACCATCACCCGTTGAGGTTCGGAAGCATTAGGGTTAATCAAGCGATAATAAACATCATGGGCAATGGAACTGGAAATTACCAGTAATAATCCCGATGCGGTAGATAAAGCCGCAGCAAGTCCTCCCGCCGCCACTAAGGCAATAATCCAGGGGGGTAAATTTGCTACCTCTGGGGTGGAAAGCACGATAATATCTCGGTCAATTTTGATTTCGTTCTCTTCTTTATCTGGCTTCAGTTCAATCCGTCCATTATTATCTTTATCGGAGAATCCTAACAGCTTGGTATTCTCCCATTTGTTTGCCCAGTCTAATTGCTGTATCTCAGTAGTGGTTTTATTATGTAAGTTATCTATCAAGTTATAGCGGGCAAAGGCAGACAAGGCAGGAGCAGTGGTATAAAGTAAGGCAATGAAAAGTAACGCCCAACCAGCAGAATATCGAGCCGCACGGGGAGAAGTTACCGTATAAAAGCGGACAATTACGTGGGGTAGTCCTGCTGTTCCCACCATCAGGGCAATGGTAGTTAACAGCACATCCAATCGAGATTTATTGGCAAAGGGTTTAGTGTATTCTGAGAAACCCAAATCCAACTGTACTTGGTTGAGTTTATCAACGATATCACTACCAGCAAAAGCCAACTGAGGGACAGGATTCCCTGTCAATATCCAAGCGATCGCCACTGCGGGAATTAAGTAGGCAATAATTAATACTGCATATTGGGCGACTTGAGTCCAGGTAATGCCTTTCATTCCCCCCAAAACGGCAAAGAAAGCTACAATCACCATGCCAATTACCACCCCCGTACCAATATCTACCTGCAGGAAGCGGCTAAAGACAATTCCCACCCCCCGCATTTGTCCGGCTACATAGGTGAGGGAAACAAAAATCGCAGCAACCACCGCCACCAAACGGGCTACATTGGAATAATAGCGATCGCCCACAAAATCAGGGACGGTATATTTACCAAACTTACGTAGGTAGGGAGCTAGTAACAATGCTAATAGGACAAATCCCCCCGTCCATCCCATGAGGTAAATAGAGCCATCGTAACCCAAAAAAGAAATAATCCCCGCCATAGAGATGAAAGAGGCGGCAGACATCCAGTCAGCAGCAGTCGCTGCACCATTGGCGATCGCCGGTACGCCGCGATCGGCTACAAAAAAACCTTTACTATCTTTAACTCGGGAACGCCAACCAATGTAAAGATAGAGAATAAAGGAAATAATGACAAAAACAGTCGTCCAAGCTTCAACAGGCATGATTTATAGATTGATTTTGGTATCAGGGGTTGATTGTATCAGGCTGTAACCCTGAGACAAACCCAAGAGTGACAAATATCAATATCACACAATGGAAGGAAGAAGGAAGAGGGAAGAGGGAAGAGGGACAAACACAAGAGTGACAAATATCAACATCACACTCTTTCAGGAGTCATTTTTTTTCTAAATTCTAAATTCTAAATTCGGCGTTGCTGAATCCAGGTATAAATTTATCTCACGCAGTGAGTCCACTTGCGGTGGACGGGTTCCCCGGCATAAGCAAAGTGGCGCTCGCGAAGCGTATCCGAAGGATTCACCCGAAGGGAGGCGCAAAGGCGCAGAGAATAAGAGTTTTAATTATTCCATTTTTCAATTTCATACTTCAATTCAGCAACGCCCTAAATTCTAAATTCAGAAATCTATTCTCTCAAGAGTTGTGCGATAAACTGTTGTAACTTTTGATAATGGGAACCTTGCCAGTAAACTTGGGTACAATCTTGGCAACGATAAAATTCCTGTCTTTGCTGCTTAACACTTTCTGGTAACTGCTCTATTACCAATTGTTTTGACACAGGAGCTAATAAACCATTACAGCGCAGACATCTTTGGAAAGGAGAAACAAACTCAGACAAATTGAAGCGGCGCATAACTTCCAATATCTGTTTTTCTGGGTTCGTCTCCCGTACATAATATCCATAAGTGACTAAACTCCGCATTAATAACCCCTTATCGCGGGTTAATAAAATTCGCCCTTGACTGCTGGAAATTTCAGCTAGTAGAGCATCAGGGTAATCATTGCGATACAAAGTATCAAAACCTAACAATCGTAATGATGTTGCCAATTTACCCAAATGTACATCTAAGACAAAGCGTAAAATTTGGGGAAGGGGGGAGCGTAAACAAACTGTAGGTTGAATCTCTGCGATCATGGAAACTGGGTACACATCTATTTTGTCTCCATCCCTGACAATATAACCAAAATCCACAAATTCCCCATTGACTTGAATGCAATCAACCTCTGGATGAGGAACTCCCAAAGCCTCTATTGTATCCTTAATAGAAGCCCTTTCCGTAAAATTATGGTTAATTGGTGACTGTTTTTTATGCTTCGGCAAAAAATGATTTAACTCTGCATAGAAGGAAAATGAGGCAACAAACATATGGTTACAAAAGAATATTGGTCAATATCCATGAAAGAATTTTTAATCTGTTTCTTCACTCTAGCTAGAAAATGGTTGATAGTTGTTAGTTGTTAGTTGTTAGTTGTTAGTTGATGGTTGACAGCTTAGGTGTGGGAGCCGCAGTCGAGGTATTTTCATCGGCAGGTTGTGGGATTTTCCCATGAAGGGCTAGCTTGAAAATAATTAGGAGGCGCAGAGTTTGTAGGGGCGCATTGCGTGCGCCCTTGAGGAGTTAGTCACCCCCGCATTTTCAGATCCGCAGGTTGTGGGATTTGACCGTGGGGGACTAACTTGAAAATAGGAAGTGGGAGTTAGGGCGTGTTTTCAAACCCTAGTAGTTCATCCTCTGATGGCTAACAGATCCCCGACTTCTCCAAGAAGTCGGGGATCGCTCACACCGCGACTTAATGAAACTTTGCAGGGTAAATCAATTTTTCGGCGTTGCTGATCGAATGCGGTTCATTTTTACCTATGATTTCCGGAGAAGCAATACCAGAATATATTGAGAATATTTATCCATTGTATGAAGAGCATAATAGAAACTTAATATAATCTATATAATTCCTTCACCTTGGCTTTATAGCATCTTTGCAGCTTAATCTATTGCTATGATAATCAATAAATATTCTCAATTACTTGAATTTTTAATTGAGTTCCGTTACAGTTTGAGCAGAGACAAGATGGTTAGGAACAAACTATGTCAGAGTAAAAGGTAACATGAGATACTAGTATGACTTCACGAGCTGAATGGAGGTAATAGTTAAATAAATAACTTTATTCAAGCCGCCAATGCTTCAGTACTAAGTTATAGAAAAGCCATTAAAAAAGCTTTTTGTGGCATCAGTGACTTGAGAAACTTCTGTCAAAAATAGTTTTTTATTTAATCAAAAACAGTTTTTATACGGTGTTTATTTGATGTGCTTTATGTATAAAATTTTTTGAACATAAATTCCGGAAAAGCCTATTCTAATTATGAATATCTTATTTAGAAAATAAAATTTGACAAATTTTTTTAATTAGGTTGATTGTCTAACTATAGCCAGTCCTTATCTATTATCTTTAGTAACTTTAAATACATAGTTATTCGAGTAATATGTGTCGGGAATGGCATTACTAAAACATCTGACGAGGTTAATTTAGAGAATAGCAAAAGCAAATTATTGTCATCTATTGGTTGGTCAAATTAAATAGTGAATTGAAATGAGTACTTTTTTTTGTTCAGATAATTCCCGCAAATTAGGAGAAGAAATTATTGGCACTGCCAGTAACTATGAGACATATATACTGATAGAATGTCCACCCCCTTGGCATTATCAAGCCTTTAATTCCCGATGGGTGCCAGATAATCTACAAGTATTAGTCAGGGAAATTAAAAGTCAAAAATTACCAATCTCATTTTTGTTAATCGCTAACGACTTGTCCCACAAAAAAGATGAAACAACTCTATTAATTTATCAAAAGAAACCAGGAATTAGTAATGGTTATCGCCAGCAAGAGTTTAGGCTAGAAAATATAGAACAAGTAGCGACAACAATTAGAAAGTGGTTGTGGCGAAGACATAGTGATTGCGAACTAGAAACACCGAAAAAAAGAGATATTTTGGTGTGTACCCACGGTAGTCATGATAAGTGTTGTGCCAGGTATGGTAATCCTTTTTACTTCCATACCCAAGCTGCAATTTCAGATTTAGGATTGGAGAATATTCGCCTATGGCGTTCTAGTCATTTTGGTGGACATCGGTTCGCACCTACAATGATAGACTTCCCAGAAGGTAGATACTATGGGAATCTTTCTCTGGAATCATGCAAATCAATTTTGACTCGCACGGGTGATATTCAATGTTTGCGCCCAGTTTATCGTGGTTGGAGTACTTTACCACAGCCGGTGCAAGTGTTAGAGCGAGAATTGCTCTTGAAGTATGGGTGGAAGTGGTTTAATAATAAAGTTGCTGCCAATATTATTGAGCGAAGTGCGGATGATAGTACCGTGCAGGTGGAATTGATAGTGGAAGAACCCTATGGTTATGTCTACAATTACTTGGCAAAAATTGTTAAAGATGAGGCTAAAGCTGTAACAGTGAAACCTTCTTGTAGTGCTACCCAAGAATCTACGTTGGTGAAATATACTGTGGATAATCTATTGTTGAAATCTCAATCAGCTATAAATTATACCGCTTAACTGTAGTTTATCGTGGATTATGCGATCGCACATTCCAATTCTCGCTGACAGCATTGGAGTAATATCCCAACCCAGAAACGAAGTCAGATAACGTTCCCCTTAGGTTTAAGATTGTAATCCCAAAACTTGTAACTGTACAAAAAACGGATCGAGGCTGCTATCTTCATCAGCGTAGACAGAATCTAACTGCTTGGTGATTTGCTCCCGTTTATGGGCTTGCAAATATTCTTGAAGTGCTACAGCATAAAGCTGACTACGAGATAAACCCATGCGTTTGGCAAATTGTTCAGCAGCTTCAAAAAGAGGGTCAGGAATTGAAATCGCTGTTTTCATAGGTTGGTATAACTTTGGTTATACCCCTATATTATCAATGTTAATCAATCAGATAACCGAGATTCCTTCTCTAAAGCAAGGAAACGAATTCTTCAACACTAAGGTCAACATCTCGAATAATAGCTCGCAGTGTACCTTTAGCCAGTTGCTGATGATCTGGAACAACAACTTGAGCAAACGGTTCATCCCTTCGTAGAATGATGTGGCTACTCTCTCTACGTTTTTGGTAAAAACCAAGTTTTTCTAGAACCTTGATGCACTCTTTCCCAGAAATACTAGGCAATTTGCTCACACAACCACCAGGAATGTTTCAAAATTGTCTTCTGGTACAGGTAAACCATCTTCTTTTAGGGCAGTTACATAGCCTGCAATAGCTTCTTTAATATTTGACAGAGCTTCCTCTTTAGTTTTTCCCTGGCTATTACAGCCCTTCAAACTTGGACACTCTACAACCCAGTAATCATCTTCATCTTTATATAAGATTACTTGTCTGGTATATTGGCTCATAGCTACAAACTGTATAGTCATTTCTCATTTTACCGTTCTGTCCAAACAAATTACTGTCTATATCGCGAGCTTTTTTGTTTGGCAACAATCAATAACCAGAATGTGAATATCAAAGCGGCAACACTAATTGTAAGAAATACCAATTCAATAGGAGTGGCAGTAAACTTAGATAATCCGACACCAATTGCCATCAGCTCTGTAACTAAAAATGTGCCTCCTGGTGCGATAACACTGAGTGGCCAAGATCCCAAACGGGTCTCTGATTCCTTCTCTTGCCGAAAAAAACTTTCCCAGCCTAAACCAGGTATTGAGCCTGAGCTTTCTATGCTCTGAATGTACTTTCCCAATTGCCGACTGCGTATGTCATTTTGTACCCACAGCATTGCAAGTAAAACAGCAAGGGCTGGATAGACAAGGCTCAAAAGTGTATTTGAGACTCCAAACCCAATAAAAGCACCAGCAAGGGTTAAGGTTATGGACATTAGTTGTTGCCTTAACTCAATGCGCTTAAGGATTTCGGCTCGTATAGAAGTGTATTCTAATTCACTAGCAGGCACAATATTTCTAAATTCATCGGAGTTAGTATTCATCACATTAGTGGGAATTTTTGGGCAATGCTTTCGGGAGACTCTCCATTCAAGAAGGAATAAACCACTGAATCGAGGGAAATGCGTGTTCCAGCGATCCAATATCCTTGGTTCCGCTGCTCAACATACTGCTTTGTTGGGATGGGTGCTAATGCCATAGAACTAATGACTGCTTACTGAATAAATATTAAGCGATCGCTCAACCATTACCAGGAAAAAATCTACTAATCAAGCCATACTTGCAGTAATTAATTCCTCAGACATTTCAAAACTAGTCGTAACATTTTGCACATCATCCAAACCTTCCAAAGTCTCAATTAATTTTAGTAGCGATCGCACTTGTCTGGTTCGGTGATTTCCACAGTATTACTGGGAATCCAGCGCAATTCGGCATCGCTTACCTCAAAATCCTGTGCCTTGAGGGTTTGGTTCAGGTGTAGGTTGGGTTAAGGGACGAAACCCAACACTGTAAGCCTTTTGTTGGGTTTCACTTCGTTCCACCCAACCTACGATTTTTTCTTACCTATATCAAGATTGTTAGATGCGTTTTCTGAATAACTTTAAAACTCTTATTGAATAAATATTAAGCGATCGCTCAACCATTACCAGGAAAAAATCTACTAATCAAGTCATACTTGCAGTAATTAATTCCTCAGACATTTCAAAATTAGTCGTCACATTTTGCACATCATCCAAACCTTCCAAAGTGTCAATTAATTTTAGTAGCGATCGCGCTTGGTCTGGCTCGGTTACTTCTACACTATTACTGGGAATCCAGCGCAATTCGGCATCGCTCACCTCAAAATCCTGTGCCTTGAGGGTTTGGTTCAGGGTTTCTAAATCTGCAATACTAGTAAACACCTCTGCTGTATGTTCCTCGCCAATCTCATAAGATTCAGCGCCCCCCTCTAAGGAAGCTTCTAACAACTGTTCCTCATCCGCCACATTATTGACCAAACATACCCCTTTCTGCTCGAACATCCAACTCACACAACCCGTTTCCCCTAAATTCCCACCATTCTTACTAAAGGCAGCACGTAAGTCAGCAGCAGTCCGGTTGCGATTATCTGTGAGTGCTTCAATTAACACAGCCACACCCCCAGGACCATAACCCTCGTAGCGAATTTCCTCTAAACTTGCCCCACCATCCGTAAATGTACCAGCACCTTTAGCGATCGCCCGTTCAATATTATCATTGGGAATACCCGCAGCCTTGGCTTTATCAATTGCCGTGCGTAGTTGAAAATTACCTGCGGGATCGGGAATACCGTTTCTGGCAGCAACAATAATTGCACGGGACAGTTGGGTGAAGGTTTTACCCTTTTTGGCATCGACTACTGCCTTCTGGCGTTTAATATTTGCCCATTTACTATGTCCTGCCATAGTCTAAATTAATAACCCTTTCAAAAATACAATCTATTTATTGCTGGCAAAGATGCCCAACATATAACATTATTGTGCAATGCTATCTTCCAACTGCCAAACTTATTTAGTGATAGTAGGCATTTCCCATGAAAAACCGCACTCCATCTTATCATCAGACACCCCTCTCCTTAATAAGGAGAGGGGCTGGGGGTGAGGTTGCTTTCAAGTTAGCCCTCCACGAGTACATCTCACAACCAAGCATGAAAATAATTCCCTTACTCTTTCACTCCGGGCGGGGAAACCCCGCCCCTACTCCTCCACTCCCTATTTTCAAGCTAGTCTCTCATGAACGTTTGTACACAACCTGCCTATGAAAATGCGGGGGTGACTAACTCCTCAAGTTAGCACGCAATGCGCCCCTACTGCGCCTCCTACACCTAAGGTGTCAACCATCAACTAACAACTAACAACTAACAACTAACAACCATTTTCAAGCTAGTCTCCCACAGGAAAATCCCACAACCTGCGTATCTGAAAATGCGGGGGTGACTAATTCCTCAAGTTAGCACGCAATGCGCCCCTACTGCGGCTCCTACACCTAAGGTGTCAACCATCAACTAACAACTAACAACTAACAACTAACAACCATTTTCAAGCTAGGAATTAAAAAGTCCCCCATGCAATTTCTACTCATTATATTCATGGCACTCGTCCTGAGTTTAACTGGGTGTCAGTCCCTAGGAGAGAAAAATTATCAAGATAATGTCATCCATTTGAGTTTATGGCAAGGGGTAAACCCACCTGCAAACCGGGATGTATTGCAAAAACTGGTAGATAAATTTAATCAAACCCATCCAGATATTCAAGTAGAATCCCTCTATGTAGGACAACCAGATCAACAATTACCTAAAATACTGGCTGCGGTGGTAGGTAATGCTTCCCCTGATTTGCTGTGGTATAACCCAGGAATTACAGGGCAATTGGTGGAACTGAATGCTTTGGTATCCTTGGATGAAATGTGGGCAAATTCCCCCGTTAAGGACGAAATAGACCCTACTTTATTGGCATCAATGACCTATCAAGGACATTTATGGTCTGTGCCTTTTGGTACAAATAATATCGGGATTTTTTATCGCCCCAGTTTATTTAAAGCGGCGGGCATTACCCAATTACCCCGCACCTGGGAAGAGTTGCGTCGAGTAGCTGCCCAATTAACTATTGATAAAAATGGCGATCGCCACATAGACCAATATGGTATGGTTTTACCCTTGGGTAAGGGGGAATTCACTGTATTTTCTTGGCTGCCATTTATGTGGGGTGGTGGAGGTGAATTTGGCAAGGGTGGGGATGTAGAATCTGCTGATGCCGTTGACTTAAAAGATAATCAAGGAGCGATCGCGGCTTTACAATTGTGGCAAAATTTAGTTAATGATGGTTCAGCCATTTTGTCAGCGCCGGAACGAGGTTATGAAACAGACAATTTCATTGCTGGTAAGGTAGCAATGCAAATCACCGGTCCCTGGACTTTAGCATATTTAGCCCAGGATATTCCTGATGGAGATTTGGGAGTGTTCCCTATCCCCGCAAGAGAACGTTCCGCTACTTGTATAGGGGGGGAGAATTTATTTCTATTTAAAACTACACCAGAAAGACAAAAGGCTGCTTTTAAGTTTGCTGAATACGTTTTGAGCCAGGAATTTCAAACTGCATGGGCACTAGGTACTGGTTATTTACCTGTTAATCTTAAGTCCCGTCAAAGCCAAGATTATCAAGAGTTTCTCCAGCAACAACCAACTGTGAAAGTCTTTTTGACACAGGCAGAATATGGAAGAGTACGCCCAATTTTTCCCGGTTACAATCGGGTATCGGATAGTTTAGGCAGGGCAATTGAAGGGGTATTGTTGGGTAAGAGTTCGCCCCAGAAAGCACTCCAGGCATCCCAACAGCGTTTAGATTTAATTTTCAAATAAAATAGCACTACGCGCTAGGGAACAGGCAACAGGCAACGGGGAACGGGGAACGGGGAATGGGGAATGGGGAATGGGGAACAGCAGGCTGTCAAAGGGTTTGCTGGATTTAGAAATGTCCGTGCCCTAATTGCGTAATGCTATTTTCAAAAAAATCGAGTTTTGTTGAGCAAAACTCGATGTATACCGGGTAAATTCTGAATCTTACAATTATTCCAGAAATCCAATCTTCACCATTCACAGTTGATGGTTGATTTAGGATTTAGTAACAGGCTTCAAGTTCTTAGTCAAAGATTGTAAAGCAGATAAAACTTTCTCTTTATTGGGCTGAGATTCCTTGAGCAAACTTTTGACTTCATTAACATTCTTGACTATGGTGTCGTACTTATCACCAGATGCAGTTTTCACCCCAGCCTGAGCTGTTTTCCAAGCTCCTTCAAAGGCTGTAAATTCCTTTTTCGCAGTTGCAAAGTCTCCAGACTCAACTGCTGCTTTGGTTTTAGTTACAGCATCCAGTAAGCTACCAACTCCTTCTCCAGCAACTTTTTTCACAGCACTTGTGACATCAGCAGCAGGATTAGCAGTTGTTTCTACTTGCTTGGTAGCCTGTTCTGCTTGTTGACATCCTACTAAAGCGAAAAAGCTCACAGGAACAAGAACTAGCAATTTATGAAAATGTCTCATCAATAAACTCCTCCAATCAAAAAAAGTTATTTTATGCTGTTACCCACTATGTATTTACAGCACAGAAAGACATTACAACATCAAAATAAATTCAGCAAGTATTCTATGATCGAATTTTGCAGATTCTTTATATTATTTATTCTACCAGAAATCTGGGGAGGCAATTGTAAACAAGTATTGATTTACCCCCATAACTCACTCAATCAAAAAAAATAGCGATCGCTGATTTGATATGCAGAAAATTTTTATAAAAAATTTATAATTCAACCCTTAATAATTTGTGCAGATTATTGAGAATTTTTTCATCAAGGAGATAATATTGTTGCTAACTACTTTTAATAACTAAATTGTTTTATACTTGATAAGTAAGTTAGCGAAATTTATAGCAATACCCAGAGAAAGGTATTGCTACAAGAAATAGAATTGCGTTTTAATCTGCCTTAGGGTTGATCTTTGGGCTTTGATGACTTTATGGTTGTAGAACTAATTGGAAAGAATTTAAATACCCTTTAATTGTTGTAGACAGGGTTTTATGCTGCTTTTTGGTTGTCATTGCCATAACTTGATACAAACGTCCTTGGGCAACAAACATCCTGTTAGTAGTTATCTTGCCTCCAGAGTTAATATACTTAATTTCCTTGCCGGGATGACCATTAGAACTACGAATATTGCGTTGGCTAATTAATCGACTTTGGGTAGTTTGTAAAGCCATGTTCTGGGCATTATTAAGTATAGTTTGGGGATTAGTCATTTCCGCATAATTGAACGGGAATTTATTGGATGTGACTACATAGGCTACTTCCTGATTTGGAGGTTGAGCAACAAATATTTGTAACTCGATTTTTCCCATGTAAGTTTTTTGAATTTGGGAAGTTTTTTTGGGTATTCCTGGCATTAACACAGTAAACATCCCATCGGGAGGGGTGAATATCTTCCATTGAGGCTGTTTGGGTTTTGCTGCCGATGATGGTGGTTTTTTTTGAGACACCGGTGACTTGGGTTGACGTGCCTCAACGGTTACTAATCCAGTAGATAATAAGGTGGTGACGATTAATGGCAGCAAAATTCTATTTGTCATAATTTTTGCTTTTATAATTGAGGATATTACATACACTGCTAGCTATTCATTGACTCTAGCAGCACCCAATCTAGCAAACTATTCCCAAAATTCCCGCACCAAATGAGGAGGGAAGGAGTGAAGGAGTGAAGGAGGGAAGGAGTGAAGGAGGGAAGGAGGGAAGGAGTGAAGAATCAACCGTCAACCGTCAACTGACAACTAACAACTATCAACCAAGAAATTTGTGGAGATTCAAGTTAGCATGAATTGGCAGTGGTTTTTGTTCGTTGAGGTTGGTTTGAAGATGCACACTTGGCACTGGCAAAATTGGCAAGGACTACCCTACTTAACTTGTAGCTTATTAGAGGATTGGCCCCACGGTTTTTTTACCCAACAGTTTTGGTCCCGTCCTCCAGAAACAGAACTAACACGAGTTCTACACGCAGATGCTTCAGGGTATCGCTTAAAGCAGGTACATGGTAATATAGTCCTCACTCCTTCGGAAGTTGCTACCCAGTTGCAACAAACTCAAGGGGATAGAGAAAATGTTTCTGCTTGGGCATTGGCAGATGGTTTAATGAGCGAGCAGCCTTTACAAGCAGTGTGGGTGGCTAGTGCCGATTGTACCCCTGTATTGATTGCAGATACAAAAACAGGTCATGTGGCGGCGGTACATGCGGGTTGGCGAGGAACGGCGGCAAAGATTGTTCCCCAGGCTATTAATAAATTATTGACAGGTGGTAGCAAATTAGCAGACTTACGCATTGCCATGGGACCTGCGATCGCTGGAGAAGTATACCAGGTATCTAAACAAACAGCGATTGAGGTAGGGACTAGTATTTTCAACTATGAAGATGAAGAAGCAATGATGAATGCATTGCAAGACATTCCAACTTCCCCCATACTGCCAGATGAGAAACCGGGACACGTCCGTTTAGATGTGCGGCGGGTAAATTTTTTACAAATGGAGATGATGGGTATTAGTGGAGAACAAATTGCGATCGCACCCTATTGTACCTACCAAACTCCTGAGCATTTCTTCTCCTACCGTCGGGATAACCTGAAAAAAGTGCAGTGGTCGGGGATTGTGAGTATTACCGGCGGTTAAAGACAATTATGAGCGATCGCTTTTTATCATACCTAGAATATCAATTCAGTAATTCAGTAATAAAACGCGAGACTGAAAAACCAGGTTTTTACATGGGAGAAAAACGAAATTTCCTAACTTTAATGGTATTTTAGTGGTATACCAAGGTAATTTAACTAAAAAAATCAGTAATAATAATTTATTAACCATAAAAATCCAGTCAATCCTATGAATTTGCACATTTACCCGAACGCAAACACTCCTCCGGAGTTTGGCTACGGGAAGCTATTTGGCCAGTTTGCCAGTGTTGTGATTGCTGGGCTATAAGATTAAAATTGGTGCGTTCACCCCCAAGTAGTTCCCCGGAAACATCACTTTTCAAGAATTGAGCACAGAAAAAAAAACTATTGGCGAGACTTAATACCAACATGGGTAAAGTTACCCATCCTAGATAAATTTTCCCATCCATCGTTTATAACTCCTAGAATTGACAATTAATGGTTTGTAGATGCATTTTGAACAAAATTAACCACCAGTGGCATAATATATGGCAAAAGGAAGAGAACAGAAAATTGATTTTTGATATATTATCGTTGTAGCCCTTCAATTATGCACTAACCTTGGTGGCGATCGCTGTATTATTAGGATTGAGTTAATATTAAATAATACAAATTTTGTTAATCCCATCCTCAAAAAAGATGGGGTTGCTTACCATATAAATTTCTGCTCTACTAACTTATACAAATAAAATCCGGTTCTAACCGGAAAAAAATTAGGAACTTAACCACAAAATTCCCTGACAGCGACTTATACCAATTCTGTATGAGGCCGCGCTATATTTCCCTCACTCTAGAAGAGTGAGGCTATAGGAGCAAAGCCTTGGGAGCGTAGCGCGGCAACCACGTAGGCTAAATTTGGCACATCTTTATCAAGAAATGGTATTACCCAGATAAAATAGTCTAAGAAGTGATGCCTACTAGCTAACCCATGCCACCTTCACCAGACATAGATACAGCCATTGACCTAGAAGAAGACAATTATGTAGACAATGACCCCCTGGATGAATTGCCGGGTGAGGTGGAAATGTCTATGTTTGAGCATTTAGAAGAGCTGCGGATGCGGATTTTCTATGCTCTGATTGCTGTAATTGTAGCTGCTATTGGCTGTTTCATCGCCGTCAAGCCCATCGTCCAGTTATTGGAAATACCAGCACAGGGAGTTAAATTTCTCCAACTAGCACCAGGGGAATATTTCTTTGTGTCTGTGAAGGTAGCTGGATACAGTGGTTTATTGCTTGCTAGCCCCTTCATACTGTACCAAATTATCCAATTTGTCCTCCCTGGACTGACTCGCCGGGAACGTAGCTTTTTAGGGCCAATTGTGTTGGGTTCTAGTGTTCTCTTCTTTGGTGGTTTAATATTTGCCTACCTGTTACTTATTCCCGCCGCTTTAAAGTTCTTCATTAACTATGGTACAGGGGTAGTAGAGCAATCATGGTCTATTGATAAATACTTTGAATTTGTGCTGTTGCTGCTTTTCAGTACGGGTTTAGCCTTTCAAATCCCCATTATTCAACTATTACTAGGCTCCTTGGGTATAGTTTCTTCCCAAACCATGATTTCCGGTTGGCGTTACATTATTCTAGGAGCAGTAGTTTTAGGAGCTATACTCACCCCTTCCACCGATCCCCTCACCCAAAGCCTGTTAGCTGGAGCAGTATTAGGACTGTATTTTGGTGGGATTGGCTTGGTGAAAGTATTGGGTAAGTGAGGGGGTACAAGGAGTTAGGAGTAGGGGCGGGGTTTCCCCGCCCGGATTGATGGAGTGATGGAGATTCAATCCCAAATCTAAAATCCAAAATCTAAAATTCAGTTCCCCTGTGGCGGTAGAATAATCCTAATTTGCGTAGCTTCAAAATCAAAACTATGACCATGCCTCCCGCACTCATCAGTGCATTTAACAACCGCCAAGTTCTGAAAGTAATTAGCGGCTTGAATAACTTCGATGCTCAAAGTGTCGCCGCCACCGTCACCGCTGCACATCACGGTGGTGCTACCTTTGTAGATATCGCGGCGGAACCAAGCTTAGTCCAATTAACTAAAGGCTTGACAGATATTCCTGTTTGTGTTTCAGCAGTAGAGCCAGAGAAATTCTTACCAGCAGTAGCCGCCGGTGCTGACTTAATTGAAATTGGTAACTTTGATAGTTTCTATGACCAAGGACGGAAGTTTGAGGCAGATGAAGTTTTAGCCTTGACTGAACAAACCCGCGCTTTGCTTCCTGATATTTGTCTTTCTGTTACCGTTCCTCACATTCTCAGCTTAGACAAGCAAGTGCAGTTAGCTGAAGAATTGGTGAAAGCTGGTGCTGATATTATCCAAACCGAAGGTGGTACTAGTAGCCAACCTAGTCACTCTGGAACCTTGGGATTAATTGAGAAAGCATCTCCCACCCTAGCCGCAGCTTATGAGATTAGCCGTGCAGTGTCAATACCTGTGCTGTGTGCCTCTGGTATATCTAGTGTCACAGCACCTTTAGCGATCGCAGCTGGTGCAGCTGGTGTGGGTGTGGGTTCTGCCATTAACCAACTCAACAGTGAAGTGGCAATGATTGCAGCGGTACGTAGTTTAGTAGAAGCACTGGAAACTGCTAATAAGCCCAATATCATCGCCTAGTAAATAACAGTAGGGTGGGCAATGCTCACCTAACTCTTCTAGGGCGCACGCAATGCGCCCCTACTCCTTCCCTCCTTCACTCCTTCCCTCCTTCCCTCCTTCACTCCTTCCCTCCTTCACTCCTTCCCTCCTTCACTCCTTCCCTCCTCCACTCCGAACTGATAATCGATTGCCATCAACCATGGAGTTAAAATAAAAAGACTGTAAAGTATAGATGTTAAAAAATGTTTTGGGCTGACAAAATCGCTGCTGATGCAAAAGGTCACGAAATAGTTAATGATTCAAAAACCCCCTCAGGAAGAGTACACGTAGGATCGTTGCGGGGTGTCGTGATACATGATGTGATTTACCGTGCCTTGAAACACGCAGGTAAGCCCGTAAAATTTTTGTATGGTGTGGATGACTATGACGCACTTGATACCGTCCCCAAGTACCTAAATCAAGAAAAATTTTCTCCCTATCTTGGTTTCCCCCTGTGTAATGTCCCTTCTCCAGAGGATACAGCCAGCGATTACGCTAAATATTTCATGGGAGAATTTCTGGAAGTTTTTGAGTATTTGGGAGTCAAACCAGAAGTTTACTACCTGCGAGATTTATATCGTTCTGGAAAACTGAACAGCTACATTGATACTTTCCTCAACAATGCTCACTTAGTCAGAGAAGCTTATAAAGAGGTAAGTAAGGCAGAACGTCCTGATAACTGGTATCCTTTCCAAGTTGTTTGTGAAAAGTGCGGGAAAATAGCCACCACAGTTGTGACAGACTACAATGGCTCAGAAGTATTTTATACTTGTAAACCGGATGCTACTAACTGGGTAGAAGGTTGTGGCCATTCTGGTTGGGTTTCTCCCTTTGATGGTAATGGGAAGTTGCCCTGGAAGGTAGAATGGGTAGCTAAGTGGGATGTATTGGGTGTAACCATTGAGATGGCTGGAAAAGACCACTCTCAGAAAGGTGGTTCTAGGGATGTAGCAAATGCTATCTGTCGTAAAGTGTTAAAAAAACAACCACCATTCCACTCTCGTTATGAATTTATTTTGGTGAATGGTACTAAAATGAGTTCTTCTAAGGGTGTTGGTTCCAGTGCCAAGGAAATTGCATCACTACTTCCCCCTGAGTTATTGCGCTTTTTAATGTTGCGTACCCAACCGCGCACGGTTATCAACTTTGCTCCCAATTATGAAACCATTACTCGCTTGTTACGGGACTACGATACGTTAGTTGATAAGTATGCAAATAGTCCTGAAATTCAAGGTGATAGTGCCAAATTAACTAAGGATTTGATGCCTTTATTTTATGCCCAGATTGGGGATGAAATTAAACCTTACAATTCCTTTGATTTCAGTACCTTAATTTCTTTATTACAGATTCCCCACCTTGATATTAAAGAAGAAATAGCCAAGCGTAGTCCTCAACCTTTAAGTGAGTTTGATTGGCACATAATCAATCAACGGATTGCTGCGGCTCAAAAGTGGCTGCAAGATTATGCAGATGAAGAAGAAAAGTTGGTGATTTATCTAGAGCAAGTTCCAGATAAAGCTCAAGATTTATCTCCAGAACAGGTTTCTTATCTGGAAAAATTAGCCGAAAATCTGGAGAAAGTAGAAAATTGGGATGGCGAAGAGTTACAAACAACTCTATTTTCTACATCAAAAGAGTTAGAAATTAAACCTGCTGGTGCCTTTCAAGCCATATATTTGTCCTTTGTAGGTAAGGAACGGGGACCAAAAGCTGGTGCTTTATTATCTTATTTGGATAAGCCTTTTGTTATTTCTCGGTTGCGTAATGTAATTGAGTTGAATGCTTCTAAAATTTGATTTGGCTTTAGCTAATACAAAAGTTTAAAGCAATAAGGGATTTTCTGGCGTTGCTGAAAGATATGAATTTGTCTCACGCTCCAGGCGCAGAGGCGCAGAGAAGATGAGTTTAAGATATAGCACTACGCATTTAGGTTAGGACATCCTTGAGGGAAGCAAACCTATAAGCAGTCCACTTTTTACTTTTTACTTGCGCGTAGCGCTATACCTGATTTTTCGAGTTCATATTCCAATTCAGCAACGCCCCTTAACTGCTTACATTCTGCTCCAGCCAAGCAATTAAATCGGATACACTGGAAAAACTGAGAAAATCTTCTCCCAATACTTCTAACTGTTCGGTAGATAATACTCGGATACGCTCAATAATTGATGAATCTATCTCACCGAAGCGTCGATTTAACAGTCGATTAAAGAAGCGAAAAGCTTCCTTCTGCTCACCCTTCTGTAAAATATCTTGATAAATAACTGATTCTTGCATCATATCCTCCCTTAACATCCGACGAATTAAACCCTTTTCAAACCTCAAACCAGCTAAAATTTCAGTGTACGCTGCTGTATTTTGTCTCATTACCCTATCAGAAATTTTAGCGATTTCTTGAGCAACTTGGGACAATAAATTTTGTGGGGAATCAGTTTGACACAAAGTTGCTAGGGGTAATAATGGTGAATTATTCAGAAATAAACTCAAATCTTGCTCCCACATCCGTATAACTCGATAACGGTGTATGGTTGTATCGTCCACATATTCTTCAGTAAAAGCAATTTCATCATTTGTCTTCTGTTCTGCTGAAAAGTCTTTGGTTAATTGGGAAAATTTGTGCTTTCCGCTCATATCAAACCCTTCTTTTTCAGTTCTTCTAGATGTTCGTCATATATAAAGTAACTGATTATACTCATAGCTTTCCTGCATTAGATAAATATGCCCAAAACACTGGTAAGCTGGCTTTACAAATGGCTTCTACATGGCGTTCATCAGTACCACAGCAACCCCCCAACACATTCAAATTCTTTAATTTTTGTTTCAATTCCAGGTATTGATTGCCTAGTTCTTCCGGATTTCCATCATCGAGGGTTTCCGACTCATTTAATTCCTCATGGCTTTTGATGGATGCATTGGCACGGATACTGCGAATCCTCTCTAACCAAGATTCCCCAGGGGTAAGTATATCTGCAAAGTGGTTTGGGTGGGCACAGTTGATTGCGTAGTATACAGGACCATGGTTGGTGTCTCTATCCACTTGAGCGATCGCATCTGGTAAACTTTGACCTGTAGGTAGTTTACCATCTGTTTCTACGGTAAAGGAAATCACTACGGGCATTCCTACAGATTGGGCGGCATGGGTAATACCAATGGCTTCTTCCACATAGTTCATGGTAACGGCTGTCACCACATCTGCATCGGCATCGCGGAAGGTTTTAATTTGGGGAAGGTGATAATCTGCTGTCATTGCATTGTCAGCAATGTAACCATCACCACGGGGACCAATGCAACCACTAATGGGCATTTTGCTTTGTTCAGTTTCGTATTCCTGACGAATATCATTTGACATACTCCCCTTGTTGAAACGAAGGGGATTCAAAAATGTTGTTCCGTAGCAGAGTGAACTCATGCTACTCCACATTTTCTTCCTGGCTCTTAGGCTCTTAACTAGACAAATAACCTATGTTTTTTGCCCCCGTCAGACCACCTCCACAGGCATTTTGTTTAGCGTTTAGGAAGTGCCCCTCCCCAAACGGGTCTAAATTCTTGTATGAACAATTTCTCTACCTTTTTTAGGCTTTATCGTGCAGGTCGCGTCACCTTTACTGATTTCTAGGGTGATATTTGTCTCGACGATCCATGATGGGGTTGAGTTACCCGGTAATACTATATTGCGCTTTAGCACCAGTATCATTATATCAGAAACTTGGGGATAAATCCCCTTGAGTCCCCTTTCATCCCCTCGAAGACAGCGTAGGGGTTCTCACGCTCCCACCATACCTTGATAGGTGCGGAAGTATTTCTGTAAAACTTGGTAGCCAGTATCATTTTTCAATAAATCAAAAGCAGCGAATTCAGGTAAATCTAGCCCTTGACGAAAGGCAAGGGTGGTTTCCAGCCCACCATCTATCAGAAATAAATCATTCGATAATTGGGGGAGTTTATCTCTATATTTAGCCATTGTTGAATAGTTAGGAATTAGAAGTAGGGGCGCAATGGTTGCGCCCAAGAGGAGTTAGTCTCACATAAAGCAATGGATATGCTTTGATACAAGAAACTTCTTTTGTATTCCAGAAATTAGCGTGGGAAGTGTGGAGAGTGAGTGAGGGAGTGAAGGAGGGAAGGAGGGAAGGAGTGAAGGAAGGAGTGATAGAAAACTATCAACTAACAACCAACAACTAATAACCAACAACTAACAACCAACAACTAACAACTAACAACTAACAACCAACAACTAACAATCTTTCAAACTATAAACAACTTGCTCCTGCTGTTCTAGAGATAATTCTGGGAACATGGGTAAAGATAAAACTTGATTGCACACTGCTTCTGATACAGGTAATTGTCCTGATTGATAGCCAAGATTTTGGTAAACAGGCTGTAAGTGCAGGGGATGGGGATAGTAAACCATAGTATTTACCCCCCGTGCTTTTAATTCCTCCCGAATCCAGTCCCGTTTCTCTGGGAGTACGCGAATGGTGTATTGATTCCACACACCCTTACCCCCCGGTAATTCCTGGGGTGTGATGATATTGGGTAAATGACTCAAAAATTCTGCGTACCGAAATGCGATCGCTTGTCGTTTTTGGTTCCAAATATCTAGATAACGCAGCTTAATTTGCAAAATAGCCGCTTGAATGGCATCCAAGCGGCTGTTAACTCCTATTTCTTCGTAATGGTAGCGATTTACTTGTCCATGATTCTTGAGTACCCTCACTTTTGCTGCAATTTCTGCATCATTGGTAGTTATGGCTCCACCATCACCACAACCACCTAAATTCTTAGTTGGGTAAAAACTAAAACAACCTATATGCCCAATACTACCTACCCGATTTTCTCCCCAAGTTGCCCCTGTAGATTGGGCGCAGTCTTCAATCACTACTAAATTGTGAGCTGTGGCGATACCCATCAACTCAGTCATATTTACTGGTTGTCCAAACAAATGGACGGGGATAATTGCCTTGGTTTGGGGGGTAATTGCTGCTGCGACTTGCTGCAAATCTAAATTGAAAGTAGTTGTATCAATGTCTACAAATACGGGTTTTGCACCCACAGCACTGATAACTTCCGATGTGGCGATAAAGGTAAAAGGTGTGGTAATTACTTCATCCCCCACCCCAATCCCATAAGCTCGTAGGGCTAAATATAAGGCATCAGTACCAGAGTTACAAGCAATACATTCGTTTACACCAATGTAAGCAGCAAGCTGTTGTTCCAAACCTGCAACAGCAGGGCCACCAATGTAGCCACCGGAAGCCAAAACTTCTAACACCGCAGCACTTACTTCCTGTTCAATGGTGGAATATTGTTGTTTAATATCAAACGCTGGTATTGAATTGATGCTTTGAATCATGAGTTGTGATTTGATTTATTGATAAGGATTAAACAAAGTGTTTACTGAGAGATGGAATCAAAAAAAACTACCATACTATATTCAGGAATGAAAAAATGATATGTACCAACCTAGATTCTCATATCTGTAGTTAAAGTTCCCGTAATGTTTGATGGTGAATCAGGATAAACCCCAGGAGGTAAACAATCTATGTCAGAATTAGTTGACTTAGATCCCGTAGATTTAGGCATTTTAGTGGCATTATTGGGTATAGCGATCGCTTTATCAGCATGGCAAAAAATTGGGTTAGAGTTCAAATTTGCCACGGCTGCGGGTAGAAGTATTGTCCAATTGTTAATACTGGGATATATCCTAGATTTCATTTTTGCACTGAACAACATTTGGGCAGTTGTGGGGATTTTAGCAGTAATGTTGACAGTATCTGCGATTGTTACCCGAAATGGCATCAGTAAGAAAATCCCTCTGCTTTTGCCTTTACTATGGATATCCATGTTTACCAGTACTTCTGTGGTACTGCTGTATGTAAATTTCCTGATTATTCAACCAGAACCGTGGTACGCGCCCCAGTATGTTGTACCATTGGGAGGAATGGTATTGAGTAGTGCCATGAATGGTGCTGCGATCGCAGGGGAAAGATTAGTAAAAACGGTTAATGCTAGTCAGTGGGAAATCGAAACCCATTTGAGTTTGGGCGCTACTCCCCAACAAGCAATTGCTAATTATCGTCAAGAAGCCATACGCGCAGCTTTAATTCCTAGTATTAATCAAATGGCAGTTGCTGGTATATTTATTATCCCCGGATTTATGAGTGGTATTTTACTCAGTGGTGTGGATCAAGAGCAAGTGCCTTTACAAGCTGCATCATCAGCCGCATCTTACCAAATTGTGTTGTTATTTATGATGGCAGTTGCTAATTTATTGACAACGGTGTTATTAACTCAAGGTTTGTGTCGTCAATTTTTTAACGCTGAGGCGCAGTTGAAGTGAGTTATATATAAATACAGTGTACTTAAGGCTAAACACTAAAACTGGCGTAGGTTGGGTTAAGGAACGCAACCCAACAAACCTTTGGTAATGTTGGGTTTCCCTATCGCTCAACCCAACCTACCATTCTGATAACTGAAATGACCACCAACCCACGAGAATTTGTCACTACTGTGGTGGAAGAAACAGTGGCGTTTCATATCATGTCTGGTTAAACACTTATAATTAAATGTAGGTTGGGTAGAACGAAGTGAAACCCAACAAAAGTCTGATTGTGTTAGTTTTCGTTCCTCAACCCAACCTACAACTAGCGATTTTATTATAAGTAATCATCCCGACTTAATATAACTCATAACTTGCAGCATTCTCAACTAGCCCAAATGTCCGCCTAGGAATAAATTCCCAGGCTCACAGACAAAGTCTGATAAATCAGACTGGAAAAGACAGGAGAGCGCGTTTCAACGTGCTTGGTTTATTAGCCTTGAAATTTATTTCAAGGTGGGAATGTGGGCTACACGACATTGGTGCAAGTTATCAGGTTTAAGGAACGCAACCCAACATTATCAAAGGTTTGTTGGGTTTCCCTATCGCTCAACCCAACCTACCATTCTTCTTAACTAAAATTTACAGTCTAATTACGGAAAACCGTAAGTGCGATTAGTAGCTAAAGTTAGACTTCCATAACTGCGATAGGTCAAAGTATCGCTAGAGTTAAGCGAATGGTGATTAATCTTGGCTGAAGACACTGCAAATAAGATTGCTCTGCGTTCAAATTTACCATAACTAATGATTTAGGAAGTCCAATTTTAAAGAGCCAAAGTATATCTCTTTCAGAATGTGGATTAAATAAAACACAAAAGTAGGGTGCCTTTAGACGCGAGTACGGCACCATTCCAAGCTAAATCAAAATTGCAAGTTATTAAATCTGCGTTTCTTAATATCGAGAAACACTCAATTAACTTACTAGTTGTTTCAATATTCTCCTTCTTAATGTAAATCAATCATCTCAAGAAGGGAGGTCAGTATGAATATGACAAATTTCCGGAAAACATCAATTAATTTTGTCAAAGTTTTTCTGGCTACAGCTACACTGTTAGCTGCTTCGGTTGCACCTGCTCTTGCACAACCAAGAATAGTTGGTGCTCGTTACACTGGTAGCGGTTGTCCACGTCGTTTTACTAGGGTGATGGTCAATCCCAGTGGTCAAGTATTAACGTTTCGATTTCGCCGTTATGTTGCCAACGCACGTAATATCAGAGAAAGACATAAAACCTGTAAGTTAATGTTTCCGATTAGAGTACCTCGAGGCTATCAAATTACCTTCTTAGATGCTCGTTATCAAGGCTATGTTGCTCCAAAAACACAAGGAAGACTCAGAGCACGGTACTTTGTCGATGGTATACCGAGACATGGTTTGACTAGAATGATACCTGGTGAAAGCAACTACTCGATTCCAGATAGAGTAAGCCTAATACCATGGACACGTTGTGGTAGAAACGTGAATATGCGCGTGAATACCTCCATGACTGCTTCAGGAGAAAGTATAGCCAATGTTAAGACAATAGGTTATCGCATTAGATACCGTCAGTGCAGAGTATAGCTAAAGTGAGACTTGGTTAGTTAGAAAGTGGAGATCGTTTTTAACTGTCAAATCGATGCAGTAAAAAGCGAATGACAACTTTGCGAGCTGAAAAAACCCCTCATAAAACTGAATTCTCAATTAAGGTAAAACCTTGCTTGCTATGAATCCCCTGGTTATGTGGATGAGTCAGGGGAATTTCTTGTGCATATAATCACTTGACAATCAAGACAGTCGCTACAACTAAACTGGTGTAATACTAAGTTGCATTCAAAGATAGTACCCAGTCATTGCGACGTAAGGAAGCAATCTCATTGACTCGAACTACTATGATAGAACGCAACTTGGTATAAGTTACTTGTAAAACAGCTTTGACATTTTCTCTGATTCAAATAATGTTTGCGACACATACATGATTCGTAAGGGCACGGCATCCACAATCTTTTGGTATATAAAATTATCTTACTGGTGCCGTGCCCCTACTCGTAACTTGCACTATTCTCAATTAGCCCAAATGTCCGCCTAGGAATAAATTCCCAGGCTCACAGACAAAGTCTGATAAATCAGACTGGAAAAGATTTATGTCCTACGGACAAGCTTCGTTAACAGCGCGTTACCCTACGGGAACGCCTTCGGCGTACAACGTGCTTGGTTTATTAGCGATTCGGCTACGCTCATCGCTAGCCTTGAAATTTATTTCAAGGTGAGAATGTGGGCTACACGAAATTGGTGCAAGTTATGAGCCTACTCATCTATTAATCTGTCCCATTCTTTTTTTAAAATTGGATAACTCCTCTGACTCTTTCTACTGAGGAGATGTTAGGCAGTTTTCTAGAATTTGATGTGAGAGTGCCGTATTTTTGGACATGAATAAACAACCATTCTTTGCGTCTACCCTTCGGGAAGCCGCTCCGCGTCTAATGCGACTTTGCGTGAGACAAATTCATACTTTCGATCAGCAACGCCAAAAATTAAATATGGAGATGCCATCCAATCGTGCGTTTACCAAACATAAAACCTGCTTATTCCACTCACCAAGGATCTGCCTACTGTGGCGATTCCCGCGAACTATTACAAAAATTACCAGATAATAGCGTTAACTTAGTTATCACCAGTCCTCCCTTTGCCCTACAACGGAAAAAAGAATACGGCAACAAAGAACAGCACGAGTATGTAGATTGGCTCGCCGAATTTGCCACAATCGTTTACCAAAAATTACGGGATGATGGCAGTTTTGTGGTGGATTTGGGTGGAGCTTATCAAAAAGGGGTGCCCGTTCGCAGTTTATATAATTATCGAGTACCTATACACTTTTGCGATCGCATTGGTTTTTTCCTGGCTGAAGACTTTTATTGGTACAACCCCTCTAAACTACCCAGTCCCATTGAATGGGTGAATAAGCGAAAAATGCGGGCTAAAGATGCGGTGAATACTGTGTGGTGGTTCAGTAAGACAGAGTTTCCCAAGGCTGACGTCACAAAAGTGCTTGCACCATACAGCGATCGCATGAAAAAATTACTGGCAGACCCAGATAAGTTTTATACACCAAAATTACGTCCTTCTGGTCATGACATTGGTAAAGCCTTTGCTAAAGATAATGGGGGAGCGATTCCCTCTAACCTGTTGCAAATTTCTCATACCGAATCTAACAGTCAATATCTGAATGGTTGTAAGGCTGTTGGGGTGAAGCAGCACCCCGCCAGGTTCCCAGCCAAACTTCCTGAGTTCTTTATCCGTTTTCTCACAGAGCCTGGGGATTTAGTAGTAGATATTTTCGCTGGTTCTAACACCACTGGTCAAGTTGCAGAAGCTGAAAATCGTCTGTGGTTGGCTTTTGAACAACAGTCGGAATATCTTGCAACTTCTGCATTTAGATTCCTCACCAAAGAACATACCACTTTGGAAATGCAGGAAATTTATCATCTCATCTGTGCAGGTAAATCAGTGGATTTGAACAATTAGGGAGCATCCCAAATGTTTAAATTTGTAGTGGGGGCATCTTGCCCGCTTGGTATATCAAGGGAGCAAGATGCTCCCACTACGGCATATTTTTGAAAAATTGGGATGCTCCCAACAATTATGACAAGGGGTAGAAGACAGGGAGCAGGGTAAGAAATACTCCCATCTCGCCCAAAGATTACCGATAAAAAAAACCGCAGAGGCACAGAGAACACAGAGGATAGATAATTCTACTCCACCGAAGGGAATCATTACGAATTATTTTAATTCATCAATTGTTTGTCCTGTAATTCATTTACTTCCTTGGCTCGGTTGACTAATAGTTGCCAAATTTGTTGTTGTTGCAGGCGCTTTTCCATTTCTTTAAATTCAGGCCAAACTTGGGAAGATACTTTCCGCAGAAATATACGCCACTCCAGTTGCACTCCTTGGGTACGGAGTATGCGATCGACAAATTCTTCTACCATGTAGTAAGCATCTATACTAGGTTCACAAATAACCGTATTTAAGGCTGACTCTGCCTTATCAGCCGCTTCCTTATGTAGTTTTTGTAGAGCCGCTAAAATTAATTCTTCCTGGGTAGGCTGGGGTGCATCCACCGCAAGGACATCGCTAGCCACCTCTGCAAAGCTCATAAAGTTATTATCCGGTCTGAGTTTGTTGAGATTTTCCCGGATTTGTCGCTGGATTCTCCCCGCCCCAGAAACGTTAAAATCTGCGATCGCTCCAAAGGCATTTTTCAGGGTAGTAGCATTTTCTGGTAAATGGGTGGCGATCGCTTTTAGTAATTGGGAACCTTCACCGTCGGCTAGTTCTCCTAAGTGGTTTGCAAACACTTTTGATACTAAAATTTTCCGTGTTTCTATTGAATCCTGCATCCCCATATCTAAGGAGAGAAAATGTTGTAAGAAATGGGTGCGAATTTCATGTAAAAATTCGTTGTATGCTGTGGTGTAGGAACCAAACAGATTGCGACGTTCAATAATCTCCTCTGGGGTTTCGGGAATCCCCGTATCCTGGCGACAATTGGCGATCGCTGACTGAATCCGTTCTTCAAATTCGCGATCGCGATCTTGACGATGGTGGGAGAAGTGGGTCAATAGGTTTTCTAAGTCGTTGGTGAGTTTTTGCCAAAATCCCTCAAACAACTGCTCGAATAGTAAATCGCTATCACTATAATGAGCTAGGGCTTTTTCGGCTTTGGCTAATTCCCCATCAATGTCCTTTTGCAGGCGATCGATTTGTTTTTGGCAAGAATGGGCATATTTGCTGTCAATATACTCTATATTGTCTACCAGATAGTTGAGAATGGGTTCCAGGATTTGGGAATTAGCTTCCTCTGGATTAGAACAATCAGCGATCGCACATCGTTCTACCCGAATTGGTGTTTGTTTTAATTCCCCTTGTAGGGTTTGACAACGGTAAGTATTATCTCCCCCCTCTGCTCCATTTTGAGTTCGATTTAATACCATGAATGAGCATTCATGTAAGGGTAATTCCCCTAAAGCATCCCGTGCCTTTTGATATAGTTTGATATGTGCTTCTCCCCAGACAGCATTGGCTTCAGGACGACGGACAAACAGGACAAAATCCGCTTCATGGTGGAGGGTATTCATCAGGCGATCGGCATCAATTAGGTTGGTATCTCCCAATCCTGGTAAATCAATTAACATAATCTTGCCAATATCCTCCGCAGGGAAAGGACAAGACACCTCCACCTCTTTCACCGCCAAATAATTGACAATCTTTTCCCCACTACCATCCTTAGTATCTTGGGTGACATATTCCCGAATTTGTCCCTCACCAATTTCCACAGATGATTGACCCAGAAGATGGCGATATTTTTGCACATTAGAAAAATAATCTTTCCGTAAATGTCCGTAACGGGCCTTATCAATCGCACTATCCCGGCGATCGATGGGTAAAGGGGATGGGGGATACTGGGCAAAATCATCCAAACTCATGGGTACAGTTTCCAAACCCAGTGTTTCATAGTAGGGGCTGAGAACCTGTCCCCGGAAATCTTGCCAGGAGTAAAATTGTACTTTAGCTTTAGCTTCTGGCAATCCTGGTTCGTGGCGGATTTTACTCAGAGTACCAGTACAATAACCATCACCGCCATCGGGAATTACAGTATTTTTTAGCCCCGTAAGGCTGCGTAACAAGCGACTTTTTCCTTGGCGGGCATAGCCAACCACAGCAATATTAATAGTGTCGCGGGTGGAACGATTATACAATTGTTGCAACGAAGCTACTAGGGTATCAATCTTTGGTAGTAAACTAAAATCTATTTCACCCAAACGGACAGCAGAATTAGAATCAATTCCCCTAGCAAGTAAATCCTCGCGGTGTTTTTTGAGATTGACAAGAGCCAGTTTGCGAGCTTCTAAATTGGCTTTATCTCGTTGCAGTTTGGCGCTAAAGGCTTTTCGCTTTCTAATAATTTGATCTATACGCTGGGTTCTTGTAGGGTTTATATGGGTGATATTCATTCGGTTGTATCTCTTAATCTCTAATGTGGAGTGATATCAGCAGTTAAAAAATATGAAACTATAAATGCTGAACGGGTTTATCAAAAGCAGGCTGGTTGTCATGTTAATCGATCCCGCCCTAGGTGATGTATGGTGATATACAGTTGTTTGTCAATAACCCAGAAACATAGAAAAATAGGCGACGATTGACCGAGAATCAGAGGGCGCAAGCCCCTAAATTCAATTTATGGGGATAAGCCCGTCGGACAATTCATTGTCCGTCCTTTTCTGGTAGAATATAAATTAACTGGTCTAGCACAGGCAGGAATCCGTCGGTACTGCCAGATTAAATTACGACGTAAAGCGATGTTAGCAGCAAAGGAGCGAATAACCTTTTCAAAACGCATGGACTCGAGAGAGTACCGAACACCAGTGAACCAATATTTTGAGATTGAGTACCGTGGGGCGCACGGGAATTCAAGCTTGGGGAGATATATCCCACTGGGGCTAGTTGCCATAGCTGGACAGCTCCACCTATAGGTAGGATTGTTCGGTGAGGGGTCGATTTGGCGAGCCTGAATCCTTCTAGTTTTAAGGAGCATCGTTGAACCAAGAATCCCCCAGGATTTATCCATGGGGAGAACGTCAATATTTACTAATTACTAATGCCAAATGCAAAATCCGCCTATAGGAGAAAATAAACTAGGGCAAAATTAGATATTGTGGGTGTGGTACTAAAAAATCAGGAAAAATAGCCGTGGTTCCCCTTCGAGACGATAATCCCATCAAAATCACCCCTTATGTCACCTATGGACTGATTGCAGCTAACATCCTGGTTTTCATTTACGAAGCGAGTTTAGCACCTCCAGCCTTAAACGGCTTTTTTCATCTATTTGCAGTGGTACCGCGAGAACTCAGCCTCAGCTTTGCCGGGGTAGCAGTTAACCAGCCAATTCCAGAATGGGCAACTTTGATTACCTCCCAATTCCTCCACGGTGGATTATTACATCTAGTTGGGAATATGTTGTTTTTATGGATTTTTGGCAATAATATTGAAGAAAAATTAGGGCGTGGTAAGTATTTGCTATTTTATTTAGCCTGTGGTGCTTTAGCCGCTTTAGCTCAGTGGTTCTTTTCCCAGGATTCAGCAATTCCCTCCTTAGGTGCCAGTGGTGCGATCGCTGGTATTATGGGTGCATATATTCTTCGCTTCCCCCAAGCAGAAATTGTTGTTGTCGTACCCTTGGGAATCTTATTTCCTACCTTTCGGGTTCCAGCCTTTTTGTTTCTGGGATTTTGGTTTATCCAACAAGCATTTTACGGTTTAGTTAGTTTAGAAACACCTACTAATATTGGCATGGAGAGTGGTGGGATAGCTTATTGGGCACATGCAGGTGGATTTATCTTTGGAGCAATTTTAGCACCACTGTTGGGATTATTTAAAGAAGAATCAGTTAACAGTTAACAGTTATCAGTTATCTCCTTCACTCCCTCACTCCTACCCTGCGGGAAGCCGCTATCGCGTCTACACTCCATCACTCCCTCACTCCTACCCTGCGGGAAGCCGCTATCGCGTCTACACTCCCTCACTCCCTCACTCCCTCACTCCTTCCCTCCTCCCCTCCTGCTTCCAGAATTCTGCCTAAGCAAGCTATATTGCAAATAATGCAATTAATTAGGAACAAAACTAGTGTTTCCCCTTTATGACGAAAACCCCACACGTATCACTCCATATTTAACCTATGGGTTAATTGGAATTAATATTTTTGTTTTTTTACATGAGACGAGTCTGTCAAGTACAGAACTACAGCAATTTTTTCAACTGTATGCAGTAGTACCAAGGGAACTCAGTGCTAGCTTTCAGGGTATAGCAGTGGGTCAACAAGTACCAGAGTGGGCAACTTTAATCACCTCACAATTCTTACATGGTGGTTGGTGGCACTTAATCTCAAATATGTTATTTCTCTGGGTATTCGGCAACAATATTGAAGATAAATTAGGTCACGTAAAATATTTAATTTTTTATTTAACTTGTGGAGTATTTGCAGGTTTATGTCAGTGGTTTATTGGCATGAATTCTGCCATTCCTTCCTTGGGAGCAAGTGGAGCAATTTCTGGGGTATTAGGAGCTTATGCCATTCGTTTTCCCCAAGCCAAGGTTGTTACTTTAGCCATCTTAGGTTTTTTTATCACCACGGTAAGAATACCGGCTCTGATACTTATAGGGTTTTTCTTTATCCAAAATATTGTTTCTGGGGTGATGAGCTTACAAGCTACTGCTAATTTAGGTATGGAAACCGGAGGAGTAGCTTACTGGGCACACATTGGCGGTTTTGTAGCTGGGTTCATTTTAGCTCCCGTGTTGGGGATATTTAATCGTGATGATTGGGATTATTGACACTCTCACCGCTAACCGCAAAGCGGTGTAGCGGGAGATTCTTGCTTCTCAGAAACACGCTTGTTGATACAAGTACCAACAAGTCTTACTGTTTCTCCACAAGCTTGAAATTCGGTATGTCCTACCGTATTTGTTGACAGTATTCTTATCCCTTCTGCCCTCAAGTTTCGTGAAGCATTTTCATCTCTGTCATGGGTTGTTTGACAACTTGGACAAATCCACTCACGGATACTTAAATTCAGCAAATCATTCTTATATCCGCAACAATAACAAAGCTTTGTACTGGGAAAGAATCTGTCAACTTGGATGAATTTG
>JAAUYI010170600.1_pt1 | contig 40234 bp, 31 predicted proteins | sample 7278041 | NCBI WGS metagenome assembly JAAUYI01 (sample SAMN14350216, study PRJNA611818) | marine sediment metagenome | isolation source: surface marine sediment (0.6m) | place: French Polynesia: Moorea | collected 2018-08
ACCCTCATGGCCAAATAAACAACTCCTATTCAGTTTATAATTTCATTTTCATTATTCTTGGTGTCATCATCTGGTTTCTTCTATTTATTGGTTTCTTCTATTTATTGGTTTATTCGTTGAATGAGAAATGGCATATTTCCATATTTATCTGCCTGTTTATGATATAGAAAAGTAGCAGAGTTATAACATCAAGAAAGTTGGAGCAGGACTTGATAAATCAACGGTTAAAAAATAATAAGTTGCACTCCCAGCAGATCATAAAAATCTCATTATTCTAGTTTCTTGACCGGTCTCCGAACTATCCTGCAGATTTAGTACTAATATCCCTGTATAGGGTTTTCACATCCTTGACACATTTTTATTCCATCGCCTAAAATCAAGATAAGGACATGGAAATCATTCTGACAGCACGTGGTGGTTAGAACGAGTTGTTACTTTAGCAAACATTTTTACCGATGAATTTTTCAAGTTTTGTATCTTGAAAAGGAGGTTGCAATGCCCGTATACGAATTCATTTGTGAGAAATGCGATCACAGCTTTAGTCAGACCATGAGTCTTGCCGAGTACGAAAAGAAGAAGTTCAGTTGTCCAAAATGCAAAAGCACCAAAGTGAAAAGGCAGATTTCCACATTTCAGACCATTACCTCCAAGAAAAGCTAGATACAGTGTTTTGATTACCTGCCTACCGTAGAATGGGGTTTAACAAATGGTTTGACCACCCAATAGTTCTAAGCTGGCATGACTCTCAAGTCGTGTTATTTGTCAAATGGTCGAGAAATAATTGCTTAAGGATAAGGCACACTTATCAGCAGTAAATATTCCGGAAAACAAAAGTTTTCCGGAAATCGGAACAAACACCTATGCTGTACCATGCGAAGACTCTAAAGGTAGAAATATATCACATCAAAATCATTAGATAAATTATTGTTTCCTCCTTGACAGCGTTTTTGGTTCAAATATTGCATACCACACTGTAGCACTCAAACCAAAAACTAACTTTAGGAAGGAAATATGAAAAAGTTATTTATTTTATCTATATCGATATTTTTTGTAACAACTGCAGGGAGTGTATTTGCCCTTCCTGTGCAGTGGTCATCGGCCGACGGCGGAAATGATCATTGGTATGATGTTGTACTCATTGAAACAGAATCTTTTCTGGCTTGGGAAGATGCTAGAGATATGGCCAATGCTGCTGGAGGACACTTAGCAACCATAACAAGTTTCGAGGAAAACAGTTTTGTTGCAAATCTGGTATCATCCGTGGATCAAGATGTAAAGAAGTATTGGCTCGGTGGCTATCAAACTAACATTGACAGCGAAGTTAACCCTGAAGACAATTGGTCTTGGGTTACTGGTGAAACCTGGTCCTACAGCAACTGGTACCCTGGAGAACCAAATAATGGTATGGGTGGAACACAACATTATCTGCACTATTGGCCAACTGCTGGTCAATGGGATGACATGGATGATGGTAGGTATATGACAGGATATGTGCTAGAAAAACCTGCTCCTGTTCCTGAACCCACCACACTGCTTCTTTTCGGTGCCGGCTTGGCCGGTCTTGCGGCTGTAAGACGTAGACGCAGGTAATTATTGTAATAAATCGGAATCACCACCGGGAACCATTATCTTTAAGATATGGTTCCTGTCACGTTGGGAAGTTTGATGCTGTATAGCTATATGGAATGAGCGATCAAGTGATGAAAAATACATCCTGATTTCATTTTCTTCAGAATTTAATGGGTACTTTTGAAGATTTCTGGTGTATCTATCTGACCATTTACATGAGATGGTCAAAGGAATACGGAAGAAGGTAAAAATCTAAATCCACTGGCGCACCCGGGAGGATTCGAACCCCCGACACCCGGATCCGAAGTCCGGTGCTCTATCCAGCTGAGCTACGAGTGCGCGCGTGTCCACTCTGATAGCATGTTTACCAGAACAATTCAATATGAATTTCCTTGACTACCACCAGCAACACAAACCCCTTTTTTATAAACAGAGGCAACCGAAGAGACTCCCGCATGATAAGCAATAATTGCCGGAGATTCTCCATCAAGCAGCAGAAAATCAGCCTGCTTGCCAACTTCGAGACTGCCCACCCGATCGGCTAGGCCAATACTGTAGGCAGCGTTAAGTGTGGCGGCGGTAAGTGCTTCCGATGGCGTCATGTCCATATTGAGGACGGCCAAACCTATGACGAATTGCATCGATTCGGTAAAACTCGACCCAGGGTTGCAATCGGTTGCCAAAGCAACGGGAAGATTTTTCTCGATCATCAGTCTGGCGTCGGCATAGTTCTTTTTAAGACTGTAGGCAGTCACTGGCAGCAGATTGGCAATGACACCTGCTGAGGCCATGGCGTCGAGATTTTGCGCACTCGCTGCAAGTAAATGATCAGCAGAAGTGGCTCTGAGCTCAGCAGCTAGCCCGGCTCCACCTAAATCATGCACTTCATCGGCGTGTATTTTGACAGCTAGGCCGTGCTGCTGTGCCGCCTTGAGTAGTTTTCTTCCCTGTTCGAGGGTAAATACCTCCTTTTCACAAAAAATATCACAAGAGGTTGCCAGATCTTCAGCGACAATCTGTGGTAGCATCTCATCAATTATTAGATCAATGAAGTCATCCGGATTATTTTTATATAATGGTGGGATGGCATGAGCGCCGAGGAAAGTTGCACATATATCCTGGGGGACGTGATTGGCGAGCCTGTTAATGGCTCTGAGCATTTTTAGCTCATTTTCGGTATCAAGGCCATACCCGCTTTTAATCTCGATGGTGGTGGTGCCGAACTGCAGAGCGGTTTTTAACCGCTTGCGAGTAGACTCGACCAAATCGTCTTCGCTGACTGCTGCGACCGCTTTGACAGATGAGAGGATCCCGCCGCCTTTTTTGAGAATTTCCAGATACGGTGTTCCCTCAATACGCATTGTAAATTCCGCTTCACGCTGTTTGGCAAAGCAGATATGGGTATGCGGGTCGACAAAGCCGGGGATGAGGCATTTCCCCCGGCAATCTATTTCTTCTATCATCTTCTCCGATCCGGCATCTGGACGTACCTGTTCTTCCTGACCGATTGCAGCGATTATGCCATCTTTGACAAGAATTGCACCGCGGGTAAAATGGCTGAGTTGTCCTTGTGAAGCACCGCTTAAAGGGGTCCCATCATCAACAGGAGTGTATATTTGGGCATTGGTAAAGAGTGTTGCCGACATGCTATTTCCTATGTTTTTGAGAATAGTTTTTTATGGAACAGTTTATCAACAGCATCCATAATTACATCTTCCCGAGTGAGATAGGGAAGGGTGATTTGATCGCCGTTGGTATTTGTACGATTGTAGATTATGGCCGTTTCCATGGCATTGGGATTTCTGGCCCAGTTCCTGCGAGCCACACCTCCCATTACATCCCAAGTCATGGCGGATTCGAGAATTGCATCGACCCTTTCGCTGCCATCAAGCACCATCCCGAAGCCACCGTTGATCGCCTTGCCGATCCCGGTGCCACCACCGTTATGCAGGGCAACCAGTGACATGCCTCGGGCTGCGTTACCAGCAAAGCAATGGGTGGCCATATCGGCACAGACATTGCTACCATCATAAATATTGGCGGTTTCCCGGAAAGGGGAGTCGGTGCCGCCCGGATCATGATGGTCGCGTCCCAATATAATCGGACCTATTTCACTGCGGCGGACCAGTTCATTGAACTTCAGGGCAATTTCCTTCCTGCCTTCAGCATCGGCATAGAGGATTCTCGCCTTGCTGCCGACCACCAGCTTGTTTTTTTGAGCATCCCGTATCCAGACGTAGTTATCTCTATCTTCAGGTCTTCTCTCTGGATTTATGCAAGCTATGGCGGCTGCATCGGTTTTCTCCAGATCAGCGTTTTTGCCACTGAGACAGACCCAACGAAATGGTCCATATCCGTAGTCGAAGATCGGTCCCATGATATCTTCGAAGTAAGAAGGATAGATGAAGCCTTCCCGGGTATCGACGCCATTGCGCGCTACTTCACGGATACCAGCATCAAAAACGGCCTTGAGGAAGGCATTGCCATAGTCGAAAAAATAGCTGCCATTGGCAACCAGCTCCCCAACAGCCCGAAAATGACGGTGCAAACTGACATTGACAAGTTCGATGAATTTCTCCCGGTCGCTGGCCAGCATCGCGGTTCTTTGCTCAAAATCGAGACCTTGAGGACAATAGCCGCCATCATAGACCACATGGCAGGATGTCTGATCGGAAAGCAGGTCTACCTTAACACGTTGTTTGGCCAGATACTCTAGAAGCTCTACCACATTACCGTGGTAAGCAATGGAGATATTGCTGCCCCTGTCCACTTCTTTACGGGCAAGACTGACCACCTCGTCCAGATCGGCGCTTACCATGTCAACCCAGCCCTGACTTTGTCTTGTTTCGATTCTGGAAAAATCAACTTCAGCAACAATAGATACAGCACCGGCAATTTTAGCTGCCTTGGGCTGGGCACCGCTCATCCCACCAAGTCCCGAGGAGACAAAGAGAAGGCCTCGTAGATCGCTATCAGCCTTGATACCGCAAATTCTACGCCCAGCACCCAACAAGGTGTTATAGGTGCCGTGTACGATACCCTGCGGACCAATATACATCCAGCCACCTGCCGTCATCTGGCCATAGGAAGAATTACCCATCTGTACCGCAAACTCCCAGTCTGCAGGATTATCATAGAGGCCAACCATCAATCCGTTGGTAATTATCACCCGAGGATTATCAGGACTTGATTGAAACAATCCTAACGGATGTCCGGACTGCATCACCAGGGTTTGATTCTCAGTGAGCTCTTCAAGGTATTTCTTGATCAATCGGTATTGCATCCAGTTTTGGCAGACCGCCCCGGTTTCACCATAGGTGATGAGCTCGTAAGGGTATAGAGCCACTTCGAAATCGAGGTTGTTGTCAATCATCAGTTGGAAGGCCTTGCCCTCAAGACACTTGCCGCGGTACTCGTCGATGGATTTTGCCCGCAAGCCTCCATGGGGACGAAAGCGGTAGCCGTAGATGCGGCCACGGTCTTTCAGCTCATCGAGGAACTCGGGGAGCAAGGTGTCGTGGTGTTCTTCCGGGATATAGCGCAGCGCATTCTGCAGAGCAAGAACGGTCTGCTTTGGGTTTAGGCGGAAACCGCGATCGGGTGCCCTTCGGATTGTTGGCAGGAATCTTTCCTGTTCCGGTAATTCATCGTCCAGCTTGATGTGCATGGCTTCGGCTATCTGGCTGTTACTGTACATGGTTATCTCCACTTCACTGAAGTTCTTCGTCATTGTCAAATTGAATGAGACAGAATCACGTGCTTGCCTGACAAATTATTTTGAACTGATTATCTGGGTGAATAACTTGAATATTTGACCAATATTATGAAAAATATTATACTCATTTTAAGTTGTATATACAAGTTGGGCAGTTGTTGTCTTGGGTGGAGTATTTATACTACCAACATCCTCATGTTTGTAAAAGATTAGAGGTGAGTTCACCATGGAAAGACTTCTCATGCGACCTGGTAGGTTGAGCTTGAAGCAGTTGCGGAAAATCAACCGGAATCCGGTGCAGGTTACTTTGACGGAGGAGTGTGTTGAAGAAATCAATCGTTCCGCTGAAACTGTACAGGAAGTTATTAGGCAGGGCAGGGTGATCTATGGGGTCAATACAGGTTTTGGCTTATTAGCCAATACGATTATCCCCAATGAAGAGCTAGAAGAGCTACAGCGCTCGATTGTCCTCTCTCATGCTGCCGGGGTGGGTGATATGATGGCGGAATCAACGGTCAGGTTGATGATGGTACTAAAGATCAACAGTTTGGCCAGGGGATGTTCCGGGGTGAGGCATGAGGTGATTGATGCACTGGTACGATTGGTAAATGCCGAAGTATATCCCTGCATTCCCCAAAAAGGATCAGTGGGAGCATCTGGCGATTTGGCCCCTCTTGCGCACATGAGTACCGTTCTTTTAGGTGAAGGTGAGGTTTTCCATGGCGGAGAGCGTTTGTCGGGCCGAGAAGGCTTAAGAGTTGCCGGATTCACTCCTCTAACTTTAGGGCCGAAGGAAGGGCTGGCCTTGCTTAACGGTACCCAGGCTTCTACCGCCTTTGCCCTGGAAGGCTTATTCCGTGCTGAAGACCTTTTTGCAGCCGCTGTCATTGGCGGCTGTCTCTCCGTCGAGGCCGCTAAAGGGAGTCGTCGACCCTTTGAAGCACTCATCCATGAAGTTAGGGGACACAAAGGTCAGATCGATGTGGCCGCCGCTTACCGTAATCTTCTACAGCACAGTGAAATAGAGGTATCTCACAAGAATTGTGAAGCTGTCCAGGATCCTTATTCCCTACGCTGCCAGCCTCAGGTGATGGGGGCGTGTCTTACCCAGGTTCGTAACAGTGCGGATATAATTGCCATCGAGGCTAACGCTGTTTCGGACAATCCTTTAGTGTTTACCGCCGAAAACGACATAATCTCAGGGGGAAATTTTCATGCTGAACCGATAGCCATGGCTGCCGACAATCTTGCGTTGGCCTTTGCCGAAATCGGCGGGCTTGCTGAAAGACGTATAGCGCTGCTTATCGATAGCAATATGTCCAGGTTACCGCCTTTCCTCGTGGAAAAAGGTGGACTCAACTCCGGGTTCATGATCGCCCAAGTGACTGCAGCGGCGCTGGCCAGCGAGAATAAGAGTCTCGCTCACCCCGCCTCAGTGGACAGCCTGCCTACCTCGGCTAATCAGGAAGATCATGTTTCAATGGCCACCTTCGCTGCTCGCAGGTTAATGGATATGGCGGATAATACCGCTGGCATCCTTGCCGTTGAATTACTGGCTGCCTGCCAGGGGCTTGATTTTCATGCTCCTTTAAAAACTTCTCCACAGCTTGAGCTAGCTCGTAAATTGATTCGCAGTAAAGTGCCTTTCTATGATCATGATCGATATTTTGCCCCTGATATCGACAAGATTCAGGAAGTGTTGCACTCAGGGTCATTCAACAGCCTGGTTGATCCGCAATTGCTGCCGAGTTTGGGGTAGAGATAGTCGTGGAATATCAACAGAGTTCTCAGAACACACCTCTTTACCAGCAGGTGAAGGACTATATTAACAACAGAATTGCCCAAGGAATTCTGATCAGTGGAATGCGTATTGAGTCAGAAGCCGAGCTCAGCAAAATGTTGAATGCTTCTCGGATGACGGTGAATAGAGCTTTACGTGAACTTACAGCCGAAGGTAAGCTGCGACGCGTGCAGGGACTGGGAACTTTCGTCGCCGAGCAGAAATTGCAATCGCCGCTTTTTGAGATACGGTCTCTGGCAAAGGAGATAGAAGAGCGCGGTGGGCGCTATTCCTGTGATGTGCACCTTCTTAGGGAAGAAGAGGCTTCTCCTTGGTTGGCGGGGGAGATGAAAATTCAGGTCCTCTCACCGGTTTTCCACTCGATCATTGTCCACAAAGAAGATGGTCTGCCTATTCAACTTGGCTGTAGATATATAAATCCGGAGATAGCGCCTGATTACCTAAATCAAGATTATACCAGAATAACTCCCAGTGACTATCTAATACAGCAGGCCCCGGTGACGGCAGTAGAACATGTGGTAGAGGCACTTATTGCCGAGCAATGGATTCGTGAGCTTCTCCTGATCGACAGTTTCGAACCCTGTCTGGTGCTTCACCGCAAAACCTGGTCCGGTGAGCAAGTGGCCACAGTAAATACCTTCTACTATCCAGGAACGAGATACACCTTGGGCGGCAGATTTGTACCCGATGACAGGGGAAAACTTGATATCGTCTAACAGCCAGGAATGAGCAGAATTTGTGTATGTTGCAATATGTTATGGTGATGAAAGCCAAATAATCCCGAGCGATTTTAGTCGATTTGGAAGGAGTAAAAATGAAACCGATTGTAGAGTGTGTACCGAATTTTTCCGAGGGCAGAAATCAAGAGACAATTGCAGCTATTGCCAGAGCCATCAAGGAAACCAAAGGGTGCAATTTACTCGATGTGGATCCGGGTGAATCAACTAACAGAACGGTTTACACCTTTATCGGAGATCCCGATTCAGTGGTTGAGGGTGCTGTGGCTGCAGCAAAGGTGGCCAGAAAATTGATAGATATGCGGCACCACCAGGGGGAACATCCACGGTTTGGAGCTATGGATGTTTGTCCTTTTATCCCGGTTGCTGGAGTGACCATGGAGGAGTGCATCCAAGTAGCCGAGAAGTTCGCTGAGCGTTGTTCTACGGAGCTTGGTGTCCCGTTCTATCTTTATGAGAAGGCGGCCAAGCATGATTATCGCCGTAAATTGCCGGATCTACGTGAGGGCGAATATGAGGGGCTTGCGGTCAGACTGCAGGACTCCGCCTGGAAACCTGACTACGGATCGACGGAGTTTGTGCCCGAATGGGGGATCACTGCCACGGGAGCGAGGAATTTTCTTATTGCCTATAATGTCAATATCCTTGGTACCCCTAATCAGGCACACCGTATTGCCCTGAATCTCAGGGAAGCGGGGAGGGGCGAGGATGAACCTGGAAAGCTGAAAGCGGTCAAAGGGATGGGATGGTTCGTCGATGAATATAATATGGCCCAGGTCACCGTTAATCTCACGGATTTCCGGGTTACCCCTATGCATATTCTCTACGAAGAGGTTAAAAAGGAAGCAGAGCAGCTTGGTGTTGCGGTTGCCGGTTCGGAGGTTGTTGGGCTGGTACCATTGGAGGCAATGCTTGCAGCCGCAGATCACTACATCCAGCAAGAAAATCTTTTTATCTATCAGGAGGATCAGAAAATTCGCCTAGTAGTAGAACGTCTGGGACTCAATTCTGTTGCCCGTTTCGTGCCGGAAGAGCGCATAATTGATTATCTGGTGGCGGAAAAAAGAGAGGAACCACTTGCCACTTTGTCCGTGCGCGAGTTCATTGAAGAGGTGGCGGCACGCACCTCTGCCCCTGGCGGTGGTTCGGTATCAGCAGCGGTGGCTGCCCTTGGTATCGGTCTTGGCTCTATGGTGGCAAAGCTAACCCACGGAGTTCGCAAATTCGATGATGTGCAAACACACATGATCAGCTCTATACCTCCGCTTCATAACCTGACCGAGGAAATTATCCCAATGATCGATGCCGACACCAATGCCTTTAACGAATATGTGGAAGGGTTGCGCATGCCCAGAAACAGTGAAGCGGAGAAGAAGGCGCGTCGGGAGAAAATGCAGTCCGGTCTCAAAACAGCCATCAAGATACCGCTTACCACCATGCGGCTTGGCGACCAGGCCTGGGGGCCGTTGCTCGAGGTGGCAAGATATGGCAATCCAGCATCCAAATCGGACGTCCAGGTCGGAGCCAGGGCACTGGAGGTTGGCATATGGGGTGCATATCAGAATGTCTTAATAAATATGGAAGGTGTGGAGGATACCACGTTTAAGAAAGACATACTGGCAGAGGCAGAAGCAATAATGACTCGTGCGGAAAAGCAATGCAGCACTGTCTTGAAGATTTTGGAAGATGTAAACGGAAACTGAAATATTTCTTATTATCTCTATTAATTTTCATTGGTTATTCAATTCTTGATACCGTCGTGTTTTCCGATATAGCTTAAGAACGAGTAGCTTTCAATGAGACCTTTCATTTTTTATAGTTTTTAAAGAATGCAAAAAAATAATTTAATTCAGCTATATATAAAGATAGTGATGAGCATCACTGTCGATTAATCGTATAATATACGGTGCACATCACTTGCAAAGAGGGGGTAGCCTGAATATCATGTGTCCAGGTTGCTTCCCGGATCCCACTCCAGCACAATCTGGGATACTTTGGTAACTTCTCTTAAGTACTATAATTTTTGTGACACATTTTCCGATTTCAAGCTGTTCTGATCTTTGAAGATGATGAAGCGTGAAAGGAATTATTTAGGACAACAGCATGGCATTACGATTTGTTATTTACAGTATACCTCTATTTTTGATTGCACTGAGCACTCCAATATACGGACAACAGCAAAGTATTCCCGATCCTGTTAATGCAGCCTTGGATCATCTGCTCTCACTTTCTCCTGCAGATGCAGAGTCACAACCGGATAAACAAAAGATTTCTGAAATCATCGAATTTGTGCGGGATGTTTCGGCTGGTACCGGAATTGTCCTGAATGAGCGAGAAAGTGCATCGGGTGCATTTTTCGCCTTCGATATTGATGCCGATTTAATGCAAGTTCTCGACTATGCCTATAATCCCGATATACCTGCTTATGTAACCATGCCATCTTCGTTACAGGATCATCAGTGGCTGACTCCGCAAATAATTGATGCTTTAAAAAAACTTCCTCTTGCCGTGGAAGCGGGTGATGAGCTTGTCTTTTTGCGAGGCCGTGAACAAGAATCAATAACGCCAGACACCAATACGGGCGGATACTATCTCTATTCACAGGACCGCATTATCATGGTTCTTCCAGGACCGACTGGACCAGTACTCATCTCAGCCACGAGCCAGACAGATGCATCTGAGGTTGGCAGAAAGGGCTGTGTCGCCGGTGATGATGCGGACTGGAGTTACCTGTTCTCTGAAGAGCCAGGAATCAACAAAACCGGGTTGGGATGGGTGGATTCGTACATGTATTATGCCTATTCAATTATTGTCTACGTCGCCGATACCGCTAACAACAGATTGCATGCCGGGTCCTTCAAATGGCTAAATGCCGGCTGGGCTAAAATAAATATGGTCAAATCCAGTCATATCCTTGAGGGTATCAAACGTTTTGCTGTGGATTTTAAAGCAGTACTGGAGTCGCCAGATCTCCCCAGGACTTATGAATTAGAACAAAAGTATCAAGAACTGCAGCAAATGGAAGAATCGCAGCTGCGCCTTCAAGTAGCTGCCCATTTTGAAAAGATCAAGAAATCCGGTGCATTGGAAACATGTCCCAACTCATTTCAGAAGATGGTCAGTTCCGGCGAATACCTGAACAAGATAGATCGAGATGAAATGGTCAGAATAATGCTGCTTGATTATGTTAAGTCAAGATTAGGCCGGCAGACCTCTTCGGCTTCGGTAACGCAGGCAGGAGAGAATGTTTCTGTCCAGTCAACCGTGAGTGAAACTAATTGATTCGGCTTTTTCGCTGATACCACGGTTGAGCACCTCCCGGTTATAGGCGGCAATGACATTTCTACGTTTTAGCATGCCTACAACCCACTTACTTTCCGGATCATCAACCACGGGAATCTCCTCGATACCCTTGACATCAAAAAGTTTCATGGCCGTGTACAAAGTGTCGTCATGAGTAAGAAAAATCACATCACGGTTGCAGATTGACCCCACCAGCTGACCGACCCGGTCACGATATTCACTATGGATGAGAGCCTTGATATCCTGGAGTGAGACGATTCCGGTGAGGCGACCAGAATCGTCGACCACCGGAAAATAGAAACTCCGCTTAGCCATGCGGAAGATTTCAAAGAGCTGATTGAGATTGGCGCGCTCACTGATGTAATCGACATCCTCCGTCATGGCTGCTCCAACGCGCAGTGATTTCATAACGGCCACTTCACGTCCCTCATGGATGTCGATTCCTTCTCTGGAGAAATCAACCGTATCGATGGAATCGCGCTCAAACGTTCTTGCCACCAGGGTGCCGATGATTGAAGTAAGCATTAGAGGAACAATGATGAGGTAGTTGCCGGTCATTTCAAAGAGCAGGAAAATGGCGGTCATAGGTGCATGGGTCGAGGCAGCGAGAAAGGCACCAATACCAACCGTAGCATAAGCACCGGGAGAGGCGGTCATTGTCGGTAATATTTTATTGGCAATGGAGCCAAACGTCGAACCGATCATGGCGCCTATGAACAAGGCCGGAGCAAACACACCACCCGCGCCGCCAGACCCCAGCGTGATCGCAGTTGCGAAAATTTTTAGAAAAATCAGAGTAAAAATGATCCAAGCGATTCCTTCACCATGGAGAACATGCTCGACAAAATCATAACGGTCACCCATAACTTCGGGAAAAGCCATGCCGATTATACCAATGATAAGAGCACCGGTCAGTGGTTTGAGCTGAGGGTTGATATCCCAGCGAACATATGCATCCCTGATGTAATAGAAGATGCGAATGTGAAAAACAGCCAGAATACCGATGATAACGGCCATGATCGTATAAAGGGGGATTTCAGCATAGGCGTTGACCAGACGGTACTCGGGGATAAAAAAGGCTGGGTACGCCCCGTAATAGGCCCTGGTTATCACTGTGGAAATGGAAGAGGCTACCACCAAGGCTGCAAATGAAGAAATCTCGAAAGTGCCGAGCAATACGATTTCGGAAGCAAAGAAAACACCAGCGATGGGAGCATTGAACATCCCGGCAATACCGCCGGCACAACCTGCGGCAATATATACCTTCATCCGATTACCGGAAACCCTGAAAAACTGGCCTGCCTGTGAGCCCATGGCACCACCGATCTGGGCGATGGGGCCTTCCACTCCAGCCGAGTTGCCAGTGCCTATGGTCAATGCCGTGGAGACAATTTTTAAAACTATGGTTCGAGCCCGAATATACCCACCTTCCAGATTAACTTTACGTAAAAATTTGGTAAATCCGTAACCGTTTACTTCACCTGGAAAAAGTAAGGAAAGCGGGATGAGTAGAATCATGCCCGATATGGGTATGAGGGGCAGCAGCAGAAGATTCCATCCGCCTCTGTCAATATTAAGCAGTTCTCGTCCCCCCTCAAGAAAAATCTCGTTGACCAGATCAACTACGGTGCGAAAACAAATGTTGAGCACGCCGGCCACAAGGCCAATGGCAGCGGCGATGAAAATGATGCGGGTATTTTCCCCGGGGATAAAAGTTTGATATCTGATTTTCATTGTTTTTCAGGGATGGTACAACCGATATTTGCCGCTTGTTGAAGAAAAAAGTCGTCGGTCATGCCAGCAATGAAATCACGCACCATTTCTTCTGGAGAGTGCGATTTACGATAGGTTTCGCCCATATCCGTCATGAGATCAACCTCCTGGGAGAACCTTTTGCCGTCTGTTTTCAGGTGCTTAAGAAACGAGGTGAACAGCTTTTCGTAACAGTTTTTGATGAGAGGGATGTAGCTTTTTGTTTTTGGATTGAGATAGATATTCTCATAATTAAACTGCTTGAGCTGCAAGAGAGCCTCGGAGACTTTATCTGAGAAACCGATATGAGCAGAATCTGTGAAACTGAAGTCGCCCGCCTCAGGCACTATACTATTGGCGATGAGATCGGTTACCAGAGTATAGACAATGTTACCGTTGGTGTTTCCCAATATTTCGGTGCACTCTCTGGGGATATCCTGACGCTCAATGAGTCCAAGGACAATGGCGTCTTCGATATCTCTACCAATATAGGCCACGGTATCAGCGAGTCTCACTACACAGGCTTCAAGTGTCATTGGTATAAGGTCGATGCCCGGATCTGCCTCTTTTGCTTTCAACTTTTTATCGAACTCTGCAAATGAGCGCAGAGGAGCTGCTTTAAGATGTTTGGAATGAACTTCCCCATCATGACAGAGGATGCCATCGAGGGTTTGCAAGCTGAGGTTCCAGCCCTTGCCTTTCCTTTCCAGGCGATCCAGAAAGCGCACCGATTGGATGTTGTGCTGAAACGGGGGAAGACCATGATCGATGCATATTTCGGAGAGAAAGGTTTCACCGTCATGTCCGAAGGGCGGATGGCCAATATCGTGACCCAGGGCAATAGCTTCAACCAGATCTTCATTGAGATAGAGAAAACGGGCAATGGATCTTGCTATACGTGAGACCAGCTGAACATGGATAATGCGGTGGGTAATGTGATCGTTGGAGACCAGACAGAATACCTGTGTTTTATCAATGTAGCGAGAAAAAGCACGGGAATGGAGGATACGGTCGGCGTCCAGGGCAAAGTTCTGACGGTGTCCGTCCCTATCCTCATCATTTCTGCGGATGGAGTCAACGGAATTGGTTGCCGCCGGAGACAACCTGTGCATCTCCCCCTTATTGAGGTGGTCAAGTATGGCTAATAATTCATTCATTGCAAATCTATAGCTACTCCGTGGCAGAGTATGTTGTGACTAGCTGAGTAAAACATATCCCAATATGTATCGGCTGAGCTTGGGAAAATACAAATGTAGCTATATGCCTGTGAAAAAACAACCGGCTTATCACAGATCATCCTAAAAAAGCAAGGTAATATGTCATTGGAATCTGGTTTCATGGTACCTGGTAAGCTGGAGATTTGGGAGAATAATCGAAAATAGCTTAAGAAAAACCGCTACTGAGGGTATTTTATGCAGTACTTGAATAACAAAAACTTTTGTTTCAAACGAGACACTATGCTATACATTGAGAGCATTTAAGTCTGGTCAAAATAAAATGAGCGAGGTAGAACCAGCGGTTGAGGTGTGACAATTTCCACGGTAATGAGGAGGAAGGTACTATGAAAATAACGATTGAATATTGCGCCCAATGAAATTACAAACCGCGCGCTTCCAGTTTGGGGAAGCAGCTGGAAAATGAGCTGGGTGCCGAAGTCGGACTGATCTCAGGTTCAAATGGCGTTTTTGAGGTACATGCCGACGGCAGACCAATTTTCTCCAAAAGGCAGACGGGGCGTTTTCCCAATGACGGAGAGATTATCAACCTTTTGCAAAAATAGTCATATCTCTTCCTTATTTTACATTGAGATGGTGATTATTTATTTCAAGGCAACCGGATAGCAAGCAGAAATATGCTGTGTGAATTGAAAATAGAAAACCTTGCCCTTATCGAATCGCTGCATCTGCAATTCGATACAGATGAGCGACATGGTCTTGTGGTCATGACTGGAGAAACCGGGGCCGGAAAATCAATTATGCTCAGAGCCATCAAGATGCTTACCGGTGGTAGAGCTCAAACGGATTGGGTTCGCAGCGGCACTGACCAATGTACAGTAGAGGCGCTTTTTGAGGTTAATCCGGAACACCAGCAATTTCGTGGTAAATTAGTTGAAAGTGGCTTGGATGATGATCCGTCAGTGATCATTAAGAGAGTTGTCTCAGCCAAGGGACGTAGCAGACTCTATGTCAATGGTTCTCTGGCGCCTGCCAAACTTGTTCGCGAACTGGCGGATGACTTGCTCAATGTTGCCAGTCAGCATGATCACCAGCAGCTATTGCAACCACAATTTCATCTGGATTTTCTTGACACCCTTGGTGAGCATTGGCAGGAGCGTGCCGAACTCTCGTCACTCTTTAAAACCTATCAAGAACGCTGCAAAGTACTTGCCGACTTAAAGAAAGAGGAGCAGGATAAGGAGCAACGCTACGATTTCCTAAAATTTCAACTTGAGGAAATACGCCAAGCAGATATTCAAGAGGGTGAAGATGAGGAGCTTACGACTGAAAAAAATCGACTAAAAAACAGTGACAATCTCATCAAACTCAGTCAACAAAGTTATGCCTCTCTCTCCACAAGCGTTCTTGATGAACTGGATCTCATCAGAAAGAACATGGAAGAGATAGCCAAGCTTGACGGAGCTGCTGGCAAGCTTGTCGAGGATATAAGTGGTTACTGCTTTCAAGCTGAAGATCTGGCCATGCAATTACGTCACTATCGCGACGGTCTGGAAAGTGACCCCTACAGGCTTGAGCAGATCATGGAAAGGCTAGATTTGATTCAGAAATTGAAGCGGAAATATGGCGAGAGTATTGATGAAATTCTTGGTTTTGCCAAAGATGCCGAAAAGGAAATCAACCGTCTTGAGCAACTCGAGACCAAGCTCGATGATCTCGAACAAGAAGTTGCCAGGCTGGCTGAGGAGCTAACTGATAGAGCTGGCAGGCTTAGCCAAAAGCGCCGGGAAACAGCTGCTCATATAGAAAAGTCAATGGCTCAGGAACTCGATTCCCTGGCCTTTAATCAGGCATCTCTAGAGGTTCGCTGGCAGGAGAACCAGGGACTGATCGAAGATATAACTCCTTCCGGCCACGATAAAGTAGAGTTGTATTTCTCCGCCAATCAGGGTGAACCAGCCCGTCCACTGGTAAAGGTTGCCTCCGGAGGTGAGTTGTCGAGGCTAATGCTAGCCTTCAAATGTCTTCTGGCTCGTAAGGATATGGTAGAAACGGTCATATTCGATGAAGTCGATGCCGGCATCGGCGGTGAAGCAGCAGAAGCCGTTGCCAGGAAAATTCAGGAATTGGCCGGTCACCATCAAGTTTTTTGCATTACCCACCTGCCTCAGATTGCAGCCCGCGGTACTGATCACTATCTTGTCTCTAAGAGCGTAAACGACGGCAGAACACATTCATCGATTAAGATGCTCTCTGATGAGCAGCGGCAGGACGAGATAGCCAGGATGCTGGCGGGTGAATCTGTAACCGACCAGGCCCATGCGTGGGCCAGGGAATTATTGGTGAAAAGCAGGCTCGAATGGACAGAAAAACAGTAGCACTCTCCCTTTTTTCCGGTGGACTTGACTCTATTTTAGCAAGCCGGGTAGTAGCTGCCCAAGGTATCAAGGTAATAGCGGTAAAATTCGTCTCACCTTTCTTTGACTACACCGTCTTGCGAGACCCTGACGGTTATATCAGAAAAGCCAAAGAGCTTTATGGCATTGATGTTATCGTTGAGGATATCACCAAACCATATCTCCAACTTCTGCACCGCCCTTCCCATGGCTTCGGCAAGAATTTCAATCCCTGCATTGATTGCAAAATCTTCATGTTTTCCCGGGCGCGCAGTATGATGAAAAAATTCGGCGCCTCATTTCTTATTTCCGGTGAGGTGCTGGGGCAACGTCCGATGTCACAGAGACGTGATACACTCAATGTTATCGAACGGGATTCCGGCAATCGCGATATCCTGCTACGACCTCTTTCGGCTAAGTTGCTCACCCCAACAACCATGGAAGAACAGGGGTTGGTTGACCGGGAAAAGCTGCTTGATTTCAGTGGTCGGGGCCGCTCTCGCCAGATAGCTCTGGCCGAGGAGTACGGGATTACCGAGTTTCCCGCACCGGCTGGTGGTTGTCGACTGGCAGATCCAATTCTCAGCAAACGAATTGCCAGGATTTACAATGGAGATTTCGTCTTGCCGCCAAGTGCGATAGATTCTTTTGACGTCCTCTGTCTGATGACCGGTAGACAGTTTCTGCTTCCGGGTGGTGGCTGGCTAGTGGTAGGTCGCGATGAAAAGGACAATAATCAGCTCAGTGAATTCAAACAGGATGATGACATCCTTTTTTGCATGGAAGATCACCCCGGACCTACAGCGCTTTTACGCAGAACAACCAGCCTTTATGAGGATCAAGATACTTTAAATAGTGATATGGAGTTTGCCAGGGGACTGGTGGTTCGTTATGCCAAGAAGGTCGACGGTGTTCAGCAACCTCAGGTAGTTCAGGTTCACAGTGATGCCAAGGTTGACAAGGTGATGACCAACCCGCTAGAAGATGAGATTTTTAGAGGTTGGTTGCTCTAAATTGCGTTCGTAGGTCACTGAAAAAGCTTGGCTACAGCTCTTTCATAGTGTCTTGTGGTTGAGGCTTTTCGTATTTTTTTAAGAATGTGTTTTTCTTCTGAGAACGAGCCGATGAGATATGCCCAGATCTGTTTCATGCGATTGAGCAGGTGACCAGGACCACTGAGCCGTATCTGCAGCTGATTGTAGAGGTCATCGTGGAAACCGCTAAGAAGCTCTTTTCTTTCAGCGGCAGTGAAGGAATGCCCTTTTATTTCTCCAGGCAGCAAGGGATTGGTTAACGCACCTCTTCCTATCATCCAGTGATCAATTCCTTTAAATCTATTTGCAAGTTCCCGAAAGTCTTCAGCAGTGTTTATGTCACCGTTGTAGACGAGCAGGTGTCGGCTGACTTCAGAGCAGTCAGCAAATGCCTGACGGTCGGCCCGGCCGCGATAGAGTTGTTTGCCAATGCGAGGATGGATTATTATCTCTTTGAGAGGAAACTGGTCCAGACGCGGTAGAAGATCATGGATTTCGTGGGGGGTTTTAAAACCCAGACGCACTTTTAGTGAGATTTCGGCCCGCAACGCCGGTATTATTTCCTCGAGCATTTCAATAATGCGATCGGTATAGGGCAGCAACCCTGAGCCGCGTTGTTTATTGGCGACCATGGGTGAGGGGCAGCCTAGATTCCAGTTAATATGAGTGTAGCCGATGTCCTCAAGACGTTTGCCGAGACTGATGAAATCTTCGGCAGTATTATACATGAGCTGGGGAATGGTGACTAAACCACCGTTCCCCATGGGGTTGACATCAGCTAAGAGCTTATTGTTGAAATTGATGGACCGTTGTGGATTGATAAAAGGAGCGATAGCAGCGTTGAAATATGGGAAATGATGATGATAAATGTCGCGAAAAAGCCGGTCGGTAATACCCCGGATGGGGGCCAGGTAGAGAAAATGCTTAGTTTCCATGCGAGTGTGTTGATTTTACTAAATAATTCGCTTAAATCGATGTTCTGACTGTGTGTAGATTTGTAGTATAGATTTATTCAGAGCCGTATCGGTCTCCAGGCCAAGTGGGTCTGCATAGGTCACGTCACTTATTCATGTTTGAGCTATTTGCAAAAATATCTTCTCGCCCTAACTCTGCGTTATGCTCAAATTTTTATTCTCGGAATATCGATTATATGCCTGTGGTAAAATTTTTTCGCATGCCTTGATTTAAAACGAAAATCTTACTTTTGCAAAAGGCTCGTTAGTCAAAGAGATGCACTATACAGAAGATACCAATAGACTACCACCGTTAAAGTCGTTTTTCCCCAAGCCTCTGTTCGAGGCCTTGGATCAGCTGCGACTACAAAGGGGCTTGGAGATGTACGCCTCAGGCGGCACCATACGTGATTGGTTGCTGGGTAGACAGCCGGTGGATCTTGACATTACAGTGGCAAAAGGGGCTGAGAAGTGTTGTCGAGAGCTGCTCAGGATTTTGCAGGCTGGAGCATTTGTACCGCTTGGTACAGAGACGGAAGAGGCTGCCAGGGTTGTCTGGCAGGGTGTGCATATTGATTTTTCAAGCTTCAGGAAGGGCGCTGTAACAATTGAAGAGGAGTTGCAGCACCGCGATTTTACCATCAACGCCATGGCGCTTGCCATGAGAGATGTTGAAAAAAGCAGCAGTGATATTTTCATTGATCCGCTTAAAGGACTAGACGATTTGCAGCAAGGGTCGCTTCAGAGCTGTCCGGAGGCTTTCATTGACGATCCCCTACGCATGCTGCGTGGCTACCGTTTTCAAGCGGAACTGGATTTTGTACTGACCGGGAGAAGCGTCGCCGAAATCAATGATCATTGCCAATTAATCAGTCAATGTGCCGCTGAACGAATCCTCTATGAACTTGATCGGATAATGAGGTCGGCTAAAGCCCCACATGTTTTCCGGGAAATGGCGGCGAGCGGACTGCTTTGGGTGCTTTTCCCCGAGTTGCAGGCTGGAGTTGGCATGGAGCAGCCGGGCTACCATCATGAAGACGTATTTCAGCATAGCCTTCTCGCTCTGCAATGGGTTCAGAAGGTAATAGACGACCCGCAAGCATATTTCAGCGATGATTGGAGGGCCGTGGCCGACTATCTAAGCTCAGCAGATAATCGCAGGATTTTACGCTGGGCCGCAGTTCTTCATGATTTGGGCAAGCCAGCAACCATTTCATCTGGTACAATAAAAAAAGATCGGATAACTTTTTATAATCATGATCGCGTTGGCCGGCTGATCTTTGAAGAAATAGCCGATCGCCTGCGCATGAAGAAAGCTGACGTCACCTCCATCGGCAGGTTGATCGAGATGCATATGCATCCCTTTCATCTGAGCAATGTACGGCGGCAGAAACCGTTGAGCCGCAAGGCATTGCTGAAAATCTATAAAAAAGCAGGAGATTATTTATCCGGCTTGTTTGTTGTCGCTATGGCTGACAGCCTGGCCGGTCAGGGAGACCTGAAACCGGATAATATGGAAACTGAGCTGGCTGAACTTTTTGACGAGATTCAGCAGGCTCGCAAAATGTACATAGAACCGGCACTACTCGGGGAGAGATTGCTCACCGGACATGACCTTATTGACGTATTCAATCTGGAGCCAGGACCACACTTCAAATACATCTTTTCTGCACTCGAAGTTGCCCGGGTGGAGGGCAGGGTGAACAATCGTGAGGAGGCGCTAGCCTGGCTGCAGAACTATCTGGATGAGGGCGAAAGCCAGGAATTCCTTTGATCTTGTCAAAGACGGCTAAATGGACTAAAAAGTGCGTAAAGTAAGCGATTATTATTCTAAAAAAGCGAAAAAGGAGCAATATCCCGCTCGCTCGGTATATAAGCTGCAGGAGGTACAGAACAAGCATCGGCTGCTCCGCAAGGGTGACAGTGTTCTGGATCTGGGATGTTATCCGGGAAGCTGGTCTTTATATGCTGCTGAAGTGGTTGGTCCGAAGGGCATTGTGGTCGGAGTCGATTTGCAGCAGGCAGAAAGTCAGCCTCGCTCAGGCTCAGCAGAGATTCACTGGCTTCAGGCCGATATCACCGATGCGGCGATGATTACCACAATACGGAAGATCAGGCCAGCGTTCAAGGTCATTATTTCTGACCTGGCTCCCCGAACGACGGGCAATCGCTGGGCTGATCATCAGCAGTCGATCAATCTGGTACGCACGACTCTGACACTTGCTGAGACTCTGCTGCACCCCAAGGGACATTACCTTGCAAAAGTGTTCCAGGGTGAGGATTTTCCCGTTTTTGTTCAGGAGGTAAAACAGCTTTTTGGAATGGTAAAGGTAATTAAGCCGAAAAGTTCCAGAACAGAAAGTCGAGAGGTCTTTGTTCTTGGTATGGAGTACCGCAGAAGATAGAATAACAGCTAGTTTTGAAATACGGTGGTGCCAGGCCACTGCCATAAACAACCGAAAGAGGGATAGATATATGTCTGGACATTCTAAATGGTCGACCATCAAGAGGAAAAAGGGGGCAAATGATGCCAAGCGCGGCAAAATTTTCACGCGTCTAATCAAGGAAATTACCGTAGCTGCACGCACCGGTGGTGGCGATCCCGATGGTAATCCACGGCTGCGTTCAGCTATTGCCGCCGGAAAGGCGGAAAATATGCCCAAAGATAACATCGACCGGGCCATCAAAAAAGGTACAGGCGAGCTGGAGGGTGAGGTTTATGAAGAAATTCTCTATGAAGGGTATGGTCCGGCTGGAGTTGCCGTTCTCGTTGAGTGCATGACCGATAATCGTAACCGCACAGTAGCTGACATCCGCCATTATTTTTCGAAAAGTTCAGGTAATCTAGGGGAGTCCGGTTGTGTTGCCTGGATGTTTGAGAAGAAGGGTTTGATCCAGGTGGAAAAAGAAAAATATGACGAAGAAGAATTAATGGATTTTGCCCTGGAAGCAGGAGCGGAGGATGTTGTCGAGGAGGCTTCCACTTATCAGATCCTCACTAACCCCGATGAATTCAGCGATGTGCGGGATGCTTTGGAGGAAAATGGGGTTGAGTTCTTTGAAGCTTCCGTTTCCATGATTCCGGCAAATACCATTGCAGTGACCGAGGAAAAGCAGGCTATTTCTCTGTTAAAGCTACTCGAAAATCTCGAGGACCATGACGACGTTCAGAATGTCTATTCCAACTTCGACATTGATGATGAACTCATGGAGCAATTATCCTGAGATCTCTTCAAACCATTTCGCGGCGGGCATGGTCTCCCAGGATAGTAGCTATGGTTGAACATGGAACGAATTCTAGGTATTGATCCTGGTTCCCGGGTTACAGGCTATGGTATTATCGATTCAGACCGCGGCCGACTGGGATTTGTAGCCTGTGGTGTGGTGAAAACGACGGCCAGCTACCCGTTCGCCAATCGATTAAATGAGATTTTTGATGGGATAAATGAAGTGATCCAGGTTCATGAACCGACCATGGCGGCAGTGGAGGAGGTGTTTCTCTCACAAAATCCTGGAACAGCCCTCAAACTTGGTCAAGCTAGAGGGGTGGCCGTTGTGGCTGCCATGCAGAATGGACTCTCGGTCAGTGATTACAGTGCCAGAAAGATTAAACAAGCAGTGGTAGGGTATGGACAGGCCGAAAAGGGCCAGATTCAGCACATGGTGAGAATATTGCTCAGTTTGAAAGGAATGCCGAGCAATGATGCAGCGGATGCTCTTGCTGTGGCAATTTGCCATGCCAACACCCTGCGATTTTAGCAGTGTCCTTATGAACGTTGGTCATCAGAGACAAGAGAACATGAAGATGAACAAATGCCAAAGCGTTAAATTTTCAACCATTTTGGGTAATCAAGACCAGGGAACAAATTTCCTGTTGATGGACAGTAAATTATGATAGCGACTCTTTCGGGAAAGCTGCTGTTACGTTATCTCGACCGAGTAGTCGTCGATGTGGGCGGTGTTGGCTATGAAGTCTATCTGTCGGTGGATGGTCTTTCCCGGGCCGGGGATCTTCACTCGGAAACCTTTTTATATATTCACACCCACGTTCGAGAAGATGCGATAATCCTCTATGGTTTTGTGGAAGAAGAAGAAAAGGAGATGTTTCTTACTCTGAAAACCGTCTCAGGGATCGGTCCCAAACTAGCATTGGCAATATTATCAGGCATGCGGGTGAGCGATTTGTCAAGAGCCATTGGTGCAGGTGACATCAAGCTACTCACCTCGCTGCAAGGGGTTGGCAAAAGGACGGCTGAGCGCCTCTGTGTCGAGTTGAAGGAGAAAGTTGGTCATTTGACATCAGCACCTGGGGAGGGTAGCGAACCCTTGGTGGATATTGCTTCTCAAGCTGGTTCAGTGCAGGCCGATGTTCTCTCGGCTTTGGCTAATCTAGGATATCCTGACCCAGTGGCCAGACAGGCCTTAGTGTCGGTGAAGAAACGTGTGGGCAGCGAAACATATGCACAAATGACGCTTGAAGAGATGCTGAAAGAAGGATTACGGGCACTGGCATGAACATAGAAGAAGATTTAGGATCAGGAGAAAGGTTGGTAAACCCAGCTCCGAAAACTCAAGAGACTGTAAACGATAATGTCCTGCGGCCAAAAAGCTTGCATGAATATATTGGTCAGGAGCAGGTACGCCACAGTCTCGGTGTGTTCATGGAAGCTGCCAAGGGTCGAGGTGAGCCCCTGGATCACGTACTCTTCCACGGTTTTCCGGGACTTGGAAAAACTACACTCTCCTATATTATTGCCAATGAAATGCATGCCGGTATCAAGACGACATCGGGACCGGTAATTGAAAAACAGGGTGACCTGGCCGCAATTCTGACCAGTCTCCACGAAGGCGATGTGTTGTTCATTGACGAAATTCATCGTCTTAATCATGCCGTTGAAGAAATCCTCTATCCCGCAATGGAGGATTTTCAGTTGGACCTGGTCATTGGCCAGGGACCGGGGGCCCGTTCCGTCAAAATGGATCTACCTCGCTTTACCCTGGTGGGTGCCACAACTCGCACGGGATTGTTAACACCGCCTCTACGAGACCGCTTTGGTGTGGTTTTAAGACTGGAATTTTACAGCCCCGAGGAACTCGTTTCAATCGTCCAGCGTTCTGCTGTCATTCTCGGTATGGATATAGATGAGAGTGGTGCCCTGGAACTGGGTAAACGCTCCCGAGGAACACCCCGTATTGCCAACCGGCTGTTGCGCAGGGTGAGGGATTTTGCTCAGGTCGGCAAGCATCCCGTCGTCTCAGCCAGCGTGGCCGATGATGCTTTGAATATGTTGGGTGTTGATACTTTTGGGCTCGATGAAATGGACAGAAGGATAATGCTGACCATTATCGACAAATTCGATGGCGGTCCGATAGGCTTGGAAACACTGGCAACAGTGGTCTGCGAAGAAAAAAACACCCTTGAAGATGTTTACGAGCCCTTTCTCATCCAATCCGGTTTTCTGCACCGTACACCACGAGGCAGAGTGGCCACGGTTAACGCCTACGACCATTTTGGCAGAAAGCCCAAAACTTCGGGGAAGGGTCAGCAACCGACACTTTTCGACAACGACTGATGCATTCAACCACGAAATAGGGTGAAATATGCAAGCGCGAAAATCGTTACGAGATATAAAGGCATCGAAGGAGCAGGGCAAGAAAATTACCATGCTGACAGCCTACGATGCATCCATGGCTGGCCTTTTTCATTCTTGCGGTGTCGATATTTTGCTCGTCGGTGATTCACTGGGCATGGTTGTTCTCGGTTATGAATCGACCGTGCCGGTCACCATGGCAGAAATGTTGCACCACTGCTCCGCTGTTCGGCGAGGTGCGCCTGATGGTTTCGTGGTTGGAGATATGCCCTATGGTTCCTACCAGACCGATACCCGTACTGCTGTTGAAAACGGTATCAGATTTCTGAAGGAGGCCGGTGTCGATGCGGTCAAACTTGAGGGCGGTGTAGAGGTTTGTGAAACTGTTTCAGCCCTGGGACGGGCTGGGGTGCCGGTTATGGGACATATAGGTTTGACCCCTCAAACAGCAGCCCAGTCAGGAGGCTATACGGTGCAGGGAAAAGATGACGGCTCTGCCCGTAGGCTCCTCCAGGAAGCGAAGGCGCTTGAGGAAGCCGGAGTTTTTGCCATCGTTCTCGAATGTATTCCGGCCGGTTTGGCTAAAGTTATTTCCCAATCTCTCAGTGTACCCACCATAGGTATCGGCGCTGGTGCTGATTGTGACGGTCAGGTGCTGGTCAGCCATGACCTGCTTGGAATTTTTGTCAGATTTACTCCTCGTTTTGTCAAGAAATACGCAGATTTAGCCCCGATTATCAGCCAGGCAGTCACTGATTATGTCAACGAAGTGGCTGAGGGAAGCTTCCCTGCTGAGGAACACAGTTTTGAAGGTCAGTTTAATTATACGGAACTTTTGCAAAAATAATACACTTAACCTGAAAAACACCTTGAAATTTGTTGTACAGTTACTCTGACTGCTTTATCAATTTCTATTAATGCCTGGTAGTATGAACTGCAATTTTTCTACTTGCAGGATAATTTATTCAAATATCCTCCACTTTGTCCCACTTTGCCTCTAGTTGAATCTATCTGCCTGTATTTACATATATACTGACCTCGGTTTTTATTAAGTAGAAACAATATCGACATTCCTTGGTTTTTACTCCTTCCTGTCAGAAAACCCCCTTGAGTAACAATATGTTGTATGTTTGTGAATTTTGGGTGCTGCATGTAGTGCTTTGCCTTGGTCTTGGGTAGGCTTATGCATTTGAAGTAACGTACTATTTTTTCTTGACAAGGGGCTATTCCTTAGTATAAATGATAAAGAAGTGGAGTGAAGTGGGTAAATGTGGGGTAAAGGGGAGTGGCATTTGCAAAGTAAAAGCAGATTTCGCAGCAGATCGGATCATACGCTGGATACGAAGGGAAGGTTAAGCTTTCCCAGTCGTTTTCGCGATGTTCTGCGCCGCCTAGACTCCGATATCATGATGATAACAACCTGGGGCAATCATCTGCGCGCTTTTACTCTGGAAGAATGGGAGCTGCTCGAGACAAAGCTGCTGGAAGAAGGAAGGGAACAAAAATTGCTGGGCGACAAAGAAAAACAGAAAAATCGAGCCCGTGCTGTGCGTTATGTTCTCTCAGGGGTCAATGAATGCAACCTTGATAAACAGGGACGCCTGCTGCTGCCGCAGTCGCTTCGCAACGAAGCAAAACTGCAGAAAGAGGTCGTACTTGTCGGTATGATAAATCATGTGGAAATTTGGGACAAGGATGCCTGGCAGGCCGAGAACCCAACATCAGAGGAAATTTTGGATGGTTTTGATGAAGATCTTGACGATCTCGGAATCATCTGATGATGAGCGCTGCTGCTGATATCCACATTCCTGTTCTTGCAGATGAAGTTATTAAATATCTCCAACCCTGTAGTGATGGGATCTACGTTGATGGCACACTTGGCTTGGGAGGGCACAGCGAAGCCATACTCAAAGCGAGCGCCCCGACCGGCCGGCTTATCGGTTTTGAGTGGGACAATAATGCCATACAGCATGCAAAACAGAGACTGAAGCCTTTTGGGGAAAGAGTCGTCATCGTTAGAAGGAATTTTGCTGAGCTATGCGAAGGTCTTGCCGAAATTGGAGTAGATCGAATAGACGGATTGCTTGTCGATGTAGGAATTTCTTCTCTCCAGTTGGACCAGGGTGAAAGAGGCTTCAGCTTTCTTCGTGATGAGCCGCTGGACATGAGAATGGATACACGTCGCCAGACAACTGCAGCGAAATTGATCCAGAATGGTACTGCTGAAGAGCTTGCCGATATCATTTTTTATTATGGTGAGGAAAAACAGGCACGAAGAATAGCCGCAGCCATAGTAAAGGCGAGGAAAAAGAAGGCGATAGCTCGTTCGAAACAGTTGGTAGAAATTATAGTTAAAGCGGTACCGCGGCGGTTTCATCCCAAAAAGATTCATGTTGCAACCAAGACGTTTCAAGGGTTGCGGATAGCCGTCAACAGAGAGTTGGAGAATCTTGCAAGACTTATTGATGATGCGGTCAGGGTTCTCAAGCCGGGAGGGCGCATATGTGTGATTGCCTTTCATAGTCTGGAAGACAGAATAGTAAAACAAAAGTTAAATGAAATGGATGTTCTTAACGTTATTACCAAAAAACCTGTGGTTGCCTCACAGAAAGAAGTTGAGGCAAATCCCCGTGCCCGCAGTGCTAAGTTGAGGGTGGCGGAGATAGCAGCTTGAAAAGAGGGGTGTAGTCATGGCCATACAAAGTACAACAGGAAATTATTTTCGCAGCGCAGCTCATGTAGGTGTACGTCAGAGAGTCGCCAGGAGACGCCCACTGGATCTTCCGGGTGGGATTCTACTCTGGCAGGCTGTTGGTAAAGTGATGATGTGGAGCATCCCCATCGTTTTATCGCTGAATTTGGCCTTTGCGTCACTGAATAACTCGTATTTGAGCAAAATAGCCGTCGAACAGCAACATATAATCGAGCAGCAAAAACAATTGACTCTCCTGCAACAGGATAAAGCACGTTTGATTTCACCGGTAAGGGTTAAGCTGGCAGCTGCAGAAAAGCTGGACCTTTTTGAACCTTCAGCAAAGCAGATCAGGCGAATGTAAAAGGGTAGAATGGGAAAAAGATCTCGTCTACGAAGCCGCAGGAAAGTGAACGGTCGGCTGATTGGCATATTGGTCCTGGCAGGTATTTTTCTGTCTATGGGCCTTTATTTTTTAAAGGCTTCGGTAAATGGAGATAACGATGGCTTTCTTGCCGGTGAACTTGATGGTGGCAAAGATGCAACTGGCCTGCTTGCTGAGCGTGGCGAGATCCTGGATAGAAACTTTAAAAAATTAGCCATCACCCTTGAAAAAGTATCGGTATATGCGGATGTCCGTGATGTCGACAAAGACGAAGTTTCTGAGAAGCTTGCTCCGGTGTTGGACAAGAGTTCTGAAGATCTGCGTCATCTTCTCGACTCGGAGCAGTATAAGGTATGGCTGGCAAAAAACATAAGCCAGCAAAAGGAGGAAAAGGTAAATAAACTTAATTTACGGGGTGTTTATCTTCATAAAAAAATGGTACGTTACTATCCGCAAAAGCATAGTGCTGCCCATGTTATCGGTGTAGTTGGCAAAGGGCTGGGGCTTGCCGGCGTCGAACATGCCTATAACACGTTGCTAAATAAAAGCGGAGCCACGTTGCTCGATCAGGGAGCTGAGCTTTTGCCAAAGGATGAGGCTGCTCGAAATCTCGACCAGAATCTTGTTCTGACGATTGATCTGAAGATTCAAAAAATGCTCGACAGCTTTGTAAATGAACTTGGTCAAAACCACAACGATATCCGTATTGGTGTCATGCTTATGGAAAGCCGATCCGGAAAAATAATTGGTCAAGCCAGCTACCCATCCTTTGATCCCAATTCCTTTCATGAAGTGGGAAGGGCTGAGCACCGCAATATTTTGGCAGAGCCGGTACGGATTCCGCCAGAGATACGCAAACTGCTCTGGGATGTCTCTCTTTTGCAAGGCAGCTTTGAAAAAGATGATCTGGTCCTGCCCTGGAGTGTTGTTGCGAATAGACGAGATATAGGCAGTCAATTGAGAATGTGGGATAATTTGGGACTCAATGACCCTCTTGATACCGATTTTATCAATGTCGACGGCGTTGTACCTGGCCAAGGGCAAACTCTTAAAAGCGATGAAAGCAACGTCTATTATGACTCAGTAGCAGAAACAGCAACACCATTGCACCTTGCTGCTGCAATAAATAGCTTGAGTCTTGGAGGAGTGCGGCCCGTGCCCCATGTTATTGACCGTATTGTCGGCAAGGATGGCCAGACATATAAGTTACCGCCGGGGAAAACCAAACAAGCGGTGGAAACTCAGGTGGCAGCAGAAGCGAGAAACCTGCTGGCCGCTCAGGTAAAACCAGGGCCTCTTGCCTCAGGGCAGCTCGAAACCAGTTTCTTAAGTTATATGGAATTACCCGAGGGCAGACGGTATTTCAACAACAAGATGATGTTTTCACTGATACCCCAAGAAAAACCTGAACTCATGCTCTTCGTTTTCACTCAACTCCCTCCCCTTACTCCTCCTTCCGTGGAAACGAAGAGCAAGTTCAGCCTCAGTGAATCGGCCAATAAAATTACCATTCCCATGGTTGCTATGCAAAAAGTAATGTCTAATCTCTCTGACATGATGAGCGTAGAGGAGAAAAGTGAAATGAATTTTGAAATGCAGGAAAAACCAATTGAGTACGCCTCTGAAACTGAACCGGAAAAACTTGAATTGGCAGGAACAATGCCGGATTTACGTGGGTTCAGTTTGCGAAAGAGTCTTCGTCTGCTTGGAGAATTAAAGCTCGAAATTCAGATTAATGGTACCGGCGTCGTGGTTGAGCAGGAACCGGCAGCGGGGCGATTGGTCCAGGCCAACAGTCTCTGTCGACTACTTCTCAAACCGCACTGACCTACTTACTCATCAACGCATTGAATCTATATATTTGTTGTAATGGACAGAATAGTCGAACGGCAGAAACTCAATAAAGTCCTGGGGCTCCTTGATTACCAGCGTCACCAGGGACCTTTGCCCAGCGAACTATACATTGCAGCAATTGTAACTGATTCCAGAGATGTTACTGAGGGATCTCTTTTCGTTGCGGTTCAGGGTGAAAAGCTCGATGGGCACGACTTTATCGGTTTAGCTGCTGCATCTGGTTGTGCGGCTGTTCTTATAGAACATGACAAGGCCGGTGTTGTTGATAGCATTGGTGTTACTGTTCCCGTTTATTCCGTTAAAAACACCAGAGAAGCTTTGGGGCAGCTGGCTGCAGCTTTGTATGACTATCCCCAAAAGGAGTTGACCCTCATAGGCATTACCGGCACAAATGGTAAAACTACCACGACGTATTTGCTGGAAAAAGTTCTCGTCGATCAAGGCCAGCAGGTGGGAGTGTTGGGAACGGTGAGTTATAGATACAATGACCGTGACGGTAAGCAATATGAAATGGATGCTCCGTTAACCACGCCTGATCCTTTGATTCTCCAGAAAATGTTGCGCAAAATGGCTGATCAGGGCGTAGAAACGGTGGTCATGGAGGTAAGTTCGCATGCACTCATTCAGCAACGTCTTGGTGGTTTATTTTTTGACATTGCCGCCTTTACCAATCTGTCGCATGACCATCTTGATTACCACCCTACTATGGAAGAATACTTCCAGGCTAAATCATTGCTGTTCCTCCAGCATCTCAGCCAAAGCGGTAAAGCCATTATCACCTTTAGTGAGACTGATAATGTGCTGAACAACACCTGGCCATCGGCCTTGGCTGAACTTCTTGAGGAGAACAATCTCAGCTATCTGAGTTGTGGTCGCAGAGAGGGGAGCATCGTCGAGCCGCTCTCTATCGACATTGAAATTGATAAGACAACGATATCACTTTCTACCACTCAGGGCACCTTTACCCTGGTATCCCCGCTGGTTGGCAGATTCAATGTCGATAACATTATGACCACCCTGGCGGTGACTGCAGCCCTGGGTTACAACATCGAAGAAGCGAGTAACTCGTTGAGTACTGCTTTTGGTGCACCTGGCCGGCTGGAACGCATTCGTTTACAACCCGATTCAGTTCCTCCGGTTGCCGCCTTTGTCGACTATGCCCATACACCCGATGCACTCGCTAATGTCCTGTCTACTCTCAAAAGCCTGCCTCATCGTCGGCTCCTCTGTGTCTTCGGCTGCGGTGGTGACAGGGATACGAGTAAAAGGCCGGAAATGGGCAGGATCGCAGCCGAACATGCCGATATCGCCATAATAACGGATGACAATCCTCGAACAGAACCTTCAGCGCAGGTGCTGGCGCAGATCATTCCAGGCGTGCAGGCTGCAGGTTTAGAAGAACGCCATGTCGACTGGCTGTTCCATGCCCCAGTGGGTGAGTCAGGTTATGTGGTCATTCCGGAAAGAAAGGAGGCTATTCATCGGGCCGTGGAGGCAGCAGCAGCTGATGACATTGTCGTCATTGCCGGCAAGGGTCACGAAAAATATCAGCTCACCAACGAAGGTAAGAGATTTTTTGATGATGGTCTCGAAGTCAGAGAGGCAATGCTGGTGTGGAATGTCAATAACGTTACCGAGGCCCTGGAAGTCAAACCGAGAAATCCTTCTGTTAACACCAGTTTTCGCGGAGTAAGCACGGATAGCCGAAATCTCACAAAAGGAGAAATTTTTGTCGCACTCCGAGGTGAGAATTTTGATGGACATGCCTACATCTCTCAGGCAATCGATTCCGGAGCGAGCGGCCTTGTGGTAGACGATCTGCCACCCGAGCAAAATGCTCCAGCACTCCCGGTGTTTCAAGTAGGAGATACACTGGTGGCGCTTGGCAAACTGGCTAAGTATAAGCGCCAACAACTGGCTGCACTTTCGGCACCGACGGTCATAGGTATTACCGGTAGTACAGGCAAAACGACGGTCAAGGAAATGATCTCGGCGATATTTCATCAGCAATGGCCGGATCGTATTGACGAACCGACCGGTAGGGTTTTGAAGACTCAGGGAAACTTTAACAATCTCATTGGTCTGCCCCTCTCTCTTCTACCACTGCGGCTCAAACACGAGGTTGCAATACTGGAGATGGGGATGAATACTCCGGGGGAGATTTCCCGGCTCACCGAAATTGCCGATCCTGATATCAGCTGTATAGTCAACATTCATGGAGCGCATCTCGAGGGAATGGGCTCAATTGAAGGAGTTGCCAGGGAGAAAGCGGAGCTTTTCAAGGGGACTCGGCCGGATGGTACACTGGTCGTTAATTTGGATGATTCTCGGGTTGCCGCAGTTGCCGCTGAACTGGCGCAGAGAAAGATTGGCTTTACGATCCAGGAGAATCTTTTTGCTGAGGCCACTCTTTATGCCAGCGATATTGTCAATGGGGATGATGGTAATGTCAGTTATATTCTGCACATAGCGAGTTCCAGTTATCCAGTGAATTTGAAGGTTCCAGGCCAGCACAACGTGAGCAACAGTTTGGCTGCTGCCACCGTCGCCTATGCTGCTGGAGTTACCCCGGAGGTTATAATCAGCGGTCTGGAGGCATTCTCAGCTGCTGATAAGCGATTGCAGATTGTCCAAGCCGCCGCTGGCTATTCCATCATTAACGATACCTATAATGCCAACCCAGCTTCCATGGAAGCAGGACTGGTGACGTTGCAGGCCATGAAGGGAGAGCCGAAAGTCGCTGTATTGAGTGACATGCTTGAGCTGGGAAGCGCTGGTGTGGATGCCCATATCAAAATTGGTAGGGTGGCGGCAAGATCGGGACTTACCTATCTGTGTGTTGTTGGTGACTTTGCCGAACACCTTGCTGAAGGTGCATTGAGTGAGGGTATGGCAAAAGAGCGGGTGATTCAATTTTCAAATAAAAATGATATTTCGGCGTTTATCAAAGCAATGGTGAAAGAGGGTGGGCTTGCCGCAGGTGGCTGGGTTTTTGTAAAAGCCTCGAGAGGAAAGCGGCTGGAATCGGTTGTCGAGAGCCTGCTGGCCACATGAAGACAGGGATCATAGAGGACGTGGTTGTATCTGGGATTGTCAGAACAGGATAAGTCCTCTACAGTTGTTTTTAAATTTCTGGTGAGAAGAACTTTCTATTATGCTGTATCACTTACTGTATCCACTCCATACAACTTTTATCGGTTTCAACGTTTTTCGCTATATTACCTTTCGATGCATTGGCGGGGCGGTTACCGCTTTTTTGATACTGCTCATTTTCGGCCCCATGTTTATTAGAGCCATGCAGCGTTTGCAGATCGGTCAGGTTGTGCGTGATGATGGGCCTGAGAGCCACCACGTCAAGATGGGTGTGCCGACCATGGGAGGTTTGCTGATAATTCTGGCGGTGGCTGTTTCGACATTACTCTGGGCCAGGTTGGACAATCCTCTGGTTTGGCTGACGCTTTTCACCATACTTTTTTTCGGGAGTATCGGGGCTTACGATGATTATCGCAAAATAGCCAAGAAAAATTCCAAAGGACTCCATGCCAAAGGTAAACTGCTCCTGCAAGTGGTCGGAGCCTCAATAGTCGGTTTATTCATTTACTTCCATCCAGGCTTCGATGGTCATCTGAGTATTCCGTTTTTCAAGAACATTTATCCAGATCTTGGCTTCTTCTATGTTTTTTTTGCCATATTCGTTATCGTTGGCGCCTCCAATGCCGTCAACCTCACCGACGGTTTAGACGGTTTGGCTGCCGGTCCCACGGTTATCAGTGCTGCGGTTTATCTTGTCTTCTCTTATCTGGCAGGGCATGTGGTCCTCGCTGATTATCTGCAGATTCCCCATGTCCCAGGCAGCGGTGAGGTGGCTATTTTTTGTGGGGCCATTGTGGGCGGTTGTCTGGGGTTCCTTTGGTTCAATGCCTACCCGGCTGAGGTGTTTATGGGTGATGTGGGTTCCCTGGCCTTAGGAGGAGCGCTAGGTGCCGTAGCCATTATCATAAAGCAAGAGATCCTACTGGCCATCGTCGGGGGAATCTTTGTTATGGAAGCGACCTCGGTGATGTTGCAAGTCGGTTTTTTTAAGCTGACCAAGGGAAAGCGGATATTTCTCATGGCGCCATTTCATCACCATTTTGAGAAAAAGGGCTGGCATGAGCCGAAAGTGGTTGTTCGCTTTTGGATAATATCCATAATATTAGGTCTTTTTGCGGTTGCTACGTTGAAGTTACGATGATGAAGAATCCTCTTATATACGGCGGCATGAAGGTTGCCGTGCTAGGGTTGGGCATATCTGGTATGGCGGCGATACGCTACCTGCACGCCCACGGTTGTCGGATTCTGATTTCAGATTCCCGTCCTGAGTCTCAACTGAAAAGAGATGAGAAAGAATTGATTGCCAAATGTGAGGCGGAGTATGAGGGTGGCGGTCATACCCTGCAATTTCTTACCCAAGCAGAACTGATCATCAAAAGTCCAGGCATCCCTGGAGAGCTTGAGGTTTTACAAAAATGCAGGGAAGCGGGAGTGCACGTGGCTGGAGAACTTGCCTTGGCAGCTCCAGTAATTGACTTCAAGGTGGTTGCCATTACCGGTACCAATGGGAAAACGACGGTGACGACTCTGGTCGGCGAACTTCTCGCAGCATCAGGAAGAAAAGTTAATGTTTGCGGCAATATTGGCAGACCATTGCTGGACTGTATCAGGGAAGAGGAGGAGATCGATGTGGCGGTGGTTGAAGTTTCCAGTTTTCAGCTCGAAGATGCGGGCAATTTTCGCGCTGATGTCGGGATCATTCTCAACATAACTCCGGATCACCTGGATCGCCATAGCTCCATTGAAGATTACGTGCAGGCCAAAGCCAGGATTTTTAGCAACCAGAAAAGCGAAGATATTGCCATACTTTGTGCTGATGATACCATTTGTCTCGAACTTGCCAATCAACGGACCAGCCCCACAACTATGCTTTTTGGGCATAATCGTGAAAACTCAGCCTATATCTGCGAATCAGATATTTATGTGCGTTGGCAGCGTAAACTTGAAAAATATGATTTCACCGGCAGCCCGTTGAATAATCATATTGGTTTGCTCAATAGTGCTGCAGCTATTCTCGCTGCCAAACATTTTGACGTTGAGCAACACAATATCGAGGTGGTTTTGAGATCATTTCAGCTATTGCCACACCGTATGGAACTAGTGGATGTGATAAACGGAGTTCGGTATTGCAACGATTCCAAAGCGACCAATACCGGCGCTGTAATTAGTGCCTTACAGCAGGCTCGTGGAAAGGTTATCCTTATAGCCGGCGGTCGAGATAAAGGTGATGATTATCGGTTGTTGAAAAACAGTGTCCAGGGCAAGGTGAAAAAACTGCTGCTCATCGGCGAAGCTGCCGAGAAAATCAGAACCGATCTTCATGACGTAGTAGCAATGGAGGACGCGAATTCTCTGGAAGATGCTGTTAATCGAGCAAGTAGGATAGCGGGTTATGGTGATACGGTACTCCTCTCTCCGGCTTGCGCCAGTTTTGATATGTTTGAGAGTTACGGCCATCGTGGTGAGGTGTTTCGGCAGTGTGTCAGCCGTTTACGAAAAGATTTATCTGAAATTGCTGCTAATGGTTGAAGATACTGAGACGAAAATGAAATCTGCTGAGAAACCAATACGATTTCTACTTACCGGTGGAGGTACTGGTGGCCATCTTTTTCCAGCTATTGCCGCAGCTGAGCAGCTGCGCAGCAGAGTGCCCGAAGCAATTGTCATGTTTATCGGCACTAAACGGAAAATGGACACCACCAGTCTGGAGCACTATGGCTATATGGTAAAAAGCATCTATAGCTACGGACTGAAAGGCAAGAGCGTACCTGAATTATTAAAAGCACTGTTTGTTTTGCCATTTTCTTTTCTTCAAGCAGCAGCGTGTATATTGCAGTTCAGGCCCAATGTGGTGTTAGGTGTTGGTGGCTATGTTACCGGACCTGTGATTGCCGCTGCCAGGGTTTTAGGCAAAAAAACGGTTATCCATGAGCAGAATTCCATTCCAGGACTGGCCAATCGACAGCTTGGCCGACTGGCGGAACGGATATGTATTTCACTACCTCAAAGCGCCGGATATTTTCCGTCAGCAAAAACGGTGCTTACCGGTAATCCGGTACGCAAACCTATTCTCGATTTAGCCGAAGACAGCAAGGGTGATCTGAATGTGTCTGAGAAAAGATCACTGACCATACTCATTCTCGGTGGCAGCCAGGGAGCTCATCGGCTTAATGAACTTGCCGCGGAGGCGCTCTGCGGTCTCAACATACCGGTCTCATTGCGGGTTATTCACCAAACCGGGGAGAAGGACCAGGAGATGGTGACACAAAGATACAAAGAATGCCAAATTGAGGCTGATGTCAGGCCGTTTTTTCATGACATGGTGGAAGTATACAGTAAGGCCGATTTTCTTGTTTCCAGGGCTGGGGCGACCACTCTTGCCGAGCTTGCTGTGCTTGGGAAACCGGCAATTTTGATACCATATCCACATGCCGCAGATAATCATCAGCAAAAAAATGGTGAATATTACGTAGCTGGAGGTGGTTGCCGGCTCCTTATTGAGCGAGAACTGGACAGTCAAACGCTTGCCAGAGAAATTGAAAAGTTTGCCGGAGATGAAGAGCGACGCCAAGAAATGGCGCAAGCCATGAAAAAACTTGCCATACCCGATGCTGCCGCCAGAATCGTCGACATCTGCATGGAAGGTGAGACCACAACCTAAAGAGTAAAGAGCGGAATGAATTAACCATGTATAGAAAGACGCAACACATACATTTTGTCGGAATCGGCGGTATCGGCATGAGTGGCATTGCCGAACTATTGTTGAACCTTGGCTACCGCGTTTCAGGCTCTGATTTGCAGCAGACTGCTACCACGGAACACCTCAAAAAACATGGTGGTCAGGTATATAACGGACATAACGGAGAGTGGATTGATGGCGCTGACGTGTTGGTTACTTCCTCGGCCATAAGCGCTGATAATCCTGAAGTGGTCGCCGCCAGAGCTCAAAACATTCCGGTGATAAAGCGGGCGGAGATGCTTGCTGAGTTAATGCGCTTGAAAAAATATGGAATAGCCATTGCCGGTAGCCACGGTAAAACATCTACCACCTCAATGGTCAGCTGGATGCTCTATAACGCCAAGCTTGATCCCACCATTGTCGTTGGCGGTAAGGTCGACAGTCTTGGTGGTAATGCCAAACTTGGCGAAGGAGAGTTTCTCGTGGCGGAAGCCGATGAGAGTGACGGCTCGTTTTTAAAACTTGCACCAGTGATCGAGGTTGTAACCAATATCGACCTGGAGCATCTAGATTATTATCGTGATATTGAACACATAAAGAGTTCATTTCTAGAGTTTATCGATAAGGTTCCGTTCTACGGGGCAGTGATTCTTTGTCTCGATGACCGAAATATTGCCGAAATTCTTCCAACCATTGAAAAGAGAACAATGACCTACGGCTTGACCAGCCAGGCTGACATTTATGCTGAGAAAATAAGATTTAGCGATGGTCGAGCATATTTTAACGTCATGGAGGACGGCAGGCTACTAGGTGAAATAACCATCGCTCCTCCTGGTAAGCACAATGTCTATAACGCTTTGGCGGCGGTTTGTGTGGGAATGGAGCTGGATATCCCGTTTGCAGAAATTCAAAATGCTCTGGCGGCGTATCAGGGTGTACAGCGGAGAATGCAATTTAAAGGGAGTGTTGATGGTATCACCGTGGTAGACGACTATGGTCATCATCCAACGGAGATTCGGGCAACCTTAGAGGCGATTAAGGAGGCCTGGCCCGAAAAACGGCTGGTCGTGCTTTTTCAGCCGCATCGCTATTCTCGTACCGAGGCCTTGTTTGATGAATTTAAAACCTGCTTTCATCGTGCAGACTACCTGGTAATGACCAAAATCTACGCCGCCAGCGAGCAACCGTTGCCCGGAATTACAGCTGAGAATCTCCTGGCGGAAACAAGGCAGCACGGTCAGCGCCACACCCTCTACATCGAAGATTTAGTTGATATTCCAGAACAAGTTAAAGATATTCTTCAGAAAGATGATCTCGTACTTACTCTGGGAGCGGGAAATATTGTCGATGTCGGGGAAAAACTGCTCAAAACCATGCAGAACAAGGATTGACGCGAATATGGATAGCAAGTGTAAAAATATTCTGCAGACCTTGCTCAGCACTTCTATTCAATGGGATTGCCCATTATCGGCTCACACCTCTTTCGGTATCGGTGGTCCCGTCGAGGCATTGGTAAAAGTTATGAATGTTGATGAACTCATGCAGGTTATGGAGTTTGTCAGCGAGCACAAGATATCGTGGCGAGTTATTGGCCGCGGAACCAACATTCTGGTAAACGATAAAGGTTTTAACGGTTTAGCTCTGGTTTTGGCAGGTGATTTCAAAGATTATTCCTTTGATGAATATGGAGAAACGACAGATGTGAAGGTGGGGGCAGGGGCTGCTCTGAGCCGATTATCTTCACTTTGCATTGAGCGGGGTTTAGCCGGCATAGAGTTTGCCATGGGAATCCCCGGAACGGTAGGGGGGGCAGTACTCATGAATGCCGGGGCCTGGGGTGGAGCAATAGCTGATATTTTGCAAGGCGTCGAGCTTGTTTCGGCCGGGAATATAAGGGAATATACTCGTGAGGAAGTGCAGTTCGGGTATCGAAGTTTTAATGTAGCTGGAGATACCCAATTCATTGTGACATCAGCGGTTTTCAGGTTGAGCAAAGCGGATCCACAACGATTGCGGCAAATATCCATGGAATATCAGCACAAGCGGAAAAAGTCTCAACCCCCGGGACGAGGCTGTGCTGGTTCCATATTCAAAAATCCTGAAGGCGCCAGCGCTGGGAGATTGATTGAAGAATGTGGTTTGAAAGGAGAGAAAATAGGAGATGCCGAAGTTTCCACTCAACATGCCAATTTCATAGTTAATAAGGGTCAAGCCACTGCTGAAGATGTGCTTCAACTGATGGAGAAGATCCAGGAAGAGGTGCATAGGAAACATGGTGTTCTACTGGAGCCTGAGGTACATGTATGGTGAATAAATCACAAGAAATAGCCCAGAAAATCCTGACTTACCTGCAACGAAAGAGGCAGAAAAGCGGCTACCTCAAGACGCTGCAGAAACGTCATCGTTTTTATGGCTCTTCGCGAACAAAACTAAAATCTTGGGATAAATTTATCCAGGATTTTTTTTCATTGTCGTTTATACCCAGAAAAAAAATCAGTTATCTATCACGTTCCGAAAAAAGAAAGAGATACGGCAGTAAAATTGTTAGGATTGCCTTGGTGGTGTTCACCACTGCGGTGATTCTTGGTGTTGTACATAGACCGGTTATACATTATGTTGAGACACTCAATCTTTTTCGGATTAAAGAAATTGTTATTCATGGTTGTAACGAGACAAGTCGCAATGATATCAAGAAAATAGCCGGCGTCGATTACAAAACATCCATGGTAGCTATCAGCAAGGAGGAGATTCGCAAGAAGCTACTTGAACACAGCTGGATCAAGGAAGTTCGGGTCGAGAAGGTATGGCCGAATCAGCTGGAAATTGCCATTAAAGAGCATACTGCTTCAGCATTGCTAGTGAAGGAAAGTGGTGCTGAAAGCGAAATTGTCTTTATCAACAAGTACGGCGATGTCATTGCCCCGATAAAACCTGGTGATGATCTCGATTACCCGGCGATCACCGGCATAAATAATATTGACGAGGGAGATAAAGATCAGCTCTATGGCGATGCTGTCGATTTTTTGAGGTTGATTGCCAGGAATAATCCAAATCTGCCAGCTCAATCGGTATCGGAGATTAACCTAGATGCCAAGGAAGGTATAATCGTTCGGCTTGTAGATTTCCCATTCCCCATATATTTCGGCAGGGGGGAGGTGGACAAAAAATATAGACAGTTGAAGGAAGTTCTTGCCGTTTTATACAAAGATAAAAAAGATACTGTGGATATCGACAAAGTCAGCTATATCCGCATGGAGTACTACAATAATAAAGTGTTAGTCGCCCAAGCAAGTTCAGGTTAAGGAGTATGGAAGAAGATCAAGAGATGAATGCACCCGTGACGCAGGAACAATTCATGAAAGAAAAGGAGCATGGGGAGCTTATTGTCGGTTTGGACATCGGCACCACCAAGGTATGTTGTGTTGTTGGCGAAGCCTTTGAAGATTCTCTGGAAATCATCGGCGTTGGGATCGCCCCCTCTCTCGGTATGAAAAAAGGTGTGGTGGTTAATATCGAAAGCACCGTCAAGTCCATTCGCCAGGCCGTTAAAGCTGCTGAAGATATGTCCGGTTGCGATTTAAATTCCGTAATTGTGGGCATTGCCGGTAACCATATCAAAGGTTTCAACAGTCCTGGCATCCTTGCCATTAATGGCAGAGAAATACGAAAGTCTGACATCGAGGATGTGGTCACGGCGGCACGCACGGTAAAGATTTCAGCAAACCAACAGGTTATTCATGTACTGCCCCAGGAATACATGGTGGATGACCATACCGGTATCCAGAATCCCTTGGGGATGACCGGAGTGCGGCTGGTTACCAATGTTCATATTGTCACCGCTGACATGGGTGCTGTGCATAACCTGGTAACCTGCTGTAACAAGGCCGGTCTTGATGTTGCCAATCTGGTGCTTGAATCAATCGCTTCAGCAGATGCTGTACTCAGCGACGATGAAATGGAGCTTGGCGTGGCACTGGTAGACATTGGCGGGGGAACTACGGATCTTGCCGTCTTCTACGAAGGCACCATTCGACATACTTGTGAAATAGGGCTAGGTGGACACAATCTTACCAATGATCTCTCCATGGGGTTGCGTACTCCCTTGCAGGAAGCGGAAAGACTGAAGGAAGACTATGGCAGTGCCATTGCTTCATTTATCAAACCCAATCTCGTGGTAGATGTTCCTACGGTTGGAGATCGGGAGCCTAGAAAAATTACCCAGAAGGTGCTGGTTGATATTCTCCAGGCAAGAATAGTGGAGATTTTAGAAGTTGTGAACCGCGAGTTAATCGCCTCCGGTATGAAAAATCGGATCAATGGTGGACTCGTTATAACCGGTGGCACGGCCTTGCTTGCCGATATTGTCGAGCTGGCCGAGCAGATTTTTGATCTGCAGGTAAGAATTGGTTATCCAGTAGGTGTCGGCGGAGCCTTGGATAAGGTGAACACGCCGCGATGTACCACCGGGGTTGGGCTGATTATGCAGGGCCGGAAGCAGCATTTTG
>JAAUYI010028493.1_pt1 | contig 39574 bp, 27 predicted proteins | sample 7278041 | NCBI WGS metagenome assembly JAAUYI01 (sample SAMN14350216, study PRJNA611818) | marine sediment metagenome | isolation source: surface marine sediment (0.6m) | place: French Polynesia: Moorea | collected 2018-08
AATTAAATAATCATACTCATTAAAAATTCCAAATTTCAAATTCCAAATTTCAGACTCCAGGGAAAAATCCGGGGAATTGAATAATCATACTCCACTTTTTTATCGTTACATGTTATAACAATTAAAAATTCCAAATTCCAAATTCAAAATTCAAAATTTAAGACTCCAGGGAGAAATCCGGGGAGTTAAATAATCATACTCCACTTTTTTATAGTTACATATTTGAAAACAGGAGTAAAACAATCAGGACTTACGATAGTGTCACAATTGGTAGCTGGTGCGTGAGGTCGGAAGTCTTATTTCTACGTTCACATCGTTTCGTAGCGTCACACACCCTACAAGAAAAAATGTGCCAGTTGCGTAAGTCCTATATTTATATAAATAAGGTGCGTTAACTTTATGTAACGCACCCTATTAAAGTTCTTAGTATTTATCACCAAAATGATATGGTGATATGATTACAAACAACCGTAGTTAGTACATACAGGTGTCCATGTTACTGTCCCTGTTGGTATTCCACCAATTGTCTGTCCCAGTTCATCATCATTCAATTCGTTAATGAAACTATCAGAATCAATGAATAAATCTGAACCAACAGGTTTTAACTCCGAAACATTGATATTTGCCATTTGATTTTATCTCCTAGGAATTTGTTTTTTTGAGTGGAAATAAATCAGTTTGGACACCAAGGAAGCACACTTAAACAAGCCCCAAAGTCTACAGATCGTATCATTGGGTATGGTAATGTGAGATCGACACCACCTAATACTTGTTCAAATTCTTCACTCATTAAGTCATTGATAAAACTATCAGAATCAATGAATAAGTCTGAACCAACAGGTTTTAACTCCGAAACATTGATATTTGCCATTTGAATTTATCTCCAGTGAATTAGCACAATGGTCTTTAACAATCAAACAATGTACAACAAAAACTATTATCACCAGGAGTACAATAAATTGATTCAGGACATATGCGATAGCTTCCCATTCCTCCCATCATAGAGCTAATTTCATCATTACTTAGCTCATTCAGGAAACTTTCAGAGTCGAACAATAATTCTGCACCAGCAGCACTAAGTTCATTAACTTTGATGTTAGCCATTTGATTTTTCCTCATTCTTTAAATTTACATTCTGTTCAGAAAACTAGAGTTGGTTTATTACTTATAAACCAATTAAAAATCACAGATCAATATATCATTGGTGAGATTGCAGCATGGATGAGGTGAAGTAAGACCTCCGTGAATATTTATAATTTCTTCACTCTCACTCAGTTCATTTAAGAAACTGTCAGAATCTAAAAACAATTCAGCACCGACAGGATTGAGTTCATTAATTTTGATGTTAGCCATTTGATTTTCCTCGATATTTAACTACTTAGTCATTGTCACCACATAATTTAGTGGTGAATGTTGTGTTTAGCAATCACCGCAGAGTCTGACTGGTAAAGTCAAAATTTCTTCTCTAAGGCAACGTGGAGTGGTCAAACCACCATTAATAGATATAATTTCCTCACTCTCACTCAGTTCATTCAAGAAACTGTCAGAATCTAAAAACAATTCAGCACCAGCAGGATTGATTTCATTAACTTTGATGTTAGCCATTTGATTTTTTATTCAATGAGTTTGTTGATTAATTAATCAGCATCCTACATTGATGGTAAGCTCACAAAATACTGGATCAATTGTTAAAAAACAAGGTTTTCCTGTAGGGTGATTACCACCCAAAATCTGTATCAGTTCTTCACTTTCACTCAGTTCATTCAAGAAACTGTCAGAATCTAAAAACAATTCAGCACCAACAGGGTTGAGTTCATTAACTTTGATGTTAGCCATTTGATTTTTTCTCCAATGAATTTGTTCTTTTTATCAAAAATCAAACCATCGATTTGTAATTTGTGATTTCTGATTACTTACATAATAAAAGAAGTAATTGAAATTTTCTAGTTATATCAAGGCATTGATCGGACATTAAACTACCATTTAATTCCTTTGTGTAACAGTCAAAATATCTACTTTATATATAAATCATGGAAAATTCTCAAAAACACTCAAAAAGTCGATCAAAAAATCAGCATTTTATGTCTCAATCAAATTAGCATTTTGCTTTTTCTTTCATAAAAACATAGCTTTAGATAAACATTGATAATTCCGAAACCTAAACCTCAGTGCCCTTATTGATAAGGAAATAGGGGTGTTGGTGATTTGAAGTATGAATCTGGTTGTTCCAGACGTTGCACTGCAACGTCTGAAGGGTTTTGCAATCATGGAAAATCATTTTCATACATGGATATGGCTAACGCCAAGCTGCGCTAACAACAACGCCAAAATAGGAATTATAAAGCCCTTCTCTCCCTTTAAAAGACCTTTAAGATAAATGACTTTAAGACTGTCTCTTGCATCTAAAAGGAGGGGGTTATTCAGTGAATTTAGCGACTTTCATATACAAACTTTTAGAACAAAAAAGTATCTGACAAAGGATTTAATAAAACTGATATATAAAAAAACAGCCCAAGAATAATCTTAGGCTGAATATAGGTTCTAATGCTTGAATTATGTTTTATAGCAATCAGCTTCATTCCCAAATTAGAACCGAAGGTAAAGATTCTGGGAACGCTAAACGTAAGAACTGATATCCTACCCCTGCGGTTCCTTGGAAAAAACTAGGGCTTAAAATGGAATTTGGAGATGGGGATAGAAATGTATATTCTCCGTTTTGTTTTGCCCTTTTCAATACCCATGCTGCTTGCTTTCTAGCAGTTTTTAGTAATTCCTGATTTCCCAATTTTTGAAATGCGACTACAAACAACTCTGTTCTGCCCAAAATACCACAACAAAGATGATCTCTATCTCTACTAGATATGCCATTCTCCTGGGTTGTTTTCAACGCTATGTCAATATCAGGATAAATTTCCTCTGTCTGTAAAATAGGTAAACTACCTAAACGTGCTAATCCAATTCCAACACTTCCATGACACCAGTTAGACAGAAAATGTATTTGATTTTTCTCTTCAAAGAAACGAAAATCAGGCCAGTTTTGCGCTGATTTATCGAATACACTACGCTCATATTCAGTTCCTTCTTTTGCAGCTTCTAAATAAGAGGCATTTCCCGTAGCAGAATATAACAGTAGTAGGGCAAAAGAATTGCCCGCTGCACCATGAGAAAATCCTGTTAATGGAGTTTTAGTAATTGTTTTCCATGCTCTTGGAAAAGTGTTAATTCGCGTGGAGAGTAAATGATTACCACAGTCAATAGCCCTATCTAGAATTGCTTGTTCACCCGTCTCTTGATACAGTGCTAATAATCCCACAATAGCACCTGTTACTCCACCAATAGTATCTAGTACTTTATCAGCATCAATTACCTTTTTTGTAATTAGTTGTGCCACTTGTTGAGCATTTTCAAGAAGGGCTGGTTCTTCGAGAAACTGGCTAATTTTAACTAGACTGTAGATTATCCCACCTAGTCCAGTTGCACCGAGTCCTGAGTGAAGTAATTCTCTAGAAATTTCTTTTTTATTTAAAGATTTGCGTAAAGGTTGTAAAGCGGCTAAAGATATTTCTTGAAATTCACTTTTACCAGTTATTTTTGCTAAGGCTGATAGAAATAAACTAACACCTGCGCGTCCAATATATAGAGAATCATTTAACAGTTGGAGTTGATGCCGATTTGCATTAAACATTAGTTCCAAAGCAAGCCAATTGCAACTGTCATCATGCCAAATTGCACTATCTACAAGACTATTGCCAATGTTTATGGCTTCTTGTAGCAATTCTTCAGGTGTAAGTGGATAAAATTGGCTAAAATCAGATTTTGGTGCAGTGTTATTCTTTGCTAGATGTGTAAATCTAGCATAAAAACTCCCTCGAATCAATTTAATTTGTAAGGCTAATTCTTTTTGATCCAGATTCTCTAACTGAGAGATTAACCGTTGGTAACTGGAATTTTTCAATAAGTACTTAATAGGCTGGTTTATTCCAATTTCCAAAGCATCACTATCACAAGATAAACTGAAATAAGGTATATCTTGCTGCTGTAAGCATTTGATTTCCGTTGATAAAATTACCCATGTTTCTGGTTTTTCTTCAGCAGTTAAATAAAACCGACTGAGAGCATCTATCGCAATACTATAATCTACTCCATTACCTAAATATTGAGGACTTAGACTATGCTTGGATATCAGACCATAGGTAATGCTTGGACGTAAAATAAATCTAGATTCGCAGTATTTGAATGCTGATAAGGGACTATTTTCACCTAGAAGATATTCCCTATTTTTAAGTAACAAGTCAAATATTTCATTAAAACCTGTCACAATTTCCTCAACGTAGTCATTGGGAGAGACTGTTTTCTCTTCTAGAACCACCAGGTTAGCACGAGGAGGAATAATAGTAGATTTGGGAACTAATTGCATCTCATCTGTGTTCATAAATTTCCATTCCCTAGAAGAATTAATTTGTTGGGAATAAATACCACCAAGGACGCTGGAATCTTGGGGATTTGCTGATGCTATATTTCCCTTCCAAGCTGGTAAAAAACCTGTCCTTAAGACTGAATTCTCAAACCACTCTTGTAAAGTATCCCAAGTTGTCGTTTGCGGATGCATTAAAATATCTGCGTCGATTAGTATTGGATATTCCCCATTGGCTATGATATTTTCATTATCACAATTCTTTGCTCCCAAAATATAGAGTAAAGACAACAACATTCCTGCTCTTTTGTAGAAGTGTTTAACTGCGGCTATATCTTCACAAGATTTGTGTTCAATAAATTCAAACCAGCCATATTCTCGGTGATTGATAATCTTAGTTAATTTAAAGGGTAAGGAAATATCTTGTTGATTGCACCATTGTAGTAACTCCTGGAAAGCAATATCTAATCCCAAGTCTTTGGGCTTATATACTACTTTGATGTCCGGGGTAAAAGTAAGAACTAAAACACATCGTCCACCATGATGTGCTTCTGAGAGAGAAGTTTCAATATCTCTGACTTTTCCCAGAATTTGATGTTCAGAAAAGGTAAGTTGGATTGTCGATAAATCTGTTTGCAGACGTTGGATAAATTCAGCAGTAGATTCCACCCAATAATCAACAGTTGTGGCTATTAAACGAGCTAAAACTGGATATTGCTCAAATAATGTCAATCCCCCATCTTGTAAAAGCTTTTGGATAAAGGCATCATACAAAACTGTACTTTGGTTGTCTTGGGGGAAAATTTGGTTTTGAAGAGATTGATTTTCTCGGAATTTATAAAATTCAAATAATAAGGTTTTAGATCCTATATTAGCGAGTTGTTTTAATAAACTACGTTCTAGAGAATCGTAGGCTGTTTTACTCATTAATTCTAGAGGTATTATAGGAAATAATTGAGTGTATATTTTTTGTCGTGCTACTAAGATAAAGGGTAAATAAAAGTCTTCAAAGGGTAAAGAATTATTGGAATAAATGGGTGATTTTTCTTTGATATTAATTAATGAAATACTAGCAGCTTGAACTAAATTATTCAGTGTTTCTGCCCACATAGGCAAGGTGGAATTATCTATAATTTTGGTTGTTCCTAATAATTGATGAACAGTTTTTATATCTAATCTATCCCACTGAAGACGCTTATGAAGTTTGTCTTCCCCTCCTAAGAATTTGCACCAGTTTTGGATGCGTTCTGCAATCAGATTTTTGTCAATTATCTCACTATTTACATTATGATGAAAATGGTCTAACCGCTCTGATAAAAAGGCAGCTTTAGCAGCTATTGTAGCTATTGGTGAAAGTTCTACTGTTGTTATTTGCATTTGTCCAATTTCCCAAAATTACAAGTAAAGTATTCGACTTTAATTACCTGTTTAGAAGAGATGTTGATTGCTTTGATTATTCACATCTTGCACCACAAGATTATTGAGAAAATTAGAGTCTGAAACCCCTGATTTTCCTAGGTACGCCATGGACTCTACTTACTCTGATTGAGAAGGTGCAAGATACGTGATTGGGTAATGTCTGCACATTATTTTTAGGCAGTTCTATGTAGTTATTGGTCTTAGTTTTTCTGATTATGCAAGGTAGGAATTTTTATTACCATACTTTACTTTTGCCAAAAAGCTTATATACGTAGGTAAGGAATACCCCCACCTACTCATAACTGTCAAATATTATTCCCTAAATTGCTATTAGAGACTTTATCCCACGACATCCACTTTATCAGATATAAAGAGAAGGTCAGACTTAGCAACAGTGCCGTTAACAACTGCAATCAAGTCACCAGGAGAAACAATAGAAGAAGTTAGAGAATCTGCTGACTCCGTAAAAATTTGTCTGCGGTAAATGTTAGTTGAAGAAGCACCTAGAGATAAATTCTGGGTATTTGAATCCTGGATTACATAATCATTGATAGTTCCATTTAGTTGGATGAAATCTTCACCTGTTCGGAAGTCTGTTAACAAAGCTTTATCATTGCTACCATTGCCAAAATAGTAAGCATTCTTAGCATCTCCTAACACAAAAATATCGCTATCGGCACCACCTAAGAGAACATCAGTTTCATTAAATCCAGGAGAAGCAAAATTCTGATTTACTCCTATTAAAGTATCTTTACCACCACCTCCTGAGGCAAAATCATCTCCCTCACCACCGACAAGTATATTATTATTGCTATTGCCAGTAATATCATCGTTTTGAGATGTACCCGTGACATTAACAAATTCTTTGACGGTGAAGTTTAAATTTCCAACACCAGGAACATTTTTCACCGTTAATTGATCGGCAGATAGGTCAACATTTAGTAATGTCGTTCCATTAGTGACTGTAGAACCATCAATAGTATTAGCTTTTCCTTTTGCCCCAACAATGGTTTCAAAATTGCGAATTTGGTCAACACCAGCGGTACCTTTATCAATTTCACCAGCAGGTTTTAGTGTAATTGCTTGACCTAGAAAACGATAGTCAACTGTATCAATACCACTTCCACCATCAAGGTTATCAAACCCAGTTCCTCCTCGTACAATGTCATTTCCTGATTCACCATTGACGATATCATTTCCATCAAAACGGGTAGATACCACACTATCTTCAGGGGGAATAAGTTTAGAAATTTTACTACCACCAGACAGAATATCGTTACCCTTGCCACCATTTACATTGTCATTTCCTCCTTCACCGAGTAACAGATTATTGTTATTATCGCCAATAATATTATCTGCTTGTGAAGTACCTCTGACATTAACAAAATTCTCAACAGTGAAGCTTAATGACGGTCTATTAACTATGGTGACATTCAGAAAATTCTTATTCAAATTGACATCTATTGATGACAAACTACCACCATCAGAAGCATCAATGATATTGACTTCTCCCTTAGCACCAACGATAGTTTCAATTTCGCTAAGTTGGTCAATTCCAGCATTGCCTTTGTTTACAATACCTGTAGCTTGTAGAGTAATTGCCCCACCAAAGTCAGCATAGTAAGCGGTATCAGTTTCATCTCCTCCAAAAAAGGAGTCGTTACCCTGACTAGCAATGAATAGATCCTTTCCACTCTCACCAAAAGCAAAGTCATCCCCATTATCAAGGGAGATAATATCATTTCCAGCACCACCGAAGGCGATATCGTTACCATCATCCCCTAAGATAATATCATCTCCATCCAATGCAAAGAATAAGTCATCTCCCCCAAAACCACGCATTAAATCGTTCAATTTTGTCCCAATTAGGGTATCAGGCTTTTCAGTTCCAACTATTATATTTTGTATAGGTGGTATAGAGATGTAATTGGCTGCTTCTGGAGGCAAGAAGCTTTTATATTCTTCAAAACTGATTTGATTGGAGGATAAGGTAGATTTGGGAAACTGTGGTGGCGAAACTTGACGATTAAGAATTGATTCCGGGATTGAGTCTATTGATGGTAGTTCAACCCCTGGAAACTTCTCTTTTAAAAGTTCAATTACACTTTTAACTGTGTACTTTTGTTCTTGTTCTGCAACCATGTTTTAATTTCCTCAAGTTTTTGATTTATTCAGAATATTTTTGGCATAAATCTAGTGTCATAGGGTGAATTAAGGAAGGGTGAATTAAAAACTATATTTAACCGCAGCTTATAAGAGGTTGTTTATAAATAAAAGGTAAAGACCAAAGAAACCCGGTTTCTAGACCCTCACGGAAGTTTTATGTTTATTTTATAAACACCTTATAAGAAAACAGTTCAAAACATCGGTTTTTACCTTATTCACATAGCCCAAAACTCTATAACAGTAAACAAAATACACCCTGAATACAAAGGTCTAATTTGTTTAACCTCTGGAAATAATAAATATGAAATAACTGTATCTATTTACTTCAGAGATTAAACCTTTAGATTAGACATTTGATATTAACTCTGAGAGGATGTTTGAAAAGTATTGTTATTAACATTAAAACAAGCGTAAACCTAATCCCCCTATCCCCTGGGGGAAACAGGAGAGGGAAGCGGAAAAACTTTTAATGCTGGAATAGGGGTTTCAAAGCTTCTGGACTAGTAGGAGAGAGGTTTACCCACAGAGGTTTTAAGTAAGCTTTTAGACTTGACAAACATCCTCTGATAATTTTGTTGATGTTTTTGCCTAGAATTATTTAGCAATGCTTTATATCTCTCTAGGCTTATTTGTACAATAGCAATTCTCCGGGTCAATGTCTATATTTTATGAAGATTATTTTGGACATAAATGTGCATTTTGTATCTTATAGTTGCTGATAATCAAAAAAGTGAGCAATGCCCACTTGAAATCATATTGACAATAGCTAAACATGAAAACTTTTACAGTTCAAATAATGTGTAAATATTTTCAGAGTTTGCATTTAGATAAACATGCTGCAAATCAATTCCCAGAAGGTCAAATTGTTCAAGAATTGCTTTCATGCGTCCATCTGAAGAGTTCTCTCCTTGTTTCCAAGCTGTTAACAAACCATTTGCCACAATTTGACAACGATTCATACCAAAGCTTTCTTGAGTAGCAAATTTTTGGTTTGGTTCTTCTGCTAACCCTAACCCTGGTGCTAATTGCATCGTAAATAGAGGAATCTTGGGTTTAAAGTGCAATTGATTCTCTTGATAAACAGTTTGCAAAACTTGCTTAACTACTTTATAATCCCGCTTGTCAAAATACAAAACCCCGGAATCGTGGCGTTTATAATCCTGGGGATTGTACAAAACTTTAAAACTGAAAGGAATCCTAATTTCATTCAGCTTTTGTGTTAAAAAACTCATCACCGCAACCGCACCTTCGGGAGATAAATTGAAATAAATTCGCACAGTTAGCGCTTGTTTTTTAACAGTATCCAGATGGTGTATACCCGCATTACCAACTGCCACATAAAAACCATTTTGTACGCGATTTTTTGGCATATATATAGATACTAAATCACCTATATCAGCAGATGTTTCAGTTTCTTGAAGATGCTTATCCCGTTCAATATGCAGCCTTAAATTAGCCTTAGTCACAGCCAGACTTTTATCAGTTTCTTCTTGAAGAATAGACCAACCAGGGTCAAAATAACCGCTGCTACAATTACTTTGATGTAACTGTTGATAAAAATCTATATCTACCCCCAATAAAGTATTATTCTCTAAATCTAGTGGCAAGTTATTTGTGTCTGTGTCTAGTGCGAGGGTATCTTGCATTGAACCGTTATAGTAAATACCATAAAGAAAACTACGCAGTTGCAAACTCATATATTTATGTTGCATTTCTTCAGGCATTTTTTGAAAACGTGTAACTACATCTTCTGGTAGTTCCAATGGTTTGTAGTCTGGATGACGAATACAAAAATTTGACTGAATCTCAATTTTATCAGCAATATCTTGTAAAGTATTTAGCAAATTTCCATTGACTGCGGCTGATTGTGTGATTCCAAAAGAAGCAATTAATTGTTTCATAATCCATCCACTCAAAATTTAAGCGTAAATAACTCTTGACCAAATAATTGGTAATTGGTAATTGGTAATTGGTAATTGTGTCGGGAAAGGTACTTTTACTATTTACTATTTACCAATGCAAAAGTATTACCAAAAATAGTTGACATAGATTGCTGGGGACGGCACAATAAACTCTTGGCAACTTGCAACATACAAATACCCGTATTACCAAAAGATTTTTGATACTGAATCATTCCTTGAATCTGTTGAATCAATCCCAAACCTGCAAATTGCACTACCAGTTGCAAAAAATCAGGACGCTGTTTGAGAATTTCTGGAAATGTCTCCAGATAAGTTGTTGTCAGTGCAGCTATGGAAGGTTGAATTTGTTCTAGGGGTGTTGTAGCTAAACGCAGAGATTCTTCGATACTCAGAGATTGACTGATAACTAAACTACCCAGCCAAATTTGTAAGTAACTAGCAATCAAGGTTCCCAAATCAAATGCTGGATCTCCCCAACTACAACGTTCCCAGTCAATCAAGCGCAGGATATTATGACTTGATTTCTCCCAGTCGGTATGTAGGAGAATGTTATTTAGTTTCAAATCATTGTGGGTTAAACAACAGGGTGTAAAAGCATTACCTAGTTGTGCGATCGCTTTTCCCAAACTGTCGTAGCGTTGATATAAGGAAAAGAATTTTAATCCATCCCCAGGTACTAAACCAAAGATTTCTGGACTGATTCTTGATAAACCATGAATTAATTTAGATACTTGGTTGGAAGTAAGATTTGGAAAATTTTGTGATAAAAATTCCTGATATTTTGGATGATTTATTGTCCCCTGATGGATGGTAGCTAAAATAGTACCAAGTTCCGCAGCAATTTCCGCTGGAAAAATCTTCTCTTGAGAGTAGAAATCTGTTAAATCCCGATAATCATCTAGGTAGCGGAAGACAATTATGGAATCCGATGGATTAAAGTGGAGTACTAGTGGTAGTGAACAACAAAGATAGTTGAGTTCAGGGAATTGTCGTAAAAACTCTTGAATTTTCCATTCATGCTGAAATTCCCCAGCAGTTTTTCCTGACTGATTTTGACGTTCTTGTTTTACTAATAGTTTCTCACCATCAGGAAAGGTAATTAATAAGTTAAAATTCTTGGCAGAAACTGGTTCAATTTTTACCTCTTCTGGTTGGTGTTTCTGACACAGATTTTGTTGGATTAAATAATCTGTGACATTAGCTGAACTTAACCGCATTTGCATAGTTACTAGTTTGTCCAAAGTTGCATTTTTGGGGTTTGATAAGTAATTACCCACTTCTATTGCTTTAATTGGACACGCAGTTGAGCTATTATGCAGGTGTATTCATTTTTTCTTATTCAATTTTTGCAGTTACAGCAATTTTCAGGTAAATAGACTACGCTGTAGGGGTAAAGCGCATTGCTAAACCCCTAGATTTAAATAGATAAAAACTGCTGTAACAAGAAACAGAGACAGCTAAACCTTATAAAGCTATAGAAGTACACTTGAAGGATGTGGAACGACTTGCTGTTGCTCCCGAACTATCTTTAACGGTAAGTCTGATATAAAACTGGATGCACCATTGTTGGTTTGCTTTGTCAGACTAGCGTTTCTTCCTGTATTCCAACTGAATTTATAGCTACCGTTTCCACCAGCAGCTCTTGCGAAACAGGTAAATCTTCCTCCTCCAGTACCTTCGCAGTGGAGGGTAGGAATAGTTAAAGATGCAGCTTGTGCGGAAGTCGCTAAACCAATAGTACCAACGGTAGAAGCAGCGATTAAACCTAAAGCAAGTATTTGACGTTTCATAAGCAATTAACCTGTTTTGTGTGTGTGTGTGATGGGTTCAATTTCAATTTTCATCCATTCTGGGGTGAAATCGAATCACCTGGTGACATCCTCCCACACCAAATCATAGATTATGGTGTGTTGCTCTCCCAAAAATCACTTCTTGGGCTTCCTGGTTTTTCCCAAACGGGATTTCGACACTTGCCTAGACTGGGTTTTCCCAATCCCCGGTAGATCGTCTGCACAGGCAGTTTCCATTCCCGTCTGTCCAACGGTACTAATTAACTTGATTCCTCGATTTCTGATATTTTGACCTGCTGCCACATCTCTATCGGTTGTGTATCCACAGTAAGAACAGTTATGGACTCTAACGCTCAGGTCTTTTTTGACTTCGTTTCCACATTCGGGGCATTCTTGAGAAGTGCCCCTAGCATCAACTTCCCCAAAGAACTTTCCACGTTTCCAACACACGTACTTGACGATAGTTCTAAATTGCCCAAAACCAGCATCAAGCATGTGTTTACCAAGCATCCCCTTAGCACTGATGCGGTAATCCAAATCCTCCATGAACACCATATCACCAGTATCACAAAGAGCATGAGCTTGCTTAAAGTGAAAATCCTTGCGAGTGTTGTCAATCTGGTGGTGAAGTCGAGCAACCTTAATGCGCTGTTTCTCATAGTTCTTAGACTTCCGTTGTTTTCTCGACAATCTGCGCTGCAGCAATTTCAGCTTGCTTTGCAAACTCCTGAAAAACTTGGGAGGCTTTACAAGAACACCGTCACTAGTTGCCAAAAACTTTTCCAGCCCAATATCAACACCAACTGGGTGTCCTTTAGGCATTGGGTCAGGAATGTTAACATTACACTGAATGTTAACAGAAGCGTACCATCGGTCAGATTTGCGTAAAATCCTCACTTGCTTGACCACAAAGCCATTAGGAATAGGTCGGTGCAAGTTGATAGGAATTGCTCCAATCTTGGGCAATTTAATATGCAAATCTGTGACTGGATTTTCCTTAAATTGGGGAAACAACAAAGATTTAAACTGCCCAAACTTTTTAAATCTGGGGAATCCAAAGCCACGAGATTGAAAATATTCCCAACTTCGATGCAATTGTTTGATTGTTTGCTGAAGAACCTGAGAAGGAACTTCGCTCAACCTTGGGAATTGCTTTTTTGCTTTGGGTAAGTTGTTAAGTTGTTGAACTTCACCCGGAAAGAAGGCATCTGTTGGAATGATGTATTCTTTCTCAATGGAACATCTATCTATCAGACATTTGCGACTGTCGCACCAATCTTTTATCTCTCGCAATCCATAGTTGTAGGCACTGCGACATATTTCCATCCACTCAATCAACCTTTGCTGTTGAGTGGTATCTGGATAGATTCGGTAGCGATAGTTCATAGTCAACATCCCTTTATTATACAGGATTTACTGACTGATGTTGTTCTATTAAGTGCTAATTGCAGGGACATCGAGTCCCCGCAATTAGCCTGGGGAGTCCATGTAGGGGATATTATCGGGTAGGATGTGGGTCTTATAGCTCCCCAGACCCCACGAAGGATAAACTATTCAGGGTTACGCACAAGTTTTATGCAGGTAATACAAACTTTTTTTTGAAAATATCTACTGAAAATCGCCAAAGTCATTACTACAACCAGGTTTCAATGCTGTCATATTTTTCTTTTCTTCTCCTAGTGATGTTGTATTCCTGACATCTTGCACCAGTTGCAACAAGCGCAGAGAAACCGGGTTTATCAACTCACATCTTGCACCAAGAAAAATTTATGTAATTTAATCACTCAGTATTAAAGATAAAAGCTTAATTTAGCGATAAAAATCAAGGAAAATAATGTAGCTTGATTGCCCATTTTTGAAATTTTTCGTTGTTTATACCTATAGGTGCAAGATGTAACTCAACCAAAAATTAAGGTTTTTCAGTTAGTGATTATCAATAAACCCGGTTTCTTAGGGTGGTGCAAGATATGACATTCTCCCCTGACTCCGTTACAAATTCTACCGTTCCCCATTCCCCGTTCCCTATTCCCTGCATAATCGTCATACCTTAGCACAAATAAATAAATGACGATGTCTCTAGCTGTTGTTTAGCAAGGGTGTCACCCATTTGTGTACTATACCCGATGGTTAGATACCGCTAAACTGTTATAAATATTACAAAATATATACAGTTAACAACAGAGAGTAAGATGTCAGTTTCTCAACAAATCATCAACAGATTTTCCATGGGTGTCTCCTTAAAATACCGTCAGGGTGGTAAAGGTACTCTAGTGATGCAACAGCAACCAAACCGCATATTGCATAACCTGATGGTAGATTTAGTTGATTCTCACTCAGATAAAACTGAAGATGATTGGGCACGTCACTTTCTCAAAATGCTCATACAATCTCCCAAAGTATATCAAATTTTATGGAGGTATAAGAAGAGTGAAAATTTATATGCAACTTATGTTTTTTTATTGTTTTTTGCTAACTTATTTCTGATTTATTACCTGCAACTTACCTGTTTTTATGCTGCTAGAGAAGTTCACAAAAAATTGATGCAATCTCCTAACATTAACTTACATTATCCTTTAGAAGATTGTTTTATGAGTGCCATAGAGGTAGCCCTTAAACCTGCCTCGTTACTGCGGGGATTTGCTTTTAATTCTACTTCTTCCTTACAAACTTATGCTCAAATAGCTATTAGTCGCAATATCAAAAATAAACTTGTCAGAGAATTAAAATCAAAATCCATTAAATTATCTGATAATGGCTTACTGCGAAATATTAATCAAGCCCAGTTGGAAAAAGCTTTACATGCCTATGGAATATCTACTACAGAAATAATCAAATACTGTCTAGCTTGGCAAACTTTTAAAGATGTATTTGCTCAATTGTATCCCCCCACCAATAGTGATGGGAGTCGCAGCCATAAGCCACCCACTACTGCTTTAAATAGCGAACAACTCAGCCAAATTGCGACTCGATATAATCAGCAAATCCAAAGGTTAAAAATTTCGGAATCAAAGGTTAATGTGCAAATAATTCAAAACATGCTCGATACTTGTGTACAAGCAGTACGCAATTTTCAAACCCAACGATTAGTATCCATTGAAGAGAGCAGCAATTTTACCGAACTTTCATCAGAATCTGTAGATATAATGATATTGGAAGAGCAGCAGCAAGAGTTGAGTAAAATACGGGAAGTTATATTAGAAAAATTCCAAGAAATAGATGTAAATTATCAGAAAAGTATATTGTTATGGTTGGGATTAGAAATTAGTCAAAATGATTTTTTATTATTATTAAATTTATCCAAGCAATATCAAGTAACTCGCTATTTTCAACGCTGTCTCAAAAAAATCATGAAATCCTTTACCCAATATTATATTCAAAATCATCTCAATCGTAATCCAACAGCAAAAGAAATAGAACATCTCTGTCGAGATAACTTAAATGAAATCAAAGAATATTTGAGTATATATAGTAAACAATATTTCAGCGAAATTTTAGTTCAAATTGTACCTAAAAATATTAGTCAGACAGATAAACGTAGATTAATCCAATATCTAGATGTCGTCAATCAATATATAAAACAAAGAACCAAAGATGATAATATCAAGGAGTCATTAAATGATGCACGTTCCCAAGCTCAAAATAGTATCAGTAAGATTCAGCAGCAATTTTCGAGATTAGTCGAAATCCAGTTAGAATTGCAGCTACAGCAATTCCGTTCTGCTGAGGAAAAAATAGGTATTTTCATCGATGTCTGGCTGAGAAAAAATCAGGCAGTTTTGTATTAACTGTATTAACTATGGAGGTTAAAAAATGAATCTAAATTTCGCTGATTTAACATTGCTCTATCCAGAGCAATTATTTATAGAATTTTCTCTCGAATCAAGAGAAATGGTATGGCAACAAATCCAAAATCAAACCTATGCTAACGCTAATTCTCGTTGGAGAGCATACCTCAATTGTCTGTGTGTGAATACATTTTTGCAGTATCTAGAAAATGAACCAGATTTACAGTCAAAAACTCCTAAAATTTGGCAAGAAACAGATTTACCTAGTTTTTGGAACTTAGTGAATGGCACAGCAATTGAAATCGATAATATCAGATTAGTATTAATTCCTAATCAAGAAGACCAATTTACCGAATTGCGTGTTCCCCGTGAATGGATAGATTTACCAAAATGGGCTGGTAATTATTATTTAGCTATAGAATTGAATCCACAAGAATGTTGGTTGCGGATATGGGGTTATGCAACCCATCAACAGCTACAGGAGGAAGGTAAATATGAACAAATAAATGAAACTTATTCTCTGGTTGCAGAGGAGTTAATTGAAGACTTAAATGTAATGTGGGTAGCCCAGGAAATTTGTCCCCATCAACAAATAGAAGTAGCAGCAATTCCCAATTTATCTACTACAGAAGCAAAATCTTTATTAGAAATATTGAGTCAGTCATCTTCCTATTCACCCCGACTCGATATTCCTTTTGTGCAATGGGGTGCATTGATAGCTAATGATACATGGAGAAAAGAATTATATCAAAGACAGCAAAAGCAAAATATCAAAGCTGAAATTTCCCAAGCCATAACTCAAACTAGCATTAATTTAGGACAATGGTTTCAGCAAGTATTTGCAGCAGGTTGGCAATCCCTTGATACACTAGTAAATGCAGAATCAGGTAATTTAGCTTTTAGTTTTAGGCAAAACTTGCCTGCTACCAGGACAGTTACCGTTGAAGGAGTAAAACTGATTGATTTAGGAATGCAACTGGGTAATAAATCAGTAGCTTTGCTGATTGCTTTAACCCGGGAACTTGAAGATAAAGTTAGCGTGCGCGTGCAGTTACATCCTGTAGGTGGAGATACTTATTTACCCTCAGAAATTAAACTAGCTTTACTTTCACAATCAGGTAAAATTCTCCAAGAATTTCAATCACGCACACAAGATAATTTTATCCAACTTAAAAAATTTACCTGTCCTCTCAAAAAACATTTTGCTATCAGGGTCGCTTGCAATGACTTGAGCATTACAGAAAATTTTTTGATAGAAATATCACCAAACAATGGCTAGAGTAGTTGTCTTAAATCTTGGCAAAGGAAACTTTCAAAACGGCTTTTCTTTTGTCACACTTCAATTACACTTATCAGGCAAAATCATGCAATTTACCGGCAGTTTACCCCCTGCACCGGATATTGTTGATCTTTACCGACGTTGGCAATTACTTTATGAATTACTTTATAAAGCCCGTTCCATTAATATCCGTAATTTACAACCTCAAATAATTGATGAAGATGATGATATTACCATTGACGAAGCAGATGTAACTCATGTTTCCGATGCCGAATTTTCTGACATCTGTAACTTATTACAAAAACGCCTGAATAATTGGCTTGATGATGAAAACTTTCGGCAGATAGAACGCCAATTACGCAAAGAATTAAATCCTTTGGATGAAATCAGATTTATTATTCAAAGTGAAGATAAGCAACTCAGAAAAATTCCTTGGTATATTTGGCAGTTTTTTCAAGATTATCCCCGTGCCGAAGTTTCTGTAAGTCCCCTTAATTTTGAACCAGGAAAAATTATCCATACAGCTAGTAAGCAAGTGAGAATACTCGCTGTATTAGGAGATAGTACCGGTATTGATGTAGAAGCAGATAGAAGATTATTATCACAATTAAAAGACGCAGAAATAGTCTTTCTTGTGGAACCCCAACGTCGAGAATTAGATGAGCAACTTTGGGACAAACAAGGATGGGATATTCTCTTTTTTGCCGGACATAGTTTAAGCCACGAAGACGAAGAAACAGGACATATATATATTAATTCCAGAGAAACCTTAACCATTAATCAGTTAAGAAATGCTCTCAAAAAAGCCATAGAAAGGGGTTTGCAATTAGCGATTTTTAACTCTTGTGAAGGGTTAGGATTAGCCGCACAACTAGCAGATTTACACATACCCCAAATGATTGTGATGCGCGAACCAATTTCAGATAGAGTAGCGCAGGAATTCTTAAAGAATTTTCTCACCATTTTTGCTGACGGAGAGTCTTTTTATTTAGCAGTGCGAGAAGCCAGGGAAAGATTACAGGGAATAGAAACTGAATTTCCTGGTGCAAGTTGGTTACCCGTTATTGTTCAAAATCCCGCAGAACAACCACCCACATGGCAATGGTTGCGTAATCAAATAGACTCAAATCCCTCTTTAGAATCCTTGATCACAAGTGTTTCTCAACTTCCATTGTCATCTCCAATTAAGTTTTTTCATGTACTTATAGCTAGTATGGTCGTAACAGCATCCCTAACGGGTCTGAGGTGGCTAGGAAAGCTACAGTCTTGGGAATTAAAAGCTTTTGACCATTTAGTGCAAACAATGCCTCAAGAACCCGCAGATAGGCGGATTTTAATCATTGGTGCTGATGAAGAAGATATTAGCAACAATAGATATGGTTATCCCCTTCCAGATAAAATTCTCACACAATTGTTAAATAAATTGCAAACCTATAAACCCGCCGTCATTGGAATAGATTTATTTCGAGATCAAGCGGTACCCAAACATGACAAAAATGCTCATCAAACACTCATCAAAACTTTCCAAAAACATGATAACATTATCAGTATTTGTGCAGGTAATACCCTCAAAGATAGTACTGCACCACCACAAATATCATCATCACAAATAGGATTTGTAGACTTATATGATGATAGAACCCAAACAAGAGGAAAGGATGATACTGTGCGGCGTTATTTATTATCCCGCACCCCCAATCCTATCTCTATCCCTTCTCGTTGCACTAGCCCCTATTCTTTTAGTTGGCAATTAGCATATAGATACCTAAAAGCTAAAGGTATTCCCGTAGAAATAGTAGATAATAATTGGAAATTTGGCTCAGTAATTTTTCAACGATTGCAACCTGATAGCGGAGGATATCAAAACTTAGATGCACGGGGTAATCAACTGCTAATTAATTATCGCCGCACTTCCCAAATTGCCCAACAAGTAACAGTAACAGATGTACTCGAACAAAGCGAAAATTTTAATTCCGATTGGGTAAAAGGTAGAGTAGTACTAATTGGCATTACTGCCCCTAGTATCCCAGATTTCCATGATACACCCTATGGAGAAATTTGCGGTTCATCAATCCACGCTCATGTGATCAGTCAAATTCTCAGCGCAGTCGAAGACAATCGACCCCTATTATGGTGGTTACCCCAATGGGGAGAAACCCTATGGATATTTGCTTGGTCATTTACAGGGGGAGTAATTATTTGGTGCTGGAGAGGGAAACTACATCGAGGCATAGGAATTGGTACTTCTTTGTTAATTTTATACGCCGCTTGCTGGTTGCTATTTACCAAAGGTGGCTGGATACCGCTGCTTCCCTCCGTATTAGCTATGATAGCCACAAAGATTACTCTATTGCTTTATACCAAGATGATGGCAAAAAAAGGCTAATAAGGGGTATCGCCCCTCACATAATGATTTTTCGCCATCCCACCAGATGTACAGACGTAAAATTTTACGTCTGTACCAACCAATTTGTGGGTAAATGTAGACGTGCTATGCGCGGCTTCTCGTAGAGTGGGATCTCGCACCAATTCGCCAGCAGCATCCTAAAGTACTGGGAATCTTACCAAATTATCCCGCATTTATGCAACGCCGGCAAAACTTTGTCTATAAACCAAGAATCGGCAACCTTTAGCAATTTTGATGATGTTAATAACTTGATATTAACAACTTAAAAGCAAGCATTTTTGTAACTTAACTAATAGCAAAATATTATATGTATGAAATTTTGGTATCTTACATCTTGCACATGGATCAGAAACCGGGTTTATGAACGTTCATATTAGGGTTTTGACCGATTAATATTGCCAAGAAACCCGGTTTCTTTCTGCTTGTCCTATGGTGCAAGATATGACCTATGAAATTTTGAGAATTATAGGATTACTATTTGATTTGGTATTACTGAATCACGGGATGAATATGACTGCAGTGGGCATCCTGTGCGGTTGAAAATATAAGGAACGGGTAAGATGCCCACTCCACAAAACAATTAAAATCATCCCGCATTTATGCAAAGTTTGCGGTGTGCGTACTAACAAGCAAAAAACTGCCCTTGTGTGATCCCTGAAAATACGGCACAATTTTGTCAAAATTGGGTTAAACTAAAGTTAGAATATGCCTTAAACCCTACCTCATTTTATAAGCGCATAGACGCAGAGCGACTTCTTGTAAGAGTGCGCAAGCTACGCCAACAAAAATCAAACCAAATTCCCAGAATTTAACCAATTATGTAAATCTTTGTGTCAGCTTTTAATATTTCTGTATGCACATATGAGATTAGTTATATATCAGGTTAATCAAACTTCTTTAATTATTGCCAATGTTTTCTAAATAGCCCTATAACCTCACCATTACTAGCACAAACACAAAAATGGATAAAGTCAAGAGAACGGAAATAAGCTGGTAATTTGTATGAACCTTGATTGTCTGCTTGAAATTGTTGACTGCCTGTTAATTGATAACCACAATCGCCCCCTTAATTCTAGAGAAATCTTGATTATGCGTGGCATTTGGCAGTATAGAACTTATAATCAAATTGCGATCAAGGCAGGTTATAGTCCCGGCTATTTTACCAATGTCGTTGCTCCAGAGTTGTTTGGACGACTCTCCAATGTCATCGGTCAGCGCGTGACCAAAAAAAACTGTCGGGTACTGCTAGAATCTTATGTTACCAGCCAAACAGCCCCCCAGACAAAACTTTTCCAGCAACAGCTGGCGAGAGTTTCCCGTAATGTTAACCAGGATATGTCACCTTCCTACCCCAGTGGCTCAGTTCCTCTGGACTCTCCCTTTTACCTCAAACGTTCTTCCGTTGAGGAGCAAGTTTATCAAGAAATCAGCAAACCAGGAGCCTTAATCAGGATTAAAGCCCCCAGAGAAATGGGCAAAACCTCACTGTTGCTAAGGATTCTGGACTATGGACAGCGCCAAGGCTACCGCACTATCAGCTTAAATCTAGAACAAGTAGACCGGGCAATTTTGAGCGACTTAAATCAACTTTTGCGCTGGCTATGTGCCAATATCGCTCGTCAGCTTCAGCGTAAACCAATGCTAGACGAGTATTGGGATGAGGATCTCGGAAGTAAAATTAGCTGCACCCTCTACTTCCAAGAATATCTACTACAGTCAATTAACACTCCCCTGATTTTGGCATTGGATGAGGTAAACCATATTTTCGAGCATCCCCAAGTAGCGCAAGATTTTCTACCTCTGTTGCGTTCTTGGTATGAAGAAGCCAAAAGACTGCCCATTTGGCAAAAGCTTCGTCTAATTGTGGTTCACTCCACAGAAATTTACGTTCCTCTGCAACTTAACCAGTCTCCTTTCAATGTGGGACTACCGATTCATTTAGACAGCTTCACCGCTGTTGAAGTGCAGCAGCTAGCCCAACGCTACAAACTCAATTGGGTAGATGGGGAAGAAGTCAGACAACTAATGGCAATGGTTGGGGGACATCCAGCACTGGTACACCTAGCACTCTATCATCTGAGTCGCAAGGAGATGACTCTGTCCCAACTGCTAGAAACTGCTCCCACCCCTACCGGGATTTATGCTCATCACTTGCAGCGTCATTGGGCAATCTTGGAAAAACAGCCCGAATTAGCACAAGCCCTTGATACAGTTCTCAATGCCACCGAACCTGTTGCCTTAGATCCAATCCTAACTCATAAGTTAAGCAGTATGGGGCTGATTAAACTTTCAGGCAATCAAGTCATGGCAGGTTGTGAATTGTATCGGCAGTTTTTTTACGAAAAAGAGAGAGCTTTTTAATAGCCAACTCATCATCAATTATTTTTTTTCATGAGTTTTTAGATGAGTTTTTAGATGAGTTTTTCTATGAGTTTTGGGATAATTTTTATGAGATTAAAAGACTCAAAACAAAACTAATATTAAGCATCACTTATTAAGAGTATGTAGAAAGAAATTCAAATCGACTTGTCAACACACAACTAAAAATATGCTCGATCAACCACAGCTTTTCCCTTGAGTTATTATCCCCTTCTTAGAGGATGTTTATAAAATAGATATAAAACTCCCGTGAGGGTCTAGAAACCGGGTTTCTTTTGGCATACATACTCAAATTCTCTGTTCTTCACCTATAGAAACCCGGTTTCTTTGGATCAAGCCTTTAAAGTCAAAAATCAGTTGTTTGGGACGATAAAAATGATGCAGGAGAATCTTTACCACCTGAAACCTTTATTCCCTAATCTAGTTTTGCCATATCCACCTTTAGCGATCGCACGCTTGTAACCTTCCTTTCACTCAGACGTGTTACTAGACATCTGTTTAATAACGTTTTAGGTGGTTTTGCTACTTTTAACGAGTCTCCCGAATAGTTAAACATTGTATCCAAATCATTCCAAAAGCAAAACTACCATTACAAAGGACAAATGACGGGTAGATGCGATAGCAGAACCTCCCGTAGGCTAATCCCCCGCACTTTAGTCGGGGGATGAGCTTAAAGGCTACAGTTATTTCATTGGTCGAAAACCAATAGCCCAGAAAATTAGTGATAACAAGCTCAGATTGTAATGCATTTGTCAATATATCTAGAGGCTGAAAAAATGTAAAAACGTAAAAAAATATTGTTTTTAGTTTAGCAATTGCCTAATCTTTAATTGACAAAGTTACTCCTCTACTCGACGAAATTAAAGATTAATTATCAATTTAACTGGTTGTCAATCAAGGAAAGGTGAATTATGTATACCGAGAAGAAATTAGATAATTTAGAAAAATTGCTTGAGGCTCTAAATCAAGCAATTTTTATTGCTAAAGCCAAGGCTAATAATGCTAAAAACAATCAGGAAATATCTGAAGAACAATGGCTAGAAGTAAAAGAAAAATGGGGTGAGTGGGAAACAGAAAAACTGAATATACAGGATTTAATCATGAATCAAGAGCTTAAAAATAAGCTGCTCAATAATATTCTTGATAGTCCTCTGGCAAAAATTAAGCAAGCTACAAAACGTCTCAAAAATCATGCTGGAAAGATTGATGATTTGAAATATTTTTTATCAGAAGTAGATAAGGCTTTGAAAATCTTTGGTAATATCATTAAGGTGATTTACATATCTGATTTTTGATTTACATTCAAAATAAAATATATAGAAGTGCGAGTAAAGTTTTGAAAGTATACTCAAACTGAAAGACATGTTTGACCATGTTGACAATAATCAAACAGGATTTGTATATAGCCAATCTAAAAAAAACAAAAAATAAACTGAATAGAAGCCGCCGGATACCCTAAGATAAGCTATGTACATTGGTGGAGAGTCAAAAATGTTTTCCTTATTTAAAGCTCCTAGATTTATGGATAGGCTGATACTTTTGACGTTATTCCTACTTATAAATATTATTTTATATGAGTTTTTCTATGAGTTTTTCTATGAGTTTTATGAGATGAAGACACCTAAAACAAATTAATCTTAAGAAAAAGAGGCTTATAGTAACTTAAATCAGACAATAAATGCTGGAATTGATTGCAGATTATGCTCAAAGGATATTCAATTATTGATGCGGATTGCCACGTTATTGAACCTCCCAGTATGTGGGCTGAGTATCTCGAACCGGAATTTTTCAAGTTTGCCCCTTCTACAGAGATGAAAATTCAAGGGGAAAGCATTGTAGAAAAAATATCCGAGCAAGTCCGCGCTATAGGAAATAAGCAAATGATGTCAGCCCACCCCCATGCTTATTTCCAAGGCTACAATGTCGAGTCTCACCTTCAAGAAATCGTGCAAATGGGGATCGATGTGGCGTTCCTTTATCCAACTTATGGATTGTGGCTCTTCGCTATCGATACTATGCAACCGGAAGTTGCTGGAGCTTTTACCCGCGCCTATAATAATTGGTTAAAGGATTTTTGCAGCTACGCTCCCAATAGCTTGAATGGAGTAGGAGCAATTAATCTGCACGCACCAGAGTCAATGGTGCATGAATTGCATCGGATTGTCGATTTTGGCTGGAAAGCCGTGTTTTTACGCCCTAACCCGGTAAAAAGAAGACTGTTAAACGACTTTGCTTACGAGCCTTTTTGGAGGGAATGCGAGAGACTAGGAATAGCGGTAGGCATTCACGAAGGTACCCACAGTCGTTTACCAACTACTGGTACGGACAGGTTTAACACTCGTTTTGCTACCCACGCTTGCTCTCATCCCATGGAACAGATGATGGCTTTATTAGCATTGATTGAAGGAGGAGTTTTAGAACGTCATCCGCAACTGAAAGTAGCTTTTCTAGAGTCTGGTTGTGGCTGGCTACCCTATTGGCTGTGGCGACTAGATGAAGAGTATGAAAATTTATTTTGGGAGGATAGAATTAAGGATAATATCAAAATGAAGCCCTCAGAGTATTTTCGTCGCCAGTGCTTTATTGCCATTAAGCCTTCAGAACCTTATTTGCCTCTGGTAATTGAATATATTGGTACAGACAACTTAATCTTTGGTTCGGACTATCCCCATATGGATCACAACCCGAACATCGTTGCAGAAATGGTAAAGCTTGAGAAAACCTTATCTAAGGAAACTGTGCAAAAGATTCTTTGGGATAATCCTCAGCGTTTTTACAATTTGGATATTAAATCCAATCGCAAATTAGAAAGGCACAGCATTACTTAAATATTCATTTTTGATGAAAAATTATATATGAAAAATTATTCACCTCAAGCGTAAATAAACATTGACGTTGCTGAATTTAACTATGAATCTTAAATACAAACCTCACCCCGGCTAAAGCCACCCCTCTCCTTAATAAGGAGAGGGGAAGGGGAGCCACTGCTGGGCTATGGTTAAGCGCGTTGTAGCAAGTGGCGTGATGAGGTGTATTCTGTAAATTCTGCCCTTCAATTCAGCAACGCCGGTTTTCGTTAATATTCATAGATTTTGATTTATCTTCACTTGCAACAATACCACCAGCACGATCTTGTTCTGGATGACCCATGATATCCTCAGGAATAAGAGTTTGAGTATGTGGAGGTAAAGTTGGTTCAGGATAAGTCCCTCATGGGTAGTCAAATCAAAGAATTTCAATTACCAGCCATAGTCAAACAACTCACAGAATCCACTTCCACTGCTTTAGCTGCAAGCATTAAGCAAATAGAAATAGCTACTCCTGTGAGTAAACAGCCAATTGCTACCACCTTTGTCAACCAAGGTAGTAGCGATATACCTCTGCTATTGCTTCACGGCTTCGACAGTTCCGTGTTAGAATTTCGTCGTTTGCTACCAGCCCTAGCCGCAAACCATCAAACTTGGGCAGTTGATTTATTGGGTTTTGGATTTACAGATAGACAGCCAGGAATTAGCTACAGTACCGCCGATATTAAAACCCATCTTTATCATTTCTGGAAAACCCTAATTAACCAACCTGTAATTTTACTTGGTGCTTCCATGGGGGGTGCTGCGGCGATTGACTTTAGCCTAACTTACCCGGAAATTGTGCATAAATTAGTGTTAATTGATAGTGCTGGTTTGACTGGTGGTTCACCCTTAACAAAACTGATGTTTCCGCCATTAGATAAATGGGCAACTGAATTTTTACGCAATCCCAAAATTAGGCAAAGTATTAGCCGTGCTGCATATAAAGATAAAAGTTTTGCTTCTGTTGATGCCCAAATTTGTGCAGCATCACATTTAGAAATGTCCAACTGGAATCAAGCTTTAATTTCATTTACCAAAAGCGGTGGTTATCAGCCTTTTAGGTTTACAAAACTCTCCCAAATTCAACAGCAAACTTTGATTTTATGGGGCGACAACGATAAAATTTTAGGTACAAAAGACGCCAACAGATTTAAACGGGCAATTCCCAATAGCAAAGTTGTGTGGATCAAAGATTGTGGACATGTTCCCCATTTAGAAAAATCACAAACTACCGCAGATAAAATATCAGAATTTGTCCAGTGATTCCTTGTCAGCATCTCATATAGCAATTTGCAACTAAATGAGGATTTAAATTATTGTGGGATGGGTATCCTTGCCCGAATTATTGTGGGATGGGCATTCTTGCCCGAATTATTGTGGGATGGGCATCCCTGCCCGAATTATTGTGGGATGGGCATCCTTGCCCGTCCAATTGTACTTCACAAAGACTAAATACTATAAATATTAATCTAATTATTCAAATTATTGTGGGATGGGCATCCTTGCCCGTCCAATTGTACTTCACAAAGACTAAATCTGATAAATATCTAAGGTGGTGCGTTAGACTAAAGTCATAACGCACCCTACTAAATATTAATCAAGCAACCACATTTGAGACTGAGAAGAATTATCCGCAGGTAGTGGGGGTTTTTTATGAGTTAGTCTTTCTTCATGACGGTATGATTTTCTATATTGACTTTGTATTGATTGGACAATTGCCTTTTCCTTTTCTTTCTCTTGGGATTTTGCTTCTTTCAAGCTATGAATTTCTTCTGTGAGTTTGCCATTCTCTTCTGCTAGATTTAGTGCGTCTTTCTTGGCATCATAAAGTTCTTTTGTCAGTCGTTCCGATAGTGTTTTTTGTGCCAACAAATCTGATTGCAAGCCAACTATTTGTTGCTGTAAATCCTCTTCATACTGATGTATTTCTTCGAGAGCATTTTTCGACTCTTTAATAGTTTCTTTTAAATCTTTAATCGTGACTTGCAAATCCTTAATAGTTTCCTCTAAAGCCGCTTTTTCTGCTTCTGCTTTTTGTTGTGCATCTATTTCTTCTGTACTTTCAGAAGATTCTATACTCACAGCAGTAGCTTCGATATCAATTGCCGATTCATCTGCACTAGGTGTATATTTTTTAGCTTCTTCTTGTGGCAAGCGAGTTGTGCGTTTTCTAGGCATAATTTTCTATTTCCTCCAAGAATTTTCTCATTTTTTAGCCCAGGAATAGTAGTCTAACTTTCTAATTTTAATTTCCTGAAAACACTGACTACCCTGCATTCCCACCAAGATATTGATTAATCACTAGACCTACAAGCGCCACTAATTCGTAGCCATGGGCACGGATAACCTTATCTTTACCTAATAAATATACCTCGTTATGGAACACAACAGAAATTAAAAATATAGCAATCCTAAGTCATTGGTGAAAAGTTAGATCCCCGACTTCGCAAAAGTTGTCGGGGATCTGGACACCATGAATTTTCGCAAATCAAACAGGACTGCTATAGTTGCAATAGAAGCAGCAAACAGCAATCTCAATCTCTGTATGACAGCAAATATTAACCTAGCAGACGGATTGAACATGCCCTTTTTTCTGGGGCAATGAAGTAGTGGGATACATGAATTCAGCAACAGCAATTTTGGCGTTGCTGTTAGCGCAGCTTGATATTAGCCATAAATAAGTATAATTTTAATATTGCCAAAGAATAAAATGGGTAATTATACTGATAAAGTGATAAATATGATATGAAGCTGTATCTACAAATATTAAAACTTAACATACAATTTATTATTTTATTTTTTGCGTAAATTACATCATTTTTTCTGGACAATTTTCTAGTGATAAATTTACTTTTAAAAAGTAATTTGTCCATCTGGAATTTATTATGCTTTCACTGCAAAAGATTCTCTTCATTGGAGTTAGTACAGCTTTAATATGTAGCTTTGGAAAAAGTGCTGAAGCATCTACTTTTTTTTCTACTAGCTCAGGACAAGTTGGAAGTGTGGATGCAAGCACAGGTAACTTCACTCCTTTGGTTACTAATGGTCCAGCCTTTACTGATATCGCATTAACAGACAACGGTGAACTTTTTGGTATTACTTTCACTGATTTATACCAAATAAATCAAAATACAAACTCATCCTCATTCGTTGGAAACCTTGGTTCATTTGGAATGAATGCACTTGGTTTTACTGACACAAATCAACTCTATGGAGCTCGTTTTAATGGGGGCTTTTACGAAATTGATGTTACAACTGGTGCTGCTTCATTGATTGCTGGTACTTCTAGCTTCCGGAGTAGTGGCGATATGGTATTCGATACAGTTAATCAGCAATTTTGGGCAACATCATCTTCTAACAAATTATTCACTATTGGTCTTGATGGCACCCTGAATGAAATTGGCGATCTAGGCTTCCAAAATGTGTATGGGTTATTCTTTGATAATGGAACTTTATATGGTCATACTGCTGTGGGTCAGCAGATTACCATCGACACAACAACAGGACAAGGCACTTTTGATAAAAATATTACAGGTCATCAAGGAAACATTTGGGGATCGGCATCACTTCCCTCAAGCGGTCCTGGACAATCTGTTCCTGAACCAACTTCTGTACTCGGTTTACTAGGATTTGCGACTTTTGGTGCAAAATCAATTTTGAAGCGTAGAAAACGCAATTTTGAAAATTCTAACTAGGAGTGTTGCAAAAAATAATTATTCTGTACCTGTAGCAAATCCAGTTTTTAATCCTGCTTAATAACACACAAAACATATTGTAGGGTCATAGCGCTGCCATGACCCTACAATAATCATATGCTCGATTCTTTTTTCAAATCGGTATTACTTTGATTACTTAGTACTGGGTTTCTGATATTTACCCGGATACTTCCTCTGGAAATATTCTTCCATTACTTTTAACACCATCGGTCCAGCGAGGCTACCCCCACCACCACCGGAATGTTCCGTAAACGCCACCACCACAATTTCCGGCTTATCTAATGGTCCATAGGCACCAAACCAAGCGTGATTCTTCTTTACTCTACCCTGCCAAGCCTCTGCGGTTCCACTTTTACCAGCCAATGGGGGAACTGTGGGTTGATTTAGTTTCGTCCCTGTCCCTCCAGTAATCACCTTCCGCAGTCCTTGATGCAGAATCTTGATAGTTGTAGGCTTCATATTTAAGGACTCTCGCCAGGTTTTTGCTTCTTCATTGTCTTTCAGTAAATGGGGTTGTACCCGATAGCCGCCATTTGCAGGCACAGCAAACATCACAGCCACCTGCAAAGGTGTAGTTAACAATGCCCCTTGACCAATTGACATATTAATCGAATCCCCTACCGTCCAGGGCATTTTCCAGAGTTCCCGTTTCCATTTCTCATCGGGAACAAAACCTTTGGCTTCTTCATTGACGAGTTCAATCCCACTTCTTTCACCAAACCCAAACTTGCGAGACCATTCAATTAAAGTAGGACCCCCCACTCTCCTACCAACTTGATAGAAAAATGTATCGCTACTCCAAGCCATTGCCCCTGTAAATCCCAACGGACCAAATCCAGCGTGATTCCACTCCCCAAATGTTACCCCACCCACGGTATAAGAAGGATAAGTTTGCAATACCGTATTGGGAGAAAATTTACCGGATTCCAATGCAGCAGTAGTGGTAACAATTTTGTAAGTACTGGCAGGTGGAAAACCGCTAAGGGCACGATTTACCAAAGGATGGTTTTTACCTAACAGTATACTTTCTAACTGTTCGCGTTCTTTGGCAGAAAGTCTTTGCTTAGAGAAAATATTCGGCTCAAAGGTAGGGTGAGATACCAAAGCGAGGACAGCACCATTATTGGGATCGATGGCTACAATTGACCCGTTATAACCCTTTAAAGCTTTGTCCGCTGCCTTTTGTAAATCTACATCTATAGTCAGACGGATATCTTGACCAGGTTTTGCTTGTTTTTCTCCCAAAATTCGTATCGGTTGCCCTTTACGATTCACTTCCAACTGTTGACCACCCCATTCACCCCGTAACACCTTTTCATAAGCCCTTTCCACACCCATTTGACCGATAACATCTCCCAGTCGGTAGCCTTCTTCTTTCTTTTTTTTCAACTGTTTGGGACTTAATTCTCGCGTATATCCCAGCACATGAGCCAATTGTTGACCGTGGTTATAAAAACGCACCGCTTCTGTGTGAATTTCTACATCATTAAGTTCATTTTCATACTCTTTCAGTGCAGTGATTTCTTCTAAACTCAGGTCACGGGCAATTCGGACTAGGGAAGCAGAGTTAGCACCTTTTTCTTCCAATTTCTTGACCATCTCTTTTTCGGGGATATCAAGAATTTTAGATAAAAGGGGACCCACCTTAGACCATGCAGGTTTAGTATGAGCCATGGGCCATAAATATACAGAACGGGGATAGCGGGTAGTAGCTAACAGTTTACCATGACGGTCAAAAATATTACCTCTTTCTGGTTGTTTGTGTATAGTCCGAATCCGGTTACTTTCAGCTCTTTGCCGTAATTTTTCCCCTTCCACCAGTTGCAAATGTGCCAAACGTCCAGCAATTCCTCCCAGCATCAAAAGGGTAAATATGATAAAAAATATGGATTGTCTACTCTTGCCAACAGTACGTGTATCTTTTTTGCTGCGAATATACGGTGATTGTAATAGTCCCATAAGACAAAAAGCAATTATAAAATTAGTATTATCATGTATACAATAGCGCTATACCATGACCCGGTATTTAAAGTTAAATAATTGCATTGGTGAATGCTAACGGGAACAGGGATTAAGAGTAGGGGCGCAATGCTTGCGCCCACCAGGCGCGGAGTTAGTAGGGGCGCGATGCTTGCGCCCACCAGGCGCGGAGTTAATTAGGAAGTTATTATTCTCCCCCCATCTCCTGGGCGGGGAAACCCCGCCCCTACTCTCCCCATTTCCCCATCTCCTGGGCGGGGAAACCCCGCCCCTACTCTCCCGGATCTCCCCATTCTCTTCGCTTCATAGATTAATATGGATGGAAAATCTCACGTAACATTACGGTGCTTCTTCTTTTGAATATGGTTCCAATTATCACCCCACATCAGGGAGAGAAGGTGGCTTGTCAGTCCCTTGATGTTGAACTGCATGGCGTTTTCAAATTTTTCCACCAAGAACCTGCGGTACATGGTATAGACTTGGAGATTAAACAGGGAGAATTTTTTAGTATCCTAGGACCTTCTGGTTGTGGTAAAACCACCACACTACGCTTAATTGCCGGGTTTGAGTCAGCGGACGCTGGGAAATTGTTGATTCGGGGTCAATCAATGGCAAATGTCCCACCTTACCGACGACCAGTCAATACAGTGTTTCAAAGCTATGCCCTATTTAACCACCTAAATGTCTGGGATAACATTGCCTTTGGACTGCGGTTACAAAAATTACGCAAAGCCGAAATAGAAACCAGAGTTAAAGAGGCTTTAGAACTAGTGAAAATGTCAGCCTTGCGATCGCGTTTTCCGACTCAACTATCTGGCGGTCAACAACAACGTGTAGCATTAGCGCGGGCGCTTGTCAACCATCCAGCGGTGTTACTATTAGACGAACCATTGGGAGCGTTAGATTTAAAACTGCGTAAGCAAATGCAGGTAGAGTTATCAACTTTACATCAGGAATTGGGTTTGACTTTTATTATGGTGACCCATGACCAAGAAGAAGCGCTATCCTTATCTGATCGCATTGCGGTCATGAATCACGGCAAAATAGAACAAATTGGCACTCCCAATGAAATTTACGAGAATCCTCGGACGGCATTTGTAGCTGATTTTATTGGTGATACGAATTTATTTGCAGGTGAGATTGTAGAAATTAACAGTTCAAGTATAAAAATTGTGACTCCAAGGGGATTATCCTTTGTAGTCAGTCGTCAAGAAAATACACCTACGGGATTACAAGAACCAGTGGTGGTGAGTGTACGTCCAGAAAAAATTCAGCTTTCACTTTATACACCCAACGTCCAAACTAACTGTTTTGAAGGACGGTTAGTTAACGTCATGTATTTGGGAACTCATGTAAATTATGTGGTGGAATTGCTTGCGGGTGTAAACATCACAGTTTTGCAACCCAATACCTTTGGTAGTTTACCCAATATTGATACTCCCATCTATGCGTGGTGGTCAGAAAATGATTGTTTGGCTTTATCAAATAGTTAGTTATTAGTCATTTGACAAATAACAAATGACATAGACAAAGGAGTAGCTAGTCTACGACAATGCCTTACGGCATACCCGCAGGGTATGACCAATGACAAATGACCAATGACAAATAACAAATGACTAACAGAAGAAAATTTATTCAAGGGGTGACAGCAATTGCTGGTTTGTCTTTAACTAGTTGTGGTTGGAGACTTGCTGATGTCAAAGCTTCTTCTACCAATAAAGGTTCCCGAGACAAATTAGATATTTACACTTGGTCTCAATATATCGATAACAAATTACTTAAAAGCTTCACTACTCAAACAGGTATTCAAGTAAGTGCTAGTGTTTATGATTCTAATGAATTTATGCTAGCAAAATTACGAGCTGGGGGTGGTGGTTCATACGGTATTATTTACCCATCCGACTATATGGTACAAAAGATGGCGGATTTGGGATTATTAACAGCAATAAATCACGAAGGTTTAATTGGTTTAGAAAATTTATCTTCTCAATTCAAAAATCCTGCCTATGACCCTAATAATCGTTATAGTATTCCTTTTAGTTGGGGAACAACAGGTTTAATTTATAATTCCGAAGTTCTGACAAAACCGCCAGAAGATTGGAATTATCTTTGGCAAAATAAAGAGAAATTAAGTAAGCGAATGACACTGCTTAATGATATCCGAGAAGTGACGGGAGCAGTGTTAAGAATGTTAGGCTATTCTTATAATTCTCAAAACGAAAATGAACTAAAGCAAGCTTATGAAAAATTGCAGGAACTAAAACCAGCAATTGCAGCTTTTGATACTGACTCTTGGCGCAATCAAATATTAGCAGGAGATTTACTGATAGCAATGTGTTATTCAGCAGATGCAGTGCCAATTTCCAAAGAAAATCCTAAATTTAAATATGTACTTCCTAAGAGTGGTTCTTCTCTCTGGACTGACACCATTGCTATACCTAAAACATCTCCCAATCCTGATGGTGCATATGCTTGGATTAATTTTATGTTACAACCAGATGTAGGAGCGCAAATAAGTAAACGTCTTAGTATTGCTACACCCTATAAACAAGCCTTTGAACTATTACCAAAACAATTACAAAATAATACTACTTTGTTTCCTCCAGAATCTATTTTAAAGAATTGCGAACGCATTCGACCCTTGGGAGATTTTGAGGAGGTTTATGAGCGTTACTGGACACAATTAACTAGTGGATAAAATATCAGTTTTTAGGGGCACGATGCCCCCATTTGTAGGGGCGCAATGCTTGCGCCCATTTGTAGCAATGCTTGCGCCCAAGAGTTATGAATGAAATAATTTGTTAGTTAATACTTGTGTTATTTATGCTAATTTTATTATTAGTTAACAGCATTTTTAATTTTTAATTTTTTAATTACCGATGTCTTCTTCTCAAGTAAAAGTAACAGATAATTTTCAGAAAGTGCAAAAATTGCAAAAATCGTCAAAATCGCCAATCAAATGGTTGCAACCGTTGATATTACTTGCACCCGCAGGGATTTGGTTATTACTATTGTTGGTGTTACCCACACTAATAATTCTAGAATTAAGTTTAGTTCCAGGAATTAGACCAGGGGATTTAGTAAATCCCAGTGGATTTGAGAACTATATTCGGATAATTGACCCAATTTACCTGCAAGTAATCTGGCGATCGCTATTTTTTGCTGTGGGTACAACAATTATTTGCTTGATTTTGGGTTTACCTATAGCCTATTGGATTGCACAGATAGCACCACCAAAGTGGCGAAATTTGCTTTTGTTAGCCTTTGTTTTACCCTTGTGGACTTCTTCCTTACTTCGTTCCTATGCTTGGATTACTATTCTCCGTCCTACGGGTTTACTTAATAGCCTACTGACTTATTTTGGCTTACCTACTTTGGCTTTACTGAATAGCAATTCAGCAGTATTAATTGGCATGAGTTACAGCTTATTGCCATATATGGTACTGATTTTATACGCTTCCCTAGAAAAATTAGACAAGGGTTTACTAGAAGCAGCAGCTGATTTGGGTGCTAATCCTTTACAAGCATTTTTTAAAGTCACTGTACCCCAAACAATTATTGGAATTGCTGCTGGTTCTTTCTTGGTATTTATTACAGCTATTGGAGATTTTATTAATCCAGAATTACTTGGTGGTGCTTCTAGTATGACGGTAGCACGACTAATTTATAACCAGTTTTTGGGAGCAGCACAAAATTGGGGTTTTGGTTCGGCTTTAAGTTCAACTTTAATCTTAGTTGTTAGTATTGCCATTGCGCTTTTAATTAAATTTGGTGAAGCCACACCCAAGCGGTAAAAAATTAAAAATTAAAAATTAAAAATTCATGGGTGCAAGCATTGCACCCCTACAGACGGGTGCAAGCATTGCACCCCTACAGACTTCTAATCCTGATTACCTATCTATTAATTCTGATTTAATAACCGCTGAACAGTAGAGATAAACTCATGTTCTAAATAAGGCTTGGTTAAGTAAGCTGTTGCACCCAAGGATTGTGCTAGCTGACGATGTTTTTCTGCACTACGAGAAGTTAGAACTGCTACGGGTATATTTGAAAAAATAGAATTTTTCCGTAGATTACTTAACAGTTCAAAACCATTCATGCGCGGCATTTCCAAGTCGGAAATAATCACCTGAACTTCAGAATTTCCCTGCAACTTTTCTAAAGCATCTACACCATTTTCAGCTTGCAATACTTGATAGCCATATTTTTGCAAAGTCAGAGAGAGAGTTTGACGTAAACTAATAGCATCATCTACTACCAAAATCACCTTGCTGCCGTTTTTCTTTAATTGTGGAGGTTGTTCTATTGTTGCAGAATTTGTGGTAGCAGACCCACCAAGCAGGGGTGTAGATTGGACCTTTGTGGATGATGCTGGTAAAGCTTTGTTTTTTGAGGAAACACCTGCTGGAAGTGCCATGGTATCGATTGCTGCTGTTTGCATCTCTCTAGACTCTAGCAGGAGGGGAGCATCAATTACTAAAATCAGGTTACCATTTGCCAAACTACTGCAACCATAAATATATTTTGGAGGAGTAATTGCATTTCCTAAAGGTCTGATTACTAGTTCTTGTTCACCAATAATTTGGTCAACTTCTAAAGCCAAAAGTTCTTCTTGATTTCCACCTATCACCAGCACAGGATGCTTCATTTCTCCTGGATTGTTGCCGATGGGTGTATTGTGTATATTGCCACCACTAGCAAGGGAACCACCATAGGATATTAACTCTGAAAGTTGACGGATGCCAAGCATACACTCATCCTTACCAGTATTCCAGTGTAAGACTTTTTTCCCTTCAAATTCTTTGATTTGTTCAGCAGAAGGAAGGACAATTTTTTCAATACTGTTTAATAAAAAAGCATAAACAGCACCTCCAGCTTGGACTATCATTAATTTATCGGTTGTCATAGAAAAAGGTATTTTGAGTACGAATGTTGTGCCTTGATTCGGTAAGGAGTGAACTGCAATCGACCCATCAAGTCCTTGCAAATGAGCACGTACAATATCTAAACCCATACCACGTCCAGAAATATCAGTAACCTTACCAGCGGTGGAAAATCCTGGTGCAAACAATAGGTCTAATAGTTCTTCTTGAGTTGGTGCATCATTACTACTGATTAAATTTAGTTCAATGGCTTTATTATGAATTTTTTCTAAATTTAATCCTCGTCCATCATCGTCAACTTCGATAATAGTTTGACTACCTTGATGATAAGCGTTAATTTCAATTACACCTTGTTCCGGTTTGCCAAACTGACGACGAATTTCCGCTGCTTCAATTCCGTGGTCAAAAGCATTACGTACCAAGTGTACCAAGGGGTCGTAAAGCTTTTCCGCAATCGCTTTATCCACCAAAACTTGTGTACCACTAAGTTTTAATTCCACATATTTACCATAGACATTTCCCAGGTTTTGTAACATTTGAGAAAAGCGATTAAGGATATTACCCAAAGGCATCATCCTCGCTTCATCTACGTTTTCTATAATTCCCAAGACTAGACGCTGTGTTTTGTCTTGAATTTGATTAGATTGTTTAAGAAGTAATTCAAGGGATTCTGTGGTTTCTTGAATTTGCAGTGTTTCTTCTGTTGCTTCATGTACTGCTAGATGAAATTCTGTATATTCATCCATTTCCAGAGAATCAAAATTTACAGATGCAAGGTTTTGCATGTTTTGTGAGGCACAATTTTGTATCTGTAGTGGCAAATCCCTTAATTTATTTATAGTAGTTTGGTGTCTGGAAAGTTGCTGGAACAATTGTTCAAGAACTGCTTGGAGTTGCTCATCCTGTAAAGTTCGTCGTTTATGATTAATTAGTAATTCCCCAGCCAGATAATTCAAGTTTTGTAGTCCCTCGACATTCACCCGCACAAAGGAAATTGGTCGAACATTTTTATGTTTTGTCTGGAATTTATCTTCTATTCGCTGGTTGGTTGTTGTTTGTGAATCCTGAACTACTTCCGCAATTGATTCAACAGTATCTACTACTAATTCTTCAGTATTTTCAACTAATTTATCATTAAAGAATTCTTCAGTTATTTCTAAATCATCATTATTGTTCTCTTCAGTTTGTCTGTTTACAAATTGTTCGTCCGGGGATGGGGCAATCTCTTCTCCCCATATTGTCTCTAGCAAATTAGTACTTTCTTGATTTGATTCAGGATTTGCTTCAGGATTTGATATCTCTTTGAAATCTAGTAGTTTTTGTAACTTTGGTTGATCAATCCATTGTTTTTCTTCTTGGGTGACAGGAGGATGATTTTTATATTCTTTTGCTATTGCAGCGACTTTATATTGTAATTTTTGAATAACTAGAATCTCCTCCTCATTAGAATATTGAAATTCAGCAACAGCGAGGAGAATTGCTAAAATTAATCCTTGGCGATAAATACAAAGACTTCTTTTATCTTCTTCATCCTCCACAAATGTTAAAAAGTCGTTGAGCCAGTTATCAATATAATTTAGAGAATTTTCTGCCGCTAATTTAGGAATCAGCAAATCTATACTAAGTTCTTGTTTAGCAATTTCTAGAACATGATGAAACCATCCTAAAATGTAGCGAATTACTTTTAAATAAAATTTGGCAACTGCTGGTTTTAAAGGCTCATTTTTCACCTTGTAATCTTGTGTGAAAAATTTGTATAGTTGTTCAGCTTCTCTTCTTAAGGAGTTAAATGTAGCAGATGTGGTAGGGGATGTTATATCAGATGTAACGGATGGTTCCTCCGTTAGCTGTAGTTCATCTGTCGTGGGGGATATAACTGTTGTGTCACCAAATAGGGTATCTGGTTCCTCTGTTAACTGTAAATCATCTGTATCTGCAACAGAAGACAATTCCCTCAAAGCTGGGGAAGGTTCTCCACCACGGGTGCGATCACCAGCCAATACAACTTCTCTTGCTTGCTGTAAATCTGCAAGGGCAATTTCGGCAATTTTAAGTGTATGAGTAGGATTTACTTCCAGCGCAGCAATTATGGTTTTGCCAATTTCTCCAAATCCAGGCAAATTTAAAGATTCTGCCAAACCAATAAATATCTCAGCTTGAGAATATAAAAAATCGCCGAGTTCATCAGATGGTGGGGGATTTTGAATTGTTTCGGCAATACTTTCTATACTTTGAGTTACTCCAGTTTCAAAAATAGATTCTACAATATCAAATCCTAATTCTTCTGAAGTAGGAATATAACCATCTGCACCGAAAGCATCCCCTAATTTTTCTTGTAACTGCCCAAATATTGAAGCTGTTCTTTGAAGTATATCTTCACTATTAAAAGAGCTTCCATTTATTTCAGCACTAACTGGTAATTGGAGACATTCGTAAGCTTGGAATAAAAGCGTTTGTAATTCGGCATCAATTGCCACATCTGGGTTATAAAGAGCCTTAAATATATCTTCTAAAGAATGGGCAATTTCGTTAATAACCTCTAATCCAACATTAGCTGCTCCTCCTTTAAGAGTATGAGTTGCTCGCATTAAATTATGTACTGTAGCAGTGCTACGTTCTGCGGATAAATTGAACAGTTCTTGTTCAATAGTTTGGAGTAATTCTGGGGCTTCACTTAGGAAGTAAATATAGCCTTGTTCTCGAATTGAAGGATCTGTAATCATAATTTATTTATGAGTTATGAGTAGGGGCGCAATGCTTGCGCCCAATGTAGGGGCGCAATGCTTGCGCCTAATAAGCGCAGAGTTACCAATTTTTAATTTTTAGAAGAATTTCATCAATATAAACGAGTTATTTAGTAACATCAATATTTACTAGTTGTGAATGTCGTAATAACCTTAACAAATATTTAGTTTTCCTGGCTTATTTGTAGGAAATATACATTTTGGCTAGGAAATTATTTCTACTCTGACCTCCACTAGCTTCTTCGACATTTTCATTACTCCTTGTACTCAAGATGAGCGAAAACTCAAGAATAAGGAACTATAAATTATGAATTATTATTTTTAATTCCTTATTATTGGACGCAAACATTGCCCCCCTACATTGGGCGCAAGCATTGCACCCCTACTAATTCTTGGGCGCAAACATTGCGCCCTTACAAACTATTTATTACTGAACTTTGAACTTACTGACGGTTATCAATAGTTCTTGTGCAGTTGCTGATAACTGTTGAAATACAGCCGCAATTTGCTGGGATTCTACAACGGTATTGTGAGAAATTTCTGCTACATCTTTCATTGAGGTTGTGACTGATGTAGAACGTTGAATTTGTGTTTGGGTAGCATCAGTAATTCGTAGCAAGAACTCACTAATTTTGCCAGTAGCAGCCACAATAGCATTCAGGTTTTGGCGAGTTTCATTGACCAAATTAGTACCTTCTACTACCTGCTCAATACCTGTTTCCATAGCTACTGCTACTTCCCCAGTTTCCGTTTGAATTTCTTGGACTAACTTTTCAATTTCGATTGTCGCTGCGGATGACTGACGAGACAAAGAACGAACTTCATCCGCTACCACCGCAAAACCTTTACCATATTCCCCTGCACGGGTAGCTTCAATGGCAGCATTTAAAGCTAGTACGTTAGTTTGGGTGGCAAAACTGCTAATCAAATTCACCACTTTGGAGATTTTTTGGGAAGATTCACTTAAACGTTTAATTTTTTTGCTGGTTTGAGCAACAGTTTCACGAATCCCTTGAATCGCTTCTACAGTCATATTCATGGCTGCATCCCCAGACTCTACGGTTTGGTTTGCTTCTTTAACTGCAACTTGCACTAACTCTGCGTTAGATGCTACAGCTTTGGTAGAATCTGCCATCTGCTGAATTTCCCCTAAAGCTTCCGTAACTTCTTGGGACTGATTCTCTGCCAGGTTTTTCAATCCTGTCAGAGCAGTATTGCTGTTAGTGGAGATTTCTACCACTTTTTGAGCTGCTGTTTGTACCTGAACAACAATTTGCCGTAATGCTTGTATAGTATTATTATAAGAATCTGCAATTGTACCCAACTCGTCTTCGGTAATGGGTGCGCGTACCGTTAAATCGCCATCTAAAGCAGGTCTAACAGCCTTCAGCAGCTGTATGGCTCCTTTTTGTAGTTCTTCCCTTGCTGATTTGTCCTGCGCTGCTGCTGTTGCTAGTTGTGTTGACTGTTCTTGTAGCTGTTGCAGATACTCAGCTTGCTGTACAGATACACCCAACTGATAGGCAATTCGCTTGACTAGTTCAATTTCTTCTTCTTGCCACTCACGGGGTGCGTCACACTGGTGGATGCACAATAAACCCCATAACTCAGAACCTTTAAGCAAAGGTACAATCAAGTTTGCCTTGACTTGGAATTGAGCAAGAATATCAATGTGACAGTCGCTCAAATTGCCATTGTAAATATCGCTGACTGCTTGAAATCTTCCTTCCCGATATCCAGGAGCAAATTGTTCGCCAAAACAATGGTCGTGAACTTTCACATTCATTGCCGAAGCATACCCTGGTAGTACATCTTCAGCGATAATTTCCCCATCGTCGTAA
>JAAUYI010169179.1_pt1 | contig 39441 bp, 28 predicted proteins | sample 7278041 | NCBI WGS metagenome assembly JAAUYI01 (sample SAMN14350216, study PRJNA611818) | marine sediment metagenome | isolation source: surface marine sediment (0.6m) | place: French Polynesia: Moorea | collected 2018-08
TTTAGTATTTAAAAATCGAGGATGGCTTGTCCTTGAATGCCTGTGGAGGGATAACCGCTCCGATGCTCCCGGTGAAACAGGAAACAGAAGTTGTAAAAGTCAGGTGTCCGATCTGTCTAGACTTTGTAGAGCAGTTAATTTTCTCCTCACCCCCTAAGCAACTGCTTTGATTCGAGCCTGGATGTCTGAGAAAGTACAGGGATTTATAGGTACTGTCTTACCATAGGTTTCAATCCAAGCGCGGGCACCATCCCTGGGAGAATCATACTCATAAACCACGGCACAAGGACCAGGAATAACTACCCTATCACAGTAAGTATTTTTGTGGTTATCCTTTACTGTAATTACAGGTAAAAGCTCTCCATTGCAATCTTGTTTACCAAAAAGTTGGCGGTTGATGTGAATGTAAGTCAAGGCTGGAGATTTAACTTTTTTCCAGGTTGGTTTGGGACCACGCTTGCTCTGTTTTATTTTCGGCAAGCCATTTACCAAAGGAATTACCCAAGTCCGACTCAGCTTATAAGCTCCATAGACCCTTCCTTGCTGTAGTAGATATCTTAAGCGACGGGGAGTAATACCCAGTAAATCAGCAGCTTCTGTTGTACCAACCATGGGAACCACCTATATTCCTTTAACGGAATAGTAATTTAAATCAGCATCTTGCTTCGAGAAAAATTAACTTTCTGTAATCAATTAGTCGCACCACTTCTTGAGGCGTTTTTTCTTTCTCTCTGTTCTCGAATAAGCATACTCCGATCTAAAGACACGGAGCTTTAGCCTAATTCAAAGAAATGAACATGGCATATTAATTGGGTGGTAAGCAGTAATACCCAACAGTGGTAGACTAGACCCATAATTATGCAGTAAAATCAGGGCTGCGACATGGGTTGAGAACACCAAATGCATAGCAAACAAAGACCTATTGGTGTAGACTTATTCGCTGGTGCTGGCGGCATTACCCTTGGCTTTGAACAAGCGGGCTTTGATGTACTTGCTGCCGTAGAATTAGACCCAATTCATTGTGCTATTCACCATTTCAATTTTCCATTTTGCTCGGTTTTGTGCAGAAGTGTGGAAGATGTTACCGGCACAGAAATCAGAAATATTTCTGCCATTGGTAATAGGGAAATTGATGTGGTATTTGGTGGTTCTCCCTGTCAAGGATTTTCCGTAATGGGCAAGCGTGCTTTGAGCGATCCTCGAAATGGACTTTTGTTTCACTTTTGCCGATTGGTATTAGAGCTTAAACCCAAATACTTTGTCTTGGAAAATGTACCGGGATTGACTGTGGGAGGGCATCGTCAGTTTCTCTTAGAGATTATTGAGAAATTTCAACAGTCTGGCTATCAAGTAGAACCAAGTTATCAAGTCTTAAATGCTGCCAACTATGGAGTCCCCCAAAATCGAGCTAGATTATTTCTTTTGGGGTGTCGCCAAGATGGATGTTTACCCCAATATCCCCAACCCCAAACTCAGCCAGCCAAGTTTCAGAAATCGAAATATTTGATATTCCGTCAAGATTTGCCCCATACTCCTACTGTCTGGGATGCAATTGGCGACTTGCCAGAGGTAGAATTGATTCCAGAACTCCTATATCGGGATTGGGCGATGTACCCAGAATATGGCAAACCCAGTGACTACAGTGGTAAGTTACGGTGTCTACAAGTCGATCCCCATAACTACGGTTACGAACGTCTATTTAATTCCCATATTTTGACTTCTAGTATCCTTACCCGACATGGTGTAAAATCCATTACTAGATTTCAGCAAACCTTACCTGGAACAACGGAAGCAATTAGCCACTTCTTCAAACTGGACAAAAATGGTATTTGTAATACCCTCAGAGCAGGAACGCCAAGTAATAAAGGTGCTTTTACTGCCCCTCGTCCCATTCATCCCTCTAGTCCCAGATGTATTACCGTGCGAGAAGCTGCTCGGTTACATTCCTATCCAGATTGGTTCCGCTTCCATGTCACTAAATGGCATGGCTTTCGCCAAGTAGGTAACTCAGTACCTCCCCTACTAGCAAGGGCGGTAGCTACAGAAATTATCCGTGCTTTGGGTATAATTCCTATTAAACCAACAGTTGAGTTATCCCTAGGCAATGAATACTTGCTTAATTTCAATCCTTCTCAAGCCGCCCAGTACTATGGCGTTTCGATCGAGAAAAACTTGTTGAGAAGTCGAAAAAAGAAAATTAATCATCAGCCCACTTAAAATTAGTGGATACCAAAACTATACACCAGTTGACACTCTACCGCGTTCCACGCGGTAGATTCACTTAGCAAAGGCTTGTGTTAGCTAAGTTATCTCCGAACAAGCTTAGTTGTACAGCTACCAATGCTTGTTCAGAGTTCCCAGGCACCTTCCGTTTGCTCCGTGGAGCGGAACGTCTCCTAACCCCTGTTGATTCAGGGATGGGCATTTCAAACAGTCTAAGCTGTTCTGGTTTCTGAGAGACCCCCAGTACCACTTTTTTGATTTTTACTCGACAACTGAGAGTTAATCCCAATTTATCCACACCACGTTGTTTCAGTACGTTTGCAGCATTCAAATCCGCGTGTGCAAAGTACCCGCAATTAGTGCAGATGAATTTCTCTTTGTCTCGATTATCTTTATGGACGTGACCGCATTCTGGACAAGTCTGTGACGAATATCTAGGATTTACCTTGTGGAATATCTTTCCATGCTTTGCAGCCATGTACTCAATTTTCTTTAATAGGCTATACCAGGAAGCATCACTGATACTGCGATTAAGTCCCTTCTTTCGGCTTTGCCCGTTTGCAAGGAAGCGTCCTTTGTTGTTGTCGTCTTGTTTGGGTTTGCAACGAGATTTCATCCCACTGATGTTTAAATCTTCAAGGAATATTGCATCTACCTTCTTAACAGTCTTAACTGCTATCTTCCACTGTAAAGCCTCACGCTTGTTAGTTATTTTCTGGTGTAATCGAGCTACTTTATTACCTGCTTTGCGGCGGTTTTTAGAACCTTTTTTCTTTCTGTTGATGCGACGCTGACGAATGCGTAATTGTCGGCGAGTCTTTTTATTTGTTGAAAACTTTGGGTTGTTTATCTGCGAACCATCGGAGTAGTGAACCAGCTTGGTTATTCCCATATCTAAGCCAATAGCTGTTTTTACTTCTTCTGGGGCAATGACTGGAAACGCTGGTATGCTTTTATCTTCAATCTTTAAAGAAACATACAAACCATCAGCTTTTAAGCGAACTGTGGCAGATTTAATTTTAAATCCTTCTGGCACTGGTCTGGAGTTGTGAAAACGCATCCAACCCAGCTTACCTAACTTGATTCTATTACCGTCTACTTTTATTCCGGACTTGAAGGTTAAAGACTTGAAATTACTGCGGTTTTTGTACTTAGGGTATTTGGCTTCACCTTTGTAGAACCTGGAGAAAGCATCATGCAGTCTTTCTATTACATTCTGGAGAGCCGTTGAATCCATGTCGCTGTACCAAGGTCTTGTTTCCTTAAGTACTGGCAAATTGGTAATTTGAATTGACTTGGCACTTTTTCGGGAAACTTCACCTTTGTTGCTAGTTTGGTAAACTTCCCCAGTATCAGAAGTAGCAGAATTAGAATTTATTGGACAAGTTAAAGGACAACTTGCTGCTTTGGTTTTTAAGCTACAAAACTCTCCTTGGGCAAAGCGAACATGGTAAGTAGCTTCCATGTCGTTTAGAGAATAGTTAATCAAACATCTACCCATATTCAGCCAATTGCAAAATCTATTAAACTGATGTCGCGTCGGAGCTAATTTATACTTATAACCAAGCAGCATTGTTATCGACCTATCAAATTGCTATACTATCCAGTATACTAGCAGGTAAGCAGAATGTCGAATAATTCATATCGTCATTTTAAAAAAGAAAATCCGTGGCGTTGGAAACCTGTCGGCGAACAACCTTTGGATTCACCATTAACTATCAGATTGACCAAAGAAAAAAAAGAACAAATCAAAAAAGTCCCTGGCTGGCAAGGACTTTTAAGAGCCTATATCGATGAGTTAATTAAAAGCAACATTGACGGCACGTAAACCTGCTACCTTGTTCTACATCCTCCGGCTAAAAGCCAGGAGGTTTTGAACTTCGACCTATTTTCTATAATCCAAAATCTAAAATTGCACCCAGTGTCCAAAAACCCACAAGAAACCCACCTCAATCGCGCCCGTGCTAGTCTTAGACAAGCCCTATCTTGGTATGGTAATTTACGCAAACCGGGCAAAATCTCATCCAATTCTCAACTAGCAGGCTTGGTGAAACCAGAGTTAGAGATGCTGACTTCTACTCTCAACAAGCTTGACTCGAATATAATTCGGATTGCCGTTTTTGGTTTGGTAAGTCGAGGCAAATCTGCGGTATTAAACGCCCTGTTGGGGGAAAAAATGTTGCAAACAGGACCCCTCCACGGTTTAACCCAGTATCCTCGTTCTGTGCGCTGGTATCCTGGTGGCAAGGTGCAGGTGGAGTTAATTGATACACCTGGTTTAGATGAGATTGAGGGTGAAGCGAGGGCACAGATGGCGCGGGAAGTAGCCCGTCAAGCCGATTTAATTTTATTTGTGGTGTCTGGTGATATTACTCGCACTGAATATCAAGCTTTGTGTGAATTGCGACAGTCACAAAAGCCTCTCATTTTAGTTTTTAACAAAATAGATTTATATCCAGACACAGATAGGGAAAAGATTTACCGAAACTTGCAACAATTGGGTAGGGCTAATCCCCAAAGTCAACCCCTACAACCAGATGAAATTGTGATGGTGGCCGCAGAACCTGCACCGATGGAAGTGAGGCTAGAATTTCCGGATGGCAGGGTAGATTATGAATGGGAAACACCACCACCCCAGGTAGAAGAGCTGAAGCAGGTGATTTTACAGATTCTTAACCGGGAAGGGCGATCGCTATTAGCCCTAAATGCCCTGATTCAAGCACGGGATGCAGAAGCAGCGATCGCTTCTAAAACCATTGATATCCGCGCCTCACAAGCAGAAGATTTAATCTGGCAATTCACCAAATATAAAGCCCTAGCAGTAGGACTAAACCCCATTGCTGTTTTAGATGTTGTCGGGGGGGTAATGACAGATTTAGCATTAATCCGCGCCCTCTCGCGGTTATATGGTTTACCCATGACTGGCTACGAAGCCGGAAAAATGTTAAAGACCATTTTATTGAGTTCCGGAGGCTTGTTACTGAGCGAGGTAGGTAGTAGTTTGCTGCTGGGTCTCGGTAAAAGTACTGTAGCGATCGCCTCTGGAGAGAATCCCACAAATATTACTGCCTATGCAGGTACGGCAATTACCCAAGCTGGGATTGCTGGTTATGGTTCCTATGCCATAGGTAAGGCAGCACAAGTGTACCTAGAAAAAGGGTGTACCTGGGGAGAATTAGGCGCTAGTAGTGTAATTGCAGAAATTCTCGCTGAGGTAGAACCAAATACCATTTTGTATCGTTTACAGCAGGAATTATCTTTGCAGAATCGATAGACAAAAATATGCAAATTCGTCTTACTCCGCAACTTCTAACCGTTTTCAAGTTATCGCTCTTTAACCCTTTTTTGTCACTTTGGAAAAAGAAAAATTAATGTAGGTTGGGTGGAACGGAGTGAAACCCAACAATACCAATTTCTTCGGGTGTTGGGTTACTCTACTCTTCTCGTAAGCGAAGCTTACGAGAAGCCACTGCGCGTCTACGTTCCTCAAACGCCACTGACTACAAGGTCGGGCTCGCGTAGCGTATCCGCAGGATTCACCTCCCTCCGAGTTCAACACTTTGCTTATGCCGGGTAACCCTTTCGGCAGTTACTCCACTTGGGGAGACACGCCATTTGCTCTTAGTGGGAAACCCACAAGACCGCAATGGCTTCCCAAGACTGTACTGCCTCACCACCGCAAGTGTTTCACCGCAACGGAGTGGCTCCCCAACCTACGCCTAAATTCATAAAGCCCTCTTCAAATAAGAGTTTTAGATTTTTATTCAGTGAGAGTGATAAAAGAGGATTAATCACTCTCGGAAAAATCCGAGAACCAAGGATGTTAGCGGAGCGGGCGCGTTAGCCATAAATCTTTCTTCTTTACTGTCAACCGTCAACTGTCAACTGTCAACCATTTTTAACCTAGCGAAAACCAGTCAGAACTAAAGGTACTCCATTGGATGGTGCGAGGGTACCACCGCGACGCATTGGTTTAACTGGTTTATTATCAGCTAATTCTAAATTGTATTTAGATACAACTGAAGCTATTACTAGTTTCATTTCTAACATCGCTAAAGCGTAGCCCAAACAAAGCCTCACACCACCGCCAAAAGGGATAAACTCGTAAGGGGTATACTGACGCTCTAAAAATCTTTCCGGTTTGAATTGTTTGGAATTGGGATATAAATCTTCCCGGTGATGGGTTAAATAAATACAGGGAATGAATGTTGTGCCAGATGCAAAAAAGCGACCCATTATTTCCATATCTTGGTTAGCAATACGGGCAAAAGCGATCGGTACAATTGGATAAAGTCGCAATGTTTCTTGACAAACAGCCGTTAAATATGGGAGACGAGATATCTCAATGGGGTTGGGATTTTCACCTAAATTATCTATTTCTCGCAATAGTTTTTCTTTGACTTCGGGAAATTTTTCCAGCCAGTAAAAAGCCCAAGCTAAACTAGTAGCAGTAGTTTCGTGTCCAGCAACTAGCAGAGTAATCAATTCATCTTTTAACTGTTCATCACTCATTGACTGACCGTCTTCGTCAGTTACTTCTAGCATTAAACTGAGGATATCATCGCCAAGTTTTTCTGGGTTAGCTCGTCTATCTTCGATTTCAGCTTGAAGCAATTCGTAAATTTGTTGTTGGGTTCTGATGAAATGACCCCAAGGACTCCAAGCTCCTAAGTATATTTGCAGAAATTGCAAAAATATAAAACTCGATCGCATTGGAGAAGCAGTGATATCCAACCAGTCAGCTAGCAGCGATCTCAATTGTTCGCATTTTTCCCCTTCACTGAACCCAAACACTGTCTCCATAATTACCTTGAGGGTAATCTCTTGGGCGACATCTCTAGCAATAAAAGGTTTATTTATCTCCCAGTGTGAAGCGACTTTTTCAGTAATTTTACAGATATATTTAGCATATGATTTTACTTTCTCTCCATGAAAAGGAGGCATGAGTAATTTACGCTCTTTTTTATGATGAGATCCGTCCATTAATATAATGGAGCGATCGCCCAATATCGGACGAGCCAAATCGTTGGTACGTCCGACATCAAAATCTTTAGCATCAGCACTGAAAATTTGTTTAATTCCTTGAGGATTAGCTATAAACACCAATGGAGGGAAGCCAAATAGCCTCATAGTAAAGATATCACCATATTTATCTATGCATTCTTCCAGATACTCAAAAGGGTGAGCTATCCAGTTGATTAACTGAAATAATGCAGGAGCTTTTGGTCCGTCTGGTAATTTATTTTCACTAAAAGATGCCTTTGCTGTAGTCATAGTTAATTTTAAGGTTAGGAGATATTAAAATCGGTCTTTCATCCCTCGCAAACGAGCAAAGGTTTGCACTGGATTTTGGCTTTTGGTTACTACTTGTAAAGCTGGCTGAGAATAGCGTAAAAAAGGATTGGTCTGTTTCTCTACTCCCAATATAGAAGGAACTGTAGCCTCTCCCCGTTGACGAGAAGCCTGCACTTGTAGGTAACGATTTTGAAGTTCAGTATTGTCCTGATCCACAGTTAAAGCGAACTGGAGATTTTTGAGAGTATATTCATGGGCACACCATACCCGCGTATTATCTGGCAAAGCAGCAAGTTTACTTAATGAATCCACCATTTGCTGTGGCGTACCCTCAAACAAACGCCCACACCCCCCTGCAAATAGAGTATCCCCACAAAATAATTCTCCCACCTCTCCCGGCTTTTCTGGGGGAAAATAGTAGGCAATATGAGCGCGGGTATGCCCAGGAACAAAAATTACTTCCCCTATTCTATCTGCAAACTGGATGCGATCGCCTTGTCGTAAAAATACCTGCTGTCCAGGGATTCTACCTCTATCCTCAGCACCACCATATACTTTCACTTCTGGGAACTTTTGCATTAACCGTAGATTTGCCCCTACATGATCGTAATGATGATGAGTATTAAAAATTGCCACTAGCTCTGCTGATAATTGATCGAGTTGCTCCAAAACAGGCTCTGCTTCTGCTGGATCGACTACCGCAGCAATATTTTGTTGAATATCATGCAATAAAAAAATGTAATTATCCGAGAGAGCATGAAGACGAATTACTTGCACAACTTAATCTCCTGAAATTTTCCACTTTAGTAGATTAATTGTGACAAATATTTACATTATTTTCACATCTTGCACCACAAGATTCCCCCCGAAAATCAGAGCCTGAAACCCTTATTTATCTGTAAGGTGGGCAGTGCCCACCTTACCCTTCCACTTTATTGGTGCAAGATATGTGTATCTGAATTCTTAATATTCTCTCTAAGAAGCATAAATAATATTTTGTAAAAAAATAAAAAACCAACAGTGCATTCACCGAAAAAACCATATATACTGAGACAGGGAGTATAATTTTATTCAGTGTAAATTCTCTGGGATTTAAAGGATAGAGAAAGTTAGATTTATTTGTGTTCCTTGGTGTTTGATTTATACCGATGAATGTGGTTTTAAAAAATATATATATTTGCTCTTAGCTGTTAAATTGAGTATGTTTATATTTCGGTAGTAGCATCCTATTTGATAAAAATATTTGAGCAATAGTTATTTTTTACTGCCTCATCTAGCAGCAGAAAGAATAAATTAAAATGATGTACCAAACAGTTGAAAGCCAGTCAGAATTATTTGTTCAAGAATTAGTAGATAGAATTATTGCATCTGGAGAAATGAGCCATAAAGACTATAGTTTGCTCACCTCTACAGTCATTGCTGATGGTGAGTTTAGTGATGTAGAACGTCGTCAAATAAATCGTGTTTTTGATTATATCCAGACCGGTAGATTAAAATTAGTAGATTGGTAGAAATGGTTATACATATTGACCAATAGCTAGCATCGATGATTGACAAATAGAAGCAGGAAATATCATATAATTACTAATTTATAACCTGTATTCGTCGGCATCTAATTTTATTTATTATTCTGCTTATATCCATGATGATAGACTTATATATACTCCATTATTTTAGCCATTCAATATTTACCCATATTTATGACTAAAGCTATACAATGTTTCCGGAGCATTAATTATATTTAACAAATTATTTGATTCTATTCATGATTATTCATAAATTACATGAAAATATATATAAACAAATAACCAGGCTTTTGAATCATGGCTCCATTTGTGTCCATAATTATTAATTGTTTCAATCAGGGTTGTTATCTTGAACGTTCAGTGAAAAGTGTACTGTCACAGACATTTCAAGATATTGAGTGTCTAATTGTGGATGACGGTTCTAGCGATAATACCCGTGAAGTTGCTGAAGCTTTAATAAGCTTGGATTCACGAGTCAAATATTTTCGTCAAAAAAACGGGGGATTACCTGCTGCTCGTAATTTTGGGTTGCAAAAATCTCAAGGAGAATGGATTCAGTTTTTAGATGCAGATGATTGGATTCATGAAGATAAAATTAGATTTCAACTGAGTCATTTGTCTCCAGATAAAACTAGTTCAGGAATTGTATTATATTCTGATTATGAACGAGTAGTTTTTAACGGCGATAATCAGATTATTGCCCGACAAGAAAATATAATTGGTGAATTAACAACAGATGAGCTAATCCAACGTTTATTAATTCCTGATTTCTTAGTTAAATCTCCTCACCCCGCCCTGCAACAAGCTATTTTAATGCATAAAAGTGTGTTGAGTAGGACTAAATTTCCAGAATTATTAAAGGCACTAGGAGACAGATACTTTGCAATAGATATTTTAAATCAAGATGCTCATTTTATTTATACACCAATTATAGGAGCTTACTATACAAAACATCAGTCTAACCGGACAAATAATTGGCATTACATGAAGCAATATTATATTGCATTCTATGAATTGATCTGCAAAAATTATCCACATCTCATCAGCCTATGTCATATAGGCTTAGATTTTTTGTTAGATGAATCCATTCGGGAAAAAGAAAAAGATAACTTTAATAAATTAATCAAAATAACTCCTACACCAGTCAAATTATTAGACAACAAAATAAAAATTCACTATAAAAACTGGATAAAAATATTTTACTTATTGCGAATCATATCTCCTAGCTTTATATTGTATGAGAAATATCGCGGACCCCGTTCTCGAAAAATCATCAATTTATTGAATAGAACATTTGTGCATCTAAAAAAATAACTCTAGTTTTGAGGGCTAGGTAACAGATCCCCGACTTCTTAAATAAATCGGGGATCGCTCACACCCGCGACTCATGAAAGTGTATGAACATCACTAAATTGAAGTAATATGCTAATCAAACAAGAAATAAAAAATATTAAGATTTTATTTGAGAAAATACTAACTATATTATCTTACTTGTTAGCATATAAAACCTCATACTTCAAATTCATTGGCGATACTCTTGTAAAGAAGTCATCCCTAGTAAATACAGAAATAGAATATGATTTAGTATTTGTAATTTTTGGCTTTGCTAAAAATTGGATATTAGAGGCAATATGTAGAGAGATTGCAACTTATTTTTCTGGTAAATACTGCTTTCACTATTCAGAAACAGATTTACCTCCATCTAAAGCTTATTTTATTGCACATTATTCTTTTTTACCACCGTGTTTAAAACAAAATCCTCATATGTGGTGGAGCAAAATACTGGTTTGGTATACTCACCCTAGAAACGATTTAGGTATTAGTAATGAGGAATTGATATATGTACTAAACAAGGCGACAAAAGTGATATGTGCTTGTTCGCAGTTTGCCAGGTTACTAGTTTCCCAAGGCTTGAAATCTGAACGGGTTACTTATATTTTAGGAGCAGCAGACCCTAATATATTTCAATCTCATCAACGTCAGAATGGTGCAGTTGGTTTTTGCACAGCTTTCTATTACCGAAAAGAACCGGAGCGAATTTTCAATATTATCAAAATGATGCCCCACAGAAAATTTATTCTTCTTGGTAAAGGATGGGAAAAGTACGAAAAATTTCTAGAGATGCAATCTTTACCAAATTTTTCTTATATTGAAGCTCCCTACTCTGACTATCCTCAGTATTATGCTTTAATGGATGTTTTTGTTTCCCCTGCAAAGTTAGAAGGAGGACCAATTCCTTTAGTTGAGACGATGATGTGTAATGTGGTTCCTGTGGCTAGTAATACTGGATTTGCGCCGGATTTAATTGTACATGGTGAAAATGGATTTATATTTGATGTTGATAGTTCTGTTGAGGATATATGTGAATTAATTGATCAAGCTTTTGAAATTAAAGCAGATGTTAGAAAGGGAGTTCAGCATTTGAGTTGGGAAAATTTTTCTTTGAATGTGCAAAAAATAATGCAATCATGAAGTATAAGCCTCTAAACAGGGCTGTGAAATTTACTCAATTTTGAGATGATTTATTTTAGTAATTATAGTGATTAAATTTTCATTATTAGTTAGTGACTTGTCTGGTGGAGGTGCTGTGCGAGCATTTTTACTATGTCAAACACTTAAAAAACTAGCTTATGAGGTTGAGATAATAGGTTTCTTATTTGGTAAGGAATTATATGCCATACCACCTGATAATATTCAGATTATTACTGTTAATGGAGAGAAATATCCCAAGTTTATTGGTGCTGCTCGCACAGCTTTAAAAAAAATCACTGGAGACATTATTTATGCAGTTAAACCAAAGCCAACTAGCTTTGGTCTATCTTTAATTAAAAAATTCCAAACCAACCGTCCTGTTATCGTAGATATGGATGACTGGGAATTGAGCTGGCATGGAGGAGATGAATGGAAATATAATCCCAGTATTAAACAATTTTATCGGGATATTTTTAAGCCAAATGGAGCTTTAAAAAATCCAGATCATCCACTTTATTTGACATGGGTAGAAAAATTGTTACATCAAGCGGATGCAATTACTATAGATACTAATTTTCTCCAACAACGCTTTGGTGGAGTATATTTACCTAATGGTAAAGATACTGACTTATTCAATCCCAATAAATACAGTCCGGAAATAAGTAGGGAACGTTATGGTCTTTCTAATTATAGAATTTTGATGTTTCCTGGGGCACCAAGACCTCATAAGGGAGTGGAAGATGTATTACTAGCTTTAGATTTGCTCAATCAACCAGATTTGAGACTGGTAATTGTCGGTGGTAGTCCCTATGATGATTATGACGATCGCTTGATGGCAAAATGGGGACAGTGGATTATCAAGTTACCAAAATGTCCTGTGGAAGAAATGCCTGGGATAGTAGCTGCTGCCCATGTGGTGGTGGTTCCCCAGCGAGATACTCTCACTGCTCGCGCTCAGTTCCCTCTCAAGTTATCAGATGGCATGGCAATGGCTAAACCCGTATTATCCACAGGAGTAGGAGATATCCCAGAAATTTTAGGTGATACTGGTTATCTAGTTGACCCTAGCTCCCCAGAACAAATTGCCCAACAAATTCAGTTAATCTTTGAGGATTTAGATGCAGCCAATGAACGAGGAAACAGAGCAAGAGTCAGATGTGTAGAAAAATATAGCATAGAGGCAATGGCATCCATCTTAAAGTCAGTAATTACTCGGTTGTAAGTCACATAATTAACGACCATAAATTAAAGGAATGTAGAATGAGCGAATGAGCGAATGAGCGAATGAGCGAATGAGCGAATTACGTAGGAGCAACGGGGATTTTACCCCGACGCAAAACGCACTGCTTATAGAAGCAGGGGAATTCAACCCCCCCAAGGTTGGTTAAACAAGGATTATGGGACAATATTTTATTTTCCAGATTGATAATATTTTGAGAGTAATTATAGTAAGTTGAAGGGCAAATCCTGTTTATATCTTTGCCTCGGAGGTGCGTACTATATTTTCTAAATTCAATTAATAAATGCAATTATCTGGAGATGATTGATTGATCAATTGAATCGAGCATCAAGGAAACTATAATTAATGTTATTGGTTGGTAATTATCAACAACCCAATGTCTACAAATAAATTGTTACTAAAATTCGCTAAACCATATCCTGGACTAATTTTTTTCACTATATTGTTAGGTTTTTCCGGAGCATTCTTCAATGGTGTTGGTACAACTTTAATTGTTCCAGTTGTTTTAAAAATAGTGGGGCAAGATATAGATTTATCTAATGCTCCTGTTTTACTCAAAGCAATTATTCAACCATTTGATAGTCTGCCAGATAATTATCGTTTATGGGTAATGGCAGGTTCAATTTTATTGATAATTATTTGCAAAAATTTAGCTAATTATGCTAGCAATCTCGTATCTAGTAGCTTGACGCGCAAACTGACTGCTGATATGCGAGAAGCTGGTATCAAGTTATTGCTAGAAATAGATATAGATTATTATGCCAAGACGAAAATTGGCGATTTAATTAACCGGATTGGTGGAGAAATTGCCAGGACTGCCAGTGCTATTGGTAATGTTATGAGGCTAATTATCTTAGTAATTACGATTTTAGTTTTTGTCGGATTACTACTATCAATTTCCTGGCAATTAACCATCGCAGCTACGTTTTTACTATCTTTAATTACCCTAGCCAACCAATATGCCATTGCCCGTTCCCACAGGTTTGGCAAAGTCTTGAGTGATATGTCTCGGGCTTATTCGGTTGCAATTCTGGAAATCTTTAGTGGTATTCGACTAGTCAAATCTACGGGTAATGAAGAAAAAGAGTATAAAAGGATTCAAAAGTTAATCCGCGATCGCGAGAAATCAGATTTTCAGTCCCAGGCTAATTCTGCTGCCATCGCCCCCTTGAGTGAGGTAATGGGAATTACTTCCTTGCTGTTAATTATTATCTTGAGTAAATTCCTATTTAAAGACCAAATTACTGCGATTTCCACCATATTACTCACCTATTTATTGGTCTTGCTCAGATTATTACCATTTATTTCCCAATTAAATACCCTCCGCAGTAGTTTTGCTAATACTGCTACTAGTGTGGATATAGTAGCTGATTTTCTCAACCGAGCCAATAAACCTTTGATGGGTAATGGTAGTATTACTTACAAACCAATAAAAAAAGGGATACATTTCCAGAATATCTCTTTTGCTTATCCTGGTAGTGACAAATCTGTACTTGAAGATATTGATTTATGTTTACCCTGCGGTACAACCCTGGCTTTAGTTGGTAGTTCTGGGGCGGGGAAATCAACCTTAGCAGATTTATTACCCAGATTTTACGATCCTACTTCTGGTGTGATTACCATTGATGGGACGGATTTACGGGAGTTTGACATCCAATCCCTACGTCAAGCAATGGGAATTGTCAGTCAAGATACCTTTCTCTTTAATGACTCAATTAGAAATAATATTGCCTATGGGAAACCCGGAGCTACAGAAGCAGAAATTATTACTGCCGCCAAACTAGCAAATGCTGATGAATTTGTGAGTAAATTACCACAAGATTTTGATACCATTATAGGCGATCGCGGGGTAATGTTATCTGGAGGACAAAAGCAAAGATTAGCCATAGCTCGCGCACTCCTGCAAAATCCGGAAATTCTGATTCTAGATGAAGCCACCAGTGCTTTAGATACGGTTTCTGAACGCTTAGTACAAGAGGCGATTGATAACCTCAGTCGGGAACGTACCACCTTGGTAATTGCTCACCGCCTATCTACTGTACAAAAAGCCAATCAAATTGCTGTGTTAGATGCAGGAAGAGTTGTGGAGGTGGGGAAACATGAAGAATTACTACAAAAAGGAGGTTACTACTCCCGTCTTTACTCCATGCAATTTCAGGAAGAGTATCAGCTGGATAACAAACGTCAGGAAAGCTTAATTCGCATTTCCCATGAAATTCGGACGCGGCTGAATTCAATGATTGGCTCTTTAATTTTACTACTTGATGATTTAGTGGACAGTCCTCAAGAGCAGCAGGAATTAATTGAAAAAGCCTACACATCAGCCTGGAGAATTCTCTGTACCATTGATACATTTGACGATATTATTAACCTCCAAATTAAATGCCAATCCCTATCATTGGCAGAACTAAATCATAATCTCACTAATCAATATCAAAGCTTAAGAAGTCTCTGCAATCAGTTTCGCATACGCGTCAATCCGATGATTGCTTCTTTACGTTCCCTGGCGGATGATGTCATAGATACATCTCAACAAAAAAAAGAATTAATTGCAGAAGCTTATCATGCTGCTACTGATGTATTAAAACAATTAGAAGATTTTGAAGATATTACACAAACATAAATTCATGCAAAATGTCTGTTTGCAGAAAAACTATATTTTTTTTGTGATGGATGAGTTACCTCAACCGGCAGCTCACTTAGTTCAATCTAGCAATGCAGCAAATGCAGCAGCAAACTTGGGTTATGCCACAGTTTTGGTATATCCTTCCCAAGGATTAACAACACTTAGCCCATTGAATTTAATTCGTCCATTTCAACCCAGAAAGCCACCCCGGAAAATTGTCAAATTTTATAATCTCCAGGACAAGCTAAAAGTGGCTCCCATACCGATGCCTTTTCCAATTAATCATATTAAAAGTAAATTCACTGACCCTAATACTATTGCCTGTAAATATTATTTACCATTTCACCTACTTCCGACTACTAAACTTGTCCACAGTCGTGATTGGAATTTCGTCAAGGCTGCTATTAAAAATGGCATTCCAGCTATTTATGAACATCATCACCATGAAAATAAGAAATTTGAATTAGAAATTGTGCATCATCCCCTGTTTCAAATTTCTATCACAGTCACTGATACCATTAGTCAGACAATGATTGAAAATGGGATGCCTCCAGACAAGGTGATTACCCTACACAATGGTTACAATCGATTGTTTATGGCAAGGCAAACCGAAAAAGCAACAGAATGGCGGAAAAAGTTGCTCCAGCACAGTCAAGAAAAATTGGTAGTTTATGCAGGAGCATTAAGAAAATTTAAAGGAGTTGATATTTTAATTGATGTTGCTCGTCAAATGCCAAATGTGCAATTTGCCTGTGCTGGTGGTACCCAAGAAGAGGTAGAACATTATCAGCAATTAGCGCGAGAAAAGTACGCTGAAAATATTAAATTTTTAGGGTACATATTGCATGAAGAATTAGCATCTTTGCTGCAAGCAGCAGATATTTTGGCTCATCCTCATTGTTTGGGTAATGCTGCCACTTTTACCTCTCCCCTGAAATTATTTGACTACCTCGCTTCTGGAACTCCCATCGTCGCCACGGAAATTCCTTCATTAATGGAGTTTAAGCATACTAAAGCCATAGCTGCTTGGTGTGAACCAGATAATCCTAGCCAATTTGCTCAAGCAGTGGCGAGGGTTTTAGAAACTCATCCCAGACAAATAGCAGGTTATGCAGATAGTATAGAATTCGTCAAACAGTTTTCTTGGGAAAATAGAGCAGCAAAAATTCTCAGTTATGTTGATGAATCTTATCGTCCACCAATCTGTAACTAAGGATTAAACAAATGGCTAGAGCAACTATTGGCATGATTAGCAGCTATTCAGGATTGTCTAGCAGAAATGATTGGTTATGGCAACAAACTCCTGAATATTTCGGTGTTTGGCACAATATTCAAATGCGTACCACAGCACAAAATCCTGATTTTATGTTGATGTATCAGTTTGATTTTCCGCCAATTACTCAGCAAAAATCTTGGCTATCTCGTTTTCATAAACAGCAGCAAAATTCAGAATTCTCTATCAATTTACTACGTGGCGTACCCAAGAAAAAAGTAATTTATTTATTGCGCGAACCACCTTTAAATGAAGTTGTCAAAAGAAACAAACTGAATTATCAAGAAGCAGAAAAATATTGCGGTTATGTTTCTGGCCCCGATGACTTTGCTCCCACTCCCGATTATATGCCTGCTATTTGGTATCATGGTAACTCATTTCGGGAACTAAATGAAATGCCTCCGCCCCAAAAGGTAAAAACTTGCAGTTGGATTACTTCTGGAATTAGCCGCACGGTAAACCATCGACAGCGATTACAATTTTTAGAGTCCTTACAAGCAAGGGAAATCGAATTTGATTTGTTTGGGCGCAACTTACCAAAATCGGCGAAAACAATCGGGGAAATAGGTAACAAATGGTATGCAATGGCTCCCTATTATTATAATCTAGCAATTGAAAATTATGCCGATAATAATTGGTATGTAAGTGAGAAATTATGGGATGCTTTACTTGCTTGGTGTTTGCCAATTTACTATGGTGGTCCTGCAGCAGATAAATTATTACCACCAGGCAGCTTTTTAAGATTACCAAGTTTAGATGAGAAAGGTATTGCTTACATTCAAGAAGTGACTGCTAATCCTGATGCTTGGTATGAAGCAAAAAATGCGATCGCTGAAGCTAGGCAAATTATCCTACATAAATTAAATTTGCTCAACTGGCTCTCAGAATTTGTTACCAAATTTTAAATAACTTATTACTTATTACTTATTAATTATTACTTGTTACTTATTACTATGGATGGTATTTGTACCCTGGCCAATGACCGAGTTTATGACCAACTCATAGCTCTACTTAATAGTATTGAGGCAATTTATGGGCAAGAAATGCCTGTTTGTATTTATCCTTATGACGATAATACAACAGCAATAGCTGGGGAAATAACTCGTCGTCCAAATGTACAAATTTATGATAATCGCCATTCAATTCAACAATGGGATAATTTTGCCCGTCGTGTCTGGGATACCCACCCCACAGCCAAGAAAAATTGGCGCGAATTAGGCTGCGATACATACCTCCGGTTCGGAACCCATCGACGTTACTGTGCATTTGATGGGCCATTCGAGCGTTTTGTCTATATGGATGCCGATACTTTATTAATGAGTCCACTGGAGCAAATTTTTGCTCAACTCAATCAACATGATTGGGTAGTTTATGACTTTCAATATACAGATTTATCCCATGTTTATCATACAGATGCCGTCAAACTGAAGGAATTATTTACATCAGAGAGGCTGGAAACAGAAATATTTTGTTCGGGATTTTATGGTTCTAAAAAAGATTTATTTAATCGCCAACAACGGGAATGGCTATTAGATAAATTGCAACAAGGAGAAGCAGAAATTCTTTATGAGATGGCTCCCGACCAAACTATCCTTAATTATATGGTGATGCGATTAGGGATTCCTAGCTACAATTTTGCTAACCATCTACCAGCCAATGAAAGAACTGGTTGTTGCGTAACTTCACCTCATTTTGAAGCAAGAAATAATATTTTATATGACCGAGGTAATCGATTAACTTATATTCATTATATTGGTTTATCTTCTCAATTATTTAGTCGTGTTTGTGCAGGAGAAAATTTTGATTTACCCTACAGGGAAATTTTCTTACATTACCGCTATCTCCATCAACCAGAACGACGACCAAAGTTTACAGATCAACCTAAAAAATACCATACAACGCCAAATTTAGGTACGCGATTTTTCAGAAAATTAGGATTATAAAATTGAGGTTTAATCAATGAAACGGGGAATTTATATTATCGCTAATGATAAGGTAACAGATAATGCGATCGCTCTCCTTAATAGTATCAGATTATACGACGTAGATACACCGATTGTAATGATTCCTTATGATGACAATTATCACAATATTGCACAGACCTTGAATAAATATTATGGAGTAGAGATATACGAAGATTTAGATTTTATTAACCGCTTGTCCAATCAATTATACAACATTTTTGGTGGGAATTTTTTCGCTCGTCCCAATCAATTTCGCAAGCAAGCTTGTTGGTTCGGTCCCTTTGAAGAATTTTTATATATTGATACTGATATTGTTGTATTTGAAAAAATAATTGACAATCTAAATTATTTATCCCAGACAGATTTTATCTGTTGTGACTATCAGCATTTAGGCGGTATTACCAATGTATTTACACCCAAAATTATAGAAGATAATGTATTTAATGAAACTGAGGTCAAAGATATTTTTAATGGTGGTTTATGGGGTTCTAAGAAAAACTTGATTTCCGAAAATGACTTATACGAAACCTTTGCTGAATGTGCAGCACATCCAGAATATTTTGATTTTTCCCAAAAAACTTCTGACCAACCGATTATCAATTATATGCGTTTGCAACGCATTCCTCGGTACTTTAATATAGTCCGCAGAGAGGGTCAAGCACCGGGAAATTGGGCAGGAACTCCCCATTTTCAGCAACAGGGAAATATACTAGTCGATCCAACAGTTAACCAACCTTTGCAATACCTCCATTGGGCTGGTATTCGGATTCAGCCTGGTTGTCCTTATTGGGAAATTTGGGATTATTATCGTCATCTTAATTCTGAACTACCACCAGCAACTGTGCCCATACCAGTTCAAAAAAATCAGTGGCAGCAAGCCTTAGATAAATTCAAAAAACAACTGCAATCTTTCAAATTAAATTAATAAGGATGGCGACGCTCAAACCCAAACCTATCCTGGCATTCCTCAAAATCTTATGTGCAGAACGATACAATCGCCTATCTCGGAGTGATTGCAAGGCTTTCCCTGCTTCATAAAATGCCCGTTCCACCTTGCACTCAAGATAAAGGCAATCGCGTTGTTCATCTTCTGTCAGTTCTTCTACTAATGAAAATAGCCAACCCATTTTAGCAATCAAACCGCCAGACCCTTATCCAAAAAGGCTTTGATAATTTATAGGTTATTTTTGGAGCTGAAATCTAAAATATAGGAATCATACTTGATTTTTGAAAAAATACGTAGGGTGTGTTGTCGCGCAGCGCAACGCACCAAAGTCGAGATGAATGGTGCGTTACGCGCTACGCTAACGCACCCTACAAGCACCTAATTTCGTTCAATAATCAAACCGGATTCCTATACTTGCTAAACACACATCTTGCACCAAAGTATTACAGCAAGTTAAGAGTAAACACAGATTTTAGTCTTGAAAAAGGAATTTAGTCTAAACTATAAAGTAACGCCTGATGTGAATTAAACCCACATTCCGCACGTAGAAGAAAACTTTTCGGTATTTTTAAAACGCTTGTCTGGTAAGCTTTTTCGGCAATTAAGCTTGACAGCGTTCGCGCAGCGGCTCATAAAGGAGCATCGCTAATTATAAGACAAGTGATAATCGCCAAATCATGGTTATTCACATGAAGTGTAAGTATGATTTCTGAAGTCAAAATAACTTTTTGAATATAACTTTTTGAATTAGTAAAGTAACTAAAATGGGAATTTATCGAAAAAGAACTGGACAGTTTAAAGAGAGTGGCGAACGACTGCTGTTTGGTAAGAAAGATGGTTACTTACTTGCACCAATTGATATCTGTCTTTTTGAACAAACACCCACTGGACAAGCTTTTATTCATTCTAGAACACCAAGACAATTTATAGGAACTGAGGTCAGAGGAACTGGAAATGCAAAAATTGGAGTCATCTTTGATTATTCTGAGCCTTCAGTTCTATCTGTCAATCCGATTGTAAAAATTACACCCGATCCTCTTGTGAGTATTTCTCCAACTCTAGCAGAGTTCAATCCTATTGAACGTAGTCAAGTTAGAGAAGGCGATGAAGTCATGTTTACTATCAATAATGGTGTGCGAATAAAAGGCAAAGTAAGGAATCCTATTCCAACACAATTACCTTTTATTGTAGGAGATTTTGAAGCTGAGGTTTATGAGGTGGAATTTAATCAGCGATTAATTGATAGCGTTCACGGAGCAAGAGTTTTTTATCCTAGCACTGGAAAAATATTAGGAATGCTGATTGGTACTCAAGGTACTAATGCTCTAGTTTATCCAGCTGATTTAATGTAAGCGTTCACAGGGGGTACGAAGTTAATAGAGTTTGAGGCACCATCAAGCCCATAAATTTAAGGAAACGAGGCTAAATTATCTAATTAAATCGCCTGTAAACCTCATTCTCTCCTTACCCCACTAAACGGTTACGATTTAATTTAAGTTAATCCATTAATTTGTGGTGTAAAGAGTTCAAAGATGAAATTGTATAGCTTTTTTCCGTGGTCAATTGTTAGCGTCGTGGGGATGATATTGCTTTCTCCCACTTTACCTTTACTAGCTCAAAGTAATCCGGCAGAAACTTCTTCAGAGAGTACGGCTCAAACAGATAATAGTTCCCTTGACTTGGACGAGACTATTAGAGCGATTCGCTTCTCTTTTATGGAGGACATTATGAAGTTTGTTAATAATGTCGCCAAAACCAACGTGCAAGTAGAATGGCAATTTTTACCGATTAGTGAGACGCCTAGTTTTAGAAAGCTACAAGCTAGGTATGATGCTAGAAAAGCGACTATTGTAATTCCTAATAATCAGTTAGGGGATGCAGAGAAATGGCTAAAATCTCTTAAATCAGCTAAATCATCTAAAAATTCTAATGGATGTCCCATACTGGAAAAAGCATTACCAACCCCTGCGAACCAAAAAGATTATGAAAAAATATGGAATCCCCAAGGTAATGTTTGGAGACAGTTTCTCGGCGGATTATCTATTCGCGCTACTGAATATTTTAGTCTCCTGCGAGATTATAACTTAATCAAAACCTTGCTGAATAATAGTCGAGGGGTTAAATTCTATTTTAAGATCGATCAAGTTACCGATACTCGTGAGATTGACGAAAAAGTCAATTGGAAGATTGATGTGTATGAATTTGAAGTCCAACCAGGGAATAATTGTCAAGACCGAGTTGTATATTATCGATATAATATTAAAGCTATTACTAAACCCTTCGAGGTGGTAATCGCTAGGAATAAAATTCCTAAAGCAAATATCGAGAAGGCTGAAAAGATAAGTGAAACCCAACAAAAAGTTAACCTAAAAGTAACAGTCGAGGCATTTTTGAAGAAAAGTCCTAAATTAGCAGGACTTATTGATGAAGTAATGTATTTATTGCCAAATAAGAATACTCCAAATAATATTAGTGTCATTTTAGACAATCAATATCAAAAATTTGTTAACGAATTAGCCAAAAAAAATGCAGCTAATACTTTGAATACGGTTTTTCCCATAATCGGAAATTTAGGTAATATCACAAAAGAGGTTACCAGCAATTTTTTAGGTGGAACAGAGGATAGTAGTATTATTACTGGAGGCTTAATTGATTTTGGTCAAGATCAGATTGGCGGATTAGTTGGTATTAACAAAGAATTTAATCCTCAGAGAAGTATCTCTCCCGGCGTTGCCTTTGGTGTAGGTATTGCTAGTGATGAGCCTGTCTCTCTTTATGTTGGTCCAAGTTTACGAGCATCTGCATTTACTCTATCAGCCGGGACAAATATCGTTGAAGATAACAATGATTTAAATGTCAATATTGCTGGACTTATTTCTATTGATATATCTCGGTTTTTGGGTAATAAGAAAGTTGCTAATACCATTAGCATTGATAGTTCCTATAAAGGTGGACAATGGTATAAAGCAACTGAAAGTCTGGCTCAAAATTTAGCTTTACTAGAAACAATATCAGATACAGCATTTAAGCTGCAACGTGTCTGTGACATTAATGGAAAGGCTATTACAACTCAAAGCCAACAAGCAGTTTTTCAAGTAAATTCTGAGAAAAGACTGCAATTTATACCGCGTGGCTATTACATTTATAAAGAAATTCCTGCCAATGTTCAATTGTATGTTGTTGAAAATGGTATCGAAGCTCCAGTAGATATAAGTGGACCTTTTCGTCTAAATGAGGATAAGTTTTATCCAGTATTGTGGAAAGGGAAACCATCAAATAATGTTACTCCTACGGCAACGCAATCAGTTAAGTGTCCTGCATAGCGGGAGCACCCAAAACTGTGGGCAGAACTCCGGGGGTCATGCCCTGTGCCCTAAGCCCGCAGCCGCACACCCCAAAACCCTTACAGGATGGTGCGTTACGCTACGCGATAACACACCCTACGTGTTTTTCACAAATGTTGCTGAACGCGGGGATCTAAGCCCCGCAACTTCGTTGGGAATTGGGCAAAATCATCCCTCAATTCAGCAATGCCAGAAATTATTTTTTAGCTTGCGATCGCGGCGAACCAGGAATTGTCACATCTAGGGGTATAATCTGTGCAGCTAATCTTGTTAGAGGTGGATTAATTGCTTTTTGATTGCCTACCACTAATGTAACTAATTTATCTGGTTGTAAATATTTTTGAGCTACTCGCTGAACATCAGCAGCTGTAGTGGCTTCCACTGTACGACGATAGCGAAACAAGAAATCAGCCGGATAACCATAATATTCATATCGCATCAACCGAGACAGGGTTTGTCCAGGATCTTGAAAATTGAATACAAAAGAGTTGAGGGTAGATTCTTTGGCAAAAGCCAGTTCTTTGGCACTCACAGGTTTAGCTTGAATACGCTTGACTTCTGCCTGAATTGCCTTGACAAATTGTACCGTGGCATCAGAACGAGTTTGTCCCCCGGCGATGAATACCCCTGGGTAGTCATAGCGAGCGCTCCAAGCACCATATACAGAATATGCTAAACCTTGACGACTCCTGATTTCATTAAATAAACGTCCCCCAAAACCGTTGAGAACTCCGTTTAATACATCCAGTGCTGGATAATCAGAACTATTGAATTGTCCCCCCAAATGTCCAATCAGGATATTACTTTGAGTTAGTTGGGGTTGGTTGACAAAAAAGACACCACCAGAATTAGCTTGAGACACCTTTGGTAATTTATTGGTAGCTATTTGGGGATTTTTCTGCCAATCACCAAACTTGGCTTGAATGAGGGATTTCATTTGCTGGGGGTCAAAATCTCCCACAATCCCCAAAATCATATTATTGGGGTGGAAATACTGCTGGTAGAACTTGATTAAGTCTTCACGGGAGATATTATCTAAGGTTGCATATTCAGTGGTACGGGCATAGGGGCTATCTTTACCGTAGATTAATTTATTAAATTCCCGACTGGCAATGCTATCCGGTTTATCATTGCGTCGAGCGATTTGCCCTTTTTGTTGGGTTTTGGCTAAATCTAATTTATCTTGAGCAAATACTGGTTCGCGGATGACTTCTGCAAATAATCCAAACACTGTGTTTAAGTCTTCACGCAAAGCGTTAAAACTAGCACCACCGGAGGTTCCACCAATTCCAGTTTCCACAGCGGCCGCTCTTTGTTCCAATATTTGATTAAGTGCGTCGGGGGAATGCTTTTTAGTTCCTCCGGTTCGCATTACCGTACCAACTAAACTAGCCAAGCCAACTTGATTTCCAGGCTCTAAGCGATAACCAGTACGAACAATCACAGAACCACTGACTAAAGGTAGTTGATGGTCTTCCATTAAGTAAACCACCATACCATTATTCAGCTCGTACCGTTCATGGTTGGGTAACTTGACATCTGCAAGTGGTGGAAATTGTAAATCTGTGTAATGTTTTGCCTCCGTTGCCGCCCAAGAAAGGTTAAATGTAAAAAGTAAACAAGCGATCGCAATTACCACTACATACACAAATCTTTTCCCATGCAGGATGATAGATTTGAGATTTTTCAGTGCCATTAGCCTTTTATTTCTTGTGTGAGACTTGTACCTGTGCATATCCGTCTTCTTCTGTACCTATGTTGATTTCGTGGAATTATTAGTCAACCCCTTAGCCCTTACAGGGCGGCTGCGCCAACGGGGGAATGAGCGAATTTAGTAATGAAGAATTGAGAATTATGATTCCTTTGACAAAAGTTTACCCACGGTACGGTTATCTGGGGTAAATGTTGCCTTCGCCACCCGCTGAATATCAGCCGCAGTCACCGCTTCTAAGGCATCTATTTGTTGAAACAAATTCCGCCAAGAACCCGTTTTAATTTCATACTCTAATAACTGCTGCGCCATACCCATATTGGAGTTGAGGGCACGTAATAATTCTGCCCTAGCTTGGGTTTTTACCCGTTCCAAATCGGTTTGAGATATTAACTCAGTCTTTAACTTAGTAATCTCTTTTCTCAAAGCGGTTGCGACTTCATCCACAGAATGACCAGGAGCGGTGAGGGCATAAAATAACATTAAATTGGGATATTTATCACCGGGATAGCCACTAAAACCTTGGGCTGTTAATGCCAGTCGCTGTTTTTCTACCAAAGACTTGTATAAGCGGGAAGTACGTCCATCACTCATGAGTCTACCCATAATGTTATACACTGGTTCATCTGGATGGGTAATAGCTGGGCGATGGTAGCCTTCCAAATACCAAGGTTGGGACTTTAATTTTAAGATGACTTCTTTGGTTTTTGACTGTTTGGGTTCCCTGGCAATTTTCTCCATAGATTTGGAGCCAGTTTTGTAACGTCCAAAGTAAACCTGTGCCAGTTTTTTCACCTCAGCAGGTTTGACATCACCCACAATAGCAATGGTGATATTACTAGGTACATAGTGGGTGTCAAAAAATTTCTGTACGTCATCCCTAGTCAAATTACGGATATCCTGGTCATAACCTATCACAGGTCTTCTATAGGGATGAACCGTGTAGGCTGTATCCATAAACTTCTCCAACATCTGTCCAATGGGAGAATTTTCCACCCGTAAACGTCGTTCTTCTAGAATGACATTTTTTTCTTTATAAAATTCTCGAAATACAGGGTCTAAAAATCTCTCTGACTCCAAGGACATCCATAATTCCAGCTTATTAGAAGGGAAACTGTAAAAGTAACGGGTTGCTTCTGTGGAAGTAGTGGCATTTAAACCCACACCTCCAGCCTGTTCCACAATTTGTCCTAATTTATTTTGCTCCACTAGTTTAGCCGCCAAGGATTCAGTACCATTAAACTTGGCTTGGAGTTGGGCAACTTCATCGGTTTTACCAGCAGCTTTCGCAGCTTGAATTTCCTTGTCCAACCGATCCAAACGATCAAGTAAGGGCCTCTCTAACTTGTAATTTTTAGTACCAATGCGAGTTGTGCCTTTAAATGCCAAATGCTCCAGGAAGTGTGCCACACCAGTTTTCCCATCCGGCTCATCCACACCACCCACATCAGTATAAGTGACAAAAGAAACTACTGGTGCTTCGTGATTTTCCAGTACAATGAACTTCATACCATTATTCAGACGGAACTCCGTCATATTCTGAATCACCCGATCCAGATATGGTTTGATAGAAGTGCTAGTTGTTGTAGTTTTGGCAAATGCTACTCCTGGTAATAATCCCCAAGAGCAGAATACTGCCAACAACAAGGCAATCAAAAATTTCGTGGTAACTTTTTTAACCTCAACTGGTTTTAAGTAATGTAACTGGCTCATAAACAGCAATAAAAGTAAATTTTCGTGAACAAACCAATCAGATTGGCAGTAAACAAGGCGTTAATCTAGTATTAAGCTTTCTCAGCTTTTTGTGTTTGACGTTAGACAATAATGCTACGGGTTCAGTTCCGCAGATATCACTATAACTATAATTGTTATGCGAGTTTTTAATTCTTCCCCACCTTCAGAAGCACAAACACGCGATCGCATTTTACAAGCAGCGCGACGATTGTTTGCGGCTCAAGGATTTGATGGTACCACCACCCGCGATTTAGCTAAGGCTGCCAGTGTGGCAGAAGGAACGCTGTTTCGTCATTTTCCCAATAAAAAGGCGATTTTAATTGAAGTAGCAACTGCTGGATGGGTAGATATTTTAACCGATCTACTCACGGAATTGAGTGAAATGGCTAATTACAAAGCTGTGGCTCAAGTCATGCGGCGCCGGATGTGGAATATGAAGAAAAATGCCGAAATGATGCGAGTTTGTTTCATGGAAGCACAATTTCATCCAGATTTACGGGAACGTATTCAATCGGAGGTGATTAGCAAAATGACCGATGTAGCTGAAGCCTTTTTTCAAACAGCTATGGATCGAGGAATCTATCGCCAGATGGATGCCAAATTAGTAGCAAAGGTATTTTTAGGAATGTTTGCGATCGCAGGTTTTTCCCATAACACCTTAGTTGATCCTGATGCATCTGCCCAAGAAATGCAACAAATGGCGGAAGGATTGGCGGAAATTTTCCTCAATGGAGTGTTGGTTAAAACCTAAGATTTGAGAGAGGTTTAACTCCCGAACTCCTAACTCCCAATGATTTGAGCTTGCTGAATCCATTGTTGTACGAGTTCAACTGTAGGACACAAATCTCGTCGCTGCATGGTTGCTACTTGCAGGCGGAGAATTTGTTTGTGTAATCGATGGGTAGGAACGTTAACTAACTGGGCTACAGAAGCGATACCAGCATGGAGTAGTAAGCCGCAATATTGGGTTCCCACGCTAGGAATACGAGCTAAATCCGCTAAAGCCACCCATTTATTTACATGGTTAATATTCACCTTTAATTTGTTTGATAGTGCTACTCTAGCGGCTGGATGATTGGCTTGGGCAATTAAAATAGCAGTTGTGGTGATTCCACAGCTGAGTAATTGGGATTGCTCTTGTGGGCTTAATCCTGGTAATTCTGTAATGGACCAATCACAGGATTGAATTTTATTTATCTTTGCTTGTTGATGCTTGGGAGACATAGGAAATACTCAGTCAAGGGGAATTTAGAATTTAGAATGAAGAATTTAGAATTATTACCCCATCGATGAATCGAAGGGCTAATGAAACTCATAAAACATTTTTTCTTCTCCACGGATGAATCCACACGGCTTGTATCCAGTCTATATTTTTGGTCAAACAATTTTGGATTTTGGATTTTGGATTGATTCCACAGATAAATCTGGGTGATGATAGTCTTTTATTACCAGCATAAATTGTAGGTTGGGGAGCCACTCCGTTGCGGTGAAACACTTGCGGTGGACGGGTTCCCCGGGATAAGCAAAGTGTTGAACCCGAAGGGAGGTTCCCTCCGTTATAGGAAGTGGCGTTTGAGGGACGAAACCCAACATTCTTCGTTCAACTTGTTGGGTTTCACTCCGTTCTACCCAACCTACGAATGAGTTTGAAAACAGTTCCTAGCCCAAATGTCCGCCTAGGAATTAATTCCTAGGCTCACATACAAAGTCTGATAAATCAGACTGGGTAAGGCGTGCAGTGCGTTTTAACCTGAAGTTCCCCCCATTCATTTGTACTATAGGGCATCAAACCCTGATTGAGCTTAAAGTTTACAGCACAAAACGTATGTACTACTGGGTACAAATCTGTCTAAACCTTATGGTGCGGGGATTTCGGTTGATTTTGCCCCTATCTCATTATAGGGCGATAAGCCTTCGGCATAGCTTCGCTTACCACCTCACAAAACAAGTCAAAACATGGGTACACCCATACTGGCGTTAAGAGCCAGATTTCTTTTGTGGCAAGGGTTTAAGACCTGTGTAGTACAAATGATCCGGGGTAAGTTCAGTTTAACGTACTTGGTTTATCAGCCTGGAAATAAATTTCCAGGCGGGAAGGTGGGCTAAACGATATTACTGCAAGTTATCAGTTTCAAGGCACTTCGTGTACTCGCTGTGGAAATTTATTTCCAGGTGGATTATGGGGCTAAACGATATTACTGCAAGTTATCACTTAAAGGCACAATACACTCTTGCAGATTATGCCTGGAGTTATTCACCAAACTGCTTACCGGATAAGCTGTCATCTCCGCATCTGGATAAGAGACTAGTAAGGGCTGTAGCAGTTCAGTTGTTTGTACTTCCGGATTCAGCCACAAATCATAATTTTTGGTATCGATAATTACTGGCATCCGCCCATGTACTGGTTTTACTATTTCATTCGCTTCGGTAGTTAAAATTGTACAGGAAGATATTTGTTCTGCCTGGGGGGACATCCATTTTTCCCACAACCCAGCAAAGGCAAATGGTTGTCCGTGGGATAAACGGAAATAATAGGGCTGTTTTTTCCCTCCTTGTCGCTGCCACTCATAAAAACCATCTGCAACTACTAGACAACGCCTGTACTTAAATGCAGAACGGAAAGCTGGCTTTTGAGCTACGGTTTCTGCCCTAGCGTTAATTAATTTCGCGCTTATTCCCATATCTTTTGCCCATGAAGGAATCAATCCCCAACGTAATTTGACTAACTCCCTCTGCTGACTTTCTAGATTGTATAAAATTGCCACCACTCTTTGGGTTGGCGCTATATTGTATTGTGCTTCTAAATCTGGGGGCTTATTTATATGGAAGGTTGAGGCTAAGTCTTCTGGAGCACAATTCAAGGTAAATCTTCCACACATTTTTATCTTGACCAATTAATTCATACTTATTAATTCATAATGCCTCTTACAGAGGAGCTGCGCTCTAAGGGTCGCTATGCCGTAGGCTTTACATAATTAATGGTGCATTAGCCCCTAAATTTATGATGCTGTTGGTCAATTAGTGATGGGTTTGCTCCCTTACTAAGAGTGTCTCTCTGGTTTCCACACCTCCAGCCCCCAAATGCACTCTTTAGAGGCTTCCGCCTCCAGCCCCGGATTTGAGGCTGGAGCCTCAATCGCTGCATTCCTTGCCAGAGGCAAGGAACGAAAAAAAAAGAGGATTCATCCGTGGGCACTAATGCGCGAATTATCAATTATTAATTACGAATTATTCTGACTGGTAATTTTAATTCTAATTTAACAATTATCCCAGCAAGTTTCCCTGTAAAGGAAAAACCCATCCTTGGTAAAAAATCCACCTTTGCAACTCAATCCCCCACACTTGCCCAATATAGGCAAATCGCGTCAAAATAATAATTAAAATCCTGTAATATGTCTTAATAATGGTGCAAGTACAGTCCTACTCGAAACCATCTGCTACACAAACTTCACCCGAACTGGGATACGATTACGATTTAGTCATACTTGGTGGTGGTATTGCTGGCTTAACCTTAGCAAGTGCTTTAAAAGATTCTGGGTTAAGGGTACTCTTAATTGAAGCCAGAGAACAATCAGCAGCAGTGGCTAAAGGACAAGCCTATGCCGTACATATGCTGTCTGCACTTATTTATCAAGGAATAGGTGTGTGGGACAAAATACTTCCCCAGATTGAAACCTATCGCCGCGTGCGCCTTTCCGATGCCGAATATCCGGAGGTGGTAGAATTTAATACCTCGGATTTAGGAACCAAGGATTTGGGTTATGTGGCAGAACACCAAGCACTTTTGCATCCTTTGCAGGAGTTTGTCCGTGGTTGTGACAATGTAACTGTGTTGTGTCCGGCTGAGGTGGTAAATACCCAGTATTTCCCAGACGAGGTATGTGTGGAAGTGAAAGTAGATGGAGAAATACGCACAGTTCGCAGTAAATTAATGATAGCTGCTGATGGGGCGCGATCGCGCACCCGTGAAGCTGCTGGAATTAAAACCAAGGGTTGGAAATATTGGCAATCTTGTATTGTTGCTTTTGTCAAGCCAGAAAAGTCCCACAACCATACCGCCTATGAAAAGTTTTGGTCTAGCGGACCCTTCGCCATTTTACCCCTACCAGGGAACCGTTGTCGGATTGTTTGGACTGCCCCCCATGAAGAAGCACAAGCGTTATGTGCCTTGGATGATGAGCAATTCTTAGCAGAACTAACCAGGCGTTATGGCAAGCAAATGGGTAAACTGGAATTATTAGGCGATCGCTTTATTTTTCAGGTAAGATTAATGCAGAGCGATCGTTATGCTCTACACAGACTAGCTTTAGTGGGTGATGCTGCCCACAACTGTCATCCAGTGGGAGGACAAGGCTTAAATCTGGGCATTCGGGATGTGGCTGCTTTAGCCCAGGTAATCAAAGCCGCACACCAAGCCGGTGAAGATATTGGCGATTTACAAATTCTCAAACGTTACGAACGGTGGCGAAAAAAGGAAAACCTCACCATTTTAGGCTTTACTGACCTATTAGACCGGATATTTTCCAATAATTTCCTACCATTAATAGTCTTACGTCGCCTCGGCTTGTGGATTATGCAGCGCGTACCAATGGTAAAAAGATTTACCCTGAAATTAATGATTGGTTTGAAGGGTAAAACCCCTAACCTAGCTCAAAATCCCTAGTAAACGTGAGTTCGGGATCAGAAAAAGAAGGAGTGAGTAATCTATGAAAGGGCGGAAATATCCAGCCCTGCTTTCCAAGCTACGGAGATTGTCGAGGCAATTGGCATGTTTCTCTGAGAAGACGTGTTACTAGACACTTACTGCAACCTTCTTGGTCCTGGCGCAAAGGGATTAGCCACCTTAAATTCGGCAGCTCCAAATTCTTTGAGAGAGAAGGAGAGATCAACACTGTGAGGAATCATCCTGCAAAAATCAGGTTTGACACGGACAATTTTGACAAGTAGAGGTAAGGTTTCAACTATTTCAATTTTGAAGTCGCTTTCATCAGTGCAACCTGTGCTAGTTACAGTGATAATAACCTTGGTCTCAGTTACGACAAGGCCGTGCAAGGTTTCAACGGAGGGATATTCTGTTTCGGTATTAGACATAGCTTGAGATAAACTCCGAATAATTGAGCTTTGTTGTAATGACTATATTCTCAAAGAGCTTGAAAGCTTATTTGCTTGTTCTCTTTGCTTTCCATATATAGTGATGGTACTTTACTACCTGTCGGGGCGCATCTAACCTTTGGGGGAAGGCACAGTGGAATTATTGACATACTCCCACAGATTCTATCCGTGGAATTCTGGAATTCTGGCATAGATAGCAGGCGAAACCGTCTTACATCTCCTACCAGATAATGCCCTGCCTGGTTGGATTACTCCAAAGTGTAGATCACCATATCTGCTACCGAAAAAATGATGAATTACCTGACTTCATAAGTAGTGTTACGTCGCCTCGTCTTGTGGATTATGCAGCGCGTACCAATGGTAAAAATATTTACCCTGAAATTAATGATTGGTTGAAAAGGTCGGACTCCTAAATTAGCCCAAAACCCCTAGTAGGGGCGGGGTTTCCCCGCCCTTAATAATCGATAAGCTGTTACGCTATCTAACTTGAAAATGGTTGTTAGTTGTTAGTTGATAGTTGATGGTTGATGGTTGATGGTTGACAGCTTAGGTGTGGGAGTCGCACTTGAGATATTTTCATTGGCAGGTTGTGGGATTTTCCCCTGGGGGACTAGCTTGAAAATAGTTAAAAAGCGCGGAGTTTGTAGGGGCGCATTGCGTGCTAACTTGAGGAGTTAGTCACAAAGCATTTTCATCCTTGGTTGTGTACAAACGTCCATGAGGGACTACTTTGTATGTGCAACCGCAGGGGGCAGGGGTCAGGGAGAAAGCAGATTTGACGTTTTATCAGTCAAAAACATATATACAATTTAAATGCGTGACAACTTAGTGCATCGTATTATTTTTGCGAGTAATATCAATATAAATCCAGGGTGAGGTACAATACTACTAACTTGATGTTTGGCAGGTCAAAGCAAGGGCTAAAACCTAGGTAGTCCTGCCAAAATCGCCAGAACCTAGATAATTAAATAGTTACAGCGTTTATAGTTTTGGAATAAATGATAATTTATTTCAATTAATGTGGCTGAAATAGCCTTATTTTTGAGACCTGCCAAAACTGGTTGTAGGATGCTTGCTCTGTAAGGGTTTTAAAGAGCCGAGTTGAAATAACCTAATTCCCCGCGAGGGGATGGAAACATCAAGAGTGGGCAATTATCAGGGGATTATCAAGTAAGTTGAAATAACCTAATTCCCCGCGAGGGGATGGAAACGATACGAAATTAAGTTGACTGTTGCTCAATGGAAAGGTTGAAATAACCTAATTCCCCGCGAGGGGATGGAAACCAGCATCTAAATTATTATAACGTTTGGGCATGGCTTGTTGAAATAACCTAATTCCCCGCGAGGGGATGGAAACTCATTCAAATAGCCTAGGACAGCCTCCCATTCATCTAGTTGAAATAACCTAATTCCCCGCGAGGGGATGGAAACAACACTATGTTTGAACCTATAAACATTGTTGTTACGGTTGAAATAACCTAATTCCCCGCGAGGGGATGGAAACATTGAAACATCAATAGTTGGACTTAAGTCTTCAAAGTTGAAATAACCTAATTCCCCGCGAGGGGATGGAAACGTAATAGTCCCGCCCCGAAACTTTTTACCTTTAAGGTTGAAATAACCTAATTCCCCGCGAGGGGATGGAAACAATGTCGATGAGGATTTAGAAACAGCTACCTTTCGGTTGAAATAACCTAATTCCCTGCGAGGGGATGGAAACAGACCTGAGGGGCACTGACAGAAACATCAACGGGTTCTTGAAATAACCTAATTCCCCGCAAGGAGATGGAAACCCTGTTCTTCCAGTTCTTCGTCTAAATTCAAAAGCTTGAAATCAACCAATTCCCCGTAAGGGGATGAAAATAAGGAATATTTCAATAAACATAATACCGTTTCACTTTATTGATGATACAAATCATGGACTTGGGCGCAAGCCGCAGCGCCCCTACATATGTATCAATATTTTTGTGAATTGGTATAACAACTTGCACCAATGTCGTGTAGTCCACATTCCCACCTTAAAATAAATTTCAAGGCTAATAAACCAAGCACGTTGTACGCCGAAGGCGTTCCCATAGGGTAAGGTGCTGTTAGCGCAGCTTGTCTGTAGGACATAAGTCTTTTTCAGTCTGATTTATCAGACTTAGTCTTTGAGCCTGGGAATTTATTCCTAGGCGGAAATCTGGGCTAATTGAGAATGCTGCAAGTATTTGTAGTATCTGTAGGGTGCGTTATGACTTTAGTCTTTAGCGTGCCTCTTACAGAGGAACTACGTTAACGCGCAGCGTGTGCTTTGCACTTAGCCATGCCCGAAGGGCTATACGCACCAAAATCCTTGCGGGATGGTGCGTTACGCTACGCGATAACACACCCTACGTGTTTTTCTACTAGAGGGAAATGCGTTTTATCTACGAGCCGGAATGTGGACGTATACTCTAAACGGATTAATGATTGTAGGTTGGGTTGAGGTACGTAGACGCGGAGCGGTAAGCCACTGCGATGGACGGGTTCCCCGGCATAAAGCAAGTGGCGCAACCCGAAGGGCTTCTCGAAGAGTAACCCAACAAAAACCTACTTGCTGTTGGGTTTGGTTTCGTTCAACCCAACCTACGAAAAGTTAAGTTTTTAGCCGTTGGGAGTATAACGCTTTAAAATTACCTTAAAAATCGGCATTGCTGAATCATGGGATGAAACTATAAATGTTTAGATTTTCAACTTCTGATCCTCTCTGCGTCTTTGCGCCTCTGCGTGAGATAAATCATCCCACTAATCAGCAACGCCTAAAAATCAAAGTAAATATAAGGTAAAGCTCCTTCAGGAGCAAACAACCACACCGCATAAAGGCTAATGGGGACAAACAACAGTTTCACTGGCCAATTAAACTGTAGTTTTAGTCGATGATGACAGAAATAGACAACAGCCATGCCAATTGCCAGAGTTGATAATAATAGTGCTACTTGGGATTGACTGAGGTTGAGAGTTTCCAAATAAACCTTTTGAGCAAACTGGATATCAGCAGAGTGCCCCCATAACCGTCGAATTACCAAAGAAGAATCTTGGAGATTGGGTAAACGGAACCAAATCCAAGACATAAAAACCATAGATTGGGTAAATAACCAGGCGATAAATATGCCGATGGGATGTTGCCAAAAATCTGCTAATTTTGCATAGCGATCGCTTATACTATCAACTATCCGATGAATTACTAAACCTAAACCGTGCAATGCTCCCCAAACCACAAAACCCAATGCTGCACCGTGCCAAATTCCAGCTATAAGCATCACAGCCATGAGGTTAATACAGGTGCGAAGTAAACCCTTACGGGAACCACCCAAAGGGAAATAAATATAGTTACGCAGCCAATCACCCAAAGTCATGTGCCAACGTCGCCAGAAGTCGGCAATACTGGTAGCAAAGTAGGGAAAGTCAAAATTTTCTGGTAACACGATACCGAATAATAAAGCAGTACCGCGAGCTATATCTACATAGCCATTAAAATCTAAATACAATTGCAAGCCATAGGCAAAGATGGCTAACCATAAATCTGTGCTACCTGCTCTTTGTAAGTTCCCAAAACATAAATCGACAAAAACTCCCAAATTATCTGCCAGAATTGCTTTTTTGAATGCACCGCGAGCAATTAACCATAGTCCTTCAGATATGATTGCCGTGTTGGGAAAGGAAAGATGATTAAACTGGGTTCTCAAGTGGTGATAGCGAGTAATGGGACCAGAAATTAATTTGGCGAAGAAAAATTTATAGGCAGCAAATTTGAGTAAACTGGGGGTTGCTGGTGCGCCACGATAAACATCTACTAAATAGGCTATGCACTCAAAGGTAAAAAATGAAATTCCTAACGGTGCAATTAATTGTAAGGTGGAAGAATAGTTAAAAAACTTCAATAATGGGGAAATATATTTAAAGCCAATTAATAATAAAACATTTAGACAGACACCCAGCCATAAGATTTTTAGGCGGCGACGATTCCAATCAGCTTGGGCAAACTGCCACTGTTCATTGGATATCCACCAATCCAAATTATGCTGCCCTGGACTGGTATTTTCTCCTAATGCTTTCCCCAGACGAAAATTAATAAAAATCAGTGCTAGCAGTAATGGAACATAGTAAATTTGTAAGGAGGCGTAAAATACGAGGCTGGCAATCAAAATAATGAAACATTGCCATTTTTTTTGTTTTACAGACCAGTAAGCTGCCAGAAAACTGAGTAAGAATATACCGTATAAAATTGATATGAAATTCATCGACAGGACTCAAATTGATAATTTAATTAGTTAAACATAGAGGCAAGATTTGGGGGAAATAGTTACGATTAAATTTCGCGCAAAGGCGCAAAGGCGCAAAGTTTTTATTGTAAGCAATTAAGTTCACTTGATATTATTTATCTTTAATCACTCCATTTATAGTACAGATAGACGGAAATAAACCAACCATTTATTCAAAGTCAAAGCTAGTCCATCACGGGAAAATCCCACAACCAAGGATGAAAATACCTCCCTCACTCCCTTCTAGCTAGGGATTAATTTTTCCGCCAAGGAATCATGGGGTCATTAGCGAGTTTTTTCGAGACTTCATATGCACCATAGCGGTTCAAATGGCTGGGGTCGGAGAAAAAGTCATAGGCCTTTGGCCATAATTCACTCAAGTCTCTATACACAAAATTTGGGTGGGTAGCAAAACCTAACATATATTGTTGGAATTCTTGTTCGTATTTGGTGCGAAATGGATCTAAATATTCTGCACTGAGCGGCATATTTACAAATACAACAGTCATTTTCTCCTGTTGAGAGAAGTCTAGTACTGACTGTAATGCTGCATCTTGTCTACCTAATAGTTGAAAATATTGGTAGTCACTATCATAATTACCACTAACTTTTGGATGCTTTTGATAGTATTCAGGGGGCTGAAAACGTTTTGATAAAGATAAAAAGCCATCAAAGTCAACTACCTGAGGTTCTATTTGTCCATTGGCATTTTTATTGGTGAGTAAAGAAGATTGATTGCGGGGAGATAATGTTTTAATTAAGGGTAAGGAATTGAGAGTTTGACTCAATGCTTGTTTGAGACGATCGCGATTTTGATAGGTTGGAGAAAGTTCTGCTATAGCTTGATTTAAAGAATCATTTAGTTCGGTAGAAAACTGGGTATTAAACTTATTATTTGCTGTTGATGGGGAGGGATTATTTGCCGGGGAACCTAATTGATTTGTGGTGGATGGCGATCGCTGTAATATATACTTGTATCCAGGAGAAGATGCGATCGCTCTAAAGGTAGCATCCTCACGGCCGCTATTAAAAGCACGGGAACCATCTGCCCAAATAATCAATTTCGGTAGCTCTGAAGGCTTGAGTACATAGCGCAAAATGAAATCTACCACTTGGGCAGTGGCACCATTAATACCAAAGTTAAATATATCAATATTGGTATAGCCCTGAGTCGCCAAGCCCCGGGAAAGGGCCACCGGATCTATGCCTCTGAGCGCCCTGGAAGAACCGATAACTAAAACTTGTGGTGGTTGTCCATTGATGGTTAACCGTTGTTTGTAGAGTGCTAGTTGTTCGTCTAATTGCCGGGAATTAAAGCTAGGGGTACGGTTCCGTGCTGATAAGAGCACAGAGGTTGCTGTGGCTTTTTTTCGGGGCGGACTGGCTTGTAAGGGAGTTGGCTGGGAACTGCTGCTAGTAAATCCGGAAGAATTAAATGCACTCCCTTGCTGTTTTGAGGATTGGATAGCTGGAGAATTTTTCTGTGGCTCTGGGGATGGTTCCGGGCTGGGCACTACAGAGGAAGCTGAAACCCTGGCAATTACAGGACTGGGAGAGGGAGCCGGAGTTTGAACAACTTGACTCAGCAACCAATCAGCTTGGAAGGTAAGTAATAATCCCAAGGAACCCCACACTAAACCCACCCAATGTCCCTTTTCCATCGGCAGCATTTTATGGGATTGGTCAGTAAGCACAAACAGTTGGGTTTTCAATAGTAACTTTTTCCCATTTTCTCCCCAATTCCGTGCCAATCCCTTGACAAAACTTTTGACTTCTGCATTGGTAAGTTCGGGACGAATTTCTGGTTCCCCACCGGCATGGGGGATTAATTCTCCCACATAGGCAGATGTGGCCGCAAATTCTGGGGTTGGTTCTGGGACTAAACGCTCGCGACTGTGGAAATCTAGACCATAGTGCCAAAAAGGTTCCTTGTTACCAGCCCGCCGTCCGTAAATTCTCACCCCCGCAACTCCAGGAATTCCTAATTGCTGGAGAAACTTGGCAATTGTTTGAGAAACTTGCTTGCGTCTGGGACATACGGGTGCATCACACATAATGTGGAGTAAATCATCCTTACGTAAGAGAATCACCCGCAAACCACCCGTTTGCAGACGAGAATTTAAATCTGGATTGAGTAGCCTTTCTAGCAAAAATACCATCGCTGGTTCATCTCCACCACTAGCTAATTCCAAGGGCGATGGTTGAAAAGATTGGTGCTCCTGGGCTGGAAGGGTCAGCCAATCAATCCATTCCGGTGGGCTTTGGGTAGTTTGTTGTCCGTACACACTAGCAGCTACAATTGCTTGGGGAGCGATCGCTTCTAATTCTGTAGCAATTAAGCGCAAACACAGTTCCTTTTCCGGTACTATGGTCCCCTTCAGAGCTTGATTAATTGGGGTACAAAATATGTGCAGGGTTGATTCTTGCAGGGAACTATTGATTTGAATGCCGAATTGGACAAACCTTTGGGATAATACTTGAGTGATTGCCTGAATATCCCCCCACCGCGCCCATTCCTTGAGCATCACATCTGGTGGGGTTAAATCCACTCGTAACAGCCAATCTGGTTTACTTTCACCCTTGACTTGGGACGCAATCACCGCATCTTGGTAGCCAGATAACTTGAGAGAACGTAGCTTCTGGGCGATTGGTTCCGCAATTAAAGAAGGATCGGGAGTATAAGCAGAAGTACAAAATATCCACAGACGGTTGGACTGGGAAGTACTATTTTCTGTAGAATTCTGGGGCTTCACCTGTACCTGTACAGCCACCCCCAAAGTACTTAAACTCTCACTCAAATAACGAGCGATCGCCTCTGGATCTCCTTGCCGTGCTAAACTTTCATTGGAAACAATCAGCGCACCATCAACCTGACTAGCTGACGAAGTCTGGGCAAGTAAACATTGATTTACCTGCTCTAAATGTTTTTCTAACTGATTTAAATAAACGCGATGACACCATTGGGGTCGCGTTTCCCCTTTCTTTCTCCCGTAGACAAATACTTGGTATATTGAGGATTGTTCTCTGTTTGTCAGAATATCTAAATTTGTTTGTTGCAGTGCCTGTAACAAATCTGACAGGGTGTGCCAACGTTGGGGACAATCTACGCTTTCACATAGAATATGTAAGTCATTGCCCCGCAACCGGATTTTCACCCCCAAAGTGCTAATGCCCGTTACTTGGCTAATCCATTGCACTAAGGGTTGTTGGGTATCTGATGATAATGTTTTCATGGGCAATTAAATTCTTGGCAGGGAACTTATATGGGAGAGTAGTCCTAGTACCGCTGCGCGGAAGTCACGCATTCAAAAGTGAGCCACTGCGTTGGACAGGTTCCCCGGCTTGAAGCAAGTGGCGAACCCCGGAGGGGTCAAAAGTCAAAAGTATTGTGAACTCTTGCTTTGACGTTTTATAAACCGTTGCTGTATTTCCGCCGACTTGTACTAGACTTGTAAACTAGAAATATAGTGCGATATATTTTTTTGAGTTTTTATCATTTTTACCGAAAACAACAGGTTTAAAGCCTCGCCCTTCCAGGGTGACTTTAAGCGTAAAATTAAGTAGTCGAGGTGAAACTCCTCTAGAATCGTGAAAACTCTGCTGAAATAGTGCAGCACTTTGATCTAGGAATTTTAGGGACATCGTGAGTCGAAAACACGTTAAACAGACAGTAAGTCTTAACAGGCTGAAAA
>JAAUYI010011143.1_pt1 | contig 39254 bp, 53 predicted proteins | sample 7278041 | NCBI WGS metagenome assembly JAAUYI01 (sample SAMN14350216, study PRJNA611818) | marine sediment metagenome | isolation source: surface marine sediment (0.6m) | place: French Polynesia: Moorea | collected 2018-08
AGTACGGTGTTACGATATCCAAAGCTAAGAAGGGTGCAAAAAGCCCATTAGCTCACATGGGGTACGCTCCAGCCGGACGCGTTGCACCATATGCGATTAACGACGTCGACATAACTTTTCGTATGTTTGAGCACATCCTGCCTATTGTACAGGAGTACGGGATGACCAAAGCGTACAATCGCGAGCGCCAGTTCCTCCCAATCCTGCTTGAGAATGAGCGGGAGGGTATTCGGTGTGACCACGAAGGTCTCGAACGCGATGTGCCTTTATACCGCAAATCTATCGCCCAGGCAGACGATCACCTACGTGAGCTACTCAACTACCCCGATTTGAACGTAGACTCTGGCCGTCAGTTAGCAGACGCGCTGGAACGTGCGGGCGTCATTGACGAAGACGATTGGGTGTACACGAAGACCGGTCAGAGGTCCGTTAGCAAGGACAATCTTAAATTCGAAATGTTCCAAGATGCAGATGTCGCAGCGCTCTACTTCTACCGTTCGCGCCTGCAGACCTACCTTGGGACATTCTTAGACCCTTGGCTGGCTCAATCTAGCGCTCGTGGAGGCGTGATATCGACGTCTTGGCACCAAACCCGTGGGGCGCAGGGCGGAGCGCGCTCAGGAAGGCCCTCAACGTCAAATCCGAACCTTCTAAATGTGCCCAAGTTCCTAAAGCAGAAGGATCGCGACAAGTTCGATTTTAGCAAAGACGATGGGTGGGGGCTCAAACCGCTCCCCAATGTCCGTTATTATCTACTTCCTGATGAAGGAGAAGTCTGGGGACACAGAGATTTCGATGGGCAGGAGATGCGTATTTTCGCCCACTTCGCCCACGGGGATCTGATGCGCCAGTATCAGCAAGACCCACGGCTCGATCCACATGACTGGGTGGGCGGCGAGATCGAGCGTCTGGTGGGTGAGAAGCTGGAACGCACACATGTTAAGAACCTGAGCTTCCTAGGCATCTATGGAGGCGGCGCTCCTGCGGCTCAGAAGAAGCTGGACGCTGATACAGATGGCGGCTGCACAATGGCGAAGGCCAAAGAGCTTATCGCATTCCACGACAGTGCGCTGCCCGACAAACAGAATTTGAAAGATGCTATAGCTGAAGTCATCGCTTCCGGCGAACCCATCCGTACATGGGGTGGACGCTGCTATTTTCCGGAAGAACCTAAATGGATTGCGGGACGCAAGCGCACGTTTGACTACAAGCTGATAAACTACGAATGTCAGGGGTCTGCGGCCGACGTGACTAAGGAAGCGTGCATACGGTGGCACAATCATCCACAGCGCAATGCGCGCTTCCTTGTTACAGTGTATGATGAGATTAATATCAGTGCGCCAGAAAGATGGGTAGGCTCACAGATGGAGGTGTTGCGCGATGCGATGGAGAGCATTGAGATGGATGTTCCCATGCTGTCATCTGGCAAAACTGGCGCTCGCTGGGGCGCGTTGGAAGAGTTCACTGACAGTTAGAGGATACCAATGAGCAAAAATCAACTTGCACGGGCGCTTAAAGATCTCACATGGCAGGAAATGGACGACTTCTGTGTTTATCTAAGTAACATGTTAGGTGTCCTCGAAGAAAACGCAGAGCAATTTCCTCATCCGCGCACTCTTGCGCAGCATTTTACAGACTGGTCACACGACCAGCTGAGTCCAAAGGCGCCCGCAGAAGTCACAGACTCGTTTGAAAGGATAGACTGATGGAGAAGACTGTCGATCATCCCGAAGTTGCGTTTGTAGTGGAGCACTGCGCCCAAAAACTGTATGAAAGCATGTATCCAGAGTGGGGCCCATGGAACGTACAGGCGCCTGATACACGTCTAAATTTTCGCATCATGGCAACAAACGTTCTCGTCGCGCTCTGGGATTTTGACAAAGACCAAATCACCGCGTTCTTCACCAATGAAGCTGACGATGTGAAAGCCGCAGCAGTTAACAAAGGAGCGACTTATGCCTCTTAAAAAAGGATCTTCGCGTAAGACCATTTCAAAAAACATTAAAACTGAAATGCGTGCCGGAAAGCCACAAAAGCAAGCTGTTGCCATTGCGCTGAGCAAAGCCGGGAAGTCCCGTAAGAAAAAGAAATAGTTCATGCCGCGAAAAAAACCGAAGCCAAAGCTTACGCTTCAATATGACCCCCGCATTCACAAGGTCCCCACCGCGTGGAGCTACAGCGCATTGTCAGCTTATGAAGCGTGCCCCCGCAACTATTTCGTAACTAAGGTTCTTAAGATCAAACAGGAAAAGAACGAGGGTCAGTGGCGTGGTATCAAGCTGCACGACAAGGGCGCCAAGTTCCTAGCAGGCGAGACAGACGATTTCCCTATTGAGTTCGCTAAGTTTGAAGACCAAATGTACGAGCTGCGTGAGTTCCATCCTATTGTTGAGCAGAAGTGGGCGTTCAACGCCAAATGGAAATCAACGGGGAATTTTGCCAAAGATGTGAAATGTCGCATGGTGTTGGATGTAGGTCTCCAGTATGCGGACCGTACTGCCGAAGCTATCGACCATAAGACTGGCAAATACAAGCCTGAAGATAACGAAAAGTACTTTGATCAAATGGGGCTCTTTGCGTACGGGTTTACCAAGATGTTTCCCGGCACAACGCACATTACTACACGCCTTTGGTACATCGACCAAGACAAAGAAATTATAAAAGAATTCACTGCGCAGGACGCCGCAATGGTGGGCAAAGATATGGAGCGACGTGCATCACGTATATTGGAAGATGACAGGTTTGCACCGCGTCCTAATAAAGGCTGCTATTGGTGTCCCATTGCAAAAGCCAAGGGAGGTCCGTGTGAGTTCGGAGGATAATTTGGTTGAGCTTAATGCGCATACACCAAACGCGCAAAGCAACATCGCCCAACTCTATCGCCATATGGATAAAGTTAAAAACATCATGTCAGTTGTAGAATGGGAAAATGGGAGCGTTACGGTGGGCGCGAATTCTATGTCTACCCAAGAGCTTGCGCTTATGAAATGGACGGCCGACGATTTTGTAGATAACGCAATACGAGAGATTTGTGATGACGAAGACCCCGGAAGCGAAAGTTCGTGATATCGTCCTCAAAAGAGCTAAGAAGCTGCGTGTCAGACACATCCGATTATCATTTACGCATGGCGTGCGTACAGGATGGCCAGATGATGTCTTTCTTATACATGGTGGAAGGCCTTTATTCTTGGAAGCAAAAGCCCCAGGAAAAAAGCCTACAGAGCTGCAATACGCAGCCCTCCAAAACTTAGAAGAAGCAGGTTATGATTGTGGGTGGTACGACAATGCGGACGAGGCTATTGCCGCGATCACACGAGCCGTGGAAGCCGCACGCGTACCAGACCAAGGCCGTCAACTTCTTGTTGAACCGGGGTTCTGCGATTTTGTTCTTAGACCCAGGCCTGGGCAAGACTAGCATTGTTCTCGAAGCTTTTTCCATTTTGTTGGAAGAGAAGCGTGCCAAGCGAATGCTGGTGGTCGCACCTAAGCGGGTGTGTGAGCTGGTGTGGCGTCAAGAAGGGCAGAAGTGGTCACAGTTTCGCCATCTAAAATTTGAGTTCTTGCACGGCCGGAAGAAAGACGACCTTATAAAATCTGATGCTGATGTATTCCTCATAAACCCAGAAGGGATTAACTGGCTAGCGACTAAGACATGGGGCAAGCGCTTCCCATTTGACACTGTGGTCATTGATGAGCTGACCCGTTTTAAAAACGCGCAGGCAGTTCGTCACAAAGCTCTTCTACCCCGTCTCAGCAACGTTGCGCGCAGATGGGGGTTAACGGGAACACCAGTGCCAAACGGCTACATGGACTTGTTCGGTCAATTGCTCATCATAGACGATGGCGTTGCGCTGGGCAAGTACTTCACACACTTCCGTAACAAGTACTTCGAAAGCGGGTACACTGGATTCGACTGGGTGCTCCGGCAAGGTTCCCGTGCAGCTATCGAAGCGGCTATCAAGCCGTACGTGCTGCGCATGAAAGCCGAAGACTACATCGACATGCCCGACGTGGTAGAAAACATCATCAAGATCCAGATGTCTCCGAAAGGGCGCAAAGCTTATGAAAAAATGCGCAAAGACACCATTGTTGAATTGGCAGGCGAGCGTGTTGTCGCGGCTAATGCGGCCGGGGTGTACAGTAAACTCAAACAGATGGCGAATGGTGCAGTCTATGTCACGGATGAGTTCGACGACTCTGTACGAAAAGTGCTGCCCGTCCATGACGATAAGATCGAAGCGCTCAAAGATCTCGTTGAAGAGCTGCAGGGCACACCCCTCTTAATCGGCTACGAATTTAATCACGACCTTGACCGCATTAGAGCTGCTCTTGGAGACATCCCCCATCTCGGAAAAGGTGTTACTGGCGCGCAAGCGCAGTACCTTGAGCGTAAATGGAATCGTAACGAGATACCTGTAATGGCCGCCCATCCCGCTTCTGCGGGGCACGGGTTGAACTTCCAAGGCGGCAGTGCGCACCATTTAGCATGGTTTTCCGTAACGTGGGACTACGAATTATACGATCAGTTCTTGCGTAGGCTGCGGCGCCAGGGTAATATGTCCGCTCGTATATTCAATCATATCTTTGTGGTTGAGAATACGATGGATGAAAAAGTACTAGTTTCACGCGACGAAAAGTCCATGACCCAAGGAACGCTTCTCGACGCATTGAACGACGTAATTTACCGTGAAGGTGAATCACCTGCTCCGGTGCAAGGAGCGTTAGGAAAGGAAGATAACGTGGTACGTAAATTGTCACGCCGATCAAAACCACGGGCTGAAGAGCCTGCAGAAGTCGAAGAAGTCGAAGAAGATGAAATCGAGGAGGAAGAGGCGCCTCGTCGCACGCGCCGGTCTAAGCGGCCCAGCCGTCGTTCACGTGCTGAAGAGCCTGTAGATGAGGAGGAAGAGGAAGACGAAACTGAGGAGGAAGAGCAACCTAAGCCACGTCGTTCCAGCCGTAGCGCATCCAAACGCAAATTGCGTGGGAAAGCCGCCGCTGAGGAAGATGAAGCGGATGATGACGGGGAAGATGACGACGACAGCCCGCTGCCCCAGAAAGGCAAACGCGCCTTCTCTAAAGCCGTTCAAGACGCTCTTGACGGCGATGAAGAGGACGAGGACGAAGTTGCTGAAGAAGCTCCCAAGCCGAAGCGTCGTTCCAAGAAAGCTGCTCCCGCTAAAAAGACCGTGGGTGCAGGCGCCGGTGGGCTTGAAGACGCAATCGACGTGCTGCTTGAAAAGCTAGCGGATCACCGCAATCTTAGCGCAAACCAGTTCGGCGCTATCACATCCGCAATGTCCAATCTGAAATACGGTATGGAAGAACCTGGACAAGTCGGAGTAGGTTCGCTACGTTAACCCTGTTCCTGGGGTAGTGAACGGAGCCCTCGTTGTCGTCGTCTTTCCGGCAGCGGGGGCTTTCCTTATTCAGATTCCACGCGTTCCCGCAAAATCTCAATAAGCTCATCCTGCTCCGCTATGTGCTGGTAGAGCCTTGTAGTAAGGCTGACACCGTGCTCTGCAAATATACGAAGCCTTACAGCTTGTTGCGGTGTGATAGAGACCAAACTCTCACGACATAAGCTGCGATCAAAGCTCGGGTATTCTTGTTCCCAATCTGATTCTTGATAGTCTTGCCCTATGAACCCTCTGGACTCGCAGGCGTCTCTCCAGTAGGCGAGGAATTGGGGGGTGAGGACAGTAAAGGCCAAACGCGCGGCGGCGGCGCTGGCAGCGGCCGTTTCACCACCACAGGCGGTTCGTTCACTATCACTGGTACCTCGCGCACCAAGAGACCACACGCAGTCTGTGTAGAGCAGAGCGCGCATAGTATCGTCGCCAAACGCAACCGGCGCCTGAGCGATATCTTGCTGCGCTGTGGCCAGCTGAGCCTGGAGAAAGCTGATACGCTCACGCGCGTCGCTCTCGGTTGATTCAATCCTGCTATTGTATTCATCGCGTAGCTCCTCTAACGCGTCTTCCTTTTCGGCCACCATCGTGCGTGTCAGCTCAGCCACCTGTGCGGCATACTCTAAACGCGCGTTCTCATCCCGTTGATCCAGCCACAGCTTGCCGAGGATCGCCGAGGAGAGGGTTGCCAGGAGTGCGAAGCCTCCTAGTACCTTAATCATCACTTTTGCCTTTCCTGAGCGCTTCTACGGCGCGAACGAACATCTCACCACCCAATCGTTCTGACGGCAACATGAGCGTGAGAAGGGACGACAGACATAACGGCCACACCGCCCCTTGGATCACAGCGTCCCCGGACCACAATGTGTAGCCCAGGCACGCCATGAAAAACATGTTCGAAAGCGCAAGCGATAGCTTACGATACACCCTGGGTCCACGAGGCTGGCGGGTTCTTGGGGGCGTATCTGTGATAGTCGTCATAATATCGCTGCGCTGTGGCTTTGCCTAAGTGCGTATTGTAGTGCTCTTTGGCATATTCCGCTAGCCCCTGCTCATCAAACGCACTAGGAAGCGCTTCCGGCACCATCCAATAACGAACGCGCGCTATAGCAGCCGCGAACATAGGATGCTCCAGAAGCGCACGTTCTAAATACTCGTCCGTGAGCGGCAGCGGGTAGTCGGGCGGCAGAAGCTCTATAAGCCCACGTCGGATGGCTGGGCGGTCTGCGCTGTAACGCCAGAACACGTCGCGCAGTGTCGGTGGCTCAATTTGGAAGAACGACAGCGCTGGACCATTCACCTGTTTGTTGTAGCGAAAGCCCATGCTCTCATGCGCGGCCGTCATATACAGAAGCTTCTCGGCCGCAACCGAGTACATGTTCATATGAGAAATGGCGGGACGCACGACCTTCATTAAAAAGTCGTCCCCCGACATCATCGGTTTTGGGAACGTCATATTGGTTTCCTGGGTTAGTTGAGCTGGTCTACAACTTCGTCAACCGCCTGCCCACCAGCCACGGACGCGGCGAATGCGTTCAAAATCTCTTCGTCTGTCATGTTCGTGCGTCGCAACGCTTGCAGCACAGCACCAGTCCTATCGGGATCAAATGCATCGCGTGCCAAGTTCTCCAAGACACGGTCATCAAGTCCCAAGGGGCTTTTCGCTTTCAGAATACGTCCGAGAGAGAAAATACGCAGCGCAGGGCTCGTTGTAGGCGCCGCAGCGACCATCGTATTGACCGCACCCTCCACGGCTTGCATGACGTCATCGTCAAGCTGAGCAACCGCTCCAGGAGACAATCTCTCAATATTCTCGAACGAACGCGCTTGTACACGGGCTAGTCGCTGCAACCGCCCTACTTCCTCATCCGGCAAAACAGCCTTCAGACGCCGTGTGAGCCCCCCATTCTCCGAAAGGGTGTCAACCAACCGGGCAGCCCTAGAAGCGCTCTCAGCGGCTTCGTCAGCCACGGCACCACGCAATCCTTCACGGATACCGCCTGCTTCGTCCGGTGTGCGCGCTGTACGTACCCTCGCTTCGAATTCAGTCGTCGGCTGTCTAATCCCTGCACGACCGCCCTCGACGCCCTCAGCGGCCGTCCTACGGCGCGCTAGACCCTCAATGGCCTCACGGAACTGGGGTACCTGCTCAGAAGCAATGCCCTCAACCTCCTTAGCCAGCTCACGGAAAATACGGTCTTGCCCTGGACCCGCGCGTCGATTGAGCGCCTGACGGATATTATCTACGGCTCGAATGCTGAGCTGTACAGGATTAGCAACCTGCGCGCTGCCTTCTTCCGAAATGGAGCTGGCTGCGTTAATAAGTTCGTCAATCTCACCGCGCATCGGAGAACGCTCTATGGCACTGCGCAGCGTAGGGTTGTTGAGAAGGTCTTCCACCTGGTCCGGCTGAAATGTAACCTGCTCCTGTGCAATAGCGCCGAATTGACGATTAGCAAGCTCGTCGGCCGCTTGGCGGATGTCCGCAGCAGTGGTGGTAGGTACGCCTTGAGTGATCTGCTCAGACAGCTCCCCTGCGCGGATATTGGCAGTACCCTCCGCCACCTCACGCGCGACAGCCGTAGCAGACGGGGACGCTGCAATAAGTTCACGAAGCTCGGCGACGGCCTGTGGATTAGCGATGTCTGCAATAGACGGTTTCCTGCCTGTCACCTCCTGGAATTCTAAGAACCGTCGAGCGATCTCACCTTCCGGCTCACCTAGACGTTTAGCCAAAGCTTTCAAGCCGCGTGCATTAGGCTCCGCCAAGACCTCATCGACTTGAGATTGCGTGACTCCTCGCGCGCGGTCGAGACCTCGTCTTAAGGGTGTTGCGATAGCACCGATAGCGCGGCCTGCAGCCATTCCAGCGGGACCACCGACAGCGCCCAAAGCAACGCCTTCACGGATCGCATCTCCTTCTCCTTCCAGAACAGCCTCAGTGACACCTCCAGCGGTACCACCTGCTAAAGCTGCGCGGCCGACGTTTGCCGTGGTCTGACCTTTCTTAAAGCGTGTAGCAGCATCAATAGTGCGCGCCACACGCCCTCCTGCACGGCGCCCTACAGCGCCAAGGACCTTGCCCGCAGCGCCGCCCCCAGCTAAAGCACCTGCCACGTTGCCAATAGCCGATGTGCCGGAGAACTCTTCCTCAAGGGCACGCCGATATTCACGCTGAGCCTCTAAGGCTTCGCCAAATGACATATCGCTGCCGTCTATCATGCTACGCAGTGTTGTTCCTGCTGCGGCGGAAATGTCTCCAAGACCAAAGAAGCCCGCACCTACGCCACGCAGCGCCGCTTCACCGCGACTACCAGCTTGCTGCGCAGCCACACGTCCCGCGATCCGTGCTGACACACGGCGTCGCTCAGCTGGGTCTTCTAAGTCCTGCGCAGCCACAATCTCAGCCCGTAGGTCATCAGAGAGGGGGACGCCGTTGATCTCAACGGGAGCCGCAGCTAAGGGATCTGGCGCCTCAGCAGGTGCGGCTGCAGCCCGTCGCTCACGCTCAGCCATTAACTGCTCACGTGTAAACTGCGGCTGCGCCTCCTGCGCTGTAGGCTGGCGACGGCGCTGAAGCTCAGCTTCTAATTGTTGTCGCGTGAAGGACGCCATTTAGTTTCACTCCATTTCCTGGAGAAGCTGCTCAAGGCGCTCATCACTTAGATCCGATAAGTTCGCTTCAGGAACATTGACACTGGGGCCTTGCGTAAACTGGCGCCGACGGTCCAACAAATCCTCCTGCTCAGCCGCGACGGCTTCACGTACAGACGCAAGCCGCTCTTTGTAAGTACGAAGGTTGCGCTGGAAATTCTCTTTCGTCTGGCGGCGCCCTAGCGCCACGATGGAGTCTTGTAGAAGTTCGATCTCACGGACTGTCACCTGACCTAATCCGGACGCCCCTGTCGCGCTCTGAGCCTTCATCTCCTCCAACTGGCTAAACGCAGCGTCAGATAGCACTGTGTTCATCGTCTCCGCCAGATCGGCTGCAGGGGTACCGGGAACGACGTCCAGGAGACTGAATAGCCCTGTCGTAGCAATGCCGTCAGACTGCTCTAGTGCGATGTCAATGTTGTCTTCGAGAATGTCAGAGTCGCGCTCGAAAGCGTTGAATATGCGTGTCGCGCGACGTACTTCAGCCGCCGAGGGGGGAAGGTCCTCAGCGTCGCGCTCGCCTTCAGCTCGGCCGACAGCCTCAGCACGCTCAATTTCGCGGCGACCTTCCGCACCAGTTTGCTGCAGTCGCTGCTGGCGAACATCTAAACCACCGCGTGAGACATCCAAGCGCCCCTGCGCCAACTCAGCTTCCAATGGAGTGACCCCTTCGATAACTTCAGAGGACCCGTCTGAAAAGTTTTGAAGGAGCGCGGTCGTCCCATCAGCATTTCGAACGGCGACAGGACGTCCTACAGCTCGGCGCTCGCTTTGCCGAGTCAACACGTCTTCGAACTGATCTAAGAGCGTAGGATCTTGCGCCAGTTGTTGAGGGAGCGCCGTGATCTCATCGTTAGTGATGCCCAGCGTCGACATAATCGGTGCGAGACGGGAGGTGACTTCTTCTGGGGACCCTCCACTATCGAGACCGGAACGAAATGCCTGCACAACGTTTCGAACGGCGCCTAGACGGCGTTGCCGATCTTGCTCCTCTATAGCGCGCGCATCAAGCTCAGCGCGTCGAGCGTTCTCCAACGCGCGTTGTTCTTCACGAGCGGCAAATTGCTGATCTGCGCGGTCTGTGGCACGGAGGGTAGCGCGCTCGCCTGGAGCAAAGGCTTCCTCGCCGAACTCTTCGGCTAACGCCTCCATTCCTCGATTACGCATCTCATCACGCGCTAGAGCGGCTGATTGACGTCGCGACGCAATGCCTTGCTGAAGTCCGGAGAAAAATGGATTTGAAGCCACGTTAGTTACCTATCCTAGAATTCGGCCGACAGCACCCCCGACACCTGAAGTGAGTATGTCGGATCCTTGATTGCGAAGCTGAGAAGATCGAGCTTGGCCGCCAGTTATGGCAGAAGCAGCTTGGCCTGCAGCGCCAATACCACGATTAGCCACACTGCCTAGCTGACCTAAAAAGTTCGAGAAACCTTGTTGAGCCAGCCCTTGACCAAACTCAGTTAGTCGACGCGCGGTGGCGCCGCTATTTAAAAGGCCCCGCGCGGCGGCGCTACTTGCAATTGCGTTCTGGCCCTGCGCCAACTGTTGCCGAAAACCTGTACTGCCGAGGAAGTTCTGGAATGCCTCGTCTTGAGCTGGCGCACCACCTAAACCTAACGCTCCAGCAAGCGCTTCGTTGGCCTGTGCGCCCGTTTCGCGAAATGGTTCAAATTGCGCAGCTGCGCGTTCCGCCGTTTCCCTTTGTCGCCGGGCTTCTCGCCGACGAGACCGCGCACCTAAGATGCTGGTACCTGCTCCGACGAGCCCTCCGACAATGCTGCCCATTCTTTTGCTCCAATTTCGTAAACTTCACATTCACGACCGACTGTATCCGTAACGATTTTGCCGGGTATTTTCTTAAACCCAAGAGCAACGCCAATAGCACGTACTGTACGATGCCCGTAAGGCGGACACCCTCTTATAGCAGCGGCACCATAGACTGTAAACATTTCCGCGAGCATCCTACGTGCAGCTCGCATTATGCGCGCACCCCCACGAGGCCAAAAAAGGAAATGTGTTTCGTACACGTCGTCCCCGGCATGTGCAAACAACATGGCACCTTCGGAACATATGAATGCGAGATTCTTAGGTCTGCTATAGTAGTTGCTAAAGTCAGCGTACGATCCAGGATGCACCCCAAGATGCTTTTTAAACGATGGCTGATTTGCGAGACACTCCAGCTCTTTTACAGTGGCGTGACGCATAGCTCTAAATCGAAAACCGGAGACCTATGCCGAAACATGTCCCTGTCGTGAACAAGAACGGCGTGCCCCCAATAGCGGGCGTCGCTTGTGTCAAGGTAACGTTAGCATACGCATTCGCAGCACCCTCTGAATACAATTCGTGAGGGAAGCTTGGGTACCACACAAATTCAGCGTCAGAGCCATCGGTTGTTTGAGATATAGGCAGCGCAAAATTATCGGCTTGATTAGACGCAGATATAAGAACCACATACCTGCTTCCGGCAGTCATCGTTGCGCTGACTTCAAAGAACATAGACCCTTGAGTGTTTGAAGGCCCTGCCTGAGCTGTGCTCACAGCAGTCAACTCATCAATTTGTCCGCCACCATCAAGACGATAGATCCCTGCAACGTAGTCGACAGTTGTATCACGGTCTACGAAATACCCAGCAATACCAGTTACGGTAACGTTCAAGAATGGAACAAAGAGCATCCCTTTGCTTGCGTGACTAGACACGCTTGCAACATCATCAAGCCAGATCGGCCACGTGAACGTAGCGCCTCCCCCGCCACCACCGGCTATAGGAACGTCGCTAATGTCAATTATACGTCCTTGTTGGTCTACTTCAATTTGCGCCACATTGTTAGCGTCACCATAAATTGCGGGCGTTATAGGGGTGTCCTCTAGATCAAAGGTGCGGTCAGCTGTCAAATTGCCGCCTCCAACCAGACCCACACCAGCGGTTAGATTAATGTTCTGAAGGGCGACAATGTCCGCTATAGAGCCATTCGACGACTGCAGCAAACCAATGACACTTTGCCATTGTCTGAGAAAATAGTCCGTCGGCGTCCCGTCATCATTAACGAGACGCTCCGTAAAGATAAGTGGATCGATTGGGCGTGCAGCCTCAGCCATCTTCTTCGCCGCCCACGTCTACATCAGCGCCGTAGATAGTCGCCACGGCACCGACATCTGTGACTTCAAACACTCGGAAGGGAGAGTTCATCACACCTAGGGATCTCCAACTGATCTCTTGGCGCAGCTGCGTCGTATCAATGACAATATCCTGCTCTGCTTGAGTGTATGTTTTCCCTTTGTCGTCGCTGAAGCGGAGAGACACCGTGGGCTGTGTTGCGGGTGCGGTGTTAGCCACATCAGGCTCAGCCAAAGACGCGGTAATACGGAACTCGAACACAGGCGGAAAGTTTCGTAGTCGCGTCGACAGGCCGCCAGTCACCACGCGTGTCTGAGTTTTAAAGCCGTCATCCAAGAACGACTCCGGATCTAGCTCCCATATGGTGGGGTTAGATTGGTCGCCCGCAACAACGCGGTTGTTCCAAATGATGCCCTGCTCCATGTTCCATCCGCTGAGGCCTGCCGTCTGCCACTGAGCCCATTGTCCAGTGTCAAGATCGTAGACGTACGTACCTTCTTCGCCAAGCGTCACCACGTAGAACGTGTGTCCGTCTAAAGCGAAGGTCCATGCACGAAGATTTAAATTCTCCACGGAACCCGTCTTATATGCAACCTGCACCGCAAGCTGAGAAGCGGCGGGAATAGGTTGCCCAAGGTATGGCGCCTGTACAGACGATTTAGACTGGCGAACAGCTAATGTAGAAGGCGGTGAGAAAGCTGCTTGAGCGCCTATCTGCGTAGCCGCGACAATGCCTTGTCCTTGCGTGGCGCCTTGCAGCGCTAACTGTGTTGCTGCGGCCGAAGTCATCCTAGCCCCTTACGTAGTTCTATTCACTCGAACACGTGCATTCTGCAAGGTGCTTGGTGTGATCGGACCCATGGTGTTCGGGTCCGTCTCAAACGTATCTTCGTAATATCGCGGTGCAGTCGTTACAGGACGATCTGCGCCCGCAGCCGAAGCGCCCCCAGCCTCCACAAAAGACATCTGCACTGTAGCCGCGCCACTATCTGTCTTGAACAGCCGTCCTAGAAGCGCCACAGCACGGATACCTGTGACTTCCGGTGGGAGGCTACTGATAGTAAATTCACTGTCCCCCGGAATATCGGCACCGCCAAGCAGTGTAGCGTTAGTCCACGAAGCACCTGTGACCGTTGTCGTTGTCGCTATGGAATTCCCCGCAGCGCCAGGCGTACGTGCGATAGCTAGAAGCTGATCGTCGGGCAAGCTCGTGACGGAGGCAGCTACATTCTGCACGGTGCCTGTCCCGTAGGTGACGCCTTCGCCTGCTTCGAAGTTCACAGCTGCTCTAAGGTTATTGAGCGTGTCAGTGGCCGTCGCGCCAATGAGCACATTATTGGGGGCGTCGACCAGCACCGCCTGAAGCGTGTACGTCGTAGCGCCAATAACCACCTGCTCTGTATCCAACGCATTCGCTGTAAATGTAAGCGTGCCTTGTGCAGGTACAAAAGCCGCTTCGATAAAATCGGAGTCATCCGGCGATGCGCCATCAACATTCTGATACGCCTGCTCATCATCTGGAGCGATGATTGCAGCGTCATTCGCAAGCGTGCCCTCAAACGCGTTAGCGCTCTGATCCGTAGTAGTCAGCGTGTCGAAATTGAGCAAGAGCTGCACACTCGCGTAGAGTGGATCTCCTCCAACGTCTGTAGGCAATGGCTCTGACGGTGGCGTGAAATTAGCTGTGTAGCGCGCGGCGCCGACTGTAAACCTGATCGCGTCAGCCCATCCGTCCATACCTGAGTCATCAAGAGCAGAAGCGCCGGATGTTGTGGGAATTCCGTTGACCAAGAAAGGCGCAGTTCCGTTGAAATAAAAGTTCACATCAGGCTGGTCGATGCTGACTTGCTGCCCGTCAATAAACATACGTGTGACGCCGCTCTCTCGCGTAACCGCGAGATGGTACCAGCGCTTCGTCTCGGGTACAAATGGGAACTCGATAATCGTAGAGACAGTGGCGAAAGTGCCGTCAGTAGAAACCTGGAACTCTAGGGAGGCGCCGGCATCAGGGCCGTTGATAATGAGCCGCCAACTACGCTGGTCTCCCGTCTCCCAATAACGACTGAGTAGCGTAGCCGTTTGCGTTGTCGTGAGTAGCGTATCCCACCGAAAAAACCCTTCGATACAAAAATCGCCAGAGCCTACCTCAAAAACAGCGCTATCAGGGTACACAATAGCAGTGTCCCGCTCAGTCGGACGTGCTGTAAAGTCAGCAACGCCATTACCTAGATTTCGAACACTCCGAATAGACCACCCTTGGTTAACTCCATTAGCGATCGGCTGAAGAAGTGCCACACGCAGATCGCCTTCAAAACCGTTGTTCACTGCGCCTGTCGTGTCTCGGACAACGATATCATCATAGTAGTAGTTGTTAGGCTGGTCCACAGACGCGCCCCCACGCTCAGGGACGCCAAATAGAAGCTGGTTAATCTGAGTACCCTCAGTGTTCAAGCCCGTCAGATTGAGCACCTCCACCTCGTCCACACGCATTTCGCAGACACCGGCAACAGCGTCACTAGTGAACAAGATCTCAATGTGGTGCCAAGTACCAGCTTGCAGCACAGGCCCCGTAGTGCTCCCTAACACTGTGGCTAGTGAAAATGTCGAACCAGTTGCGCCCCGCAGCGTCACTGAGCCATCGCTTTGGATAAACAACGTTCCTTGCGTCACAGTACCAGCGCTTAAAAACGAACAGATGCTAAGTCGGTCATCCGCTTCGGGGATTGCTGGAAGGTACAGCGCCAACCCTACGACAACAGTGGCTACAGACTGCCCTAGAACACGCCGACCAAACTCTCCGTTCAAGGTATCTACTTCCAAACAAACGGTCCCCGTACGCGCGCCGAATGAAGGAGACTCCGGCGTGATGCGTGTGAATTGGCTAAGCGCAGCCCATGGTCCTTCCAACATAGCCGCAGCGCCATCAGCACCTACACCATATTGGTCGAAACCATCCATCCAAATTTGAACCATGTCTAAATCCCTTACGGTAGAGCTAAAAGAGCCTTTCGTATGCGCTCCTCAATTCCATTGTCAGAGATGCGCTGAGGTCCTCCAGCAATCTGATACACCTTGCCGTCTTCTGCAACTGTTATCACTTGCGTGCGAATTTGTACAGAAGTGCCCTCAATTGCGCCCTGGCTAAACGCCAAGCCTTGTTGAGGAAAGAATGGCGCCGCTTCATTGCCCGACGCGTACCAGACCTCCGTAGAAGATTGACCAAACATATATACAGCGTCACCGACACGAAGAAGCTCAATAAGCTGATCAGGCTCACTTTCCGCCTCCGCAAAATCCAAAGGGTCTATTACGACTTCGCCTGGACGAATCCAGTAAAACCGCTGAGATTGGGCGACGGCTACTAGAACAAAACTAGCCAGCGTCGCAAGACTAACTACCCCCACATCGTCTGGCGTCGGTACACCGTTAAGCGCCTGCGCGCCTCCACCCTCCAATGTCGCAGCCGCCCATGCTATGTTGGCGCCGGTCTCTGTGGTCGTAATGGTGTTTCCTGCAGCCCCACGTTCTCTTGCACGCACAAACAACGTTGACGCTGTCGATGACACAGCTTCAACAGTCAGATGCGGCGTAAGCGCGGTAGAGTACGTTGTCCCTGCGATGCCAGTGCCATTAATAGCTTGAAAAATATTTGTGAGAGACGCTTCAGTGTTAGCCCCCAAATTCACGAGCCACGGATTTGCCAACGTCCCGGCAGGTGATCCAGCATCGACAGAACCCGCTGTCCACGCATAGTAGACGTTGTCGATCTCAACTGTATCAGTGTCCGCGATAGCGCCTGTAGCTGTGAGAGTACCCGTCGCAGCAGCTTGCCCATCATAATACTGGAGCGTGACACCATCAGCGATGAACAAATGCTGATACCCAGGTCCCGCCACAAAAGTGACAGCAGGGGTCCCATTGCCTTCAATAAGCCCGTTAATAGGTGTTATGACGCCAGACGCTGAATAGCGAAATAAAGCGTCTCCAGAGACAAAGAACATGTCCCCGTCAAAAACTCCAGGCTGTGTCACAATGCGTCTTATCGGCCCGTTTCCGGCGCCTGTGAGAAGCTTAGAGCCTGGACGCGCCAAAAGAACGCTGCCCTCGACCTGATTAACAGGGGACTGCTCAAAAAATCTGTTGATAAGACGAATTTCAGGACCTTGCGCGTAGTCGCGCTGATAGGCGCCAACACCAAGGGGTACTGTCGTCATTCTAACAAGCTCCCACCATAGTAGAGGCCTTCGCCCCATCGCCAATCGGACATCGGCGTAAGGAACGTATTGTACTGATCTAGCGCCGCAGGCGTTTCTTGCTTAAACTGCGCCTTAAGACGATTCATTAGCCGCGTATAGTCTGATAGTTGGTCCGCAGACAACTGCCGTCCAAACCGCGGCGCCAAGCGACGCAATACCCCCAGCTCAAGAAGCACGTCATATGCGCTGGGGAATGGCGATTCTGTCGTACTTGTAATCTGCGCCAGTTCAATCCAGTTGCCAAGATCGGCGCGGTACATAAGCTGACGGCCGTTTAAATTGGCTGGTGTATCCGCCAAAGTTTGAGACCCAAGAATCAAACGACCATTGCCCTGCACTGTCAATGTCGCAGTAGGTGACGCTACGTCCACAAACACAATTTTAGCGCCGTTGCTAGGCGCTTGTGGAAACCAAATGGTTGTATCCGCTGTTATGTTCATAAGGATGCGCGTGTTCGGCGGCGGATAATTCGTCACACGCTGCTGGCGATTAAATTGGTCTTGGGGGAAGAGCGGGTAGCGCGCTTTTACTGGTGCGTCGTTGCGAGGCTCTATAGGCCAGTCAAACGCAAATTCACCAAGCTCGTAGCCGAATAGACTGTCCACAAACTTGTTAAGCGCTTCGAGGCCCTCTGTCTCTTGCGACGATGTTATCGTGGCGCCGAGATTAATGAGGTTGCCTTCACGGTAAGCCTTGTTTACCAGCGCGCTACCCGTCGTCATTTAGTCCTCCAGATCTTTCACAAGACCCGCTAAGGTCGCATCATCTGCGTCCTCATCAAACTCAACACCTTCTTCTTCAAGAAGATCCATTGCGTCATCACGTGACATATTAAGATCGTCAAGAGGTGATTTCGCAGGCGCCTTTGGCGTTACGGCGTTCGCCCCGCCTTTGGTGGGTTGCTTAGACCCTCCCGCATTGCCGCCGCTGCCGCCTTTTCCGTCATGTTTGGGCGCGCTTGCTCCTTTACCTTTGCCGGTTGTTTTTGCGGGGCTCCGCTTCCGCTGTGTCCCTTTTTCATAGTCTGGGCCTCCTTTGCATTTAGCCAGATTATCCACCCACCCATCGGGAATTTCTTCAGGTGTGTGGCAGATTTTGTGTGCGCCGGTTTCCGGATCATAAACCATAGTAGGCCATTTATTTGGATCGGGCGCGTTGTCTTGTTCTTCGCTCATAATGTGCTCCTGTGATGGGGTGTGGAGGGCGAATACACGCCGCCCTCCATCTCATTGACAATCTAGAACTAGACGCCGTTTACACGGGCGCCCAGAGACGGCTGAATATTCTTCACGCCGTAAATGGTGTCCCAGCGGTGAATGTGCTGTCCGGTGTTGATGTCTGAGCCGCGCCAGTAGCGAATGGAAATGCCTGTCTCAGGATCAGTCACGAAGGACGCTTCCCCTGTAAACGGCATCTGCAGCCGAGCAGATACCAGAGAAATCGCACGCGGGTGGAATGACGCACGAACAAACTCAGTGGTGCCAGGAGCGGTGTAGAACGTGATCGCTGCGTTGTCAGCCGGAGCGGCGGACACAGTACCAAACGCGGTGTTCGCCACGGTGCTAATGCCATCCGTCGTACCCGGTACAATCATCGGGATAGATACCGTGAGCTGCACAGCTCCAGTGCCGTCAGCCGTCGCGTCGTTAACTACGACAAATTGCTGCAGATACGGGAGTACCTGACGCGAACGAGGGTTGATAGCGAAGACACCCGCAATGGTGAAAATTTCACCTGCAAAGACTGTAGCGTTGGCGCCGAGGCCGTCCACATTCAACGTCTGCTCATAAGTGTTGGCAACATCACGATAGTTGACGTTCTGACTGGCACCGTTGACTGCTGGCCCCGTGTCTTGCAGGCGTGTGCCAGAAGTCACCGTACGAAGGTTGTTGGACGCGTACAGGTCAATTTCCGAAATAATCGGAATGCGTACACGGTTCAACGCCTCACGGTTAACCGTCTGGATATCACCGCCAACCAAGGTTCCGCGAATAGCCGCACCATCATCAAAACCAACGATAGAGTTTAAGCTCTCATTCGGAACAGACTGGTCCATCAACCGCGTGTGCACGTTGTTGAATTGCTGCGGGCTTGCGATCACAGTGCCGGGGTTGCCTACAGACGAATGAAACATTTTCATTGCGTCAAGAACCGAGCCGTCGATTGTGTGCGCCAGCTCAGAAGCAGCGGACTTCAGCGTCTCATTTTGCATCAAATCGTTGAACGACTGGACACTTTCCAAATCACCCACGCCGACGTGCACGTTCTTATACTGATCCACAAGAACGTTGGTTCGACCAGTGACGATATCTTGCGTAGCGAGTGCTGCGCCGTCATTGGCGATAAAGCGCGGAGGACGTTTGATGTTAATTTCGAGGCCGTTTTCATCAGTGACCTCGTCTTTGAATTGACCAGTAACGAGCTTACCCCCGACGAGCTGGTTTTTCAACAAAACCAAAAACGCGCGAGAGTACTCTACTGCATCAAGAAATTGGTTAGCCATTGCCTACCTTTCTGAAAGCTACCCGATCTCACCCTCCGCGTAAGCCTTCTCAAGGTCAGCGATAGAAGCGGTCTGCGGGTCTAATCCACTTTTTGTCGAAGTCCCCCGCGAACGTCTATTAGGCGGCGCTGGTGCCTTTGACACTTTTCTTTTCGGAGCAGGTGATGCTTCACCCAAATGACGGGCCTCAAGGCGTCCGAATGCGCGTGCTTGTCCCGTGGCGTCCATCGCATCTATCTGCTTTGCGAGCTTCAAGTTTTTAGCGATGTCGTAAAGTACTTTGTGCCCAACTTCGCTGTCTAAAGCCATCATAGTGACGTTTTCACTGAGGGGGTATTCGCCTTTGTCTGCGCGTGTCACCACTACTTTGTCAAAATCGTCAGCGTACTCTAGACCTTCAGTCAACTTAGTTTCGTACTTCGTTTGGAGTTCTTCAGCTTTTCGCTGAGCGGCCTCCTCCTGCCGTTGGGTTTCGAACTTCTGTTCGAGTTTGCGCGCTGCCTCGTCGGCTGCGTGAGAAGCTAAGTCCCGAATATATTGCGGGTCAACTTCCCCATATTTGTATGCGGCCGGATCTGGTAATCCGTCGGAAGCATCATCTTTCGATGTGCTTGTCTTATCGTTACCATCGTCGGTGGCATCGGTCAACGGTTTTTCACCGTCCGCAACCTGTTTGCGTAACGCAGCCAGCTCTTGTAAAGCAGCGTCACGCTCACGCTCAGCTTCCCGCTTGAACTTAGTTGCTTCGTTAATACGATCCTGTACAGACCGCTTTACCTTACGCTTTGGCGCAGGTTCTTCTTGTCCAGTCAGCTCTTCAAGACTGAGCCCTTCGTCCTCGTCGTCTACGTCTTCTTCGACGTCAGCATCTTCACCATCATCTCCAGACCCATCGTCATCATTTTGAGGGCCCAGATCATCTTCTGCAGCAGCCAAACTGCTATCATCTTCGCCGTCTCCATCGTCACCCACACTCCCATCTTCTTCACCTTCTGTAACGTCGTCTTCAACGACATCTTCTTTGACAGGTTCTTCCTTTTTCAACGTTTCGATAGTTGTAACGCCGTCCGACGTACTATCGAGAACGATGATCTTATCTTCTTCGTTTGGCTGGTTTTGGCCAGACATAAAGTGCTCCTATTGTTGCTGGGGGGTAGTGACTTCCTGGAAAGTTTTCACAGACTCCAGGAATTGTTTAACTGCATCGTCTTCCGTCTTCTCAAGCAGCTCAGCAGCTTTAACGCCCACCTCTGAGAACGCTTTAGCCGCCAGTGCCACAGCTTGCTGTGCGCGAGCTTCAGATTCCGTTGCACGAGCGCGGCGTTCGTTAAGTAGAGCCTCACGCTCTGCCTGCACCATCTGTGCTTCCGCCTCAGCCTGCTGTTGACGACCTGCAACAGACTGTCGCTCTTCTTCAGTGAGCTGGTCTGCGGGAAGTGTAGTCGGGTCGAGCTGCGTACGAATTCGTCGTGCAATCTTCTGTGCACCTGGCCAGTCTTGCGCTTCGATAATCAGGTCGAGGGCTACGCCGAGGGTATCGGGCGCCGCGTTGACCATATTCATCATCATGTCCACAGCTTCTTGGCGTTTTGTAGCGTAAGTCGGACCAGTTGTAGAAGTGACAGAATATTTCCCTAAAGTTATATCGACAGAATCCTGGTCAGTCTCGTCATTAATCTTAACTGGAGATAGTTCGGTACCATCCTCGCCGAGCACCTTTATGACGCGCTGTGTGTCGTACGCCGTAGGGATAAGCTGGTTTATCACATCGCCAGCCGCCTCAATTGCATCCTGCAAATTGGACTCGTAAATAGCAGACCCCATCTCGCCCATTCGCTGCCGCGCAGTGATAGCCCTACCGGAAACCTCGTTTCCTGGCGCCCCTAAGCTCGCCTGGTGCATGTTGGAGATATCAAACAGGTCTTGTCCCGCCATACCCGCCTGCTCAATAAGCGCGGGCTCCAGCTGGGCTGGCGGCACACGTTCCGGCTTAATCCCTGCTTCGCCATTCCAAATAAGCAGCGTGTCGTCCGATACATGACTATCACGCCATACTTTCTCACGCCCGTCAACAGCTTCAGCAGTAGCAATCCAATTCCCTTTTGGTGTCGACATCAGCTTTTCAGCAATGATCGACCTCCAGTAATTGTGCAGGCGTTGAGGATCTTTTAGGAACCGGATAAGTCCGAACCGAATGCGCTTATCCCCTAGATTAACTTCCCACCCATTGACGCGAAAAACCGGCACGCGCTTAATCGGGAGTTCATAAGGTCCTTCGAGAATGTCGGTCGCGGTCATAAGATACATTTCCGCGTAGTGACGATCCGTCTCACGCATGATCGGCGCACCGGACCCATCCGTAACTAGCCTCTCCAACCACTCTTCAGGGTCGCGGTCAGTGACGTCCTCAACTTCTTCGCCTTCCCCGGTTTCCGACGTTAAAAGCGCGACAATCCTTTTACGCGACTTCATCCTCCAAAACTCTAGAACACGATATGTGTCGTTCTCATACCAGCCACCTGAAATTCCTGCGCCTGTCAAATAAGAACGTACGTCGGCTATAGTGCCAGCGCCGCGCGCTTTGGGATACTGTAACTTAAATTCATCGCGCGTCATAGTGTCCACGATAAAGCAATGCCCCGCATCGTCGCCCGTATTCTCGTAAGACATACGATCCCAAACAACACCAAGCGGGTTGGGAAGACTGTAGAGCCGAATATCCTGCTCAAACACATCATCGTAAGCGTAATGCAAATCAACTTTAAAGTTTCCGATACCTGCAATAACTTGGTTCTCTAAAGACTTGTCGTATACATTTTCTGCTTTAGAGAGTTTTTGGATGCTACGAATGAGCCCGGTTCTAATACGTGCACTCTCCTCGTGCGCAGCGTCATCGGCAATGACCTTAATCTCGGTCTGGTTCATTTTTCGGTTGCCTACAATTTGTCCGACAAACGCAGGCAGTCTGTTCAATGTAAGCGTAGGCTTTCGTGCTTGTGCGCGCTGTGTAAGGACATAGTCCTCCCACTGCTCACCAACCATAAATTTCATGTCTTCAATAGCTTGCTTCCGATTTTCTCGGTCAGCGTCGACATCAGCATCGTACAGGTTTGTCGCCCATCGTAAAAAATCAGTTTCGCTTTTGAACCCATCAGGGACGCCGGGATCTTTTTTCCTATTCCGCAGCATTTGTTGGACGCTCTCTTCTAGCGAAGGCCCCTGTACATTTGCGTCGTCGCTCATGCCATCCATCCGTAATTGCCTGACCTATGCCCCGCCCTAGGTACAGCTGTCAGCGTGTCTGGGTTTAAAGGATCAACCTTCTTAGGAGCTTTGTTGTAGTTGGTTATACGAGAAGTGGACGCGAAGGTCAAAACTAAAGCATCCGCCAAATCTGGGGAGCGAACGCCGCGCTTACGCATCTCCTGCTTACTTTCCAGCAGGAGATCATTATTTAAATTCGGCTTCGTTCTTGTGGCCGTAATGTCCCCCTGCAAAACATCCAAATCTGGAATCGAAACACCCTCCTCCATCTCCAACCACTCTTTGAGCCTATCGTACATTTCAGCTCGGCGATTAACAGGTCCGGGAAGTGCGTCCGCGCGCTTGTCGGACCCCTTCTGCTTTTGCTTAAACTGAGACGGGCTGCCAAAATTAACAGCAACAATTAAACTCCGATCAATGTCCCCGTCGTTGCGAAGTAGGCTCACGATAGCAGCGCCAATACCCCCTGCATCAATAAAAATTCGATCAGGCTTAAGCCGCTCGATGACCTCTTTGATCCACGCAATCGCTTCAGCCGTTTCTAGGTTATTGCGCCACTCTAAAAACTCGACATTAATCCCTCGGCGCCCACATATAGCGAACCGATCACCGCCGACGCCGGAAGGATCAATGCCCAGCACAAGGGGGCCTGCACCTTCTCTCTGACGCTTACGAGCACGAAGCACGGGAAGCGCCTGGATAAAGTTCTCTGTGTTAGTCGTAGTGAACGCCATTTCCGCGGTAGCGGGGTATTCCTGGTCAAACATCGCGACAGAACGCAGCTCTTTGATCTTAGCGCGGCGCCACGCCATTTGCTCATTTGAAAGCCCAAATGTCTCAGCATACTCAATCTCAGACATGTGCTCGTCTGAGCCATCTTCGAGCAGCTCAAAATCTTCGGAGACTTCGCGTGTATATTCCGGCTGCCAAAACCACGGCACAAATATAGCTATGTAATCGCCATCTCCGGCTTCTGCCTCTTGCCATAAATTGTAAAACTCCCCTTGCGGTCCATTGGCAGTGCTCTCCAGAATAATCTCAGTTCCCATCTCGTAAGGAACTGTCTGCACCGACGCCGCAAAGTGATCTGTATCATTCCTCCAAAACGCGACCTCAGAGCCATGGAACAACGTAGACGTTTTAGACCGGCCACCTGCTTTCTCCCCTGCAGTGGCGACGGAATAGCTGCTGTCGAGCTTGTCAAACTCCATTTCGGACGCGTTGTCTTTCCCCACATGAGGCGCCACAGGATTGTGCTTGTGGTAGCGCGACACAATCTTAAACAGTGCCTTTGCGGCGTCGTCTTTGTGCGCCAAAATGTAGACCGTGATGCCACGAAACATAGACGCTTTTCTGTAAAAGCGCGCAGCGACGTAAGTGGAAATACCTTGCTGGCGCCCTTTGAGAATAAGCGCTCTAACAATGCCTCCATTCTCTTTCCTCTGCTGCTCTACGCGCTTATGTACATACTTCTGCGCCTCGTTCCAAACAAAGGGTTTTGTCTCACGCTGTTTAGTTAGAATTTTGAGACATTGAGAACAGAACAGATTGAAATTCTCACGAAGCCTATTGAGCTTTCGTAGACGTTTGAGCTGTTCCTGAGTGAGCCTAGGCTTCATCCCAGTCCTCATCGTCATACTCATCTTCGTAATCGTAGTCCTCGTCCCAATCCGCGTCCTCATCTTCTTCAGGAACGTCTTCCTCGACAAGCGACGGTATGGATTTAGTATCGACTTCTACGTACTCACCATCCAAAACGCCTTTACCAGGCAAAGCGCCGCCATCCAGCTGATCAAGCATATCCTCAATCGAATTAGCAATCTGATCATCAACCTCGCGCGTCGCCATTTTTGGAAACAATTTAGTGAAAAATTCACCGGGATTTTCATCGGCCCATTCCGCCAATCGCTCTGTGCCCCCGATCATCTCAAACGCTGCCATTATAGCCGTGCGCGTATGACGCCCAGCATTTATGTTCAAATCGCCTCGGTCATCGATAATTGTTAGGCTCTCAAAAGCCTTTAATGTGCGCTCATCAGGGTCCATGGCGCGACTGTATCACAGCGCCCTAATCGCCATCAACAAGTTTGCGTAACTGCGACCGTCCAGCCTTCGTGATCTTCCACCCAGCGCGTTTTTTAGTCACAATCTCAACTTTGCCGCCGCTAAGACGAAGCAAGATGTCGCGACATCGCTGCACTAAAACACGGAGTTTGGCGGGTGCCGGTGCTCCCTTTGGGAGTTTTTCCTCATACAGTTCTTTGTGCAGATCGGCGGGTGTAATATACGTCCCCGCCTCGTCAATCAAAGACCCTATGACCACCTCTTGCATGGGCGTCAGCCCCCACGTCTCTGGGATATCAAACACCGTAACGTCTCCTTCTAAAAAGACGTTTATCATCGTAATCTGAATTACGCAAGAGGTGTGGTTAAGAAGTCCAAGGCGTGGAAGGCTCAGACGCAGGGTTCGCACCAGCAAGCAGGCCTACAATCGAGCTGTTCTGGTACTCCGTCGTAGAGCTGCCGTCGCCATAAATGGCATTCAAATCGCTAATCAATGTGCAACCGGCGATCCATGTCTCGCAGCCTGTTCCAGTACGAACAGCGGCGTCATTCGGATCTGGAGTATCGAGCATTTCGATACGACTACCAAGATAACAAACCTTGCTAATATCGACGATCTGGGCAATCGACCCGTCAAATGTGCCGCCAGAATAATTCCCATTCAAATCCAAGCCGATGTTCTCGTCGTGCAGGGTGTACGCATTGATTAGCGTAGAGCCCCCTGCAACGCCGTTCAAAAATCCAGAGCAACGATTGGTCAACACGTAAAGAATTGGCGCGGGTGGTGGCAGACCGTGGAAATTAAGCCCGTCCCTGAAATTGCACGACGCATCGCAGTCCCACAGATTAATAATCCCGGACATGTTAAACAGCTCAAGTCCGTTCGTGCGTGTGCCTGGAAACCCTGCGTAGCGCATCGTGCAGTCGCGCATACCTACTGCGCGGGCAGCGGTGGCGTCTAAACGAATGCACCCTTGAAGACCGCCCTCAAAATCGATGCCCTCAAGATACAGATCGTCAGTAAACGTACCAAAATCCGCTATGTTAATATTCCGCACCCACAAGGTATTCGCAAGCGTCGGCTGCAGCCCATCTTGCCTATGCACATAGGTCATACCGCCCGTGTTCACCCAGCTTCCTGGCGTCGCCTGGCATGTAGGCACGTCCACGACATTGGTCATTTGGTCGTAAATACCGTTAGAGTCGACAATCGTACGGTCAAATACCCGCCCAGCTGTCGATATCGGCGCCACGTACATATTGCCTGCAGACAACGAAAATGTCGCAGGCGTAGATGCCATCATCCGAACGCGGCCGTTCTGAGCAATAAACGCGCAAGGCTGAGTTGGCGACGCAGTACCGCTATCACCATTAATGCTCTCGCGCCGAAGATAATCGCCTGCCTCAATATAGACCTGGTAAGGAAGCGCTGCGGCATTTCCCAACGCGATGCACTCGTCAATGTCCCGTTTAGCAGTCGCAGGTGTTAGCCCGTTGCCTGAATTGTCCGGGCGGCTACTGTCAGCATAGTAGATCGTGCCGGTAAAAATATTCGGATCCACCACGCTCTCAGGTGTCAATGTCGTCGTCGGGTTCTCAAATGTGCCCCCGAGACCAAGCGGATATGTAATCTCGTCCCACCCTAAACCTGCAGGTATACGCGCTACGTTCCCTCCCGAACCGCCTAAGTTCTGTGCCGGGCGCGTAAGTCGCAGGTTTAGGGGCGTCAACAACATAGTATTTCGTCTAATACATCGCGACAATATCGGAAGCGGTCGTTCCTGTGGCTAATACGCGGACTGCTCGAACCGGTAGGATCAACCCCGTAGGAACACCCACATAGGATGCCTCTGTGCCGTCGTGCGCGCGAACCACAACTGTGCCGCCTGTGCCGACATAAAGCGCGCGGGAAGTCTGCACCAAATCATCAGAGTCGGAAGGTGTAACGGCGATGTTGCCAATGGCAGGGCCGTCAATGCCAGGATCGTAGGTTCTCCAAATATCTTGGGTCATAGTTCCCCCTCGCCAGCGTTAAAAAATTTTGCCGACTATACGGTAGGTCTGTCTGGGAGGCAAGCTAAGAGTTCAATCGCACTCTATCTCGCAAATTCTTGCGCCGCCCACTTAGTATACGCGTCGAAAAGTCTTGCGCGTTCGTCTGTCGTGGTTTCGAACGGCCCAGGTATAATATCACGAAAAGTAGTAATGCTAAGACCATGTACACGGCACTTCTCCATAAACGGTATAAGGTGGTTATCTTGGTAAAAGCGATGAGATGCCTGCTCCGCTGCTTTACCCCAGAAAACGCCAGTCGCACAATTCTCCAAGTGCTTCTCCCAATACTCCTGCGTAACGAGGTACTGCTCAAGCAGCTCAAGAACTATCTCAGCGTTACGTTGCATGCTCTTACGTTACGGTCAGTACGTTACGATGTCAATAAAAATAAAACCCAGACAAAGCCTAATGCGCAAAGCTTTGTCTGGGTAGGTGCCGACTTGCAATGGGGGATCGTGGGGATCTTATGGCCTCGCAGAGTCGGTAGGAGAAGTATCGTTGGCCTGTTGGTTCTCGCAGAACTCGATGTGCTTGTCAAGCGCTACCCGAATACATTTCTGAGTCTCGTTGGAAATGGAGGAGCGGGCAGGGCGGTGCTCTTGGATAGCTTTACTCACGCAGTATATCCTCGCGATCATTTTCTGCGCGAGAGCTACAGCTTCATGGTACTTGTCTGTGCGGGCGGACATGGCTCAGCGTTTCCCCGATATGCGTTCTAACATATTCTGCGATTCCTGCGCAAGTTCAAGCATTTTGTTCGTCAACGTCTCTGTTCGTTTCCGTTCAGTTAACAATGCGCGCCAAAGAACAGCAATTATAACAGCTTCAGCAATTATGATAACACCAAGCACCCCGAAATCGGTAAAGTTGTTGGCTATCCAGTGGGGGACGACTTGGGTCTTCATAAAAATCTCTCATCGACAATACGTGTTTCTAGGTCGGGTAGATCAACCTGTCAAGCGATAGAGTTGTGAAAAATCTTTATTTATTAGCGCGTTACGTTGTTTTTCACATCTATTCGGAATTCCCGAACACTTGTTGAAGAATGTTACGGTGCTTAAAATTTGGTGTTTGGTTTGGAGGGGGTGTACTAGCCAGGCCCGGACCCCTCCCTCGAAGGTACCCCCGGGTTAGAGTTAAGCCCGACGCGCTTCCCACTTTCGTAACTCTATAGCATTACGCTTAGTTCTTCGCACTTAGCAAAGAGAGGCGTTGCACTGTGCATATTCACACAGCGTAGCGTGACTAGAACATTTGGCTTCGCGTGTTTGGACCCCCTACGTCAAAGCTATCTATCTTAAAGATATCGAGCATTGCGTATTACGTTGAATTATTCTTTGTCCATCGCAGAGGGGAAGCGCCGTCAAACCCCAACCCAGCACGCCATATACCTAACTCAACACGCTATATATCTAACATTGCAACCCATAAATACACAGCTTTACAATTACCGCGCTAAAAAGGGAGGAAAATTATATCAGCATAAAAATTTTTACGTCTCTTAACTTTCTTATGTGGAATGACGGTAACAAATAAAGTAAAATATATTAAACATATTAGACCGTCGTAACTGTAATATATGTCAAATAGTTTATACCTTACTTGTTACCGTCACCCAGTATAAGGGTGTTGAGACCCCCTGTATTCGCAACTCTGTAATAAATATATCACTTTTCCACTCAACTATATAGACATTTCTCAAAGCTATCGTGGAACCGTAAAAATCGCGTTATCGATGTTACGAAAGTGTGATGTATATCGCCCATTTTTTTAATTCTCGATTTATGATTGTTCGTCCATTTTTCACCCCAACTAGTAAACTATCGATTTATCGGCTCGGAACTTTTCGCCCCATTTACCCCTTCGTAATCCGCATTTCTTTGAAAATTTATATCAGCACGCGTCCAAAAAATTCGCCCATTTTTCGCTAATGCTAGCGATCTTTAAAATTTGTAATACATTTTGCCCATTTTTTGCTTGCCCCTTCGTAACGTGTCGCGTATAACAATCTCAATAACTATCGCGGAAACAACGAGAGCTTTGACAATGTATAACTCCACATCTTTCACCCCAACTACCTCCAACGCTGGCGAGTATGTACGTACCACTAACGTAGCTGGTAGCGTATATTATAAGGTGGAGAAGCGCGACGGTGTTCTGTGCTACAGCCTCGCCGCTGTCACTTCCACCCCAGCCAAGGCACAATAAGATGCGTATTACAAAACGTGAGTACGACCGTCTTGGCGGTATGCGTAATAGCTATGTGTATCGTAAGCAGTCTAAGTCTGGGCGCTGGTACTATTACTGCGAAGATTTTTACCGCGCCCAGGCCATGGCGGGTAACCTTAAGGACGACTGATCATGACTAACACACTTACATATTATGATGTGGAGGATCGCGAGCTTGGACGCGTCACAATCACTGACTATCCACACTACTACGTGAAACGCATTTGTGATGACAAGTACACTGTTTTCGAGGATGAAAGGGAAATTGCGACGTTTATGTTCCATGGTGACCACGACATTAACGGTTATTTTGTGAACGAAAGTACCAAGGAGGCGCACCCGCTGGGCTATCTCGCGTTGGACCACGAGTGGCGCTGCCCTCACCCAGGTATTCAGACAATTCGGGGGGATGACTGACAATGCCCATCTACCAATTTACAATTAGGGATAAGAGCACGCGTCCAGCAGACATTGTGCAGCGCGAGCGCAGCGACAGCGCCCAAGATCTATATAAAGATTTGGTGTATCGTGCGGCTAAATATCAAGACATGGTAGGTGCACAGATTACTAAAGACGCGTGGGCTAAGGTCGACCGTATTATACATCGTAAGACGTGCTTAAGACTTTACGGACATCACACGACTGAGTTTGGCGTTCGCATCGGAGACATTCACATTGGATATAAGTATATAGAGAAGGTAAGATGACAAACGCGCGTATTCTCAGAGAGGTTGACGGGTTCTCGCTCTACTATGACCACTACTACCACAAGACATGGTTTCACCACGCTCAAACAGATCTTCGAAGCGCGGACGAGACCGGCCTTAATGCAGATGAGATCATAGCGGGTGTAAATGATCTTTCGCCCCAAGACTTCACACTATTGGCGCGCGTTGCGATTGCCGCCGCCCAGTAAGGTATTTAGATAGCTAATAACCTTTTGTTAAGACGTAGCTGCTATATTAGCACCATCAACAAAGGAGAAAGACAAATGGTTATCAAGCCAGTGATTGGGAACAATGAGTACACCGTTTCACCGACTACCATCGACAATACAGTTGTCTGGGTCGCACGTTTTAAGGACGAGGTCATTGGCTATGCTAGTTTGCGCTACGCCATGTCTTTCCGCTGCATCCAGCACGCCCGAGGAGAATAGATCATGTGCGAGAAACTAGAAGATGCGTAAAGAAGCACTTCGCGATGCTGTGCTACACGTCCTAGAGCACGACGCGCCGTACCCTTACATGGACGCTTGCGGCATTTCTTACGCGCTGTATTTACGCGGCGCGTTCGTATCACGTGAACGGGTGGTATCTGCACTCGTACACCTTCGTAAGCGTAACTTGGTTAAGCGCACATATGTTTACGGCGGACGTCCATTAGGGCAGCGCAAGGACTACACGGGCAGGCTGGTACCCACGCTACCTCAGAGGACAATGTGGTATGTGTGTTCGCGAAAAGATGAGATTAGTACATATAGGGTATCTGGACTTAAGGAGTTGAGCGCATGACAGATAAGTACGAGATATCGGATATCCAGCACTCTGAGCATTCTTTTCTCCGCCGCATCCGTGCCTTGCGCGATTTTGCAGACGTTAAGCGGGGAGATTTAGGGGGCTACGTAGAGAACGTATATAACTTAAGTCAGTCAGGTACATGCTGGGTGTATGACAACGCGTGTATGTACGGCAATGCACATATGACAGACCACGCATGTATGTCCGGCAATGCAAGTATGTCCGGCAACGCGCGTATGTCCGACAACGCTAGTATGTCCGGCAACGCGTGTATGTACGGCAATGCACGTATGTCCGACAACGCTAGTATGACAGACCACGCATGTATGTCTGGCAACGTGCGTATGTTTGACAACGCGCGTATGACTGGCAACGCACATATGTCTGGCAACGCGCGTATGGCTGGCAACGCGCGTATGACTGGCAACGCGCGTATGTCGGGAGACGGGCAGTTGTGTGGTAATTCTGTCGCTACTAGATCGCCAAACGTATTAATGGGCTTCCCGCATACAGTAACCGTAACAGATCACCACGTTATTGTTGGCTGTGAGTACCACCCGCCAAGTGTTTGGCGTAACAGAGGGACTGCTATTATCAAGGCCGACGGGCACACGGCTAAACAAGCGAAGGAGTGGGCGGCTATTATCAACGCGCTTGCCGATGCGCATGGCTGCACGGATCCAGAGGACAAGCCATGAGTACGCTGTACAGGCCTAAGACCAAGTACGGACAGCACTTGTTCTGTTTGTTTGCGTTCACATTAGGAGCTTAGAGATATGATTGAGCTAACGACACAGATGCAGCTCCTAGGGGCTCTTCTCATGGCGCTGGGCATCCTTACGGGCGTTGCTGCTGTCAACTACCGACGCGACCGTACAGCCACCCGTGCCGACTATCTCATGCTTGTGGTTATGGTGTTCGCAGGCATGGGTGGAGGGTACGCTTTTGGAACGGTCATACAGGCCGTGCTAGAGGGTTACGCGACATGAGTATAAACCCTAAGAAACACACTTCACCCCTGCACCCCGCCCGGTTTGATATGGTCAAAATAGACGACCCGAAGCGTGGAGTAGTTGTGTGCTTTATAGTGTCGTTTGACGGCAGTGAGAAGCAGACACGCTGGCACACTTCTGATTTGGACGCATGGCAAGAGGCGTACCAAATCGCTGCTGAATTTATAGAGGATCGTAATGCATGACCGATGAATCGAACAAATTTATGAAGTTGATATAGTGGAGATTGTTGATGGCCAATAATTTCCAATGCCCCAATTGTGGGCACAAGGCCTCTGCGGTCACTGATAGCCGTCCATCGCGGGGCACAGCGCGTCGCAGACGTGAATGTAAGAGCTGTGGGCACGTTTTCTTCACTGTTGAGGCACTACACCTGCCCAGCGGTCTGATAAAGGCACCCGCGGGCTTTAGATGGACAGGAGGAGTGCAGTCATTCGAGCATAGGGCAATGCTCAAGGCCGCTAAGTTCTTACTACAGGAAGCGAAGAAGGTTTAGATTATGTCTGAAAACTTTGTTGAGCACCACATGCTATACAAGATAACTGATAGGTACCCGCAATTTTTGGAGCTTTTAAAGATGGTTCATGATTACGATCCTGACTTGGCGAAAGATATAGAACGTCAAGTTATGGACATGTGGTTTGCGAGGATTATGTAATGACATCCGCACCACAAGCACAACTAGACTACCTCCGCGCTGTCCGATCACGTATTCTTGATGAGATATCTGTTACTGAAAAAGAGGAAGATGGCATAGACCGTTACACGCAAGGATGGAAGGACGGCTGCAACACCATATTCCAGCGTGTACGCATTCTGCTTGACGAACGCATAAGGGAGTTGGAGAATAGGCAGCGTAGTCGATAGGACGCCTTATGGCATTAACGAACTTCGAACACGATGGGAATGGTCTTTGGAAGCTTCAGCTTATCACGCCGGTGCCCGGCGCGTTCTCTCGTCATGTCGCTGCCATCACAAACGAGAGCAAACTGTACAATGTCGAGATTGCTTTTGTTGAAGAAGGTGAGGCGTCGCCTACGAGCACTGAGCTTGGAGTTAATTTAGCGCCGGAAGAGACGCTAGCCAATCTCAAATTTCGCCGACCTACTGAGATATGGGCACGCGCGTTTCACCCCGTGGTTTTGGCAATCACAGGCTTTGAGGGCGGAATATAACATCAACTTCTCCCCAGGAGTTTCATATGTGTAAACCAGCCCGTTTATCTGACGGAGAACAGCTACGCACGTTCGTGTGTGGTGCGTGTGGCAAAGAGTATTTCCGGGGGAAAGCTATGTCTTGGCGACAGGCTAAAGACGACGCGGAAGCTCAGGGCTGGTGGTTCATACGTGCCAGTACTTTACAAGATAAATGGCGGCACTATTGCAGCACCAAGTGCGCTAATTCGAGGAGTTGAGGATGCTGACCCAGGAAACTATTGAGAAAGTCTATGCGCAACGCAAATCTGATGGGACGGGGCGTCGCTTTACTGACCACAAGGATCGTAAAGCGTCTTCCATTCTCCCCATAGACCACCCCGCCGTTGTGAATGGATCCACGCGATACCCTAAACGCGTTGCGACCGACGACACATTGCCGGACAAGTTGCTGAAGTGCGGCGGCAATAACCGTAAGATCGGGAAGAAGATTCTCAAAGGGCGCTGGAAAGGCATGCGCATCTACACTCTGACGTTGGAAGAGCGCGCGACCTGCCCATCTAGCTGTCATCACTGGCGCAGCTGCTATGGGAATAAGATGAACTGGTCAACACGCTTGCCTGTTACGGAGAAGATGTTGGAGCGCCTGGAAGACGAGCTTCGAGAGCTAAATGAGAAGCACCCCCAGGGGTTTGTCGTGCGTTTGCATGTGCTGGGCGATTTCAATTCCATAGCCTACGTGATGCTTTGGGAGATGTGGCTCCAGGAATTCCCTAACCTACATGTGTTTGGATACACGGCGTGGCTTCAGGGAAGTCGAATAGGGCGCTGTGTCGCTTCATTAGCTATGCGTGATTGGGACCGCTTCGCGGTTCGAACTAGCAACGGTGTTGGCGCGGCGTCGGCACTATCTGTACAGTCCGAGCAAGAAGCCATTGACAAGGCGTACATACCATGTCCTGCACAGACGGGTAAGAGCGCGGCGTGCGTGACCTGCGCGTTGTGCTGGCAAAGTCGGAACCCTATCGCATTCATTGAGCACGGGAGCGAAGCATGAGCCTTGAAGATGATGCACTGCAAGACGTTAAGAAATCTGTCGCTACATTGGCGCGGGTGTTTGAGGCGGATGTTGCCAATCGGGAAAATCAGAGACGTTCTGAGAGCACAGCATTAATCGCGTTCACACGTCCGTTCATTAAAGCATATTATGCGGAGAAGAACGACGCGAACGAGAATAAAGACATGCGTAGCCGCGAGTTTTTCGTCTGTCTCACGATATGGGATGTTACGAAAGGACGGGGTGTCGACGCCATTATGCTGGCGCGTGGCGAATGGGAGGCTTTATGGGGCTTATCATCTCTTCCCGAGTATCTACAGGGCATGTTTTGGGAGCTGCATGAAGGGCAACAAATTATGCTTGAAGATGCCCCGGAACTGCTGGCGGAGAATATACGCAAACGCGTCGTTGGAATCCGTACAGCCTTATGGCGCGGCAATGGCAAAGCAACCACTCGGTTCGCCTACAGCTGGAAGTACAATAAATATCTGTATCAGCTGGACATCGCCAACGAATTACCGCTTGACTGATTTGATGCTAATCTGCATTGTGGGCATCTTTTCAGGACAACACGCATGATTGGTAACAAGCTCAAAGAAGCCCGCGAGAGGGCTGCGAAATCGCAGCGCCAAGTGGCTCAGCAAGCAGGTGTAAGCCAGTCCTTAGTTTGCCGCTATGAGAACAATATGTCGGACCCCAAAACGTCCTTCCTTCTACGTCTCTGTGCGGTTCTCGACATTAATTTAGATGACCTCTACCATACAGGAGAATGAGATGATTTTTGATGAAGGCAAAGGAAACTTAGAGACGCTCCAAGAAGGTAAGTGGTCTGACCTATCGCTCGATATTGAGACCCTCGACACTAAATCAACCGCCGTTGTAATGTCTATCGGAGCTGTGTTCTTCGCGCCTGGTGACGGTCAAAATGCGGAGCACGGGGACTGCGTGTATGGTCCTGAAGTCCACATATATGTGGACGCGCAAAGTCAGATAGCGAACAATAGGACTATGTCGAATGACACGCTGCGCTGGTGGTTTGATCAAGTAGCGGAAGGAGCGTCGCCTCCTATGGCTACGCACGCTTTTAACGACCACGCACTTCCAACAGCTATTGAGCAGTTGTTTTCATTTATTTGCGATCATTCAGCTATGCGTGATGACGGCACAGCGATTGAATATCTTACACGTGTCTGGACCCGTGGACCGCATTTCGATTGGGCGATTATTGAGAGCTGCGCACGCATGTGCGGGATCGCGTCGCCTGTGAATTATAGCCGGGTACGGGATCAACGGACGTACTGTGCCGGGTTTGACTGGTCCGGAAATGTCCCTCACGACGCGCTACAAGATGCAAAGATTCAAGCTAATCGAATATGTCATGTGGCCGACAAACGCGGCGAGGTGCTCGCGTAGTTTTTGATGCTTAAGCAAGCCGTCATAGATTTAGAGAAATCTGGCATATCGGTTGAAGAAGCAGAAGATGGGGGGATGTTTACCGTAAAGGACGCATCCACCTTATTCGAGGACTTCAAGCCATGGCCAGCGCTCGTCATCCCCTACCCGGATCCGTTCGGTGACGGCTACTTTGGATTTAAGCGTGACGGCAAATTACACGATTTTGTGCGCGTTCGATATTATCAACCAAAGGACAAAGTACATGGCTTTAGGAAGAAGAAGTCGCTTCGATATACTCAGCCATCTGGTAGCGGCATTTATCCATATTTCCCCGACGTGTCGATGGTTTACGACGGAAAAGACGTCACATGGCGTGACATCGCGGCGTCCTGTGAAATTCCGTTGATCATTACGGAAGGCGAGAAAAAGGCAATGGCTGGGTGTCTAGCGGGATTCCCCACTATCGGCCTTGGAGGCGTCTACAATTTCAAAAACGACGGTGAGTTCTTACCTGTTTTAGAGCGCTTTGCGTGGAAAAACCGGCCGGTCTACATTTGCTATGACAGCGACGCCGCGTCCAATTCAGCTGTCCAGGTCGCAGAGAGCAGACTGGCCACAGAGCTGTCTGTCGAACGCCGTGCATCTCCCCGCCTCATACGTCTTCCTGAGAATGACGACGGCAAGAAGATGGGCCTGGACGACTTCCTGGTCGAATATGGTGATGATGCGATTTTCGACATCGTTGAGGGGGCGCGGCCTATGCGCTCAATCGACAAGGCCATTATCCAGATGAATGCCGACGTCGCGTGGATTAGTCGTGAGGGGATGTTGTTGGACCTGCGCACCGATACGTTCCTCCGCAAGGACAACTTCAAACAGGGAGATGATTTCAGCACCGTCTATATCGAGGTGCCGACTGAGAAAGGGAAAGGTACAAAGAAGCTCCAGGTCGCATCCGCGTGGCTGACCAGCCCGTTGGCACGCAGATACACCGACACCATCTTTCTGCCGGGCAACGAGGACCGTATCGTGCCCTTGGAGGAGGGTGGTACCGCATATAACAGATTTCGGCCCCTGGAGGGCATTCCTGGCGACGTTGAGCCCTTTTTCGATCTATACGACCATGTCATGAGCCGCACAGATGAGTTCGACATTGACCTGATATGGAAGATATTTTGCTACAAAGTCCAGAATTTGGACGCTCAGATTGATTTAGGCTTCGCCTTTTTAGGGGGTCAAGGCGGCGGCAAAAGCCTGCTTGTTAAAATCCTGAATGAGATGTTTGCCCCCTACCACAAAACTGCTAGCTCAGACCTTATTAACGACAAGAACAATGGGTATCTGGAGAAGTGCCTTAACCTGGTTCTGCATGAGGCGAAGGCCAGCAATCTGCACAACAACATCGACAAACTGAAAACGATGATTACCGAGCGCACTCAGGCGCTCATTGAGAAGTACCGTAGCAGCCAACAAATTCAGGTTTACGCGCTTTTCATGTACACCAGTAACGAAAAGAGTGCCGGTGCTTTTGCACATGACGACCGACGCTTTATAGTCGTTGGCTGTGCAGATGCGCACCCCGATAAAGAAGCATTCTATGAGCCCATTGGGGATTGGTACAAGAACAACGGTCCTAAGAAGCTGCTGCATTGGATGCAGAATTACGATTTAGAGGGGTGGAAGCCGCCGCGTGAAGCACCGATGACCCGTGAGAAGCGAATGGCTTATTTTGAGAGCCTCTCACCAGTGCAGAAAATTGCGCATGAGATGAAGCAGGCCGACGACCATCTAGTGGCGCGGTGGATATCCACTTCGATAAACTGGGCGGCGGCGATAGATGCGCAGGAGTCCGCTTATACCGCGAAGCTGGCGCACGACATTGCACGGGACCTCGCGCATATTAAGATCCGACCTTTCTACAGCTCGGAAGAATTGACAATGCTCTTTCCCGCCATAGCAGCGTCTTTAAGAATGAGCGCTCGCAAAAACATGTCAGCCAATCAAGTCATGTATGAGCTTCGTAATGAGGGGGTAGAGTACCTTCGCAACGTCGATAATCTCGATGGTTTTGAGTACCGGGGAGAGATGAAGCAATACTTGATCGTGTCAAATCAAAAACGTTTTAGAGAGCCGATTACGCAAAAGCATTTTGACAAAATTATGAAGGACTCGCTTTCATACCGCCAATGGGTAAAAGTGCAGGCTCAGAAACGTAAGCTTAAACGTTGACTTTTATCGTAACGTAACATAGAAAGTTTAGGTTATGCCCAAAACATTCTTCAATGAGCAACGCGCGCCTAGCAGGTACGCTGTTAAGCGCCGTAAAAACATAGCTTTAGATGCTATGGGGCTGGCCCGTGGTGAGGAGTACACTGCTGAAGAGATTAAGGCGCGTTTTAAAGCTATAGCACGTGACACACACCCAGATGCCGGGGGCGCTGGTGGTAATATAGACGCCATGCGGAAGCACAGGGATTATTTGCTAGACTACTTCAAGGAGAAGGAAGATGTCTAAAATCAGCTACACTCCAGGAGACCCTATTCCTGAAAGCTTGGGCGCCGTGGCGGACCAGATGAAAAAGGTCAAAGATCTTCGAATTGCGATGCAGAAGGAAGTCGATGAGGTTGAGAAGCGGGAGAAAGAACTGCGCGACCATCTTATAAACGAGATGGATGCCGACTCTGAAGGCGCTGTGGGGAAAAGGTACGTCGCTGCTATTAAGACGGAGGAAGTTCCCATCGTCGAAGATTGGGACGACTTCAACGACTACATGCTGGATGAAGATCGCGTTGACCTGTTGCAGAAGCGGCTATCCGTCAAAGCTATTAAGGAGCTGCTAGATGACGGTGTGAAGGTCCCTGGCATAAATACCATGATTGTTAAGAAAGTTAGCCTCACCAAACGATAGGAGATCAAAATGAGTGGGTTTAGAAGAAAGAACCGTCAGCTGAAAGTCTATTTGGACTTGCCTGAAGAAGTCGAAAATGATGACGATGCAGCGGCACATCTAGCCAGCATCATTCACGCTGGAATGGAGGCCTACGACGAAGAAGGCTACACCGAAGAAGAGATGGGCGAAGTACACAAAGTTGTCGCCGGTAAAGACGAAGTGTTCATCGCGGACATGGAAGGTTAAGGACATGGGAACCGCTATTGAGAAATACCGTGAGAAGCTCGCGGCTAAAGCCCAGGAGACTGTGCGGGAAGAACGCGTTGGCGGTTCCTTCTTAAGCACCGCTGGAGGCATCCTCAAAGAAGGAGAGAACGAATTCCCAGGCAACCAATGTCTAGTTGTTATTGCCGCGCATGTGCGTGAGCACACCTACTATGACACGGCATACGCGCCTGATAGCAACCTTCCCCCACGCTGCTTCGCACTCGGTACCTCTGCGGCTGATATGGAAGCGCATGAGAACATCCCGGAGGATGACGAAGACAGCTATTTTGAGATGCAGTCGGAAACCGGGCTTTGCAAAGATTGCGACATGTTCAAGTGGGGATCCTCTCCCCGTGGTAAAGGAAAGGCTTGTGCAGAGCGGCGGCGCTTAGCACTCATTCCTGCTGGTCAGTTTACATGGAACAAAAAAGAGCGTGATTACGACATTGAGGTATTTGATGAGCCTGAGCATTACAGCGAAGCTGATGCCGTGTTCCTCAAAGTTCCTCCGACCAGCCTGCGCAATTGGTCCAAGTATGTGAATATGCTGCAGCGTGAGCACCAGATGCCACCATTTGGCGTGCTGACGCGTATCTACATTGAGCCCGATCCCAAGACGCAATTCCAAGTTTGTTTCGAGCTGCTGGAGGTGATTGAGGACGACGACATTTTAGGTACACTTTTCGACCGCAATGAAGAAGCTGAACAATCGCTGATGGAGCCGTACGACGAGCCGTCAGAAGATGACTTGGAACAGCCAACTGCCCGCGCTCAGAACGGCATACGTGGTCTTAAGAAAAAGCGGCGCTAAGACCGTGACCCAGGAACCTCAGAGCGTCCAATGCATGTAGAAAGCGTCTTGCGCGATGTAGTCACTGTCGATTTTGAGACACTGCCTATACCGCAGTTCTGGCCAAAATTCCCGCCTGAGCCTGTAGGAGTGGCTATACGCTGGCCGTCAGGTGAAAAGGACTATCTGGCATGGGGACATCCGACTGGCAACAACATGGACAAACGCACCGCGCGCCGTGTTCTGCAAAGCATCTGGCGTTCTGAGGCACCTATTCTATTCCACCACTCTTCTTTTGATCTGCACGTCGCATGCGAGCGTATGGAGCTTCCTATGCTGCCGTGGCACCGTATCCACGACACGGAGTTCCTGGCCTTCCTCGTTGACCCTCACGCGCGCAGTTTGGAACTGAAGGTCATATGTGACGAGTGGCTGGACATACCTCCAACGGATCAACAAGAGCTGTTTGACTACCTATACGACAACAGAGAACGGCTAGAGAAGAAGTACGGTGTTACGATATCCAAAGCTAAGAAGGGTGCAAAAAGCCCATTAGCTCACATGGGGTACGCTCCAGCCGGACGCGTTGCACCATATGCGATTAACGACGTCGACA
>JAAUYI010128079.1_pt1 | contig 39087 bp, 30 predicted proteins | sample 7278041 | NCBI WGS metagenome assembly JAAUYI01 (sample SAMN14350216, study PRJNA611818) | marine sediment metagenome | isolation source: surface marine sediment (0.6m) | place: French Polynesia: Moorea | collected 2018-08
CGCTTTGTTATACAGCAAAGCTTTGTCGGCAACAACCATTAGATTTTCATCTGATGCTATACAGGTGTTGCCTGCGAATACGCAGGTTTGCACAGGTTAAATGTTGCACTAACATTAGAAGTCAGAGGTAAAATCGTCAGTGTGGTAGCAGCATGATTACTTACATCATTGCTTACAATTAGAACCGGACGGCGTTTACCCATTTCTGAACCCACCGTAGGACTAAGATTCGCGTAATAGATATCACCACGTTTCATCTGCCAATCCATCTGCTATCGTTATATCCCAATCGCCGTCAACTTCAGCAGATGCTTGTCGGTAGGATTCCTCTAATTCTCGGTTACGTAGTAATTCTAATGCTTCTTCAATCACTTGAGAACGAGATTTACATCCTTTATTTAGCTTGTAATTTTCGATAAACTGTACTAAATACCGTGGTAAGGAGATGGATAGTTTTTCGGCATTCATATTCCTACCAATTAGTAGTAAAAACAATTCATACTAATCATAGTAGCTTAGACTCGAACGCCTAAAAACGGAAAGAATTTAGGCGTAGGTTGGGGAGCCACTCTTGTGCGCGGGTGAATCCTGCGGATACGCTACGCGAGCCCCGCGTTGAGAGAAGTGGCGTTTGAGGAACGAAACCCAACATTCTTCGTTCATTTGTTGGGTTACGCTACGCTCCACCCAACCTACATTTATTTTTATTTTTCCAGAGTGACAAAAAAGGGTTAGACTCAAATGCCTAAAAACGGAAAGTTGTCCGGATAGTTCCCACAAAAAGCGTATCGTTATCAGCTATGTGTCCGGGGTTGGTGACAAAGAAAAAACCTGGGGTAATCGATAAATTATCATTCACTTTGAAACGATAAAAAACTTCAAAATGTAGGGAAGTTGCCTCATCCTTGCGTCCAAATTGTTTTGCAGAACCTTCAGGTCGCAGATTACCATTGTTAGGATCGCCATTGACTGCATCGGTGCGCGGATTTGTGCGAGGATCGTTATCAGAAACCCTAACTGGATCTTCATCTCTAACTACCTGTTCAAATAAAGGTACAGACTGTCCTGCGGTTTCTGGCCCAGCATTAACTAGTTTAGGCGGCATTCCAAACAGGAAGGCAAATAAGTCTCCTTCACGGCCAAAAGGATCGGAAATACCTAGGGAAAATAAGTAAGTCGCCGTGTTACCAAAGGGTTTTTTCCCAGCTACAGGTGGATTCCTAACACGAGAGTCCCCATCACCTCCAAAATCAGGAATCCCCTCCAGGAAATTAGTAAAGGTATATCCTCCCCAAGCCCCAAAGGTGATTTTGTCTGTGACGCGCCATTGTAAACTTGCACCTATAGCATTGGTTTTGGCTGGTAAGTCGCCAATCTCTATCCCTGGACCGGGAAAAGCCCTAAGATTTGCATCGGGAAGTCTTCCTCCAGACCATAATCCGTTGGTTTCTGCATTCACGCTACCAGTATAAGTACCGAGGACACCATCATTATTGTAAGAATTGACATAACTGATGCCAGTAATAATATTCTTAGTCGGTTTCAGTACTAACTGCGCCCCAAATGTACTATGGTCTGCACCAAAAAGTCCTTGAGCTGGATCGCCACTATTTCTAGTACCATAGGCTACCTGTAACCTGATAGGATCGGCTATTGCCCAATCAAAACCGACCCCAGTATCCATTGCACCACCAATCCGCAGAATCGGATTTAGCTGTCCAAAACGGGAAATTGAACCCCTACCGATATCAAAGTAGGGAGAGTTAGCACTGAGGACGCTGCTTAAGTTAAATCCGTAGGGAATAACAGAGAATACGACTCGGTCATTAAAAGCCGGAAATCTATATTCCACTCGGTCTAAAAACACATTATTTTCTAACCCTGATTGGAAAGAAAACCGCGCCATATAGGTATTGAAGGACTCCGGATTTGTAAAACCACCGTTATTAAAATTACCTGTGGTTAAAAAAGTTCGCAGAACGTCTTTACCAGTAAATGATGTCTGTAATCCGATACGGACTAAGTGGACAAACGCCGTGTTAGTTGCTGGATCGTCAGGTGCAGTAGGATTTGCGTCATTGCGATTGCCACAATTAATGACATTAGTAGGTAAATTTCCTATGGTTAGGTTTACGTCTCGACAACCTCCTGGAGGATCGCCTCCAAAGCCTGATACTATGGCAAAAATCGCTTCCCCGTTCATTTTGGTAGTTGTAGAGAACTGCTGGCTTTCTAAAATAGCTGTGCGTTCTTCTACGGCATCAATGCGTTGTCTTAAGGCAGCTAATTCTGTTTTAAACTCATCTGACAATCGTTTGATTGTCTCTAAATCCTGCTGAGGATTGGTGGCAAGATTGGCCGTGGATTCAGCAATTAATTGGTTAATTTGTTCTAAACAAGCATTTAATCCTGCGGCAAATTCGTAACGAGTCATGGCTCGATTGCCCCGAAATGTGCCGTTGGGATATCCTGCTATACAGCCATACCGTTCTACCAAGTTACGCAAGGCTTCATAAGCCCAGTCTGTGGGCTGAACGTCATCTAATTGGGAAACATTGGTAACTTGATTGATGGATTGTTGAGAATCCCCTAGTAAATCCGCAGCTTGGGTATTATTTCCCTTTAAGCTGTCGAGGGAATCTGTGGATTTTATTGGTTTTGAGTCCTCTTTTTTGGGTTGACTCAATTGAGCAACATTGGGCAATAAGTTATTTTTCCCAGTGTGGGAATTATTTTTTTGGTTGACAATTAATGAGTTAACTGGACTATTATTTTTTGTATTAAGACCAGGTAATAAATTGACTTTTTTCTTTACAGATAGTTTTTTTCTCAGGTTAGAACGTTCTGAAATTTTTGTCTCTGCATTCGATGATTGATCTGTTCTTAGCTGTTGATTTTCTGCAACAGATTTCAGCCTCTGTTTTAAACCATTTTTCTCGGCAGCACTTGCAGTATTGGTTGATATTGCCAACAAAAATACAGAAACACTGCCAAAAAGCAAATATTTCCTAAGCATCATTCTATTTGTAATAAAATGTTAAAATTAAAACATATTTCTCATGTTGCAAGAATTATACAGCATCTTTTTTGACAGACACAATACTCTTTTTGTAAACTAATGTATAGGAGTGTCTTTTTTTCAATTGAATGCTATACAAAAAAGATTTATTGGCAAATAGTTGGGTCTTGTAATCTACATCCAATCATCAATCTGAGATAATTTCAGAGGTTTAATATTTTTGTAAAGGCTAAACCTGATCTTGAGAATTATAGTTTTGTAACATGACCCATAGGAATAGTTAGAAACTCCAAATTTCAACATGGACAGGGTTTAAATGTAAAAATATATGAAAAATTAATTAAATATCACGTTTTATGATACGTAGAAATGGATGTTATAAAAAGATACAACCTTGCATTGATAATTTTTACGAATATTCAATCGGGTAAGGTGGGCACGGCATCATTAAGGTAAGGGAGCAATGCAAAAATATTGTGGATGCCGTGCCCCTACAGTGGAATTTATTTTTTGGTATTTCCTAGACTGGTATTTTGTAACAAAGTATTAATACTATTGTTGTTCAGGTGAATTGGATTCCGGTTTTATTTAGGTCGAGAAGGACATTTTTTATCACCTAACAACAGGCTACCGCATCCCAGAGAAGGTTTATTCCTCAACATGGCATCTACATCAAAGGCAAACAAGTTGTAAACATTGGCAATCTTATCTGCTTTGGGTTTGTTTTTAATTCCCCTAGCGATAATTTGGGAACTAATGGGAGCGCGTCCAATCCGCAGTCGTAGTTTCTCGGCTGCACGGGTTCTGAGAATATGAGCCATTGGTACGCCACAGCTGGTATTAGCAGCCAATTGGGAAGCAATACAGTATTGAGTATCTGGAGTGTGTTCGCGGCGATGAATTGCCACAACTTCCCCTTTATCATTAAATAGGGGAGCGCCATCCATAGATTCACGGGTTTGGATTTTGTAAGCTATACCGTGAATAATATCCCTATGGGGTTTGCTAGGAGTTTCGGATAAGATGGCAGTTTTTTCAGTGATTCTGCGTCGGCGAGGACTTTTGTTTTTGGGGTTGGGCCAGCCAGAAACATATAATGGATCTGTTTGTCTTAGTTGCTCGGAATTTCCTAAAGGTGCTACAACATGGTCTGCATCGCTCTTAAACTTGACCAGTGCTAAATTCAAGTCCTGGGCTTTTTTACCCAATTCTCCCTCATCTAATGCCAAGGAACGGACAGTGGAATTATCTTTGCTTCGGTCTACTACATGCATTTTCCCATCACTGGTACGCACTCCGTAAAATACTCCTTGGGTTTCCACCACATCCTTTGTTGTCAGGGCATAGTATGTTTTCCCCCGACGGGCTACAATTACCCCAGAACCAGTTTCCCAATTCGGGGGGGGTTTTTGAGTTTTTTGATCTAATTGACGGGCAATGACTACCGTAGCCTGGGAAGCTACAGCATCTACTTCATGTTCTGCTAATGATGCTAGTGCAAATGTATGGACAAGTGCGATCGCTATTACTGTAACGATCCCTAAAATTATATGACGTAGGCGTTGATCAAATTTCATTTCAGTTATTAGTTATCAGTAGATATCATGGAAAAGTATATGTTTGACTGTCTTGGAAAGAACCTCACCCTGACAAAAGCGGACATCCCTCTCCTTATTAAGGAGAGGGAAAGATTTTTGCAAGGGCGAAAAGCGAGGTTGACAGCTGACAGTTAATTAAGGAGAGGGAAAGATTTTTGCAAGTGTGAAAAGCGGGGTTGAGAGTTGACATTTAAAAACTTGGGTTTTGGGAATGGGGGATAAACATTTTTTATAGGCAGGTTGTAGAATTTTTCTGTGGGGGTGAGGTGGGAATCTGTAAATTTATACAGCGATCGCCTCTTGGACGGCTCCCTTCAGTATTTGTAGGGTGCATTATGCTAACAGCATTCCGCACCGAGTCATATTACCAAATGGTGCCGTACTCTCGGCGGCAGGACACCCTACGTGTTTTAAGCGCAAGCGCAGGCTACGCCAACAAAAATAAAATAGTAATCCTATATATAAAATCTACACATAAAAAACTCTAATTTCCCATGGATTAGATTACGTTTTTACCAATTCCCCATCTCCTAATCCCATGTTTCTAGTTAAACCCAAAGAAACCGTATCCATGCATACCCGCGATGGGGTGCGCTTGGATGCAGATATATATCGTCCCGATAGTAACGAACAGTTTCCTGTATTACTGATGCGCCAACCCTATGGTAGAGCGATCGCTTCTACTGTAGTCTATGCCCATCCTAGTTGGTACGCTGCCCAAGGTTATATGGTGGTGATTCAAGATGTGCGAGGACGGGGAACATCAGCAGGTAATTTTCAACTCTTTGCCCATGAAATTACTGATGGGGAAGATACGGTCAATTGGGTAGCAAATCTACCTGGTAGTAATGGCAAGGTAGGGATGTATGGCTTCTCTTACCAAGGAATGACTCAGCTATATGCCGCAATTACCAAACCCCCAGCCCTGAAAACTATTTGTCCGGCAATGGTTGGTTATGATTTGTACACAGATTGGGCCTATGAAGGTGGAGCATTCTGTTTGCAAACTAATTTGGCTTGGGCAATCCAATTAGCAGCAGAAACGGCTCGATTGCGTCAAGATAAACCAGCTTATCAACAATTATCTGCTGCTGCTCGTAATTTACCTTTGCATAACCCAGAAATATTGAAAAACCTGGCTGCTGATTCTTTTTATCACCAGTGGAGGGACAATCCTCAGCCTAATACTTACTGGGAGCAACTTTCCCCTAAAACCCACTTTCAAGATGTAGATTTACCCATGTTCCATATTGGTGGTTGGTTTGACGCTTATCTGCGGGGAACCATGAATTTATATCAGGAGATGGCAGGCCGCAGCCAATATCGCCAACAGCTATTAGTGGGGCCCTGGACTCATTTACCTTGGGGACGAAAGGTGGGTGAAATGGACTTTGGTAGTGAAGCCATGAGTCCTGTGGATCGGATGCAAATATGTTGGTTTGACCAGTTTCTTAAGGATAAAAATACCGGCTTATTAGATGAAGTGCCTGTGTGGTTATTTGAAATGGGAACCAATATGTGGCAAGGATTTCCCAATCTAAATACATCAAATCAGAAATCTTATTATTTGTCTAGTACGGGGTTAGCTAGTATACGGGAGGATGAAGGCAGTCTTAGCCTCCAAGCTTCTAAAGTAGCGGTGGAGGATGTTTTTGTTCACGATTCTTGGCGACCAGTGCCATCCTTGGGGGGTCATGCCGGACTACCTGCCGGGGTATTTGAGCGATCGCATATTGATTGTCGTTCAGATGTGCTGACTTACACTACCGAACCAATGACAGATAATTTATATTTGGCAGGGGAAACAAAGGTAGAGGTTTGGTGCAAATCGGATCGTAGTCATTATGATTTATGTGCGGTTTTATCTGAAGTTTACCCTGATGGCAAAGTATATAATTTAGCTCAAGGCTATCTGCGCTGCCAGCAAGAGAGTAGTCAAAATACATTTACCAAACGAGCGATGCTCCCAAGGGGAGCCGTCCAAAGGACGATCGCATTACAAGCAACTTGTGTCTGTATTGCTAAAGGTCATGCCTTGCGTCTCAGTTTCAGTGCAGCCTGTTTTCCCGCTTATAGTATGAATCTTGATCAAGATTCAGGGACAAATATGGATGCAGAGATTATCACTATGACAGTTAAATCTGGAGGTAGTTTTCCTTCCCGAATTCTCTTACCAGTAGTACCACCCTCTAAATAAAATTTACCAATGTTAAGGGGAATGAGCGAATTTAGAATTTAGAATGAAGAATCGAGGGGCTAATGAAACGATAGATTCATTTTTGACGAGCGACCCCGCGACGACGGAAGTCGCTCTGGGTAGCGCGAGTCGTAACTCTCCACAAATGAATCCACACGGCTTGTATCTAGTCTATTTTTTTGCCAGCAAAAAATGTACATAAAAACTAAAACATACAATTTAACTGTATCTGAATTCCGACGTTTAATTAGTGCTGACTACTTCAAAAGGATGAAGTGGTTCTTTATTATTCTGATTATTTGGTTGCTGTTTAATGTTTTCTTAGCATTTTTTGATAATGAACAATTTTGGTCAATGCTGATACCATTACTCCTCTTGGTTTATTTGACAGCAATACCATGGATGATGAGTAGTAAAGGTCAATCCCAATTAAACTTTATGAGTAGATATTGCGAGATTGACGAAAACTTTTTTACTGTATGTTATGAAGATGGTAGTATTGTTAAACTCAAATTTGAACATTTTATTAAAGTTGTCAAGCGGTCAGAATATTATTTTTTTTATATTACCAAAAATCAATTTCACTATTTACCATTGGCAGCTTTAGAAACAGAACAAGATATCCATCGATTGGATTTATTTTTAGAAGGTAAGCAATTAATTAAATTATGGTAATGAAATATTTACTCCCATTGCTGGTATTAATAACTTCTTTCCTTGTAAACCCACCAGCAGAAGCATCAATGCCAATATGTCGTAACTATAACAAACACAAAATCTGTATCCTTAGTATTAAACGCAGTGCTAAAAATTACTGGGAATATAGAGCAACCGTTAGTGTAGATGGAGTCACCCAACCTCTAAAGGTATATAACTGCCGTAATCGCACTAAAATAGAAGATGATGGAAAAATTTTGCAATTTCAGCCTAATGACCCTGGCCTATTTATATGTAGATTTTTCCCCAATTCAGGATGATTCAGATTTTTACCGATAAAGGTTGATTAATGGTTCATTAATTGATTAGTTGTTCATGAAAAATAACATAATTTGCCTTACCTTGTCTCTTAGCACGATACATGGCAATATCGGCATCTCGTAGAAGTAATCCAGGCTCTTCATAATCATGGTTACTTAAACTAATACCAATGCTGGCTGTGGTGAATATCTGATGCCCATTCACATCTAAGGAAGATTCTAAGGTTTCATGAATACGTTGAGCAATGTGAATGGCAACTGTAATATCTACAATATCTTCCAGTAAAATGGCAAATTCATCGCCACCAAATCTGGCTATGGTATCCCCACTACGCAAGCATGACTCTAAACGTCTGGCTGTGACTGCTAAAAAATCATCACCCATGCTATGTCCAAAGCGATCGTTAATTTGTTTAAAACCGTCCAAATCTAAGAATAAAACAGCAAATTGATAATCTTTTTGCCGTTTGCTTCTTTCAAAGGCTTGTTGCAAACGATCCTGAAATAAGACTCGATTTGGTAATAATGTTAGAGAATCATAAAAAGCATTGCGAAGCAACTGAGCTTCCACCTGCTTACGTTCGCTAATATCTTGAAAGACTATAACTGTACCAGTAATATTGCCGTTGCGATCGCAAATAGGTGTAATACTATCTCCAATGGGTATTTGTGAACCATTTTTGGTAATCAGCGTACAGTTATCCGGTAAGTCAACCCTCTCACCCGTTACTATCACTTGGTGGACTAAATTCTCTAGTCTTTCTTTTGTATGTGAGTCTATAATGCTCAATACCTGTCCTATACCTTGACCTAATACTTCCTCTTGCTGCCATCCAGTCAATAATTCAGCAATGGGGTTCATCAGTTCAATACAATTATGGGTATCTGTGACTACAACTGCACAACCCATACTGTTAATAACTGTTAACCATTTTTGTTGTTGTTGCTGCACTCTGCTGACGATTTGATGTTTGTGGAGAGCTATTTCGATGGCAGCATATAACTCTCTTTCATCAGAATGTTTTAAGATGTAATCCCCATGTTCTCGAAAATAATTCTTCTTTAATCTTTGTTCTTCAGAAGAATTTGCTAAATACAACACAGGGATATTGAATTGTTGCTGGATTATATCTGCAATTTGTATGCTATTTATCTTACTAGATAAACAGATATCGATTAATACCAAATTAGGAGTTGCTTCAGATATTTTTCCAATTACATCTTCTCCAAAATCGGTAATCACTGATACTATATAACCTAATTTATGTAATCTTTTTTTGATATCTATATTTATACCTATGATATTTTCATCCTCGATAACTAGGATTTTGACAGGAGTCATTTTAGAATCACCTATGGAGAAAGGCTGAGATATTAATTTTAATAGCCAATTCATCTATTGGTTAATATTTCTACGATTATAAATATTATAACTAAATGCCTATGTGTTTTATAGATCAATCAAAGCTCATTCGCATAAAAATTCAATTTTTTGATCGCCTAATTCTTTAATAATATATATGTCCTGTTGCTATCAGCATTAATGTTATAAAAATGCCTGGTAAACTCCACATATATTGTTTTTTTTTAAGTATAAAATATTTTATTTTTGTGATTTAATGACGGTTCCGTTCTGATTCACTGCTACTATTTACTATGTATTTTTATATACGTGATATATCTTTTGATTTTGTCAGAATTGAATGATTTATTAGCTTTTCGAGGTTATATCTTTAATGATGAAATATGCTGATTCATGTTTTATACATAAAATACATAGTCACTTTCAGAGATTGTATTATTTTTTTTCGCGAACAATGGTAAATAATGTAACAAAAATCTATAAATCTTTGACAGAGTAAATAGAAACAATAATTTTAGTGATCAAATCACCCACAGATAAAATTTCCTTGGGATAGGTTAGTAGTTGACCCAAGGAAATGTTGCCAAAAAAATCAAGATTTAGTCATAACTACTGAGTAGTTGCAGATGGAGAGCGACTTCTAGTTACATCAATGCTAATTTTTCCGCCAAAATCTGGAATTGGGGCAGCTGGTTTACTCAAAATAACTTGTACTTGGGTAATGCGATCGCTCTGTTTCAGGATAGAATCGGCAAGGGTTTCCACCAAGCGTTCTATTAACACAAATTTTGAGGTTTTGACCAAATCTTTAACTAAGGTAATAATGCTGCGGTAGTCTACAGTTTTTTCAATATTGTCGGTTTTCGCTGCTGGGGATATGTCCAACCATAGTTTGACATCAACCTCAAACCGTTGTCCTAATACCTGTTCTTCTGGTAAATAGCCAGTGTAACCATAGGCGCGGATTCCTGTTACGTGAATGCAGTCCATATATTGAATGCTAATTGTGAAAGGTGATTTCGCATTTAGGATTTTAGATCAGCTTATGTTCTGTGCGAACAATTACCTCTCAAATTTCAGATATCATGGCAACTAGTTTTGAGCCACTCTCAGGGTTACGCTATGCCTTCGGCACGCTTGCGCGAACGCTAAAACCCTGAGATTCAGGCACATCTACCCTAACTTTTCGCCCTTGCTGGCTATCTGGTTAGGGGTTAGTACCTCGATGGATAACCGCTCAAGGGACATATGGTTGTTCCCACTTTCGGAGTTGCCTACTCGGTTTGCGGTTTGTTGATATCGCTTCCACCCATCCATCAGATACGGCTCCGCATCCGGATACTCCCATTGAGCATCCCGCAGTGAAAGCACATCACCATATACCCATCTACTCAAATAAGCACTAAACAAGTCCCGATGCATTACTACACCTGTAACGTCGTAATGCACCCTCTGGGATAGTTTTTTCTTGATGCGCGTACCATCCAGATGGGTTTGAGATAGTGCTGTAGTTTGAGTGGCAAAGGTTGTGAACTTACCGCCAGCATTTTCGGCTTTGCGTTTTAGTTCAGATTGGAAAAAACCTGGTGACTTGGCAGATATTGCCTTGATAAACAAAAACTGGTTAAAATCCCCAACTGGAGACAGAAGTTAAGGGAATATATAACCAGCATGATTGAATCACACGGCGAATAAATTCGCCTTACGTCGCCTTACCCAGGTTTGAAAACGCTGGGTTTGCGGCAATCCTAGAAGTTTTTATGATACTACTTAATGTCACCGGGCGTAAACGCCCCTTCTTGTCCTACATCCACTGCCTGAAGTACAATTGAGACTGATTTTTTCTTGTCAATCAGTTTTAATTTCAGTGGTTTTGGACATCGTGCCAATATTTATAAATCAACTTTGGGCTGCGATCGCAACACAAACTTTGCAGCATCTGGGATTAAAAACGGCGGTAATTTGTCCTGGTTCTCGTTCTACTCCCCTAGTTGTCGCTTTTGTGGAAGAATCGCCAGATATTGAAGTAATTTCCATTCTTGATGAACGTTCTGCTGCATTTTTCGCTTTAGGAAGGGCAAAAGCCACAGGATTACCCAGTGTTTTGGTGTGTACATCTGGCACAGCAGGGGCAAATTTTTATCCAGCGGTGATTGAAGCGAAAGAAACTCGCGTGCCATTATTATTATTAACCGCCGATAGACCGCCAGAACTACGGGATTGCCATTCTGGACAAACTATAGATCAGTTGAGGTTATATGGCAACTATCCCAACTGGCAAGCAGAGTTAGCCGTACCCACACCAGACATAGAAATGCTAGGGTATGTGCGACAAATGATCACCTATGGTTGGGAGCGATCGCTTGCTCCGATTCCTGGAGTGGTACATTTAAATGTTCCTTTTCGAGATCCCCTTGCACCTATTCCCCATTCAGATAAATTGCCATCCCAATCCCTAGAATTATTGCAATCACAATGGCAACCAGAAGAGTTTTTTGCTGGAGTCACCAATACAAATCAATTACCAATTAGCAATTCTCCATTACCAATTCTTCCAGAGTGGCAGCAATGCGATCGCGGTATAATTATTGCGGGAGTAGCCCAACCTAAGCAACCCCAAGCATATTGTCATGCGATCGCTCAACTAGCCGCAAGTTTACAATTCCCAGTATTAGCAGAAGGATTATCCCCGGTTAGGAATCACGCTGACATTAATCCCCAGATTATTTCTACCTATGACTTGATTCTTCGCAATCCCCAATTAGCAGAGCAATTAACACCGGAAGTAGTAATTCAAATTGGGGATATGCCTACCAGCAAACAATTACGTCAGTGGTTGAGTAGCATCTCAGCTAGACATTGGGTAATTGATTCTAGCTACCAAAACTTAGATCCCCTCCACAGCAGAACCATCCATTTGAGGGAAAGATTGGTGGATTGGGGGAGTGGAGGAGTGAAGGAAAATAGAAATTCCCCATCCTCGTCCTATCTAAAAATGTGGTTGTCAGCAGAAACACAAGTGAGACAGGCAGTTGACAAATGTTTGGTGGAGATGGAAGAAATATCAGAGGTAAAATTAGCTTGGTTTCTTTCCCAGAATTTACCACCAGCAACACCAATATTTATTGCCAATAGTATGCCTGTGCGGGATGTGGAATTTTTCTGGAAACCCAACAATTCCCAGGTAATACCATTTTTTAATCGGGGTGCCAATGGTATTGATGGTACATTATCCACCGCCTTGGGAGTTGCCCATCGCCAACAAAGCAGTGTAATGTTGACCGGAGATTTAGCTTTACTGCACGATACCAATGGCTTTTTGATCAGCAAAAAGTTTGTTGGTCATTTAACCATTATATTGATTAACAATAATGGTGGTGGCATCTTTGAAATGTTACCCATTGCAGAATTTAACCCACCCTTTGAAGAGTTTTTTGCTACTCCCCAGGATATTGATTTTACCCAGTTGTGTGCCACCTATGGGGTGGAATATAAACTAATAACTTCTTGGCAGCAGTTAAAGAAGCAGTTAAACCCCCTACCCAAGCAAGGAATCAGGGTTTTAGAATTGCGAACAAATCGTCAAATAGATGCAAGATGGCGGAAGAAAAATTTAGATAAGTTTGCAGCTAGCGTTCCGCCAGATTAATTTCGATGAGTTGCGCTTGCCAACTATCCCCGACTTCTATCTTAGGAATCCTTACAATGTGCGGATATTGATTCAGAAGTCGGGGATCTTGTACCGTACTTTGTCCCATTAATTTTGACGAGTCGCGGATGCCAACGATCCCCGACTTCTATCCTAGGAATCCTTACAATGTGCGGATATTGATTCAGAAGTCGGGGATCTTTTACCTAGCCTGATGAATTAATGTGGTGAAATACTAGTAATATCGTTTCACATTGAAGATGCATATTATTCATGAAAACAGGTAAGTTTCATACTGATACTCCCAGCATGACTTGTAAGCATCTAGATTCTATGCAGCCTCATTGTAAATTGATATAAGTTAGAAATTCAATTTATTTAGATCGCTGATAAATTTTGTGGCATCTTCACGAAGAGAATAGTTATTATCAACTAAATTAATCTCTTCTCGTTGGCGGGCTTTAGAATTAGATAATGATTTTTTTTGATTACTTTTTATATAATTTACGCCTCGATATCTGAGGATGTTTACAGAGTGTAAATATGCCTGTAATGGCTGTTGGATGTGATAAATTAAACCGCGAAATTTAGCAGTAATTCCAGAAGTAGTAGATGTCATAGTATGAGGATGAGACTCATAAGAAATACCGCGATATTGAAGTTTCATAGTTTTACTTCCTGTAAATAAATTTGGTCTGGAAATTAATAGCAGTTTCATAGATTTATTCCACTGCAACTGTTCCTGTTACGCAAAATTAGGAAAAATGCAAAAAATATTTACATTGAAGCTTGTATCTGTTCATTGTCTATTGTCTATTTTGGAATCGGGAACATGCCAATTTTTACGCAATACCCACGCCAAAGATTGAAAAACCATACTGTGACTGCATTGTGCGAGTTAGTGGACACCAAGAAAGCCAATGGGAAACCAATTAGGTTAGTGCGATCGCCCATTGCAGTCAAAGCAGTAAAGTTGCTGTTTGTTAAGTTAGCTGTATCTGCGGGAGGGAATATATTACAGTGAAATTTATACAATTTAATATTCTCGTCTCGTAGCTACTACAGACGTTCCTTCGCGCCTAATGAGAGCACAACTGTTGGCTTTCACCAGGCAAACCATAACAAGACACTCATGGCAATCAAGACATGGTAGACTCCCTCCAAAAACCAGGCTTTGACGAATTACGCCCAGGAATTAAAGTCCCGGCAAAAGAAACCCTGTTAACACCCCGGTTTTATACCACCGATTTTGATGAGATGGCGCGGATGGATATTTCCGTCAATGAAGACGAGTTGAAAGCCATTCTCGAAGAATTTCGCACTGACTACAACCGTCATCACTTCGTCCGGGATGCTGAATTTGCACAATCCTGGGATCACATTGATGGGGACACTCGCCGGTTGTTCATTGAATTTTTAGAGCGTTCTTGTACGGCTGAATTTTCGGGCTTTTTGCTGTACAAAGAGTTAGGTCGTCGCTTGAAGGATAAAAGCCCTGTTTTGGCAGAGTGTTTTAACCTCATGTCACGGGATGAAGCGCGTCATGCTGGCTTCCTCAACAAGGCGATGTCTGACTTTAATATGTCCCTGGATTTAGGGTTTTTAACTAAGAGCCGCAAGTATACTTTCTTTAAACCCAAATTTATTTTCTACGCTACCTATCTTTCGGAAAAAATTGGTTATTGGCGTTATATTACTATTTATCGCCATCTGGAGAAGCATCCAGAAGATAGAATTTATCCAATTTTCCGCTGGTTTGAGAACTGGTGTCAGGATGAAAACCGTCACGGTGACTTCTTTGATGCCATTATGAGAGCGCAGCCACAAATGCTGAATGATTGGAAGGCGCGGTTATGGTGTCGCTTCTTCCTACTGTCAGTGTTCGGTACTATGTATCTCAATGACATCCAGCGCAAAGATTTCTATGCATCAATTGGCTTAGATGCGCGGGAATATGATAAGTATGTGATTGAGAAAACCAATGAAACCGCAGGTCGGGTATTCCCGGTAATGCTGGATGTAGAATCCCCAGAATTTTACGATCGCCTAGAAACTTGTGTCAAAAATAACGATAAACTAACTGCGATCGCCAACTCAAATACCCCCAAATTCCTGCAAATCTTCCAGAAATTGCCCCTTTATATCGGTAATGGTTGGCAATTCTTAAAACTTTACCTGATGAAACCCATTGATGCTGCTGTTGCCGAAGGCACTGTGCGCTAGGTTATAAAATAATAAGGTTAAGTCAAAAATTTAAGTGGTTCTGCTGATGGTAGAACCATTTTTTTTGCTGAAAAAATAGCCTTCATAGTGGGATCGCACGGGATGATAAAGGATGTATTGGCTTTGGTGTGGAGATTGAGTGTTTATTTACTATGTGTGACTGCTCCTGCTTACAGTCAAACACCTATTCATGAGAAATCCCAACCAATTTCCGGCTCCCAAATCCAGGAATTGGATATTAGCCCAGAAATTATGAAAAATAGTCCCGTTTTACAGCGATGGCGGCGTAAAGTACCAAATGTATTGCAGGATATTCAGAAAGATCCTAGTTTTACCACTCGCCTGCGATTGGGTTATTTCCTGTTCCCTTCCACTGGTAATGCATCTGGACTACATTTGGGAGTGGAAGATATATTTATTGGTCGAAGTGGCTTAACCGTTAGTGGTGATTATCAAGTAGCTTTTAATGGGAAGCGAGAAACTGTAGGAGCAAATGTCAATTACTATCTACGTCCTTTGGGTAGCTACGTTAATTTTGCACCACTAGTAGGGTATCGGTATTTTCAAACAGGTAACTATTCCACAGATGGAGTCAATTTAGGAGCCAAGCTAATCTTGGTTTTATCCCGGGGTGGTGCAGCAGATATTTCCATTACTCAAAGTTGGATATCTCCCGGTACTAGAAATGAAGTGGGTTTAACTAAACTATCTTTTGGCTATGCTGTTTCTCCTCACCTGCGCTTATCTACAGATATACAGAAGCAAAATTCTCGCCAAGATAAGGATAGTAGTGTGGGTGTGATTTTGGAGTGGATGTTATGAGGAAATGGGAAAGAGGACATTGCTAGGGTAGCTCTACCCGATACCATATTTGAACACCTGCCAACCTTGCGGCATATCTAAAATAGAGGCGTTGCTGAATCCAGGATGTTGTGTAATTCCAAAATCCTTGTAGAGACGTTGCACTGCAACGTCACCGAACACCCCGATTCATACTTCAAATCAGCAACGCCAAAATAGAAGTAGGAGTACGCAACATGAAAACAGCTTCACTTTCCACAGAGAGGGATAAACAAAAATGATCCATCACATCGGACATAAGCCTTTAATCAAAGACGCATTATGATTCAAGCCTTACCCAAACAAGTAACATTTGATGAATTTATTGCTTGGTATCCACCCAATTCAGAGCGGCACTACGAACTGCATGATGGAGTAATTGTCGAAATGCCTAAACCAAAGGGAAAGCATTCAGAGGTAGCTGGGTTTATAGGGGGTGAACTATTTTTAGAAATTCGGCGCTGTCAATTTCCTTACTTTATTCCCAAGGAATGTGTCATCAAACCACAAGGAGAGTCTGGCTATGAACCAGATGTAATTGTTTTAGACAAGCAAAGGGTTACCAATAGCGAACCACGCTGGGAAAAGGAATCCATTATCACCCTGGGTTCTTCTGTCCGTTTAGTTGTAGAAGTGGTTTCAACAAACTGGAGTGACGATTATGCTTTAAAACTAGAAGATTATGAGTCTTTGGGAATTGCTGAATATTGGATTGTTGATTATTTGGGTTTAGGCGGTAGGCGATTTATTGGCAATCCCAAACAACCTACTATCTCGGTCTACCAATTGGTAGATGGGGAATATAAGGTTAGTCAGTTCCGAGGAACTAACCGTATCATATCGCCAACCTTTCCCGATTTAAATTTAAACGCCGAACAGGTTTTTCAAGCTGGATGACAATCAAATACAAACAAAAAAGGTTGTAGTAGTGCCAGGACTTACGCACATTTAGTATTATTAACTGTGGTTTTGGTTTTCATCGTTATCACGTAGGGGCACGGCACCCACAATATCTCGGATTATAAAATAATCTTACCCACGCCGTGCCCTTTGCGCGATGTTCCCATAGAACCCCCTGAATGCAATGCTCCATTTTTTTGTTATCATCATGATATCACTTTTATATCATTTAGATATGGAGGCAAATCATGAACCAACAAATTCGGGATGTCTCTGGGTTCAAAGTCAATGGATTCATTGCTTTGGGTGTTGCCATTGCAGTTACATTTTTTGCTATTTCGCAGTTATCTTCTGTCATAGAAACGAGTACCCAGCTATTAGGTAGAAGTCTGAGAGTGGGAGACTTTGTTAACTTATTTACTGGTATGGAAGACGGAGTAGCAGAATTAGGTGCATTGTTGGGAGCAATACTAATAGCAGTAGTAATTCCCTCAGTATCTGGTTTTCTGACAGTGGAACCAAACCAAGCGGTAGTGCTAGTCTTCTTTGGACGTTATGTGGGTAGCTTAAGAGAACCTGGTTTTTGGTGGACTATTCCTTTTACCACCAAACGTAAAATTTCCTTACGGGTGCGTAACTTTAACAGCAACATACTCAAAGTCAATGATGCTCAAGGCAGTCCCATTGAGATTGCCGCCGTGGTAGTGTGGCAAGTATTAGACTCAGCCAAATCTACCTTTGCGGTGGATGACTACCAAGAATTTGTGGCCATTCAAAGTGAAACTGCAATTCGTGCCCTAGCAATTCGCTACTGTTATGATGCTCCTGATGAATCAGATATTCCCTCACTACGGGGAATCCCAGATGAAATAGCCACTTCCTTGCAAGAAGAATTACAAGCAAGACTGGAAGTAGCGGGGGTAGAAGTATTAGAAGCAAGACTATCTCACCTAGCCTATGCACCGGAAATTGCTCAAATGATGTTACGTCGCCAACAAGCCAAAGCTTTGATTGATGCAAGGCGACAGATAATTGACAGTGCTGTCGGGATGGTTGATGAAGCACTCAAACGCTTAAGTAAAGAACATATTATTGATTTGGATGAAGAACGTAAAGCCGCTATGGTGAATAACCTATTAGTTGTTCTCACTTCAGAGCAGTACACTCAGCCTGTAGTCAATGCTGGGAGTCTTTATGCTTAAAATATGAGTAAAAAGAAACGATTTTTACTACGTTTAGACCAGAGATTATACGATGTATTAGAAAAATGGTCGGCAGATGAGTTAAGAAGTGTCAATGCTCAAATAGAGTATCTTCTCACAGAAGCTACTCGTAAAGCAGGGAGATGGAAACAAGATAAGAGTGAAGAAAAAAATGAATAGGACTTACGCAACTGGCATATTTTTTCTGTAGGGGAGGCAAAATGCGGTGTAGATTTTCTGCCCGCATTATTGCCGTTGCGTGAGGTGCGCGAAAACATTTGAACGTAGCAATAAGACTTATAAAGTCATGCACCAATCACCGATTGTGACAATTGCGTAAGTCCTGATAAATTACCTCTTAATTATATATTTATTTTAAACAAGTATTATTTCGTTAGTCAGACAGAGTCTGTATATGATAAACCTTGTAATAGCTCCATACATTGGATTTACATACCATTATAAATACTGAAGACACAAAGAATATCAACAAATATTGATGTTAAAAATCGAGGATTTTACAGTTTATTTTCAAGTCAGAATGAACTAATAATTATCCCATAATCATATTTTGAAGAATCGATAAAAATTTATTTTTATCTGGTGACAATATTTACAATTTTGCTCAGAATAGTATTTGGATAACATAATTAACCAACCTTGAGGGGTTGAATTACCCTGCTTCTATAAGCAGTGCGTTTTGCGTTGGGATAAAATTCCTGTTGCAAAACGTAATTCGCTCATTATAAATTCTACATTCTACATTCTTTATAATCAAAAAAACGAAAAATGGCAGATACACTAAATAACAAAAACAACGATAAAAACTATGGCGGTGGAAATAACACCGTTTATGCAAGAGGCGGTAACGATAAGATCAAAGGTGGTGGGGGTAACGATAAGCTTTACGGACAAGATGGTAACGACACTTTATATGGTGAAACAGGAAATGACAGTTTAGACGGCGGAAATAACAACGATAAGCTTTATGGTGGGAACGGAACAGATACTCTCAGAGGTGGTAATAACGAAGATTACCTTGATGGTGGTGATGAGAACGATAAACTTTATGGCGACAGTGGCAATGACACTTTGTATGGTGGTGGAGGATATGACAGCTTAGAAGGGGGAGATAACAACGATAAGCTTTATGGGGGAAATGGTAGAGATACCCTCAGAGGCGGAAATCACAACGATCGCCTTGAAGGTGGTGATGATAACGATAAACTTTATGGCGACAGTGGCAATGACACTTTGTATGGTGAAGGAGGATATGACAGTTTAGAAGGGGGAGATAACAACGATCAACTTTATGGTGGTAATGGTAGAGATACCCTCAGAGGGGGTAATAACGAGGATCGCCTCGATGGTGGTGATGATGACGACCAACTTTATGGTGACAATGGCAATGACACTTTATATGGTGGCAATGGTAAAGATACCCTCAGAGGTGGAACTGGTAATGATTCACTTTATGGTGGTGACAATGACGACAAACTTTATGGCGAAACTGGCAATGACACTTTATATGGTGAAGGAGGATATGACAGCTTAGAAGGGGGAGATAACAACGATAAGCTTTATGGGGGAAATGGTAGAGATACCCTCAAAGGTGGAAATCACAATGATTCCCTTTATGGTGGTGATGATAATGATAGTTTAGAAGGTGGAAATAACGACGATAGGCTTTATGGTGAGAACGGTAAAGATACTCTCAAAGGGGGAGCTAACAACGACTACCTTGATGGTGGTGAGGAAGACGACAAACTTTATGGCGACAATGGCAATGATACTTTATATGGTCGAAAAGGAAATGACTATTTAGAAGGGGACAATAACACCGATACCGTTAATGGTGGGGATGATTCTCTTTATGGTGAAAGTGGTCAAGATACCCTTAAAGGCGGAACTGGCAATGATTACCTTGATGGTGGTGATGATAATGATACACTTGAAGGTGGTAGCGGAAATGACACCTTACTAGGACAAAATGGCAACGATAGCTTAGATGGTGGTGCCGATGATGATAGCTTAAAAGGTGGTGCCGGTGATGATACCCTTCTCGGCGGTTCTGGTGATGATACCCTTGTGGGTGATGGAAATGATACTCTCAAAGGTGGAACTGGCGACGATAGTTATTACATTAGTTCTTACACTACTGATACGATTGAAGAAAAAGAAAACGAAGGTACTGATAGCATTTACACGAGCTTAAATGGTTACTCCTTAGCAACTAGAACTCATTTTGAGAACTTATATTTCACAGGAACTGCTTCAATTGAAATAGGTGGCGGGAACGATGCAAATAACTATATTGTTGGTAGTGATGCAAAGAGCACTTTAAGTGGTGGTAAAGGACACGATACCCTAGAAGGAAAAGGAGGAGATGATAATCTAAGTGGAGGTAATGGTGATGATAGTTTACTTGGATGCGATAACAATGACATTTTAACTGGTGGGAGTGGTTCTGATACCTTAGATGGTGGCTCAGAAAATGATAGTTTGGATGGTGGTAATGACGATGACTCGTTAATTGGTGGCTCAGGAAATGACACCTTAGATGGCGGTTATCATAATGATACCTTGGATGGTGGCTCAGGAAATGACAGTTTAGTTGGTGACTTAGGAAATGATAGTTTAATTGGCGGTGATAATAATGACACCTTAGAAGGGTCAAATGGTAGAGATACCCTCGATGGTGGCTCTGGTACTGATGTTGCTGTGTACAATGGCTATGTTGCAGACTACACTTTAACTTTGTTGAATAATGGTAGTCTTCAGATAACTGGTAGTGAAGGTACAGATTTCCTGAGCAACATTGAAACACTGCAATTTGCCTCTGGTGCATTTAATATTGTTACGGGAACAACGGCAAATAATTCTCTTACCGGTACAAATGATAGCGATTATATCTTTGGTGGAGCTGGGAATGATACCCTCAAAGGTGGATTAGGTATTGACACCTTAGAAGGTGGCTCTGGCAACGATTTCATCGAAAATGCGGATGTTGCTATTTACAGAGGTAATGCTTCAGATTACAGCTTAGATTTGCAAGCCAACGGGGATATAAAAATCACTGACCAAAACACCAGCGATGGGGATGAAGGGGTAGATATTCTCCGTGGGGTTAGCCAAGTAGAATTTGCTTCGGGTGAGCGTTATGTGCTATCTGCGGGGACAAGTGGTGATGACAATATCTCTAAAGTATTTCAGCAGGAATATGCTTTTGGTGGTTCAGGTGACGACACCATTGACGGGGATGGTGGAGATGATTTAATTCGAGGTGGTTCTGGAAATGACCAGCTATTTGGCGATAAAGGAACAAGTAATACTTTAAAACTGGATGGTGAAAGGGATTATGTCGTAATTAATAACGATGATTCATTACAATTATCTAATTTCACCGTTGAACTTTGGGTAAAACCAGAAACCACCAAAAATGGTTGGCTGCCACTGATTACCAAGCAAGCAAATAACGGTGGAGAAAGAAACTTTGGATTATATATTAAACCCAACTCCACTACTATCCATTTTTCCTTCATGAATGAGTCGGGACAATTCCGGAGTTATAACAGTAATGCTTCGATTGCTCTTAATGACTGGAGTCATGTCTCCATGACTTATGATGGGAGCGCTTTTAAGCTTTATATCAACGGAACTCTGGATAAATCTGTTGCTTTAAGCGATAAAGTATGGCTTAACGATTATGATGTCAAAATTGGTAGAGAAATTAATGCTTATGAGGCTTTTCAAGGTGAGTTAGATGAAATTCGCCTTTGGAACCAAGCTCGTTCTGCTGAGGATATTCAAAGCAATCTTAATAATAAACTCAATGGTGATGAAACTGGATTAGTTGGTTACTACACCTTTGATAGTGCCACAGAATATAGCCGCAAGATTGCAGATGATAGCACCGGGGAAGATTATAACTATGGGCAATTCATTAATGAAGAGCAATCTTTAAATCTCAATATAGGTTTAGCTGAAGGATATGGTGGTGGCACCAAAGATTGGGTGGAAGTTGCTCATGATGCCAGTATTAATGGTGGAAACTCTTTTGCAATCGAAGCTTGGGTCAATTTGTATGAGTTACCTAGAAATCAGGGTGAAGACACTGGTTTTGTCAGAAATGCAGGGCAGAGAATCTTATCTAAAGGTAGTAATTACAGTTTATCCATTGATAAAGATGGAAAACTTCTCTTTTTAGCAACAAACAGTGATGGTTCTTTGCTTGAATTACGCAGTGATGAAGCAATAAGTTTGGGAGAATGGAATCATATTGCTGTTTCTAAAAGTGGCACTTCTTCACGGTTTTATATTAACGGAGAATCGAGCGGTTTCACATCCAATAGAAATAGTAGCTCCTTACGAACAAATACTGATTTCCTCAATTTTGGCGGAAGCTTAAACCATGGTGCTCAGGATACAAAATCTTACTTTGGTGGACAGTATGACACCATGTTAGTCCCTACTGGTAATGTATTCCCAGACCCTCTCTTTAAAGAAGTCACTATATATACACCGTATGAATATAAATTTGATGCTTTTGAAGGGAAAATTGATGAAGTCCGCTTTTGGAATACCTATCGAACTCAAGCAGAAATCCAAGCTGATATTCATCGAACCTTAAGTGGTAATGAGAATAATCTGGGGCTATATCTCAACTTTAATAGCGATGCTAACGGTAATACGACAATAAGCGATCTCAGCCAAAATAATAATCAAGTCACGTTTAGAGATAATCTTGCTTACGAGAGTGACTTTGAAAATTACGATGCTGTTCCTCTACCAAATGATAACTTTAGTCGTCAAAGTACTGCTGATGAAGTATACGGTAATGAGAACAATGATTATTTAGCAGGTGGATTTGATAATGATATCCTTGATGGGGGAAGCGGAGATGACACCATTGCTGGAGGATTGGGTAACGATACATTAAAAGGTGGAAGTGGTGCAGATACCTTTATTTTCGAGCAATCATCGGGTTCTAGTGATGTTGTTCAAGATTTTACTACCGCTGACTTGATTCAAATTGCTCCATCGGTGGGAGCTACTTCCATTAATCAATTTAGTTTCAATAGTAGCAATGGGCAATTATCTTATAAAGGTAATCTTATAGCTACTTTAAACGGGGTTAGCAGTTTTGATTTTACGCAAAATCTGCTCATTCAACAGGAATTATTAGTTGATGAAAACACTCCTTGGGGTGATGTAGTCGGTTCAGTTGCCATTAATAATCCAGCTAGCATTAATGCCTATCAAATTATATCTGCTAGTCAACCGGGAATGTTTCGGATTAAAGATAATGGTCAAATTGTCCTTGATAACGATAATAATGCAAGCAATACTGTTCCTGACGGTAGTCCCCTCAATTATGAAGAAACCTCTCAATATACTTTAGAAGTACAAGTCACCGATAGAAACGGTAATACTTACGTTAAAGAGATATTTATTACCGTTGAGGACATTAACGAAGCTCCAATTATTTCTCAAAATGGTTCTCCCTTAACAGATGAGGCAACATTACCTACTGTTAATGTGGATGAAAATGCTAGCAATGGGTATGTTATTGCTAATTATCTGTCTTTAAGGGACCCAGATGTTGATGATGTTGCTGTATTCCGCTTTAACAAAGGGAATGGAGATGGCATTTTCAACATAGATTCTCAAACGGGTAAAATTACCATTGCCGATAACAGCCTTCTCGACTACGAAACAAAAACCTTCCATGACTTAGAAATTATAGCAGTAGATACTGAAGGTGCTTCTACAACAGCTAATCTTCGCGTTAACCTGATCGACGGCAATGATGCACCAGTACTAAGCGATACTACTTTCTATATCCATCAAGGTGGTACCCAAACTGCTTTCGGAGATTTTATCGGTAAAATTACTGGTAGCGATCGCAATGGGGATACTCTTACCTATTCGATTCCTCCTTCAACTGTATCTCCTTTTCTCATTGACGGAACATCAGGTGAAATTGATTTTGGGGAAAATCCAACCTACACTAGTCCTTCTGCTTCGGTAAATCCGACTGTAAACTTTGGTAGTTCTTGGAATTCTTCTTTAACTATCGGACAGCAAAAACAAATAAGTGCACTAGCATATCGTCACAGTGGCACCAACACTGCTCGGCTTCAAAATACCTGGGAAGCATATCAAGAAACCGGCACTAGTAAAACATTTGAGGTTGAGGTGAGTGACGGTGAATTCACTAATACAGCAAACATCACCATTAAGAAAACTGAGTTTACGAGTTTAGTTACAGATTCACAATATCTCTATCTTGATGGGGTAGATGATTACGTTAATATCACCAACGAACAAACAGAAACTGTTTTCGGACAAGGAAGTAACGCTTTTACTATTACAGGATGGGTAAATCCCGAAACTCTCACCACTGCTAAAACCAATCACGGTGTTTCTAATGTTTTCCTTGCCCGTGCTTCAAATCCTTACAATGACAACTTTGAACTAGGAATTACCAACACAGGTAATTTAATAATTTACTTCGATACGAATACTGGGGACTACACAATTACTTTAGGGAATGGAGAATTAACCACCGGTGATTGGCATTCTGTAGCTTTAACCTTTGATAATGGCTCAGTTACTGCTTATTTGAACGGTAATAAGTACGAAAAAACAATCAACGGAACGATGATGGATGCAGCCGGTAACACTAACGGTTCTTCCCCGATTACCCTAGGCAGCAGTCAGCATGTTGATAATTACTATAATGGCGGTTTAGACGATATTGCAATCTGGAATAAAGCCCTAACAGTAGGTGAAATTGGTGCAAGTTTAGAGAATCAGCTGACAGGAACTGAATCTGGACTAGTTAGTTACTACAGTTTCGATCAAGATGTTAACTATGACGGTTTAGATTTTAGTAGTTTAACTAACCCAACTCGAATACTTAGTACAGAAATTACTGATTCGAGCAGTTACGCCAATAACGGAACCTTGGAAAACGGACAAGGAGAACACATCCGAGCCAAAAATCTCTTAGATATCAATGACGATCCCTCCCAAATAGAGGAAACCAAGCCAGTATTAGTTGACATTGATGAAGATGGAGATTTAGACCTTGTTTTAGGTAGAGAAACCACATCCGGGAAATCTAAACTGGAACTTTATCTCAATGACGGTGAAGGCAATTTATCCCTTGACAACAGTAAATTGTCCTTGAAGGATACTGGAGGAGCAACCATTGATATTAATGATATCGGTGGAGGTGGCTCTCCTTCACCTACCTTTGCCGATATTGACTACGATGGTGATTTAGATTTGATTTTAAGTAGTCGCACGGAAATCCGTTATTTCCAGAACAATAACGGTGTATTCGAGCAACAAAATGATAGCAATAACCCCTTCAGTGGGATTGACTTAGAAGGGAAGAAAAATACCCTTGCTTTTGGCGATATCAATCAAGATGGCATCATGGATCTTGTTATTGGTCGCAATAACAAGAAAAATAATAGTGGAGATCCTGGAACTCTTTACTTATATAAAGGTAATATTGCCGACAATGGAAATGTTTCTTTTACCTACCAAGACAAGAAGGAACTAGGAACCAGCGATAGCAAACGAGATCCTTCCCCTACCATCATGGATGTTAACAATGATGGCAGACTTGATATAGTTGTTGGGGTTCGCAATGGTCAAATCCGCTATTTTGAAAATCAAGAACTTCAATCCGACGATACTTGGGATATCAATAAACATCTCAAACAAAAAAATGATCCTGCCAATGCTTTTAATAAAATTGATATCGGCAAGGGAGCTACTCCAGCTTTAGGGGATTTAAATGGGGATGGTAATCTAGATTTAGTCATTGGTTCTGGGGATGGTGATGGTGCTGTTTATTACTATGAAGCCCCTAAACGTTATGATACCGTTACCTTCCAACTCGATTCAGTTAATGTTGGCAACAGAGATCAAGGGTACTTTAGTTTAGGCAATAGCAGCAAAGATTTAACCAAACAAACTAAATTTGGATTGGGTGATGGTATTTCTGTGAAGGCATTTGGAGGTGTAGAATATGACCTCGGTTTAAAAGCAGGGCTGGAAGTTAACCCAGTTACTCTCCAAGATATTACCCTTCCCTTTGAAATTTCAGTGAATCGTCCCGATACAGTTGAAGTTGGGGATACCATCGACATTGGTACCTTTGCTTCCCTCAGCGATGATGCGTCCTTTAAAGCTACCACGCCCCATCTAGCCGCTAGCTTTGATTTAGACTTTGATTTCTATGTTGGGGGAGGCTTCAAAATCAAAACACCTGCAGGTGGCGTATCTCTTGATTTCGCTGACTTACTTGGTACGGATATTGATTTTTCCTTCAATGAAACATTTGACACGCAAAATCGCAGCATTACCAAAAAAGCCAGCTATAAATACGATCCAGAAAGTAGTGATGGTTCATCTACATCTGTCTTAGAAAAGCCGAAACAAAATAAATTGAATTATATTAGTGCAGGTTTTGAAACTCCCGACCTTGATATTAACGCTGATAAAACAACTACCAATGGTAAATCAGTATCAGGTTCAGTAACAGATACAATCCTGGCTACTTCAATTAATTTAGATGATATCATTGCTGACCTCCTCAAAAGGTCTCCAGTGGCTCCCCTTAAAGTTGCTGGAGAATTATGGCAACAAGATAAAAGTCTTTCCGTTGTTAATTTTAAATATAATCTCCTAGATTTAGAGTTAATTGCTGATATCGGCTTAAAAGTTGATTATAAGGTCAGTTTTGACGATATTACTGGAACCCTAAATGTCGAAAATGGTGAAGGTGGTTACGATCAATATACTGGTAGCTATAATGACCTCGTAGGAGGATTTTCAGGCATTAACATCAATGACGGGGTTGATGATGACGGACAGTTAGACTACTACATTGATTTTGAGTTAGTTAATCCCAAACTAACTACTAAAATTGGTCTTGATGTGGGTAGTATAGATTTTGCTTTTGATGTCCTTGAAGGAACTGTGAAGCTCAAAGATGCTGGAGCAATAAAACAAGACTTTGCACTATTTTCGGATTCTTTCAATATTCTCGACCCCAATTTGGACTTTACTATTTCCAGCAACACCACAGATTTGAATGGCTTTGGTGTAGCGCGTCATTCGGGTTCGATTGAGATTATCTAATATCAAGTTCGCTGCCATTATTTGTGAATCTTGAAATACCTTCCCTGATAAGTAGGTAGGCACAATTAAATGTAAGATCGAACCTCACCCCCATCCCCTCTCCTTATTAAGGAGAGGGGTGCCGTCAGGCAGGGTGAGGTTTTATATTTAATTTGACCCAGTTACTTATATAACTTCGGCTGATTACTAAGTCTGGGTTCTGAAAGGAGTAAATTTTTATAAATAAACCCCATCCATCTTGAAATCTGGAGTTTTCATGTAGGTTGGGTTGAAGAATGTAGACGCGGAGCACCTTCTCGCAGAGTAACCCAACGTAACCATTGCTATCGTTGGGTTACGCTATCGCTAACCCAACCTACAACAATTACTTACGCAATTGTCACAACCGGTGGTTGGTGCGTGACTTTATAAGTCTTATTGCTATGTTCAACTATTTTCGCGCTGTCACGCACCCTACAGAAAAAATATGCCAGTTGCGTAAGTCCTGGTAGTTATAAAGCATTGGTGAAAAATTATAACTTCGGCTGATTACATAAGTCTGGGTTCTGAAAGGAGTAAATTTTTATAAATAACATAGGATTGTTATAGTATTTCTATACTAACCATCTTTGCGTAAATTATTTTTAATCTACAGCTTTACTAATGGATGACAAAGTGAGCATATTTGTTCAAAGTCCAACCAACCTCACCATGAGTAAAAATGTTATCTACGCCAACACAATTATTACGCCTATCTCAAGGACAACTTAACCTACTAGAAAGATGTCCCCGTCAATTTCAACATACCTACCTAGAAAAACTGTATTCACCTGCAAATCCAGAGCATGAAGAATTGCAGAATTTAGGTAGTCGCTTTCACCTGTTGATGCAACAGCGAGAAATGGGTTTACCTATTGATAGTTTTCTCCAAACCGATACCCAATTGCAAAGGTGGATGGCTGGTTTTGCTGATGCTGCACCGGAAATTATTCACCCTACTGTTAATAGTGAAACGTTCCGCGACAGCGAACATTACCGCACCCTGCAAGTTAATGACTATTTACTCACTGTTGTCTATGATTTGCTAATCGCAGAAACAACCCAAGCACAAATTCTTGATTGGAAAACCTACCCAAAACCACCAAATAAACGTTATTTAGAACAAAATTGGCAAACACGTCTTTATATGTATGTGTTAGCTGAAACTAGTGACTACGCGCCAGAAAATATTTCTATGACTTATTGGTTTGTCCAATCCCAAGGAAAGCCACAAAGTATTAAGTTTAATTACAATTCTGCCCACCATGAGAAGACAGCAAAAAAACTGCAACGGTTATTGAACAAGTTAACCAAATGGTTGGTAGATTATGCCCAAGGAAAAGCCTTCCCACAGGTTCCAGAGGGTAGGAAAGTTTGCGATTATTGCCAGTATGCCACAAGGTGCGATCGCGTAGCGGTTCTGAAAGAACATCGTGCTTTGCACGGCTCCCCTTGGGAGCATCGCCGTCAGGCGGTTACAGAGGAGCATCGCCCAGTTTCAGACAATAATTCCCTAGAAGATACTGTAACTGAATCTGTTGCTTCGGAAAAAAATAATACAAACTTACTAAATATTACTAATATTGAGGAAGTCTCATTGTAGATTTGGCGATATTATCCGTCATCTATCAACTATCAACTATAGGAATCTGGTTTGAATATTGAAAAAAATTAGGTATCTGTAGGGTGTGTTATGACGCTAGTCCAACGCACCGAAACCCTTATATAATGGTGCGTTGCGCTTCGCGACAACACACCCTACGTATATTTCAAAAATCAATTAGGATTCCTATATCAACTATCAACTATCAACCACCAACCATCAACCACCAACCCTCAACCATCAACTATCAACTGTCAACTGTCAACTGTCAACTGTCAACAATGGAACAACAGTGGATTATTACCCCAACTGAACAACCACCAGATTGGTTTGTGGAAGCAGTAAAACCTTACACTCCTGCTTCTAGCGGATATTATGCGGCACAATTATTGTGGCAGAGGGGAATTAGAGAAGAATCTCAATTAACTGCTTTCGTGAATTCCCGTACTTATCAACCTGCTAGTCCCTGGGAATTTGCCCAAGAAATGCAACTAGCTGTGGAAAGGTTACAGCAAGCACGGGAAAACGGCGAAAAAGTTGCAATTTGGGGTGACTTTGATGCCGATGGAATTACCTCCACAGCCGTACTTTGGGATGGTTTGGGACAATTTTTTACCCCCCATGAAAACCTAGCTTATTATATTCCCAACCGCTTAACGGAATCCCACGGACTCAATTGTCCCGGTATTGATGGGTTAGCTCAACACAACTGTAAATTAATTGTCACCTGCGACACGGGTAGTACTAATATCAGTGAAATTACTTACGCAGAAACCCTAGGCATAGATGTGATTGTCACCGACCATCACACCTTACCATCCTCCAGACCCCCAGTTACAGCGATTATCAACCCCCGGTATTTACCTGATGACCATCAACTATTTCATCTGTCTGGGGTGGCGGTGGCTTATAAACTAGTGGAGGCTATGTATGAAATATTGCCCAATATTCCCCGACAACCCTTAGAAGATTTATTAGATTTAGTTGCCGTGGGACTGATAGCTGACTTGGTACAACTGAGTGGAGATTGCCGCTATTTAGCACAGTTGGGCATCCAGAAACTGCAAGCAGACTTTAAGCAACCAGCCGCAGCCAGGAGAAGACCGGGTGTGGGCAGATTATTAGAATTATGCCAGAGAAATGGCGATCGCCCCACGGATATTTCCTTTGGTCTTGGTCCCCGGATTAATGCTGTGAGTCGTATCCAAGGTGATGCTATTTTCTGCGTGGAATTACTGACTAGCCGGAACCATCAACGGGTGCAAGAACTAGCAGAGGTCACAGAACTGGCAAATACTCGCCGCAAGTCTTTACAAAAGGATGTGGCACGGCAAGTAGAGCGTAAACTCAGCCAAATGGACTTATCTACCACCAGTGTCATAGTATTGGCAGATTCCCAGTGGGCACCAGGTGTGTTGGGATTAGTCGCGGGGCAAGTCGCCCAAGAAACAGGTCGTCCCACCATTCTTTTAAGTACAGAAGGGGTGGAAAATAGGGGAGATTTAACAGGGAATGCTGCCCTTGCCCGTGGTTCGGCTCGTTCTGTCAACTCAGTAGATTTATACCAATTAGTTAAAGACCAAGCACATTTATTACATCGGTTCGGTGGACATCCTTTTGCCGCCGGGTTAAGTTTGGCGGTGGAAAATATTCCCTTATTTACCCAAGCGATTAATCAGCAATTACGGCAAAATTTAGCAGGTGCAACCTTAAGCGCGACGGTAACAGCAGACTTAACGGTGACAGTAGCCGACTTGGGTAAAGAATTATTTGCAGAATTGAAATTATTAGAACCTTGTGGTATGGGTAATCCCGTACCCAAATTGCTGATTCAGAACTGTTGGTTTGAGAATAGTTGGCATCGCAATCAGCAAGATTGGCGGGGGAAGAAGGTACAGTACATTAAAACAGAGTTTGATATTCGGGATGACTCCAGTAAGGCTAAATTTCCTGGGGTATGGTGGGGACATTATAAAGATGAATTACCACCAGTTAGGTGTGACTGCATTGTCGAGTTGGACTATAACACCCATAAAAAACGTTATGAAATTCGCATTATTGCCGTTCGTCCTCGGGAAGAATTTTCCTGGACTCAGCAACTAATAGAAATTATCGATTGGCGCAACCTTCCCACCCCTGCACCGGAAAACCATCAAGAATCTGGCTCCACTCCCCTATTGTTACAAAATTGCCCCTCTTGTTGGGATGACTTGGGAGTTTGGGTGAGGCGATGTTTATATAATCAACAACCATTAGCCATCGCTTGGGGTGAGCCAAATCATGAAACACCAGAGCAAATTTGGCTGACTTTGGTAGGAGTAGCTAAATATCTCAGCCGTACCCAAAAATTAGTGACTCGGACACAACTTTTAGATAAACTACGAATAGGCGATCGCTGTTTATTTTTCGGTATACAAGCATTAACAGCTTGTGGCTTTATTACCAAAAGACAAGATCGGCATTTACAAATCAGCCAACCTGGAAACATAGTATCAGACAATCCAGAGGCGGCGATCGGTCATTTTTTAGCAGCTATCCGTGAAGAGCAATTCCAACGCCAATATTTTGCAGAAGTACCCTTGTCAACCATTCAAACAATGGCATATCAAACCATAATTAATGCCAACCCCTGCCCGGAATTCTAAATTCTAAATTCTAAATTCCCCTTAACTCTCCACGGATGAATCCGGGGGCTTGTATCCACTCTATTTTTTTGGTCAAGATTAAATCATTTATTGTTATGCTGTGCCACCGCTCTCTCTTTTATATGGTTTGCCTAGAGTTCTAGGTGGTGTCCTACGGTTGGAAAAGCGACTAATTTCTCTCTGGATATATTTATATTTAGGTGATTTTTCTAAAATATCGTACCGGAGTGCCTCTCTACCCCCTAATGCCAAGGGAGTTTTGAGCTGCAAATCTTCCATTATTACGAAATTTTGGGAACTTATATTACTGGTATTTTCTTTGTCAGAAAAATCCTGATTCATCAAAAAACTATAACCTGCTTCGGTTTTTCTTGGTTTTCCCGTGGGAGGTACATAGCGTCTTCTTTTCATTTTAATTACCTCTTTATAACTGATAATATTTTTATACCAAGTTGCGTTCTATCATAGTAGTTCGAGTCAATGAGATTGCTGCCTTACGTTGCAATGACTGGGTACTATCTTTGAATGCAACTTAGTATTACATACAGAATGTCAGATAAAATTCCAGATAATTAAGTAAATATATGTAGGACTTACGGAACTGGCACATTTATGATTGTAGGGTGTGTGACGCTGTGATAAATACTGTTTTACAGGCGGGGGAATTAAGGAAATTTCCAGAATGAAAAATACTACGCGCCTCCGGACTTGTGGATAAAAAAAAAGAGAGATGCTTATTTATATACATCTCTCACATAGAGAAAACCCATTAATGATTACTGTTGACGAGCGACCCCGCGACGACGATAGTCGCTCTGGGTAGCGCGAGTCGTGACAAAAATATAATCGATACTTATGTTTAGTAGATAGATATTTGAGTGGTAAATTCTAGTAGAAAAGACATCAATAAACTAACCATTTTCAACAATTCACCAGTTTGAAATAAGGTTGTTTTTACTTTTGATTTAACCGCAGCAGTACTAGTCAATTACCACTAATTAATTGAGATTTATATACTATGGTCAATTTGGTTTGGTATTTGGATTATTGTTTTGATTATTGCTATTAGTAGCTCTAGTACCACCTGACTCAGTAGAAATGGGTTTGGTCTGGGTGCGAGTTTTTTTACGAGTCATGTTTCTTACCCTCCGGAATGTGAAATAACCACAACTTTTAATACATCTTGGTAGATCCTCAATCCGGAAATTAATCAAAAATCGATCAAACTTCTGATGGCTAGTTAAGGTGATCCCCGACTTCTGAATCAATATCCGCACATTGTAGCAATTCCTAGGATAGAAGTCGGGGATCTAAACACGTCAATTCTGACCAATTAAAAAAATCACATAGGACTAAGGACATATGCGGACGCGGTAGCGATCGCCATATCTATTGTACCGGATACGATAGAAACATCTACGACCTCTTCCATACCGACGATAGCGATTATACCTGCGATAGCGACGATAGCGACGATCACCGGGATACCAGTCATTATCATACCTGCGATAGCGACGATAGCGGCGATATCTACCATAAGGGCGATAGCGACGAAAACGACGGTACCTACCATAAGGGCGATAGCGACGAAAACGGCGAAAACGGCGATAACGGCGATACCGATCATAGCGTTGAGCAACCAAAGTTATATTATCTTCCTCAGTAACCACAGGCTCGCTCTTTGTTGTTGAGACAAAAGCTTCAACTGGAGGAATAATTGAGAATGTTAGAGATGTAGCAACCAATCCCAAAAATGCAAGTTTAATCGACTTCAGCATAACAACCACATCCTTACAAGAACTGTGTTCATTAGATATGACGTTTTCCTAGCAAAGGAACAATAAATGTCACTAAATCTGTAATACTTGCAAACAGGGTCAATCAATTACCATTGAAATGCTTTCTCATCTCTAGCCATGCCATCAGGTAATTCCAGTTATCCAGTTCGGAGTGGCGATCGCTCCAAAACTACAAAAACGCCTATTTACGCATTGTCCACAGTGACCATCATTATTTATTAACCATAGGCAATTGCTTTCCCAGATGGAAATTTTATACCCACTTTTTAATACATATATAGGAGCTTTTGTCAATGCGTATATTTACATTAATTGTAGACTATTTTATGGTTGACAAAGTTAAATTAATAATAATATTTTACATCTCATATTTCCTCGACATCCTATTCCTATGCCACGGGTAAGTATTGCCTCCGGTTCTCAAATATCAGCTGATGCTGGCGCGACAGTCGCCGATATGGGTGGTAATGCGGTTGATGCTGCCCTTGCTGCGACCCTAGTTTCCATGTGTACCGATTTGGGGGTGATGGCTCCTGGAGCCAGTGGTTTTATTTCCATCTGGCATCCCCAACATGACCCTGTGGTTATTGATGCCTATGCAGAGATGCCAGGAAGGGGATTAGGGAAAGAGCGTTTTGGTCAGGAAATGAATGAGGCGTTGTTTGATTATGGGGGTAGCGATGTTATCCGCACCCTGGTTGGTTATGGCACTATTGCTACTCCGGGAATCTTTGCTGGTTTGGGCATGGCTAGCGCAGGATATGGGAATCTTCCCTGGGCAAATGTAGTTGCTCCAGTTCTGCAATGGGCGGAACGGGGATTTCCCCTATTAGGTGGTGCTGCTGATTACTTATTGCATACCCACCAAGCAATCTTTAGTTGGCATCCCGAAACTTACCAAGCATTACACCATGAAGATGGTAGTTCTCTCCAGGAGGGGGAGATTGTGCATATTCCCCATCTTGCCCATAGCTTGCGTTTAATTGCTGAGTCAGGGGTAAAGACTTTTTATACCGGGGAATTAGCACAGCGAATTGTTAGCCACATACAAGAGCATGGAGGATTATTAACAGCTGCTGACCTTGCAGCTTATCAGGCAATTGAGCGATCGCCTATTCGGATAAACTTTGATGATTGGGAAATTATGACTAATCCTCCCCCGGCTGTGGGTGGGGTTTGTTTGGCGGCGATGTTGTTATTACTGAATGATAAGTCTTTGCAAGTATGGGATGCAACCACGGTACAAAAGGTGTCACAAATCCAGCAAGCTGTCCTCGGATACCGTCAGCAACATTTCCACGGAGATAATAATAGCTGGGCTGAAGCTGCACAACTGTTGTCATTAGCAAAGCAGGGAGATTTCCAAGCATTACTGACATCTCCCTCAACTATCCATGTGTCAACGGTGGATAGCAACGGTTTAGCTTGTTCTATCACTGCCTCTGCTGGTTATGGTTCCGGGGTTATGGTTCCGGGTACGGGACTGTGCTTTAATAATTCCCTGGGAGAAATGGAACTACATCCCCAAGGATTACATAGCTTATCCCCAGGAACTCGCCTCACTTCCAATATGGCACCAACCATTGCCCGTCGTCAGGATGGTACGGTACTCGCCATCGGTTCCCCTGGTGCTTCCCGCATTACCACCGCGATCGCCCAAGCATTGTTAAACTTTATACATTTAGGAATGTCCTTAGAAGAAGCTATTGCCCATCCTCGACTCCATTATGAAGTATTAGCAAAGCAACCCACCATAGTTTGGGAATCAGGACTGCCTATGCAAGGAATAGAAGGATTTATGATACACCAATTTCCGGAGCGATCGATGTATTTTGGTGGAGTTCAAGGTAGTTTATGGCATCCTCACCTTGGTTTATCCGCAGCAGCCGATCCTCGCCGTGCTGGTGGCGTGGCTTATGGGGGATAAGAAGGAAGAAGGAATAAGGAAGAAGGAAGAAGGAAGAAGAACCCACGTTTCAAAACATGGGATTGACAAGGACGCGGTATCCCATCGCACTACGTGTATGCTTGAATTGGAAATATTTTTCACTCTTTCCCAGAAGGTAAGCGACTGGCAAAAATAGCTGCCTGGGTGCGATCGCGCAAATTCAGCCGACCTAGTATACTATTAACGTGGTTCTTGACGGTGCGTTCGGAAATATAAAGGGCTTTGGCAATTTCCCGGTTGTTCAATCCTTGGGCAATTAATTGTAATACTTCCTTTTCCCTGGGGGTTAACTGCTCGAACTCAGGGGATGGTTCTGGCTCGGCAGTGGGAGGGGCTAGCATTACCTTTTCAAATAATCCTGGTCCCATTTGGGTATAGCCTTTATGAACTGCACGGATAGCTTCAGCTAGTTCTGCTGATGGGGTATCTTTGAGAAGGTATCCTTTAGCACCAAAGCGCATGGCTTGGGTAATATATTCATCGTCATCAAAAGTTGTCAGCACCAGCACTTTGATATTAGGGTTTTTCTGTCGTAGGGAACGAATTGCTGCAACCCCGTCCATGACTGGCATTCGCACATCCATTAAGACTACATCTGGTTGGAGAGCGATCGCTTTTTCCACGGCAATTTGACCATTTTCTGCTTCTCCGACAATTTCGATATCAGGCTTGCTGCGTAATAAGCTACCAAGGCCTTCCCTAATAATGCTTTGATCGTCAACCAGTAAAACTCGGATTTTCATCTGCCGATAGTGGTATCTCAAACTGAATTTTACAACCTTTACCGGGTTGACTGGTAAGATCAAGATGGCCGCCCAATACTTCTATTCTCTCCCGCATCCCTTGGAGTCCAAATCCTGTGGTATTTTCTTGGGGATTGAACCCTTGACCGTTATCTTTAATTGACACTAAAATACCTGTTGTCTTTTCCTTGAGAATAAGGCGGACTTTATCTGCATGACTGTGTTTTGAAATATTAGTCAATGCTTCTTGAATTACTCGGTAGATGGCTGTAGATATTTCCGTTGATAGGGGATAACTTAAGTTAATTTCAGAATTAATTTGAATACCATTTGTTTTCTCACATTCCTGCACCAATTTGGTTAAAGCAACTGTGAGTGGTTGTCCCCCCAAAGGGTGATTGCGGAGAGTAGCAACGGACTGACGGACATTTTGTAAGGCTTCTTTACCCAATTGTCTCGCCTTTTGTAGATGTTGAGTAGCCTGTTCCACATCTTGATCATCTAATAGCATTGCCACATTTTCTAATTGAATGCTTTGGGCTGTGAGAGAATGACCCACAGAATCATGAATTTCCCTAGCAATGCGGTTTCTTTCCTGTAGGGTAGCTTGGTTTTCAATTAATAATGCATATTCACGTAAGCGACGATTAGCAAGGGATAGTTGTTGACGGCTTTGTTTCTCAGCCAGTAGAGTCCCTACCAACAACAGCACAAACATTAACACCAAAGCAAATAATAACGCCGAATTTAGCTTTAAATTAATTAAAAAAGGCTGTACCAGCTCATCTGGCATTCTGCGTAATAGACGAGGTAATCTTCTACCTAAGGGGATGCCAAAAGGAGTCATGCCAATAAATGACATAAATAGCATCATTAGGAAAGAACCATAGGCTGCGATCGCTACTAGTATGCGTCCTTTCCAAGGAAACATCAAGCAAGCACGGATTACCACCACCAGCAACAGGGAAGGAAATACCCTTTCTCCCCTTCCTCCCAAGAGTACAGCCAACCAACTCAAGCCAAATCCCAGGCTTGTATACATCACTTGGGCAAAGCGAGAACCAAAGGGCAATCGCAAACCCAAGGCAGCCAAAGCTGCAATAATGGGAATTACGATTGGGCGAAACCTGATTCCCAAACTTGGCAAAGTAATGGGTGTCAGGATGTCAGGGATATTGGGTGGATTCTGTAAATGAAACCGATGAGGGAATAAGGGAGAAAACGCAGCTAATAAGCTAATTCCTAACAGAGTTAACTCTAAATAAAATAAAAGACGAAAAGGGTGTTTTTTCCAAATCAACCGTTGCATAACAACAGCAGCCAGTTGCTGTCAATATTTTTACTACTTTTAATATAAATCAAAGTAATCAATAGTTGAAAGTTGCCCAGGTACTACCTGCAAGACTCCATATAGGCCAAAAGTACTAGATGGTTATAGTACCTGAGATACCTGAGATTTGGGATTAGAGATTCATGTAATTATCAGGCAGATTTCTTAGGATGAAATTGTTCGCAAGGATAGCAAATTTTATTCAACACTTTACGAACTCAAACATATCCAGGAGAAATATTATGAACTGGCGTACCATTTCCGCATCCACCATATTAGCTGCATCCTTACTCGTACCCATGAGCAGCATTGCCGCTTCATTTAACCAAAGTCAAACTTCCAGTTCCTACAAAGTGCAAACCATTGCTCAAAACCCATCCAATGATGATATGCCCTTTAGGAAAAGAAAAAGATGGGGTAATAAACAGCAACGTTTGGAACGTATGCAACAAGCATTGGGATTGGATGATAACCAAGTCAAGGAGATTCAGTCAATTCACAACCAAGCCAAAAAAGATACCCAAAGTTTACGGCAAGAAATGAAAGTAGCCAAGCAGGAAATGCGTCAACTCATGGGAAGTAATACCGCTACTGATGAAGAACTAAGGCAACAATACGACAAAATTCAAGGTATTCGTCAACAATTATCACTGAAGCGGTTTGAGAAAAAGCTCGCAGTGCGTAAGGTACTTACACCGGAACAACGGGCAAAAATGGCTGAGTTAAAACAACAGCGCCGTCAACGTTGGGGACGTAGAGGTGGTTTTTAGAGCAACCGTTTCTAGCCCCATATGAACTCTATATAGCCTAAATTAGTCTAACTCTTGTGGGATGGGCATCCCTGCCCGTCCAAATTATTTAGGGTATGCTGAATAAATGCATATTCTTGCACTTATTAATTTATGCCACAAGGGGGAGGAAGAGGGAAGGAGTGTAGACGCGATAGCGGCTTCGGTGTAGGGTAGGAGAGTGAGGGAGTGAGGGAGGGAAGGAATGGATAATTCAATTTAGTTATAATTGGAATACGAAATAAGCCGGATAGCGATATTAGCAATGGCAGAATTAACGATTCAAATTCCTGATGAACTAGCTCAACGTTTGAAACCTCTGCAAAATCGCTTACCTGAATTATTGTGGCAATTGTTAGATATTGCCAATTTGCCAGTACATTCCCAGTCAAAAGTTACAACCGACACTACAGATATTCCCGCAGTTTATCAAGAAGTTCTTGATTTTTTAATTAAGCGTCCAACACCAGAAGAAATTATTGCTTTTAAAGTTTCACCCCAAGCTCAAACGCGGTTGGGAGAGTTATTAGAAAAAAATCGTTCTGCAACACTTAGTTCAAGAGAATTAGCAGAGTTAGATGTTTACGAGCAATTAGAACATATGATGATTTTATTAAAAGCACGAGCTCTCAAACGCGATTAATAAACATGACTTCTGATTATGTTTCTGCGGAACTGCGTAAATTTGTAATCAATAGAGCTTCAAAACGCTGTGAATACTGTCTTATTGATCAGGATTTTTCTATTTATACCTATGAAGTAGACCATATTATTGCAGTAAAACATGGTGGTGAAACCACTGCAGATAATTTAGCACTTTCATGTTTATCTTGTAACCGCCATAAAGGTTCTGATTTTGCCACTATAGATCAAGTTACCAAAGAAATAGTCCCTTTATTTAATCCTCGTCGTCAAATTTGGGATGAACATTTTTATCTTCACAATGGGCGCATCGAAGGGAAAACTCAAATCGTTAAAAAGTAAAAAGATAAAAGTAAAAAGTAAAAAGATAATCCCCATAAATAAATAAATTGAGGGGATAAGATTACGGACGTATTGTTTCTTGCACTACCTGTATCGAAA
>JAAUYI010090928.1_pt1 | contig 38736 bp, 46 predicted proteins | sample 7278041 | NCBI WGS metagenome assembly JAAUYI01 (sample SAMN14350216, study PRJNA611818) | marine sediment metagenome | isolation source: surface marine sediment (0.6m) | place: French Polynesia: Moorea | collected 2018-08
CATATCTAATACTAATGCCTTTTGGTCTCCAAGCTATTTTTCTGCCTGTCGTGACGGTTCCTCTATCGATATTGTGAAGAAGTATATTAAGCACCAAAAAAAACATAAAGCAAGCGCCTTGTATCCTCCACCTGAAGAAAGAGGTTTTACGGCGTGTTTTGATAACACCTACATGCTTAGAAGCTGTGATACCAGCTTCTAATAGAGAAAAACGTTTCGTTTTTTATACAGGATTTCAAGACCTTTGACGGAGGGCTTCATAGAGAAGGAGGGTGGTTGCAGCAGCGACGTTTAAGGAATCCGCAGTCCCATGCATCGGGATGCTAACTTGCAGATCGGATGCTTCTAGCCACTTCTCTGAAAGACCCAGTTGTTCGGTTCCCACTGCGACAGCAATAGGGCCAGATAGATCGGCTTGAGTAAAGGTCTTTTTTGCGTCGGGGCTAGTCGCTACAATGTTGATCTGATGGTTTTTTAGCCACTCCATCGCTTCTTTGCTACTTACCTCTAAAACTGGAACGGTAAACAAAGTCCCCACACTAGCGCGAATAACATTGGGATTATAAATATCGGTGCACCGGTCACAGACAAGTAAACCGTCCACTCCAGCTGCATCGGAGGAGCGGAGGATCGAGCCTAAGTTCCCCGGTTTTTCAATCGATTCAGCCACTAAAAAAAGGGAAGGACGTTCAGTAGACATCTTATAGTCGAGATCTTGCAAAGCAAGATGGGTTTGTGTAGCAACAGCTAGGAGCCCATCAGGGCGATCGCGATAAGAGATCTTCCCAAACACCCTTTCATTGACTGCAAACGTTTCAACCCCTTGTTGACGGACTTTTTGAATCAAAGTGTTTTCATTATCCCCCAAAAAGTGGGCGGGCGAATAAAAAAGAGAGACAAGGGGAACACCTCCTTTGACAGCGCGGCACAGTTCGCGATACCCTTCAATTAAAAATGACTGCACCCGGTCTCGCACGCGCTTATCGCGCAGTGCAACCACTTGCTTGATTTTTGGATTTTGAAGACTAGTAATTTTAAGCATGCACGATCCCACGATAAAGGGGTAACTTGATTTGTTGGATCACATTTCGCCTTTGACAACTTATGAATCTTAGATGGAACGTACCATATAAGCTACATTTCAACAAGATTTCCTATCTAAGCAAAAGATTTTTTTAGGAAGCTATCCTCTTGCAAAACAACCAGAGGGAAGGGGGAAATTTTGACTCGGCAGGAGCATTTCACCTGAGTCAATGGAGAGCGCAGGGAAGAGTTGGCCCAAGATATTGCAGAGAACTTTGGGGGTGAGCCCAGGGGTGTGACAGGTCAACAGGATAAAAGAAGGGCGAGTTTTGAGAACCTGTTTACAGAGCTTAAGGAGAGGGAGAAGATCCCGCTCGATTTTAAAAACTTGTCTTTGAGATCCTCGACCAAAGCTTGGAGGATCTACTAGAAGACTGTCATATTTACGCTTCCGGTTGATTTCGCGGCGGAGAAATTTGAAGACATCATCAATGATCCAACGGATGGGCGCTTTTTCAAGTGTGTTGAGCGCAGCGTTTTCGCGGGCCCAATCGATCATCCCTTTGGCTGCATCGAGGTGGCAGACTTGATGTCCCTTTTTTGCGAGATAAAGAGTTGCCGCACCAGAGTAGGCAAAGAGGTTTAAAACTTCGGAGTTGGGTTTGAGTTTCTTTTCCATCCAATTCCAATGCTGGGCGTGTTCGGGAAAAAGACCGAGATGACCAAAGTCGGTAGGAGCAATTTTAAATTGAAGGGTTTTGTACTGGATAGTCCATGACTTGGGAAGTCCTTGCCACTTTTCCCCTCTTTTAAAGGTGCTATCAGCGCTGCTCCACAGTTTCGGAGCTTGGGGTTTCCAGAGAGCCTGGGGACAAGGGCGAATTAATGTGTAGTCTCCAAACCGCTCGAGCTTTTGCTCGTTGCCACTATCTATGAATGCGTAGGTCATGCATAGGGCTCGATATTATGCACAAGGTAGCGATAAAAGGAGGCAAGGAGATAAGTGACAGTGTACCTAATCAGGGAGGAGCGCGTGCGAATCGATCCTTTGAGAGGGATGCGTCCTGAAAAGGTTTTATCAGGAGTGGAGAGCGCTGTCCAAACGGTTCCAACAGGTTTGTTCGCAGCGCCTCCATCAGGTCCAGCAATTCCTGAGATTGCCACGGCAAAATCAGCTCCAGAAAGTTTTCTTACGCCAGCAACCATTTCTAAAACAACTTCTCTACTTACAGCGCCGCGTGCTTGGAGTGTTTTTGCTGAAACTCCCAGTGCGGTTTCTTTTAAGTGGTTAGAATAAGAAACAATACTCCCTAAAAAATAGTCGGAACTTCCGGGCTGTTTTGTTAAACGGGCAGCTAAATCCCCTCCCGTGCAACTTTCTGCAGCAGCAAGAGTTTTTTTATGTTTGACTAACCACCGATGAAGCGCCTTTTCGATTTGTTTCGATTCTGTTGAAAAAACATGGGTTTTGAATTTTTCAGCCACTTGATCTCGAATGGCAGCGATTTTCTGTGGATCTTTTCCCTGAACATAAACAGAAAGAACCCCATAGCTAGGGCAAATTCCTATAGTAATATCGGGATTTTCTTTTTCTAAAAGGCGCAGGGAAGGGTCGAGTTGTTGTTCGGAAAGTAAAGAGAGGTAGAGAGGTTCAACATAGCGCAATTTAGTGCAGTGTTTCTCTAAATGGGCAATCACAGCGGGAAGCATGACTTCCATTTGGGCGGGGACTCCCGGCAACACAAAAACCGTTGCTTTTCCTTCTACTATCAATCCTGGGGCTGTTCCTAAAGGATTCGGAATGACAGTAGCTCCCTTAGGAATCATTGCTTGGTCTTCAAGAGTGGAAAGATTTTTTCCAAACCGTTCAATAAGATTGGCAGCGACGAGGTCACTGCGAACAAGAGAAGTATGAAAAATCTCAGCAATAATGGCGCGCGTTAGATCATCACCTGTAGGACCGAGGCCACCTGTGGCAATGACAAAAGAGGCGCGTTCCATGGCTTCTTCGATTCCTTTTTTTAAAAGAGCTTTTTCATCGGGAAGAAGGGTCACTTTCTCGACAAAAAAACCGTGCGGCAATAGCGTTTGGCCGATCACAGCAGCATTGCTGTTTATAGTATGCCCTGATAGAAGTTCATTTCCAATCGAGAGGATTTCTAGAGTCACACCGAAAGTCCTACAGTTTCCAGCTGGGCATGAGCATGGATCCAACTTTTACACGCTTTCCCTAACCGGAACGTTGCATGGATTGGAAGATCTCTAACTTTAAAAGAAGCAGGAGTAGTTTGCCTACGCATCCATTTCGCCAAGGTTTTAAAGAGTTTAGTATTGGGAAATTCAGAATTTTTATACACCTCAACAATATCATTTTTGATCGAATTCGAATAAAGCTGTGGAAATGCAAACTGCATACCCCATGTCACTGCGCATTTTGAATGAATCATGGAATGGAACGCATGGTGCTCTTTGGAAAAAGTAAAGTGGTGAAAGCTAAGTTGCACGACAGGTTCTTTGGGTTTGATAATAAACTTCCCCTCTTTTGCTTCTATGGCATAAAAAGATTCACTTTTACAGGAAAGAGCTGCTGAGAAATAGGGTTTCAGCTCTTTTTCATCGGGAATCAGTCCAGCTTTAAGGGAAGTGACGTAATCGATGTATTTCGATAGAAATTTTTCGCGAGGAATGATCGCATCTTCCAAACCAACAAGTTTTGAAACATTATAGATAGAAAAAGGGGGAAGGCTTGTGAAAAGGGCTTTCAGCTCTCGACTATCTAGCAGTGCGCGATGAGAAAGCCACTTAGAGGCTTGCATCACTCCTTCAACTTTTGGATGACTGCGCTGCATGGGATCCTATTTTTCTGATAAGTTCTTGAAAAATCATGGTAGCAACACCAAAGAAAATGAGCATATCCGCCACGTTAAAAATCGGGAAAGAATACCCCCACAAGACAAAGTGGAACATATCAACAACTGATCCGTAAATAAAGGTATCACCAATATTTGCTAGAGCGCCTGTTATAATCAACATGAAGGGAAAATCTCTTTTCCGATCTTTGTTAAAGAAAAAGACGTAACCCAAAAGAGAAAGAATGATGGCAATGCGGACCATGAAAAGGGTTTTGGGAAACGCAGAGAAAAGGCTCCACGCTCCACCGGTGTTGTTTGCTTTATTAATAGCAAAGTCTATTCCAAAAACATTTTGAAAAACTCCAATGCCCCCATAGGGGTAAAAAGGAGTCGCGTATCGGATATGCATCAGGTGTTGGTCAACCCAATACTTGAAAGCAGCGTCAATCACACCAAAAACTATGGCTAAAAAAATGAAGATCCATACCCTCGTTTTTTGCATTTTTTTAAATCATTCCCTTTTCCATCTTTTCCTGAGCAGCAACTGTCATGTTAGCATAGGGGACAGCTTCAAGTCTTTTAACCGGGATCTCATCGCCAGTGACATCACAAACACCGTAGGTTCCTTGTTCGATTTTTTCTAAAGCACGGTCAATTTGTCGAATGATTCCTTGTTCTTTCGTTGACACTTCAATACTGATGGTTTTTCCAAAGTCATCGGTTCCCTCATCTGCTTGATGTTGAGAGTATCCCTTAGATTCCTCAAGATTTTTGACATCTTCTGAAACAAATTTTATAGAAGATCCTAACTGGAATTTCATCTCGAGTAGGCGCTGTTTAAACTTTTCGATTTTACTTTTTTTTAATGCCATAAATCTTTCTCACAATTAAAGATCATTTTTTCACTTCTTCGGGCGCAATCGTATGAATTGCATCCATAATCTCGTCGACATCCTTAAACCGGCGGTAAACGCATGCAAAGCGGATGTAAGCAACAGTATCAAGTTCTTTTAGCTTATCCATTGCAATTTGTCCAAGAGTTGTGGTGTCGATCTCTCGCACCTGTTTTTCAATGAGCTCATTCGCCACAGTGGAGGCTAAATCACGCACTTGATCGTGACTAATCCGTGTGTGCCTTGACGCAGCATCGAGTCCTTTAATCAACTTTTGCAGGGTAAAATCCTCATAACTTCCATCCCTTTTTTTGATTTGCATCGAAATATCAACGGTTTCAAACGTAGTGAAACGCCGGATGCAGTGAAGGCATTCTCGACGGCGGCGGATGGCATTTGTCTCACTTGCATTCCGCGAATCGGTCACTTTAGACTCTTCATGTCCACAAAAAGGGCATTTCATCAGCAAAATCTCATTTTTGCATTTCCTTAGCTTATATACAAAGGCCGAAATTTCTGGCATACAAAACTTCGGAGGAGGTGGGATTCGAACCCACGATACGCTTATCACGTATACACGCTTTCCAAGCGTGCTCCTTCGGCCACTCGGACACTCCTCCAATAAAGATTTCATTTCTGGGCCATGCTTTTTGGCTGTGTATGGTAAAGGAGAAAGAGTTATTTTACAATGGTCTTCCAGCCACTCTTTACCCCCTCCCCACTTTGATGTCAGATTTTTTTTGAAATTGGTCGTTATCGGCGATTCCTTTTTAGTGTATTCAGTTGATATAAATAGTTGTAGGTACAATCTAACCTTTGGTTTATAATGGATCCAAAAAATTTACACTGATGAAACGTTTAATTCCCTTCTTTTTTTTGCTTGTCTTGGGCGTTTTGGTTAGCTGCGCTAGAATGACCCCCAAAGTGACGGGGACTCCGAGTGTTGCAGTGAGCATTCCTCCTTATGTCTCCTTAGTCAAAGCTATTGCAGGAGATACAATGACTGTTCATTCTATATTGGGAGGAAATTTCTGTCCTCATACTGCTGAAGCTACACCCGGGCACATGCAAATGATTCAAAATACTGACCTGTTGATTGTTGTTGGGGAAGGCTATGAAAAAAAACTTTTAACGACTTTGACTGAGGCAAAAAAAACGGTCCGTATTTTACGCATGAATGAGAAAATTCCCCTGCTTAGTTACGCAAAAGATACAGACCATGTTGATCCAAGCGCCCCTATTGATATTTCAAAGGATCTTCACTTTTGGTTGGGACCTAAGAGCCTCATCATTCAGACAGAAGTTCTTATTCAAGCCTTGTCTGAGCTCAGCCCTGAAAATCATAAACTATATCATGAAAATGGGGCTGATTTGATCGAAAAAATTAAGGCTCTAGATACCCAACTAGAAGGAAAGCTTCGCCCTTATCAAAAAAAATCGCTTGTTCTTTCTCATGCTTCTTTGGGCTATTTCTGTCATGATTATAACCTAGTCCAAATCGCTATCGAATGTGAAGGAAAAAACCCGCGTCCTAAGCATATCTCCCGTATCTATGATCATGTAAGGCACTCAAAGGCGATCTGCGTCTTTACAAGCCCTCAGTTTAATAATAAGGGCGCTGAAATGGTTGCAAATGCACTCAACCTTCGCATTGAATCTTATGATCCTTTAGCAGAAGATATCTTAGGAACAATTGAGAAACTAGGAAACGACATTACTAAGTAGCATGGTCATCAAGTTTGAAAAGCTCTCCTTTTCCTATGGAACCGTTGATGTTTTAAGGGATGTGACACTCGAGATTAAGCGGGGAGAGTATATTGGGGTTATTGGACCCAATGGAGGAGGAAAAACAACGGCCCTCAAGCTCATGTTAGGGTTTTTATCTCCAAAAAAAGGAATCGTTAGTATGGGTGTCCCTCCAACAAAAATTGGTTATGTTCCCCAAATGAACGCTTATGACAAAGAGTTTCCCATCTCTGTTTTAGAGGTCGTCTCAACGGGAAGCCTCTCTAAATTAAAATGGTGGGGAGGTCTTCCCGCAGAAGAAAAGGGGCGCGCAAAAAAACTTCTAAAAGATCTCGGGTGCCTAGGGTTAGAAGGGCGTCTTTTTGGACATCTGTCTGGAGGACAAGCACAAAAAGTTCTGATTGCTCGCGCACTCATGTGTGATCCTGAAATTCTCCTCTTAGATGAACCAACTGCGAATATCGATGCAGAATCGGAACAAGCAATTTTTGCTTACCTCAAAACGCTTCAGGGGAAAAAAACGCTCTTAATCGTTACACATAACTTTGATGCAATCCTTAAAAATGTTGAGCGCGTTCTTTGTTTCCAACAGAAAGTTTCTTCGATGAAGCCCCGAGATGTTTGTAAACACTTTACGCTTGGAATGTATCATGGATAACTTTTGGGGCATTGGTTTTATCATAACTCTTTTCACACAATCATTTTTCCGCTCTGCTCTTTTTGCTGCATTAGGAGCCTCTGTTGCCGGAGGGATTATTGGTTCTTATGTCGTTGTCAAACGGATTGTGTTCATCAGCAGCAGTATTGCTCATTCTGTTTTGGGAGGACTAGGGGCGGCTCTTTATATTAAACAAGTTTATCACGTGGAGTGGCTGGAGCCAGTTCATGGAGCTTTGGTGGCAGCAATCCTTTCTGCTTGGCTGATCGGTACCGTCCGCCTCTATTATCGACAACGAGAAGATACAGTGATTGCAGCCCTCTGGGCTTTTGGGATGTCCATTGGTGTAATCCTAATTTCCCTGACTCCAGGCTATACAAATGAAATCTCTAATTACCTTTTTGGCAACATCTTATGGGCAAGTAAATCAGATATTGCCATGCTTTTGGGACTCGATGGAGCGGTGCTCGTGATAACGGCCCTTTTTCACCGCTGCTTTCTAGCGATTTGCTTCGACGAAAAGCAGGCGGCTCTTCAAGGGCTAAATGTCAAATTCCTTTACTTTCTTCTCTTGTCTCTTGTTGCTATCACCGTTGTTTTAATGATCCAAGTGGTGGGAGCCATCTTGATTGTGGCGCTTCTTTCTCTCCCTGCTGCCATTGCCAATACTTATACTCACCGCCTCTCCAAAATGATGGGGTTGGCTGTGATCCTTGGCATTATCATTTCTTTTCTAGGAATGGGCTTTTCGTACTCTCTCAATTGGCCTCCTGGAGCAACGCTGAGTCTAACAGCCACAACAATTTATTTGATCAACCTTCTTCGAAAAAAAAACTAAGAATCTTCATTTCTCTCTTGGATGAGAGCCTTCTTGACATAATTTTGTAAAGTTGTATTCTTTCAATTGCCCAACAACATCAGGTCCTGATGTTATGTTTTCCTCTTTATTGAAAAGAAAGATTTCTTACACCAGAATACTTTTAATTGGTACGATTTGATAGATTCCATCCTTTTAACAAGGAGAAACTTATTAAATCAAACATGATGCGACAAACAGTGGGATATTTTGAAAATTTTATTGCCAAAAGAGGGAAGGGCATGCCTCATGCAAATTTTCGCCCTGCATTGAACACAATCTCTTGGACCTTACAGAGGACATAAGCAAGATCCTAATAAATGGGCAATACGGATGCGATGGAAAGTCGAAAAATGTTTTAGTTGGCTGAAGAGATCTTTATGAAGCATTTATGCTGTTGGGAATTGTGTTCTTTTGGGGTAGAAAATGAGTGGGATAATCTCATTCGAAATGAATATATGGCTTTCGAGATCTGTTGAACTTCTTTTTATTTTAATTTTTTCTTGTACAATAAAATTGCCCGTGGCATGGTTCACTCATTTGAAACTCAAGAAAACCCACAAATCTTTATGCGCCCTATTTTAGTGCAAATTCTAAGCCTTTTTTATTGTTGCGCCAGCCTCGCATCCCCCTCGAGTATTCCTTTTTTAGGATCTCTTGAAGGAGACCCAGCGAGCCTTGTCAAAAATGTCAGTGTCATCCATGGAGATTACTCAGAATTGGAAGTTGATCTTTGTATTTCCGGTCCAGATCCTCTCATCCTCTCAAGGTTCTATACAAGTCAGGACTCTTTAGACATTGCAAGCTTTGGCGCTTGGCGTTTTTTACCCCAGAGCTTTTTTCTTATTTGCCCCGATCCTAAACAAGAAAGCCGCCAAACTTCCGATGGAACTTTTGAGGGCCTAAACATCTTTATTGGAACGGTAGAAGGAACCTTTCTCAAATTTTCTGGCTTTCAAAACTGGGATAATATAAAAGTTGATTCAGTATTTCGCATCCATCTCGAAGAAGACGAAAGTGGCATCTGCAATACAGCCAGAGGTCGCCCCTCTTCTTGGACCCACCCCAAAAACCACGTCCTCTATTATCATCCCCAAAGCGGATTGTTTGAGCTTCAACTCAGCTCAGGCGAGAAAAGAATTTACGCGCCATGTCAACAAAATACCCGTCAATTTCATTTAAAGGAAGAAATCCTTCCAAGCGGCAACCGGACCTTCTACGAATATGACTCAGAGCAGCGCCTCAAAAAGATCACCATGACAAATGCAAGGGGCACCAAAACCCTCAGCTGGATCACATTTGATTATGGCTCTTCCATTCTAGCCACTGCAAGTGATGGAACCTCTATAGAGTACCACCTAGAAAAAGACCCCTCTGGAGCTTATCTTCTCTCGCAGGTTCAAAAAACCTCGTCCCCCTTATGCACCTACCACTATCAAATCGAAGGGAAAAGAGCCCTTCTCACCCGCAAAGAATATTCGAGCGGGCCCTACATCGACATTCAATACAAAAAAGACCCTCCCTATCGAGCCCAAACCCTTTCCATCCCGATCTCTGATGGAATAAGTCATACCCATTTTAACTATGAAGAAGGAGTGACACACGTTCAATTTCCCCTTGGGCGCAAGACCCTCTATGCTTACGATGAGAGTAGCCGCCTCACCTCCATTGAAGACACCTTGGATGGTACTCCTTATCGACTCCTAAGAAAAATATGGGGAGAAGAAGAAGGACAAGGAAATCTCATTGCTGAAGGTTTTGAAGATTCCTCGGGAAACACCCTTTACTATAAAACCTTTTCCTATGACATTAGCGGAAATATCCTTGAGGAAACAGAGTATGGGAATTTAACCGGACAAAATCACGAGCCCATCTCCTTTACAGAAGAAGGAAGGCCAGAAGAAAAAGGAGAATACCACACCAAAACATTCACCTATAAAAGCTCTGCAGCTGAAGATATCATTTTTCAAGTCAGCGAAAGCGGAAACGGCACCTTCACCGCCTACAAAAAAGGAACCACCACTCTCAAATGAAAAGAGATCTACCAAGACAACCTGGCCAAAAAAAGGACATTTTACGATTATGATGATGAAGGCATACTCACCCGCATCACCGTAGATAATGGCAGTACCCCTCTAAATGACGTTGATTATATAAGCCAAAAACGGATCACCATCATCACCCCGAAAACAGACCTTCCTAATCTGGGCGCCCCAGAAGTCATTGAAGAAAAATACTATGACTCTGATTCAAGAAGTGAAAACCTTTTAAAAAAAATGATTAATCACTTTGACTCTCGTGGTTTTGTTATCAAACAGGATATTTTCGATGGAAATGGAGCTCACATTTGCACCATCGAAAAAAACTATGACGATGCTGGAAGATGTGTATGCCATATCGATCCTTCAGGAAACCAAGCAACCTATACCTATGATGCGAATGGCAATCTGATCCAAGAAAAAACCTCAGATTTAATAACTGATTATACTTATGATATCCAAAATAACCTCACATCCGCTATACGCTCTGGAAAAAATGTGTCCCCTCAAAAAACCACTTTCGTACATAACCAATCAGGTCAACCTATTCTGGAAGTTGACCCTCTGGGAAATGAAGCTCATTACTTCTATGATCACTATGGACGCCTCACTCAGAAAACAACAACAGAGCAGACATCTGACGATGCAACATGGACTTACTCTTACAATCTTTTTGACCATAGAGTTACAATCACTAATCCCTTAAACAATACTACTGCCATTGAATACAATGCGCGAGGAAAACCCACACGTATTACATCTGATGGAAAAGAAGAGGCTTTTGCCTATAGCTTAGAAGGAAGTCTTATCCATCATACGACCCCTCAAGGCATCACAAAAACCTTTAACTATGACTATTTAGGACGTCCAACAAAAATCCGGTATTATGAGCGAGAGTCAAACGAAAACTATAAAACCGACGTTTACGACTACGATGCCTTCCATCTCCTTTCAGAAAGCACTTCGAATGGAAAAGTTAAATATCTCTACAACAGTCGAGGACAGCTCATTCAATCCATCTTTGCACAAAACGATTCTCATGTCTGTTGGCGCAAAGGAATATCGGAGATTGAAAACGGAGAAGTGACCGACTTTTCTTACGATTCTCAAGGGCGTCTCATAGAAACAAAAAAGTGGAAAGATACAACCCATTATACCCTTTATGCTCAAAAATACGATCCTTTAGGGCATATGACTGAGAAAAGAATAGAAGACGAGCAAGGGAAGCTCCTTTATAAAAAGCAATTTACCTATACCCCTGCTGGACAACTCTTATCTGAAATAGGCTTCCCAAATAACCAAATGACAGTTTTAACGCAGTATACGTATGATCCTTTCCAGCGCCTCCATCAAGTCAAAAAAGGAAGCAGCATTTGGGATGTGACCTATGAAGAAGATCAAGGCTTAATTAAAAAAATCATCAAAGACCCCCTGGGTTCTAGCATAGAAGAGTCGTATAAAAGGGCAGGACTCCTCATCTCCCGCATTCAAAAAGATCCAAAACATTTCCTCCTTTTCCACAAGCAATTCACTTACGACCCCTTAAATAACCTCATAAAAGAAAAAGCCTCAAACTTTGCAATCTCTTATGTATATAACTCAAACGCTTCATGTCAATCAATCTCCCTTACCCATACTGCCCCAAGTTTTTTTTGGAAGTCTAGCGAAAAACAAGAAATCCTTCAGCATTCTTTTGCCTATAACTCCCACGGCGAGCTCATACATCACACTCTCCCTTCTTTTGAAAAGGCAATAGAGCATACATACAATGCCCAAGGAGATACACATCGTATCACCTACCAAGAAACTCCCAATGGACACATCAAGCATTACACCCTCACATCAAATAAACAAGAAAACACCGCAAAGATCGTTCAAGATGGCAGCTTTAGTATAGAAAAATTCTATAATGCCCATGGCAAAATTCTAATTGAAAAGGTAAAGGATCAATGGGGAGCTTACGAAGTCTCCTATAAATATGATGGCGAAGGTTGTCTTACAGAAATCAGACTTCCCGATCAATCTACCATCCACTATATCTATGAAGGCCCCTTTGTTTCAAAAATAAAACGTCTTTCCAAAAAAAACGAAGAGCTCTACACCTACGAAGCCACAGAGCGTGATTTGATGGGAAATGTTCTCCAAGAAATCCTTCCCAAAAACCTGGGTATGCGAAAAAATAGCTATGATTGTCAAGGACGCAAAGTAGAAATCATTTCTGATTTTCTCTCGGACAAGATGATTCTTGATCCCCTTGGCAATCCTACGCAAAAAATCACAAAGAAGGGGCAAGAAGAGACCAAAACATCGTTTACTTATGACTCCCTTTCACAACTCATTGGGGAGAATGATCACTCCTATCAGTACGACTACCTCCAAAATCTTGTCCGTAAAGATAAAACCTCATACACCATTGCCCCATACAATCAAGTTGCTAAAGCGGGGAATTGTATTTGTGAATATGACGAGAGGGGGAATCTAAAATCCTTATCTGACTCATCAGGCACCATGGATCTACAATTTGATGCCCTTGGACGACTTATTTACACGCAAACTTCCAACGAAGAAACCATTCATTACACCTATGATCCCGATCTTAGACGCATGAGCAAAGCAATCGATAGTTATGACTACGAACGCTATTTTTATTTAGGAGGGTATGAACTAGGAGCGATAGACGGACAAGGGAATATCAAAGCTCTTCGCATCCCAATCAATCCGAATGCACCAGACACCACCACCGTCTTAAGTATCGAGCTTGAGCAAGAAATCTACATTCCCTTTACAGACCTTCAAAGAAATATTCGCTGCCTCGTCGACCTTCAAAAAGGCGCTATTGTTGAGAGCTACAATTTTTCCCCTTTTGGGGAAGAAGAGATTTTTACCCCTAGAAGAAAAGTCGTAGAGTCTCAGCTCAACAACCCATGGAGATTTCAAAGCAAAAGACATGATCATGAGACAGGGCTCATCTATTATGGAGCCCGCTACTATCACCCCAAACTCTGTAAATGGATTAGCCCAGATCCTATTGGATCGCATGACTCTCTCAATCTCTACTTATTCTGCTATAATAACCCCCTCAAATACTACGATCCATGGGGACTTACTTCTGAAGACTCCCAAAGCTGCAGGTGTTTCCATTGTATAAAAGGAGAAGGATGGTGTCACTGCCGGGGGCAAGATCTGGCAGGTGATATCAGTGCATGCATTTGCGAGCAAAGGGGAATCCTGTCAGGAGTTGCCATTGCATTTATCGATACTTGGAACAATCCACGTTTCCAGGGAGGACTACAGGCCTTTGGAGGCGCTGCAGAAGCTGTGATCGGAGGAGGTATAGCATTAGGAAGCGGAGGCATTGGAGCTTCTGTTGGAGGGCTGGTCATGGCTCATGGCCTTGACCAATTTATCACTGGAATGAGCATGGCAATTACGGGAAAGCACAGAGAGACTCTTACCGAGCAACTGCTGGCGACAACAGGTATGCCACCTGAATGGGCATCATTTACCAACGATATGTTGACTATTGGCGGGACGATGGGAGGATCGGCCATCATCCGAGCAAGCAGGTTGAGGGCTTTTTCCAACTATAAAATTCCTGGTAGCCAAAAATCCCTAAAAGATGGGGTTATTAATATAAAAAATAGTCGACAGAAAGTGGACAGTGCTATAAAAGCTATTGAAAATTTTCTAGGGGGGAAAGGTAAAATTATTACAAATGCTGATGGTGATATCATACTTATGAAGGGAAATAGAAAAGTACGCTTCGACGTGAGGCGCCCTCATGGAGATAAGCCTCACTTTCATTTAGAACAGAAGATGCCTAATCGAAAATGGGTTGATGTAAGTTCAGACCATAGATTTTACTTCACGGGAGATTAAATAAATTATGAAATGGATAGCCGCCGCCAATAATCTTAAGCCTAGAAAATATGAAATTAAGCATGATCCATCTGCTGGTTTTTATTTGCTTGTTTACGAAAACGATAAATGTATTCGTGATCACCTACAAGATACTCTAGAAATAGTAATGGAATGTGCTTTAGAAGATTATAGTGTACCAAAGGATTTATGGCGAAAGGTTGAGGAATGATGCTTTATCATAAAGAGATCTTTAACCGATCAAGCCTACTTGACATGGTAGTCCCCAAATAAGGAGATTTAAATGGAGCCTGATATTTACACCAAAGTGAGATTCAAAACAACTGCAGAAGGAGGGCGCAAAACATCCGTGAAGCACAAGTCTCCTCTCGGACCAGACTTTTATGCATGCCCATTAATTGTTGATGATAAAGCCTATGATTGCCGACTATTAATTGGAGATAATGAGATAGAATTAGGAAAGTATTATGACATCCCTGTAAAGTTTTTAAGTATTGATCTAGTATTACCGAGCCTATCCGTAGGAAAAAAAATAACATTATGGGAAGGCAAGGAGATAGCAGATGGAGAAGTGACTCGCATTTGCGAATAATTATTCTTTTCCTAACCTTTCTACATGATCCTAAGGGCTGGGAGAGTATGCTTAAATTTCATGGGGTTGGATATAGTCATCACAATAAAATTTTGAGGAAGGATATATATACGCCTCATGTACACGACCCTACATTTCCAGGTGGTATTAGACCTGCAGAAATTTATGAAACACCAATAGTGCTGGAGTAAAAGTGAGTAGAGACAGTTTTTCTTGGCTAATGGAGTGGTACCATTCACACTGTGATGGAGACTGGGAACATTCTGAGAGGATTAAAATTGGAACTTTAGACAATCCGGGCTGGTTTATAACAGTCAATTTGTCTGAAACTGAGCTTCAGGGCAAAGAGTTCAAAAAAATCATTGTAGAACGATCTGAAACAAATTGGTATCATTGTTTTGTCCGAGATAACAAATTTGAAGGTCCTTGTGGACCTTTAAATCTGCCAGAGGCGCTTAAAATTTTTCATGACTGGGCCATAAGTTGATGGAATTTTTCTCATTTTTTTGCTCTCAGTCAGAAGCTAAGAAGCTTTTGATCCTAAACCCTGGGAAAGCATCAAGAGATTAGACAACTCTGGAAGAGGCGACATGAGTCATTTTAATAAAGTACTAATGATCAATGCTCTTGAAAAATGGTTGCGAAATAATCCAACTGCAGGGCCAGGAGATCGAGCAGCAGCTGAAAATATCATTAAGGATTTACGCAATGCGTTGGGAGAATGACATGGAACCAATCACAGAAAAAAGATGCATAGGATTAATGAAAGAAAACTTTCCAAAATTCCATTCCTATTGGGAGACGTATATTAGAAATCACGGATCAGATTTGGGAATTACTATTCAAATGCTACCTTTTTGTAAATACACAATAGATGCTATAAAATCTAATGATGAGGTAGAAATAGAAAAAATTTTTAGCTTTGTGGAATTTCTGCTTTGCAATGGTGATGATGATGTGCAAACAGCTATCACGACGTCCTATTTAGAGGGTTTGATGAACAAGGATCCAGATGAGATTCAATTTGTTTCATTTGTTAAATATCTAGGGAAAAATAGCAAAGAATATTGCAAAGCTTGGGATGAATTTACAGGAGTCAAAACTAAAGGGCTATGGGAGGATTAATTCATTTGCCCAGTTCGTTAGAGAAATATGGAATCCATCATTTGGCTTGGAGCAAGGTTGATGCCCAACACTCGTTCATCTCCACGGCTTTTCCAAGCTTTCTGCCACCTAATCAAGCTCTAACGACAAAATATACAAATCTCAACTCTAATCTTTCTAAATCGACCAGGGGCTCACCGAGAAATCGTTTAGTTCCTAATCCACAAGCCACAGGGTCTCACACAGTATTTAGGAGAAATTCTTTTTCTGGAAAAACATTTGAGAAAATCGACCAAATGCTTCGTGCAAAAGGCTTCACTACAAAGGGACCTAATCCTCTTCATGGTAAGGGTTCTTATTTTTCACCTACTACGAGTAGGAAGTACTACTTAGATTACGCTGGAAAAACGTACAAAGGTGGGATTACTGAACTTCCGCATGTGGATGTGCACTATAATATTCCAATGAATGGAATAGAAAAACAACGCTTTTTTATAGGAAAATCTTTATATGGGTTCGAATAAATCTAACAATTGATTAACTTTTGAATGGGATTCTGATAATGAAGTTCTAGAGATTCATGGAAGTGAAAAAGGATTAGAAAAATTAAAAGATGTCATCGATTCCCTCATGAATAAAAACAACCATGATCATATTCATTTAATGACAAAAAGTTGGGGTGGAGATGAATTGTCTGATGATAAGCAGTGTTCAGAAAATGGACTTATTAATCATGTGAAGATATGTAAATGGAGTTGATCAATTTTTAAAATTGTACTTGTAGACAAATTTGAGATGCATACCAAAATGCGATTCAGAACAACTGCGTAATGAAAGAGCATTGTTGCATATATGACATTCATAGAGATTGTGTTACCAGAGTCCTCGACAAAAAGAGCTTTACTTGGAACAATCCACGTTTCCAAGGAGGACTACAGGCCTTTGGGGGCGCTGCAGAAGCCGTGATCGGAGGAGGTATAGCATTAGGAAGCGGAGGCATTGGAGCTTCTGTTGGCTGGCCTGTTCTTGCACATGGTCTTGACCAATTTATCACTGGAATGAGCATGGCAATTACGGGAAAGCGCAGAGAGACTCTTACCGAGCAGCTGCTGGCGACAACAGGTATGCCACCTGAATGGGCATTATTTACCAACGATATGTTGACTATTAGCGGGACGATGGGAGGATCGGCCATCAATTAAAAGGACTAATTCCAGAAGTTTTAAATTGGATGGTAGTCTCCAAATAAGGAGATTTAAATGGAGCCTGATATTTACATCAAAGTGAGATTCAAAACAACTGCAGAAGGAGGGCGCAAAACACCCGTGAAGCGCAAGTCTCCTCTCGGACCAGACTTTTATGCATGTCCATTAATTGTTGATGATAAAGCCTATGATTGCCGACTATTAAGTGGAGATCATGAGATAGAATTAGGAAAGTATTAGGACATCCCTGTAAAGTTTTTAAATATTGATCTGGTATTACCGAGCCTATCCGTAGGAAAAAAATAACATTATGGGAAGGTTAAGGATATAGCAGATGGAGAAGTGATTCGCATTTGCGAATAATTATTCTTTTCCTAACCTTTCTACAGGATCCTAAGGCCTGGGAGAGTGTGTGCTTAAATTTCATGGGGTTGGAGACAGTCATTACAATAAAATTTTGGGGAAGGATATATAGACGCTTCATATGCACGACCCTACATTTCCATTTAATAAAGTATGATAAAGAAGAATCAATCAGCACGCAAAAAAAGTTATTGCGCCCGTAGCGGCGGCATCAAGGGAACGGGAGACAAAACCTTAGCAAACTACTGGCCTCGGAAAATGTGAGGTTGCGGTTTTGCATGACAATATTTCCCAACCAGACTGGCTCCGACAGGGAAATAGAGGAGTCGATAAAGATTAGCCTTCTTTGATCCGCCTTTGGACCTCTTCTTGGACTTTCTTATGCTGCGCTTTGGCCTCGTTAATACTATTCGAGATCATTTGCATCACACCTTGTTCAAAGCCCATCACCATTTGTGAAGTGACCTCCCCCGGGAACCAGTATTCAAGCATTGTAGCAAACCCAGGAGCCTTATCAGGCGTATACATATCCATCATCTTGGTTTGGACTTGCTTAGGGGCATTTTCTGCTTGAGTAGAATCGGCCTCATCTGGCCCTGAGATACCACTAACCATGACTTTTTCCTCCTAACTTAGCTTCACTTATCAAAGAAGAGAGCTTTTGGATAAGGTCGTTAAATAGATCAGTTGCAGCTGTCTGATTGAGATCTGTTTCTGGTTGCTCTGAAGGTTGCTGTGGAACATGCCCTGGACCGCCAACGCCCGGTATGCTTTTCATCATTTTTCTTCCTCTTTCAACTCTAAATAACTCTTACCGGTTCAAAAGTCAAAAAAAAAGCCTTCGCATTGCGAAGGCTTGATCAGTCATCACTGTTAGCTGTCTTAAAATGGAGTCAGTGGAGAATTAGGTTGTCCCGTTTCTTGAGCGTTTTGTTTCTCTTGTTGTTGGATCTCGTTCATTAGGTCTATGATACTTTCCATAGCATTTGCCATTTCAAGCTGATAGATAATAGATTCTTGGCTAAAATGAGAATCTTCATATTGTGAACTTATGGGAGTAGAAGCTGAAATGCTATCACTTGGTTCCACCATATTTTTCCTCTTGCAAACATATATTTATGAATCTCTAATATCATTATACCTATAATGAATGAATTTTGCAACTTTTGTTCAGGTTTAATGGATATAGAGATTATTGAAAGTAAGTGTTTTAGTGAGCTTTGGGTCGATGGAGAGCTTTGGAAAGAAATCCATAAAAATTTGTACAAGAACTACTTACAAGAAATTTTTCAATGTCAATCGAAAAAAGAGTTAAGTGATTTACTCTTAAAAACTGACAGTAAACTTGCCCGTGGGATTGTTTACAAGTTATTGGCCCTAAGAGGGCATGTAAAATCAGAGCTTAGAACGAAGCTCAAAAGATATAAGATTGTTTCGGGAGCAATTGAAAAGATCCTCGAAGAGTGTGAAAAACTCGGGTATTTGGACGATCAGAGGGAAGGCAAGCTATTCATTGCTCGCCAAAAAAGGAGGGGATTGGGGCCTCAGGGGATAGCTTATAAGCTTCAGCAAAAAGCGCCAGACTTGCAAGAAATGGTGCGAGAAAGAGTAACCGATGAAGAGCAACGAGTAACGATTAAGAGTTGGATTACAAAAAAAACAAAGAAAGGTGAGTTAAATGATATCAAAGTCAAAGAACGCCTGTACCGCTTTTTAAGAAGAAAGGGATTTGACGATCACTTAATTCGTCAAGAATTGTTTACACCTTAATCGCGATTCCCTATACATCAATGAACATGCAAGTGGGAATCGTTGGAATCAATCATAAATCCTCAAAACTTCCATTAAGGGAGGCTCTTGCGAGAGCTTTTCAAAAAGCTTTTGAAAAAAAAGAAGGCGTCCTTTTATTGACATGCAATCGAACAGAATTCTACTTTTGTGCGCAAAGTTTAGCAGAAACCCAAATGGAAATCTTCTCTCTTTTAAGAGAAGAGATGGAAGAAAGTTTTGAGCATGCACTCTATTCCTATTTTGCTCACGATTGCTTCAACCATTTAGGAAAGGTTGTTTCCGGATTAGACAGTGCGATTTTTGGCGAAAGTGATATTCAGCGGCAAGTCAAACTTGCCTATGAAAATGCCCGAGGAAACCGAAAACTTCCTCATGAGATCCATTATCTTTTTCAGAAAGGGTTGAAGATTGGAAAAGAGCTGCGAAGTTCATTTTTAATGGCGAACAAAGGAAAAGAGCTCCCTTGCATAATCCAAGAGATTTTAGAAGAAAATGAAAGACCTATAGAAGAGTCCCAAGTTCTTTTTGTTGGGAATTCTGCAATTAATCGAAAACTCATTTCTTTTTTTCAACTTAGAGGAGCGAAAAACCTGACATTATGTACCCGAATGAAAAAAGGGGAATTCCCTAAACTTTCTGTAGAAAACTGGGATGTCTTAGAAAACTGGGATATGTATGATGTTGTGATTTGTGGGACGTATCATAAAAACCATATTCTTGAAAAATCGATGCGTCCTTTGCAAGAAACCCTTCTTTTCGATTTAAGTATTCCTAGAAACGTTGACCCAGAGCTAGGAAAGCATCCCAATCTAAAGCTCTATAATATCGATCAGATTGGAAATGGTGAAAAAGAAATCATTCTATGTGAAAATGTGGTCGAAAAAGCTGTCCAAAGGCAAATGCAGCTATTTAAGGAGCGAAAACAAGCGAAATGGCGTTACGCAGTCTCACTTTAATTTTTCTTTTTTTTTGCAGTCATCTTTTTGCTGCGGACACAAAAGAGCAGGATCAAGGAGAGATCATCGTTCTTTCCAGTAATGCTGTTGTAAATAATGACTATTTTGCCAATGGACGAACGGTTGAAATTTCAGGCACAGTGAATGGGGATGTCTACGTTTTAGGGGGACAAATCTTTATCGATGGGGTTGTCAACGGGGATGTTTTAGTCGCTGGGGGAAGTATTGAGATTTCAGGAAAAGTCACAAAGAATGTAAGGCTGATTGGAGGACAGGCATTGATTACGGGCCAAATTGGACAAAACATTACCGCGGTAACGGCTACGATTGAACTGAGTCCTTCTTCAACGATCGGAAGAAACGCTGTCATTGTTTCAGGAAATACGGATTTAGAATCGAGAGTCGGAAATAATGTGCGTCTCTACTCTTCGAACGTTAGAATCTCTGATGGGATTCGGGGCAAAGTGACTGCTTATGTCGGTCAGCTTCGTTTGACATCAAAAGTCATAATTGATGGGGCATTAGAATATTGGAGCAATAAAAATGCTCTTGTTGATCCCAATGCAAAGGTAAAAGGGGGTGTGGTTCACCATCCTTCGTTTTTCTATGAATTTTTTCATAGCAAGCTACTAAAAGGGCTAAAGATTGGTTCCAAACTTGCGGCTCTTCTGATGAACTTTTTCTATAGTTTTATCATTGGGTTGGTCATGATCCGCTACTTTCCCCACCGAATTAAACGGACAATTAAAACACTGAATGCAAAACCTGCGCAATCCCTTGTTGCTGGAATTGTCCTTCTTGTTCTTTTACCCATTACAATGCTTGTTTTGCTCATTACAATTTTAGGAGTCCCTTTTGCCTTAGCTCTTCTTTCACTGACAGTTGTAGGTCTCTACACTGCTAAAGTCTTTTCTATTCTTTGGCTTTCTACGCACATTTTTCGTGCATTGGAATTCAAAAAACACCGCCGTCTCTACTTTTCATTTGGTCTGATTGCCTACTTCATTCTTACGACCCTCCCTTATTTAGGACCTGTTGTCACAGTTGCAGCCTTACTTTTTGGAATGGGGGGTGCGGCTTTAAGCAAGGTGGACAAGGAAGAAAAAGAGTCTTTTCATCTTACTAAAAAAGATAAGAGTGGTGCTAAATAAACAGATTCTGTGGATCATTCATGACGCGAGAAGGGCAACATGTCCGTAGGAAAAACTGAAACATTATAAAGGATGCAGTATTCTATCGCAGACTACTGGGGGGTATTGATTGTATTCCCAAAGATAAACTTGCCGTGAACCTATGCTGAAAAAGAATATTTTTATAAGATGCCAACTTATGCATTTTTTGGTCAGTAAGCTTAATTTTCTTACAGCAATAGGCGAATTTGTCACTTTAATTCGGGAAGTGATTGTTGCAACAGTTAGACGTCCTCCTAGTTGGGCCCTAATACGAGAGCAACTCTATAATATGGGAGTCTTATCCTTGCCGGTTGTCGCGGTGACTGGATTTTCCACGGGACTTGTCTTAGCAGCACAGTCTTTTTTTCAACTCAGCGATAAAGGGCTAGTAGGAGCAACAGGACTGATGGTAGGCAAATCGATGATTACTGAGCTTGGTCCTGTTTTAACCGCTTTCATGGTCACAGGACGCGTTGGCGCTGCTATGTGCGCAGAGCTTGGAACCATGCGAGTCACAGAACAGATCGATGCCTTGCAAACAATGGCCGTCAATCCGCACCGCTATCTAATGGCACCCCGGTTTCTTTCGGGAATGATCATGATGCCCCTTCTCACTGTATTTAGCATTTTCATGGGAATTTATGGCGGATACTTGATTGCAGTCTTCTACTTTAGAATGTCCCCGACGACCTATTTTGATCCCATGCCTATTTATATTACGAATTTTGACCTGTTGATTGGAATCGTAAAAGCTTTCTTCTTTGGGGTTCTGATCGTTACCATTTCTTGCTTTAAGGGAATACGCACTTCTGGAGGAGCCGAAGGAGTGGGACGCGCTACAACAAATAGCGTTGTTGTTTGCTATACTTTTATCCTTTTCACAAATTTCTTGATTACTTTGGGGCTCAATATACTTAAAAATGCTACAGGGTGGTTCTCATGATCGAGATTGAAGACCTTTGGAAAGCTTACAAAGAAAACCAGGTATTAAAAGGGCTCTCATTAAAAGTGAATACTGGAGAAACTGTTGTCATTCTTGGCCGCTCAGGAGTGGGAAAAAGTGTCTTACTGAAACATATCATTGGAATTGCCCATCCAGATCGCGGGTCTATAGAAGTTGATGGGATCAGAGTTTCTGATCTTTATGGGGAAAAAAGGTGCTCTGCGGTGCGTCATATGGGAATGCTTTTCCAAGGCGCAGCTCTTTTTGACTCGATGAATATCGAGGACAACACGGGTTTTTTCCTAGAACAACATGGAAACTTAGATCAAGGCAAAAAGTACTCCAAAAGTGAAATCCAAGACAGAGTTGATGCAGCCCTTCGAATGGTTGATCTCGAAGGAACACAAAAGAAGATGCCATCTGATCTTTCAGGTGGAATGCGTAAAAGAGCAGGTCTTGCACGGTTAATTGTTTACCGCCCAAAATATTTATTGTATGATGAACCAACAACAGGTCTTGATCCAATCACTGCTATGCAAATTAATGAGCTCATCGTTAAAACACAGAAGGAGCTTCAAGCAACAAGTATTGTTGTTACCCATGATATTGTCTCTGCCTTGCACGTCGGTGATCGATTATCTCTGCACAAAGAGGGTAAAATCGCGTATATCGATACACCAGATGCCTTTTTAAAGATTGATGACCCTGTGATAGAGTTTTTAAGAAAAATAATAGCGGGCGCTCCGAGGACTTTTGAGAGAAAAAAGGATGATTGATTACACGAAAAACATGCTCATTGGCCTATTTGTCGTCGTTGCCTGTGCACTGATTGTTGGAACTCTCCTTTTTCTTGAGCCCAGCGTTGGAGATGGAGAAGAAATCATCGTTGTCCGTTTTTCCAATATCAACGGCCTTTCTATTGGAACAAGAGTCATGTTTGCTGGAAAGCCTGTTGGAGAGGTCGTTGCTATTGAACAAATCAAACAGGCGCGAGAACAACCGACAGATGAACTAGGACAAGTCTACTTTTACCAACTCACTCTTCATGTCGATTCAAGTGTCCGTGTCTATAATACAGACGAAATTACTGTTCAAACATCGGGACTGCTTGGTGAAAAATCGGTCGCTATTATTCCCCGTTCTCCTCCTAAAGGAATCAAACCAGCATTGATTACAGCTACTACTCCTGTTTACGCAGAATCGGTCGATCCTTTTGAAAGTGCTTTTAACGAACTGTCTCAGCTCTCTGATAAAGTCGAAAAAACTCTCGATAAAGTGATTGCTTGGATTGATCAAAATGGGCAAGAGTTAGGTGCAGCTATTCAATCTTTCAATGATGCGATGTATGAAGCTTCGATTGCTCTTGGGCAGGTAAACAAAAGTCATCTCGTTGACGAAGTGAAAGTAGGAATCCAGAATTTTTCTGCCGCCATGCAAGAGGTTCAGTGCGCCTTTGATCAAATGAATGCCGATGATGTCTTCAACAATCTTGGAATTACAATGAGAAGTGCCTGCAACGCCTCTTCTTGTTTTGAACAATTGATGGAAAATATTGCCCATAGGAAAGGGACGATCGGAAAGCTTTTCACTGATGATACGTATCTTCGAGTCACAGCAATTCTAAGTAAGGTTGATACAATGATGAATGATGTAAATCATTATGGATTTCTCTTTAACCTGAATAAAGAATGGCAACGAACCCGCCTAAAGCAAGCAACCCTTTTGAACGCCTTAAAGACTCCTCAAAATTTCCGCAACTACTTCAACAAAGAAGTCGATCTTATCAATACCTCGATGTCGCGCTTATCCATGGTCGTAGATCGCGCTGAAAATAGTCCAGAACGGGACAGAATTTTCGAGACAAATCTCTTCCAAAAAGACTTTGCTGAACTCTTGCGCCGCTCTCAAGCTCTTTACGATAACCTCAAGCTATATAACGAACAGCTAATGCAGGCAAAGCAAGCGGCTCAATAAAATGGGTGATAGTTTGCAATTTCAATTGATACAGTCAATTTTCAAGGAAAAAAATAAAAAGGGCCTCCAAAAGCATTTCGATATTAAAGGCTAATCGCTTGTAAAAGCTGACTGGTTACGCTATCTCTTGAGCCTACAAAAAGTGCTGTTTGCAATCCTGTGAAAAAATGATCTAAGCCATGAGCCATGACTAGACCTCCAACAGAAAGCTCCAATGCCTCTGCTTCCTAATGCTATACCTCCGATCATAGCTTCTGCAGCGCCCCTAAAGGACTGTGATGCTCTTTGAAGAAGCGGACTGTTCCAAGTAAGGATTTTTTTGTCGAGGGTTCTGGTAACATAATCTCTATGAACCTATCCAACTAAATCATTGATTTAGTAAAATGTTTTCTGTTTTTTAGCAGGAGATGCATAGGAGCGCAAGCATTTTTAGAGTTATCAGATAGACAGTGGTTTCTTATACAAGAACTTATGAGTTGGACTCCCCCTTTAAAGAGGAGTACCCCTAGAAGTGATCGGAGAAAGGTCTGGAACTCGATACTGTGTGTTATTGTTCCTGGTTGTCGATGGAAAGACCTCCCTATAAACCCTAGTCGCTATGTTCCTAGATCAACAGCTCATAAATGGCTCAAACAATTGCAAGAAGCTGACGTTTACGATAGGGTTTTGCGTGGTCTTTTACAAAAGGGTCTTGCAATGGGAAAATAGATAGGGGACAGATCGCTGTAGACGCCTCTTTTTCCCCAGTCCCAAGAAGAGGTGAAGAGGTTGAACATGGATACAAAGGGAAAAGGAGCCTTATCCATCTACTCGTTGATCGAAAAGGGCTCCCTTTATGGATGACAAACACCTCTGCCAAAGGCGATGAGCGCCATCAAGCCTTGATAAGGCTCGATCAAATGGTTGTAATACAGCTCAAGACTAGCAAAAACCTAACCATCTGTGAAGCAGCTAAAGGTTATGAGGGAGGTATCTTCCGAGAGCAACTCTTCAACAAGGGATATTTACCAGTGATAGGGTACAAAAAAAATAGAACTGTGAAGATAAGTGCAGCAAAAGTCGCTGAGTTTTTTAGGTGCAAACAAAAAAGATGGGGTATTGAGAGAGCGTTTTCTTGGTTAAAACGGACGGTTCGAAGGCTTCTGATGCGATGGGAGCGGTTGGCGGGTTTATGCGAAGCTTTTAGCAAGCTCGGGCTCATCTATATGTGGTTAGGGTATTTAATTGGATAGGTTCCTGGAAAAAAGGTCAAAAAAGCAATGAAATTCAAATCTTTTTCTTACTTTTATAGAAATTGAATTGACTCTAAAAGATCTCAAGTCATTTATTAAAAATATAGATTCATATCTTTGTATTTGATTATAGTAAATGCATAAATGATAGCTGCGTATGGAAAATCTCAACCTTAAGGATCGGAAAATGAAAGAATTTTTAGAGCACATCGTTAAAAATCTCGTAGACAGCGCCGACAAAGGTAAGAGAAATGAAATTGGAAGTACTCATACTCTCATTATAGAGCTTAGCGTCGAAAAAACCGATAAAGGCAAAATCATTGGAAAAAAAGAAAAACCATTCCTGCCATCTGCACTTTGTTAATATCAGTTGCTTCGCGCAGTAGTATCCGTGTTAATCTTGAAATTCTCGAAGAAGGCGGCAAAAAATTCTTGAAGAAAACCCATGAATAAGAATGCATTACATGACTAACCTTTAGTGATACGTGGGAATTGTAGTAGAAGATGCAACTGTTATTTCCAAAAAACTGCCCCAGTGCAACACAGCTGGCGCCTGGTGTAACGGTTCCCCACAGGAGAGCAGAGCAGCAAAGAATGGACCCTTTTTTATGAAACGACACTTTACGACAACAGTTTACTTACTAAACGATAAGCGAGTTCTTCTTCTTTTTCACCCCAAACTAAAGAAGTGGCTCCCTCCAGGTGGACACGTTGAAGCCAATGAGTCTCCTCCTATGGCCGCTCGAAGAGAAGTTTTAGAAGAAACAGGGCTTGAGTTCAGCTTCATCCATGAGGAAAATGTCTGGATTGATCGTTGGAATGCCAAGAGTTTTGAGCGCCCTTACCTCTGTTTAATGGAAGAAATTCCTGAGCATAACGAAGTCCCAGCCCATCAACATATGGATTTGATCTATATCGGGAAGCCCATAGGAAATCAAACACCCGTCTCCGAAGACCCTATTCGTTGGTTTAGCCTAGAAGAAATGGAAGCACTCAAAGATGATGAGGAAATTTTTGTCGAAACGAAAGAGGTCCTTCGTACCCTCCTTCCCAGAGAGGTTTTTGTATGACTAAGCCCGCTTTTTTTGTTGCAGCAACAGGACAACATGTTGGAAAAACAACCACGTGTTTAGGGCTTGTCTCAGGACTCATGAAACGACATAAAAAAGTCGGATTCATTAAGCCGATCGGTCAAGAACATGTAGAGATAGACACAGGAATTCATGTTGATAAAGATGTAGTCCTCTTCAAAGATCATTTTAACCTAGATGAAAAAGAAGAGGTGATGAGCCCAGTCCTTTTTACTCGAGGATTTACACGTGATTTTATTGATGGAAAAGTCTCGGAAGAAGAACTAAGTGAAAGAATTCAAAACTCCTTTCATGCAATCCAAAAGAAAACGCAGGGTATTGTTGTCGAAGGAACGGGACATGTGGGTGTTGGATCCATTGTAAACTTAAGCAATCCCAAAGTTGCCTCACTATTGGGGCTTGATATGATTCTCATTGTATCAGGAGGTCTAGGCTCTTCTTTCGATGCTTTAGCTGTCAATAAAGCACTTTGTGATGCCCATAATGTTAATATTGCAGGGGTGATTCTCAATCGCGTTCACGCAGATAAACAAGAAATGGTTCTTTCTTACATGGAGCGAGCCCTGAGTCGCTTTGATATTCCAATCCTTGGTTGTATTCCCTTTGATTCTTTTTTAAGTAATCCTACGATGCAGGATTTTGAGTTTCTTTTTAAAGCGACCCTATTATCGGGCAAGGATCACCATATGTGCCACTTCCGTCATATGCGCCTTGTGGCTACTTCTTTGAAAAATTATCGAGAAGTCATCCTTCCCAACCAGTTGATCATTACTCCTGCTAATCGTGAAGATATCATTCTTGCAACTCTCACAAAACATTGGGATATTAAAATTGCAAATCCTAATGACAACCTTTCGGTCGGAATGATTCTTACAGGAAATATACCCCCAAGACAAACGATTCTTGAGGCTCTTAAGAAAGCAAATATTCCAATGCTCTACGCTCCTGTAAGTAGCTACAAAGCAATGGAAATGATCACTTCCTATACGGTTAAAATTCGAAAAGAAGATAAGGGAAAAATTGTTGAAGCGGTTGAATTGGTAGAATCACATATTGATTTCGATAAACTTTCAAACGTGCTTCAAAAGAATGCCTAGTGATGTCTATGCGTCCATTTGTTCAAGAGTCAGTTTTACAGATTCACACACTCATCAAAACCAACACAGTCTAAATCTTTGTGAGGATACAACTCATTGACTTTCTCAAAAGGCATCTTCTCACGCTGCATGTATGGGTGTTTTGCCATGCAACTCACTTCCTATTTTGTAAAAAACAGAAGGAGCACGAATCATATTTTCACATTTTCAACACGTAAATTCTTCAAGCAAGCCCCTGTTTTACATGTTCGAATAGCGGGACACCGCTTAACGAAAGTTTTCCCGTAAGGACAGGAAGCCTGAATAGATCGGTGAATTTTCCCTAATGGCTGATAGATTGCAGCAGCAGAAGGTCCAAAAAAACTAAAAGTCGGGGTCTTTGTTGTTGCAGCTAGATGAAGAGCACTCGAGTCAACAGCATAGATTAGATCCATTTTAGACATAAGTTGTTGCCAAACAGGTAGAGAAATTTTAGGAAGAAGGGTACTGTAGTTTGGAAATTGAGAATGCAGGGCGACCCCTTCTTGCTTTTCTTTTTCTGATCCCCAAACCAAGTAAAAATGACACGGGTTTTTTGACTGTTCTTTTTCGAGCAACTCGATCCACGCTGAAAAAGAGAGTTTTTTATTTTTCCATTGGGATCCAGGGCAAACCATGACCTTTTTCCCTTCTTTTAAGAGACTTGCAATCCAGATTTCCTCTTCAGAAGAAATTTTAAGAGAAAGGTCCATCTCAACTGCATCGATCTGTGTTTTAAAATGATTCTGAACAAGGGATAAATATTGAAAAACCATGGGCTCTTTTTTATTCAGAGAGTACCGGCGGGTAAGGAACAAAGCATTGGGCCATTCAGGAGCAGAGGAAAACGTGGTTCCAATCTTCTCTTTAGCATGAGCAAATTTCGTAATGATGCCTGATTTAATATTGCCCTGAAGATCGATAAGAAGGTCATAATGCTCTTTTCTTAAAGATGCAATGGCCTTTTTTATCGCACGGCGCTGTTGAATAAGATTTTTCTTCCAAACGCTTATTTCGACTGGAATCGTTCGATGAATGTTAGGATGGGCTTCTAATAGCTCTTTGAACGACTTTTCAACAACCCAATCTATTTGAACTTGAAAAAACTTTTTGAGAAGAAAAGTGACAACTGGAAGAGATTGGATAATATCCCCTAGGGAAGTTGTTTTAACGATTAGGATGCGCATTTTTTGAAAAAATCAAATAATTTAGTATCAAAAATATAGACATATTGTACAAAATGATCAATAAAAAGTCATATATGCGACGTGATTCTAAAATTGGTTTTTGTATGCGTTGACATAAAGCTCAAAATCCTTGTTCCCACTTGTACTTTGCCTGTCGGCAATGATCACTGCATTAGGAACATAAATTTTGAAAGGCCTCTCGAAAAATCACCAATTTTTAAAACACGGCACACATGTTTCAAAGAATGAAATGAGGACCGATGAAGCACCAAGATGTCATCTTTTCTAATAAGCACCCTAAAGAAATGTATTTACTTGCGCTCACAGAGATGTGTCAACGCTTTGCCTTTTGGGGGATTGGCAATCTTCTTGTTCTCTACCTTGTAAACTATTTGTCATATAATACAGCCAAAGCAACCCACCTTTTTGGAGCCTATACTGGAATCGCTTTTACCCTACCTATCTTTGGGGGATACATTGCTGATAAATGGAACTATAGAAGCCCCATTTTATTAGGAAGTTTAATGGCAGCTTGTGGCTGCTTTTTACTCTCGACCCTTTCTCAAGCAATGGTTCTTCCAGCATTAGCTTTAATTGCTTTTGGTGGAGGACTCTTTACCCCTGCGATTTACTCTCTTCTCGGTAGTGTTTATGCAAAAAGGCCCCATATCCGTGAAGGGGGGTTTTCTATCTATTACTCTGCGGTCAATATCGGTGTATTTGTAGCAATGATTGCTTTGGGTTATTTACAGACCATTGACTGGCGCCTTGTTTTTATTGTTTCAGGATGTGTCCAGCTCCTTGGTATTATCCCTTATTTTTCAATCATTCATGTGTTAAAAAAGCTCGAAGTTCCATCTCATTATTTCATTAAAAAGAAAGATGATCCTCATCATTTCCCCCTGAAAAAACATGAGTGGGACCGCATTATTGTTATCCTTATTATGACTTTCGTCTCGATTGTTTTCTGGATGGCTTATAATCAAATGGGATCTTCAATGACTCTTTTTGCTCTTAAGTATGTCGATCGCCATGTGGGGGGGTTTTTGGTTCCGACGCCATGGTTTACCTCATTTCAAACCTTCTTCTTAATTATTTTTGCTTTCCCACTTGCGCATCTTTATCTTTTTCTAAGACGTATCAAATCAAGTGCTAGTCCTCCTATGAAAACAGCCCTGAGCCTCTTTTTCATGGGCCTCTGCTTTTTAGTGATGCAACGAGCAACAGCGTATATTCCCCATGGCGCAGGTGAAGCTCTTGAAAGTCCCCTCTATATTGTCTTTGCTTTTGCTTTAATGGCTCTTGCTGAACTCTTTCTTGCTCCCATTGGCCTTTCATTGGTCACAAATCTCAGTCCTCACCGCTACCGCGGCTTTTTAACAGGTGTCTGGTTCGCGTGTATTGGAGTCGGTTTTTACATAGGAGGATACCTTGCCGGATTGATTGCAAACCTTAACCTATCTTCATTCTTCGATATCTTTGTGATCACTTCTTTTATCCCTGCTTTTTTCTTAGTTCTCTTCTCTAAGAAGCTCGATAACATGCGTCACATTGATTATTTGTGAGGCAACAATTATAGACCTTAGACAATAAAATTTTTGAAAAGTTTAGGAAGAGGTGCTGTTGTTTGCACTTTTTTATCTGTTTTAGGATGAGTAAAGAAGAGTTGGTAAGCATGTAAACAAAGGCGATCGACTTGTTTCGGAAAGGTTGCCCCGCGCCCATAGTTTAAGTCTCCAAGAATCGGATATCCTAGCTCAGATAGATGAACACGGAGTTGGTGCGTACGCCCGGTTTCTGGATGGAGTTCCAAAAGAGACACTCCTTTTCCTTTTTGTAAAACCTTGTAGTGCGTAATAGCTTGTCGCCCGACCGGAGAGGCTCCATAAAAAGTTTGTCCACAACAGGTTCCCTTCTCACCTAGTTTATTTTCAATGGTTCCCTGCCTTTTACGAGGAGCTCCTTTGACCAAAGCAATATAGATCTTTTTCACTTCCCGTTTTTTAAAAAGAATCTCAAGGGCTTTTCTTATAGGAACTGTTCGAGCCATTAACAGTACGCCTGAGGTTCCTTTGTCAAGACGGTGGACAAGGTAATGTTCTTTTGCTGGAGCAGAGATAATACCTGAAGGTTTATTGAAAAGAGTAAGTGCTGGGTCTTGATAAAGAACTTTCAAAGTTCCCACAGGAACTTTCTTGGGAAGATGAAAGATAACCTTATCCCCTATCTTTAGTTTGGTTGCACCAAAGCGTTCGATTTTACCATTAAAGCGACAAGCTCCATTTTCAAGAGCGCGTTTAATCTCTCGTCCCGAAAGAGAGGTTTTCTCTTTTAAAAAACTTAGGAGGGATTCTTCTTTTTTTATTCTATACATACTTGGTTCAAACATTGGATATTTTTCGAAGAGGCCCTCAAAATTTATGTTCGGAGCCTATGACTATTGCTAAAGGGCGAAGCACGGGTGAGAAAAAAGTGTTAAGGATCATGTCGATATAGACAAAATCCCGTTTTTAAATCACGGTGCGTGTAAATGTTCGAGAAGCTCAATCAATAGACGGACACCTAATCCTGACGCTCGAGAAAGGTGGTAATCTTTCGGGCTATCGAGAAATGCTGTTCCAGCTATATCGAGATGGATCCAGGGGGTTTTTTTCTGAATAAACTCTTGGAGAAAGATCGCTGCAGTAATCGATCCAGCTATCCGTTTCTTGCCTAAGTTACGAATATCAGCAATGTCTGACTGCATCAGGGACTTATACTCTGGATCTAGGGGCATACGCCAGACTCTTTCTCCCGTCACCTCTCCAGCTTTTTCACAAATCTTTGCTAGCTTTTCATGATTCGAAAAAAGCCCAGCGCGTACTTCACCAAGTGCCATCACTATGGCTCCGGTCAGTGTTGCCATATCAATGATCCGATCAGGGCTAAACCGCTTTTGTCCATAAGAGAGAGCATCGGCAAGAATGAGACGTCCTTCCGCATCTGTGTTGATAATTTCAACAGTTTTCCCGGAATGGGCACGGTAAACGTCTCCTGGCTTGTAGCTAAGCGCGTCCATAGCATTTTCAGTCGTGGGAACAAGGACAACAATGTTCGCTTTAAGTTTGATGCTCGCTGCTGCTTGAATGAAACCAATCGCCGCCGCCGCTCCACCCATATCGACTCGCATATCTTCGATGAAATTTGTGGGCTTTAAGTTGACTCCTCCAGTATCGAAGGTAATTCCTTTTCCCACAACCATTGTCAGATCTTTCTTTTCGGGTGCTCCAGAATATTCCAAAATGACAAGAGCTGGATCTACTCGAGAACCACTTCCGACAGCGAGAAGAAGGCCCATTTTTTCCTTTTCCAGCTGCTTTTTATTCAAAGCAGAAGCTTTTACCGAGGAAAATTTTTGAGCTATTTTTTTTGATTCTGCAACGAAGGTTTCAGGGGTTATATCAAGGGCATTTCCGTTGATCAGGTCTCGAGCTAGATTCACCCCTGTCAAGATCTTTAGCGTCTTTTTACCGATCTTAGCGTCTTTTGCACCGACTAAAGTAGCTTTCTTTACATAAAACGGTCTTTTCCCCTCTTTAGATTTCCATCGATCATAAACATAAGATGAAAGGGCAATGCCTTCAGAAACAGCTCGAGTGATGTCTTGTGTATCGAGTTGTTTTACATGCTTTGGAAGAACAAAATTGACATTGACCCATTTTTTTCCTTGACAACGCTTCATTGCTGCGCCATAGCTCCGTCTCAATGTTTCCATTGTGCACGATTCTTCCTCTCCTAACCCTAAAAGGAGGAGCCGTTTTTCTGTGCTGCCAGACAAGTAAGCAAGCATGGAGGCTCCTTCTTTTGCATTAAAATCTCCAGCTTTCAAAATGGGATTGATGGCCCCTTTAAGATCGGGAAGATGAACGGCAGGATCAGTGCCTTTTTTCGTCTTAAAAAAAGGAACGACAACTAGGTCGGCCTGAGGCCGTTTAGAAACACTGGGGCAAATGGGCAACTGCGTTAAAATGGTATCTCATCCTCCGCAAAAGCACTCGATTCTTCCTGTTGAGACTGCCCCTGTACTGGCTGTTGATCAGAAGAGGATCCACCTCCTGCACCGTAAGGACTCTGGCCTTGAACGTGGGAAGACTGTCCTTGCTGTTGGCCCACCTCTTGACGCTCTGCTCTTCCAAAAGGAGGAAAAGCGATGTGATAAGCAACGAGATTAAGAGAAACTTGAGATTGCCCCTCTTTATTCGTGTAAACTTCAGGCTTGAGCATTTCCCCGCTCACGACGATAGCGCTTCCTTTTTTGAAGTACCTTAAAATCTTATCAAAACTTTCTCCCCAAATCGTGACGCGCCACCAAAACGTTTCATCTTTTCCACCCCGACGTTGATTGGCAGCCAAACGGAGGGTGGTTACTTTTTGTCCTGAGGATGTGAAGCGAACTTCTGGATCCGCTCCAAGGTGTCCCATAATTGTCATCTGATTCATAACGTATACTCATATTTAAATTAAATCCTTAGTATATCTAATCTAGTAAAAAAAGCCCAAGAGTTTTGTGCTCTTGTGCACTTTCTTTTTTGCCGAAGTCACTGATAAATAGGTAGACGTCGCTGCTGCCTTCAAAAGTAAGGAAAATCCTTTCACCGTATAAGCTTTCTGTTAGTACACATGTCCTAAACTCTAGGAAAACTAAAGCCAAAATTTGCGCTGTTACATCTGCATTTTTTCTCGAAAAAGAGAGGTATTTTTCTAAAAAAGTTGTACTACCAGTTTACTCTGTTCCGATGTAACCCTACAATCTAAACGGCGGCCAAGGAGGATTAAGCTTTTGTAGAGCCCCTCCAAAACTTTTCTAATTCTACACGTACTTAAACTACTAAATCTTATAGTAAAATAATATATTCCTTTTTGTTTTACTATTTAGAAGATTTTTTAATAAAAAAATTATAATTTTTTTTTGGACAAAAATGTAATTAAGTGTCATAGAGGAAAACAAGTACATCATTTTATAAGAAGAGTTATCATGTCAGAACTTTCTCACCCAAACGATGAAGTGAATGAAACTTCCTACATCAATAGACAGCAAAAATCCTCCTTTTTGCATCCCATCGATGAGGCAGAAGATTTCTATGACCCCTTTTCTGATCTAAACCTATTTCTTTCAAAGAAGATCAAAAAAGAAATGCAAGAATCTGGTTCATCAGAAAAATGGTCTGGCAAAATTGAAGCGGATCTTTTAGCAAAAATTCTTCCTGAATTTAAACAAAAATTTCCTAAATACCGTTTAGGAACATCTGCGCTTAAGAAGGTTTGGGAAAAAGTTGCATACTACTTTGAAAAAATCCAAGGGCAAAAGGGTGCACTTAAGGACAATGGAACTTTGAACTTAACGTTCATGATCCGTGAAAACCTTAAATATAGCGTTTCTCCTTACCACCTTCCTCCTTACACAGTTGCCCAACACATTGCTACCAAACTCTCAGAATGCATTGCTAGCTTTGAAGGAAAAAAGCCTCAACTTGATCAGCTAACAAAGGTCATTTGGTCAGTGCAAAAGCATCTCATCAAAGATCTATCCGCTATTCAAGCAAAGAATCCTTACGAAGAGTATGATAAACTTGATAAACTCATCGTTAAAACAGAGCTTGAAGTGACAGCAAAAGGAAAACAGTTAGATCTTTTATCATTGAAGAGTCAAGTCCTGAAGAATTTAAAAGAGTACGCTGGAGTCAAAAACCTTCTTAAAGAAGGTCAGTTAACGTCTACCCTCTCTATGATCCTTGCTGAAAAACTCTACAACAGCTCATTGATTACGTGTTACTTCTCCTTGGAGGAAAAACAAGCAATCGAAGATTTCATTCGACATCAGGTCGAAATGGGGCAATTCAATGAGCTTCTAAAACGTGATGAGCATCGATTAGAACTTATCCAAAGGATTTTAGCATTATATGCCATTGTTGGAGGGCTCGCCAAAAATTTAACGCATCAATCCCTCAGGGCTTCTATTCAACGTATTAAAAAGCTCAATAGAAATAAAAACTGCGCCTTGGCACCTGATCTCGATCAAGGATTATTTGTTTTTATCAATGCAGAAATTCACTTGATGAATGAAGAAAAATGTTATGGTGAAGAAGGAGAAGAAGCCATTGTCAAAGCTTATGAAAAAGCTTGTGCGCTTCCGGTGCTTACCCTATCTCAAATGGAACAGTTCGAGCTTCTTATCTGGAAAATCATTGAAGAAAAAGGCAAGCTTTTATCTCATACTCCTTCTGATATTCGTTGCCTTCTAGAAAAAGAATTGGGAAATGTTTTAATTGATAATCCTAGACAGTCTTTCCGCATGATCATTAGTAATGCTCTACAGTTTTTTAAAAAAGTTTTAGAAACTCCTATGAATCAAGAGCGTGTCGAAGATAAAGTGGAAACCTGGGTCACTCAAAATGATATGCTAATCAGAACGATTCATTTTGATCCCAAGACTTCCCTTTTACAGCTTTTAGAAAAGGACTGGAAAGAGCAAAACCTTGATGAACAGACTGTGAACCACGAAAAATTTATCGCTTTGATGGAACAAAAAGCTTTAGAAACTTTCCCTCTTCTTTCTCCTTTTCAAAAACAATTAAAAGTACGCCTGTGGATTTTGTATAAATACCTTTGGTATACGACTTTTTCCGATGGAAGTTCTTCTACTTATGAACGATTCCTTCTATGGCATCAAGTGCTTCTTAAAAATCGGCACCCTGAATGGTCCAAGGAAAAATTAACTGAAACGCTCTCTAAACTTTCAGATCAATTGATTCCTCTTGCTCCTTTCGAACACGTATCTTGACATCCTCTCCTCCTTAAAGGAAGAAGATCCCTGATTTTTCAGGTTGAAACTAGGTCAACCCATGTTCAGGAGGTTCCTGCTAACATAGAGTTTGCTAATGCATCCTCGAGCGCAGGCTGACACGGCATGCCCTGCCGCTAGAATATTTTTTGCAGCATTAATGTCTGCATTTTCTTCAACTGCTCATCAATTGAGATTTTCTTCGAAAATGACAAGCATCGCAACCTTACAGACTCTTCGCGTGGTTGATAAGTTGCGGTGAAAAGATCACGTAGAAGAGGGTTTTTTAGCGCGCAACAGCCCTGTAAGCAGGGTGAGTCCGAATAGGATCATCGGAATAGAAAGCCATTGCCCCATGTTTAGCCATTGCTCGTGGAGTAAATGGCTTTGCTCCTCTTTGACAAATTCAATGAGGAAACGAAAAGAAAATATGATGACAAAGACAAGACCCGCCAAACGTCCAGTAGGCTTCGAAAGCTTCGAGAAAAACCTCCAGAAAAGAAGGCATGTGACAAAATAAAAGAGTCCTTCATAAAGTTGAGCAGGATGTCGGGCTGTTGGAAAACTTCCATCAATGGGGTGGCCAAAAATAATTGCCCAAGGCACTGTACTAGGGATCCCTAAAACTTCTTGGTTAATAAAGTTGCCTATCCGAATAAGGGTCGCAACCAATAAGGAAGGAACAACCATTAAATCGATGATTCGCGGGAAGGAAAGCATGGGAAAATCTTTCCAACTTCTTGCATAGAAAAGCATGAGCCCAATCAAAATACCCACAACTCCTCCATGGCTAGCAAGCCCTCCCTCCCAAGTTTTGATACTATCTAGTGGATGGGATAGATAGTGACTCCATTTTTCATAAAAAAGAATGTGCCCTAATCGAGCACCCACAACAGTTGAAATTATCACGTAGACCAACAGTCTCTCAGAAAAAAGGCGAGCTTTTTTGTTCAAAACCTCCTGGGACCATTCAGTACACGTTGCTGCATACCTTTTAAATAGGGACATGCTTAAGTAAAAACTGATAAAAAAACCGAAGGCAAAAATGATTCCGTACCAGGCAATTGGACGATTGAGAAAAGGAACGGTAAATGCTACCGGGTTTGGATCCCAAAAAATGTAGTCAATCATTGCGTCTCCACTGTAAAATATCCTGCTATATTACCAAAAAACAGAAAAAATATGGTAAAATTAAAAATTATTAGTCCTAAAAAGATAAAAGAAGGTTGACTTGAAGATACCCTTTTTCCATACGAAAAACGGCCAAGAAGGACTGTTTCCATTGGGTGAATTCTTAAAAAAACCTAACCAAAAGTTCCTTATCTTTGCCTAGATTCCAAGAAAGCGTTCATGTCTTCGCCAGACTTTTCTACATTTATCTTTGACATCTTCTCCCCTCTAAAGGAAGAAGATTCCTGATTTTTCAGGCTGAAACTAGCTCGCCCATGCGCAGAGGTTCCTGCTTCCTAGAGGTTGCTAATGCATCTCCTCCACAGGCTAACACGGCGTGCCCTGCCGTTAGAATATTTTTTGCAGCGTTCATGTCTGCATTTTCTGTATGCCCACAACAAATACAACAAAACTTCGACTGCTTTTTCTTGTCACGATTTTTTTCGTCGATGGATCCACAAGAGAGGCCTTTTTCAGAGCTGTAGGAGAAATTCACCACTCCTCTTAGCTACTCCAGCTTGCATTTAAGCTGCCTTTTAACTCAGACCATCCTTAGCCTAGGATAGCCCTGTTAGGACCTGATTTTGCCCTAACATTCTTTCCTGGATTTTCTGTTGTCTCATGGGCAGACTTACCCATATTAGTAATTTTCAAAGCTTCGACTGCAATCATCGCGTGGTTTTTACTAAGGTTCGTTGAAAGCTTCTGTTGAAAATCTTGTCTTACATTGCAAATCTTACTGTGGATTTTCTGCACTTGTCTTTTTTGTTTTTTCCAGTTTTCCGAAAACTTTTTCTTTTTAGCCAGACATCTTTGAGACTTAGCGCGTCCACTTCGTAGTTTCTCAAAAGCATGTGCCAGGTCAAAATAGCTTCCCTCAGAACAAGCGACAAACTTTTAATCCCAAGATCAATACCTATAGCACCATCTACTGGATGCGCTAAATGCTTTATCTTAAGTCTTCCATTTTCTGTTGAAGGCAATGCGCTGGAACCTCTTTTAAAAATCCATAGTCTTCAGACTGCTTCCAAAGTGTAGAAAAATGGTCGGCTTCAAGGTACCAGATGAGCTTTTGTTTGTTTTCTAAGCGCTCCAAGTTCATGCGCAAGAGTTTGTTGCAAAGAAAACAACAATGCCCAAAATATTTATGCATTTTCTGCAACTACTCATCACCGGGTTTTAATCTAAATTTGCATGCTTTTCTAACAATCATATGTAAAATGTACTCTTGGCCTGTGAATACTTCAAACCACATTTTCTATGGAGGAAATATATTGAGAGTCAAAAAATTTCAACATAAGGAAAGCGCCTTATATCCTCCACCTTGAGGAAGAGCTTCTACAGCGTGTTTTGATAAGTCTATCAAACTACCCAGATCGAAAAAGAAACGGATTACCACAAGTAATCTAAGCTCAAGTTAGATGGTATTTTTCGTTTGTGGAGTAAAAGCAGCACGGAAATAAAGCACAGAGCCATTGATAAGTGCAGCGCCCACAGTAAAGTCGACAAACCCTTTGACATCAAGAGGAAAAGGAAGATATTTACAAACCATTCCCGTACACATCATCCCCCCAACCAAAAACAGGTAGCCTTTCGAATAGATGTTTTTTAGGAAAAGAGGAGAGGGTTGAGACCGTATCCGATTAACAACGCGATTGACAGACCGTTTTAAAATAACTCTTCCCTTAAAAAAACCGATAAAGAGGGCACCACATAAAAGAATAAGGATTGCTTGCTCAAGATTGTTTGTAAACTCTGTGAGCTTTTTTATAAGGGAAAATCCTTTTTGGGTTCCATTAATGACAGTAATCCTGGCATCCTTAAGATACCAAATTCCCTTGATTAAAAGAAGAACTCCAACGCCTATCCATAATGCTCCCGATAAAAGAATTGCATTTTTTTTGGAGAGGTTTTTCATTGTATTTCTTGAACGCAAATTTAACTACCCCGCCCGGACTTTCTTTATCCAATTTTTTGCGCTGGAGACCTCTTTCTTCAGAGGAAAGCGCGATTTCCTATAGTTAACTGTACAAACAGCCCCTCAAAAAAATCAAGGGGCAAAATAAATTTGTTGG
>JAAUYI010029331.1_pt1 | contig 38658 bp, 34 predicted proteins | sample 7278041 | NCBI WGS metagenome assembly JAAUYI01 (sample SAMN14350216, study PRJNA611818) | marine sediment metagenome | isolation source: surface marine sediment (0.6m) | place: French Polynesia: Moorea | collected 2018-08
GAAAAAACATCTTCTTCTATGGCCTGAGAGAAACCCTGAAGCTCCTCAAGGCTCAGCTCTTCAAGCTCACAGCCCTTGTCGAGACAGAAGGCCACAGCTTTGCCGACGATGGCGTGCGCCTCACGGAAGGGCACATTTTTCAAGACCAGATAATCGGCCAGATCCGTGGCAGTTATAAAGCCTTTTCTAGTCGCTCGGTCCATGATTTCGGTGTTGAATTTGAGGTTGCCCAACAGTTCAGCCATGATAGCAAGCGAGGCGGAAACCGTATCGACGGTATCGAAAACCGGTTCTTTGTCCTCCTGCAGATCGCGGTTGTAGGTGAGCGGCAGACCCTTCATCAGGGTCAGCAGACTCATCAGACTGCCGTTGACCCGGCCGCTTTTTCCCCTGATGATTTCGGGGATATCCGGATTTTTCTTCTGCGGCATGATCGAAGAGCCGGTGCAGAACTTGTCATCAATTTCGACAAAATTGAATTCCTGGCTTGACCAGAGAACCAGCTCTTCGGAGATGCGCGACAGATGGTTCTGGATGAGCGCACAACAGCTGACGAACTCAACAGCAAAATCGCGATCTCCCGAGGTATCCATGGAGTTGGCGGTGATGCCACTAAAACCGAGTTTACCTGCCGTGGACTCACGGTCGATGGGCAGCCCGGAACCAGCCAGGGCAGCACAACCCAGTGGTGAAACATCGATGCGCTTGCGACAGTCGAGTATTCTCTCCCGGTCGCGGCCAAACATCTCGTAATAGGCGAGCATATGATGGGAAATCAGCACCGGCTGGGCTCTTTGCAGATGAGTGTAACCCGGCATGATAGCTCCCAGGTATTTCCTGGCCAAGGCAACCGACGCCTTTTGGATCTCAGTGAGCAAAAGGTCAAAACGATCGCATTCATCGCGCAGGTACATCTTCAGATCCAGGGCTATCTGGTCGTTTCGGCTGCGGCCGCTGTGCAGCTTGGCCCCGGCTGAGCCGATTTTATCCACCAGTGCCTTTTCGATATTCATATGCACGTCTTCCAACTCGCGCTTGAACTCGAACTCGCCCCGGTCGATTTCGCCTTCAATGGCATCAAGACCACCCAAGATGGCATCGAGCTCCTCCTGGCTGAGGATGTTCTGCTCGCGCAGCATGGTGGCATGGGCCCGACTGCCGGCTATATCATATTTATAGAGGCGCGAATCGTAGTGCACCGAGGCGGTGAAGGCTTCCACCGAACTCGCGGTGGCTTCGGCAAACCGGCCACCCCAGAGCTTTTGCGAACCTGCCGGTTCGGTCTTAGCGGTCATGTTTTTTTTTGCTGAACTCATTAGATCTCGCTATTTTTTCTGCAGAGCCTGAATGCGCAGACGCAGGCCGTTCAATCTGATAAACCCGGTGGCATCGCCCTGATCGTAGACGTCATCTTCTTCAAAGGTAGCAAAACTCTCCTGGTAAAGGGAAGTATCGGACTTGCGACCCACCGGAACACAATTGCCCTTGTAGAGCTTGAGACGTACCGTACCGTTAACCGTCTTCTGGCTCTCATCGATGGTTGACTGGAGCAGCTGCCTCTCCGGAGAGAACCAGAAACCGTTGTAAATCAGCTCGGAATACCGAGGAATAAGCGAATCGCGGATCTTCATGACCTCCCGGTCCATGGTGATGGTCTCGAGGTCACGATGAGCCCTTCGCAGGATAGTGCCGCCCGGTGTTTCATAAACGCCTCGTGATTTCATGCCGACAAAACGGTTCTCCACCATGTCGAGACGACCAACGCCATGGGCTCCGCCTATCTTGTTGAGCCTGGTGAAAAGCTCCAGGGGCTCCAATTTTTCTCCGTCCAAGGCCACGGGATCGCCATTTTGGAACTCGATCTCCAGATAGGTCGGTTTATCCGGTGCTTTCTCAGGCGAGACCGTCATCTTGAACATTGCCTCATCCGGCTCTGTCCAAGGGTTTTCGAGGATACCGCCTTCGTAACTTATATGGAGTAGATTTTCATCACAACTGTAGGGTTTCTCCTTAGTTACCGGAATCGGGATATTATGGGCTTCGGCGAATTCCACCAGTTTCTGGCGGGAGTTCAGATCCCAGGTCCGCCAGGGAGCAATGATCTTCAAGCTAGGATCAAGCCCAATATAGGCCAGTTCAAAGCGCACTTGGTCATTGCCCTTGCCGGTTGCCCCATGGCTGACCGCATTGGCGCCTTCCTCCTGGGCGATACGCACCTGCTCTTTACTGATCAGCGGTCTGGCAATGGAGGTGCCGAGCAGATAGAACTCCTCATAGATGGCGTTGGCCCGATATGCGGGAAAAATATAATCTTCAACGAATTCTTTTTTCAGATCGGAGATAATTACCTTTTCAGCGCCGGTGGCCAGACCCTTTTCCCGGACTGCATCCCAATCCTCTTCCTGCCCGATATCTGCCGAATAAGCAATAACCGGACATTCGTACTCTTCTGCCAGCCATTTCAAGATTACCGATGTATCGAGACCGCCCGAATAGGCCAGTACAATTTTATCTATACTCATGTTATTTCCTTATATGTTCAGGCTATCGCCCTTGTTACCATGTGATTTCCGCAACCTTTCCCGTGTTGTCCTAAAGTGCGTCACTGAGCAGCAACTCGAGAATCGCTTTATGCATATGCATCTTGTTCTCCGCCTGATCAAAGGCAACGCATTGCTTTGACTCGAGTACCTCCTCGCTGATTTCTTCATCGCGGTGAGCAGGCAGACAGTGAAGAACAATTGCCCCGGCAGGCGCTCTGGCAAGCAGCTCACTGTTCACCTGATATGGTGCGAACAGTTTGAGCCTACCGTCCAGTTCGTCTTCCTGACCCATGGAGACCCAGACATCCGTGTTAATAACCTCTGCACCGGCTACGGCCTCTGCCGGGTCTCTTAGCAGATTTATCGGTTGTTCGGCAATACTGCTGGCTTTTGCCAAAATCTCCTTGTCCGGTTCATAACCTTCCGGGCAAGCCAGAGCAAGTTCAAAACCTAAAATTGAGGCCGCCTGAATCCAGGAGTTGGCCATATTGTTACCATCGCCCACCCATGCTATTTTGAGACCGTCCAGCGATTTTTTATATTCCAGTACTGTCATGATGTCGCTGAGCACCTGGCAGGGATGATGCAAATCGGTTAAAGCGTTGATCACCGGCACGGTGGAGTACTGTGCCAACTCATCAACCACATCCTGGCCGAAGGTCCTAACCACCATGCCATTGACGTAGCGGGACATGACCCGCGCCATATCTTTGAGCGGCTCAGAACGGGCCAACTGAGTGTCACGAGCCGAGAGAAAGATCACCTGACCGCCCAGGCCGTACATGGCCGCCTCGAAGGAAACCCGGGTGCGGGTAGACGGTTTTTCAAAAACAAGACCGATGGTTTTCCCCTCAAGCTGTCGCTGAAGTATTCCCTCAGCAAGCTCTTCTTTCAGCTCTGCTGCCCGAAAGAGAAAACTTTGCAGTTCCTTTTTATTAAAGTCCTCTAATGACTGGAAATGTCTAGGCATATCAGCACCGGAATTTCAAATCGGAAAGGCAGTCTTCCGAATATTTGCTGTCTCTGAGAAGGCTGCGCTCGCTCTTCGCAAAAGAAAAACTTCATAATTACCTAAAAAAGGAACTCTTTGCAAAGGAATTACGGCCCTTGCGGATGATTACCCATTTTCCAGGTAAGGCTTTTCCAGAAGGCGAGCTTCTGCCAAATTACTGTGAATTACTTGAAAGCAACCAACTCTATGAAAGGTGGTGCAAAGAACTACATCTCATACCGCTTTTTCAGCAAACACCTCTGCCAATGCTGCGATCAGCCGATCAATTTCAGCCTCGGTGACTATCAATGGCGGAGCGAAGCGCAGCGCGACCCCACCGGCAAAGTTGATCAGAAAGCCTCTGTTGAACATAGCGTTTACAAATTCAGCACCATGCTCCACACCTTTGTTCGTCAGAACCAGGGCACGGAGCAGGCCGGCTCCTCGCGCACCGGAGCACCACTGGGGAAAACGCTCAGCCAGCTCTACCAACTTATCATGCAGATATTGGCCGCGGCTTTGCACCCCTGCCAGAAATCCGTCTTCCAGCATGATACCAAGGGTGGCGATTCCGGCAGCGGCGGCAACCGGGTTGCCACCGAAAGTGGAAGCATGCGTTCCCGGCACCAGTGAGGCAGCCAGCTCTTTCGTGGTAATCATCGCACCGATGGGCATGCCGTTGCCCAGGGCCTTGGCCAGGGTCATGATATCCGGGACGATACCAGACTGTTCATAGGCAAACAGCGTACCGGTACGCCCCATACCCGTTTGTACCTCATCGAAAATGAGCAGCAGACCATGCTCATCGCAAAGCTTGCGCAATCCCTGCAGATACTCAGCTGATAGGGGCCGCACCCCGCTCTCTCCCTGGACCGGCTCACAGAGAATGGCACAGGTACTATCGGTGATATGTGCTTCGATTTCATCAAGGTCGTCAAAGGGTACATGGACAAAGCCGTCGGGCAAAGGTTCAAAGCCCTGATGAAATTTGGGCTGGCCGGTAGCTGCTACAGTGGCAAGCGTCCGGCCGTGAAAGGAGCCCTCCAGACTCAGTATCTGGTAGCGGCCCTCAGCTGAATGAATCCGGGCAAGTTTAATTGCCGCTTCGTTGGCTTCCGCCCCACTGTTGCACATGAACACCTTGTCACCAAAGGAATTGGCAACCAGCATTTCAGCCAGCTCGGTCTGCGGTGCGGTATAGTAGAGGTTGGAAACATGCACCAGATTGCCCGCCTGTCTACAGATCGCTTCGGTCACCTTTGGGTGGCAATGGCCCAGGGAACAGACGGCGATACCCGCCAGAAAATCAAGATATTCCCTGCCGTCATCACCGTAGAGTGTACATCCTTCTCCCCTGTCAATGACCACGGGATAGCGCAGATAATTATTGACAAAAACGTTGTCGTTTCGTGTTTTGATGTCTTCTGTATTACTCATTCGATAATCTGTGTTCCCACACCCTCCCGGGTAAACATCTCCAGTAAAATTGCATGCTCGACCCGACCGTCGAGAATATGCGTTTTGCCTACTCCCTTCTCCAAAGCGCTACCGCAGCAACGCACCTTGGGGATCATACCGCCGGCTATGGTTCCATCACTGATCAAAGTTTCGAGCTGCTCTCGCCTAATGGTGGTCAGCAGCTGGCCGTCCTGGTCCTGAACGCCGGGGACATCGGTAAGCAGGATGAGTTTTTCCGCTTTAAGTTCACCGGCAATGGCACCTGCAACCAGATCAGCATTAATGTTGAAAGCGCGGCCATCTTCGCCGACACCAACCGGGGCAATCACCGGGATAAATTCCTCACGCTCGAGACCATGCAGCACGCTTGCATTTATTTTGGTCACCTGGCCAACCCGACCCAGATCGATAAGCTCCGGGGGAGCGTTATCAGCAACTGCAGCATTAACTTTGAGTTGACGGGCGCAGACCAGATCACCATCACGCCCGGAGAGACCGACGGCCTTGCCGCCGCAGTGATTGATAAGGCCGACTATTTCTTTGTTGACCTTGCCCACCAGCACCATCTCAACAACATCCATGGTTTCACCGTCGGTCACCCGCATTCCTTGGACGTAGCTGGCCTTAATGTTGAGCCGATCGAGGAAGGTATTGATCTGCGGGCCCCCACCATGAACAATCACCGGATTAATGCCGATGTGCTTCATTAAAATGACATCGAGGGCAAACTGTTTTTTGAGCTGCTCATCCACCATGGCATGACCGCCATATTTGATGACCACCGTTTTATGTCGAAACTCCTGCATGTAGGGCAAAGACTCGATAAGAACCTTTGCCCTCTCTATACTTGCCTGCATGGCAATCTTAACCTTTATCTAATTTTTTTTATAAACAATCCATCCCGCCGTTCAGGGGTATATCAACCTGAAAAGCTGCAAACAGCAACAGTTGCGCAAGCTGCCAACGGCTGCCAACGCCTCTAAACTACTCATGAAATTTCAATTAGTTACAGAAATGTATTAGTGCAACTATGCACTTGCATTCTACTTATTCGGCTGGTAATAGTAAAGCACTCTTTCCCTGGCACCAAACATCCCTTTCCTTTACAAGTAAAAGCGATTAAGGTATAACAGGCTCGGTATTTGCATTACCGTTTGGCTTCACTGGTGGAGATGTTTCATGAGAAGTAATGTTTTATTTGCAAAAATGGTTGGTAATCTGCTGATTTCAGTGCTTTTTGTACTCCTTTGGGGTGACTGGGCCGTCAGTAAACAGCCGATTCAGATAGAAGCGGATAAGATGACAGCGATGAGCAAATCTCAGTATGTCACCTTTTCCGGTAATGTGGATGCTAAACAGGGTGACATCCGAATCCGCTCCGATGAAATGACCGTCCACTATCTGCAAGATGAAAATAGTGCAAACGGCAGCCGCGAAGCCCAGCAGGTGGAAAAAATCGTCTGTACCGGAAACGTCGAAGTTACCAGCAAGGAGTGGCTTGGAACATCGGATACCATGCATTATATTTCCCGGGAGAACGTGGTGCAGCTCATTGGTAACGCCAAAGCCTTCAAAGGTAAGAATATGGTTGAGGGCGAACGCATTCACTACTATCTCGATACCGGAAAATCGGAAGTGCTTGGGGCCAAAGCCGTTGTTAAAGAAGAGAAGGCTGATGGCGAAAAATCCGGCAGGGTCAATATGACTATCCTGGAGCAGTAATCGGCTGGGATGCAAGGAGAAAGTAGATTGTCCCTTCTGGAAACCAAGAAAATTAAGAAAACGTACGGCAGTCGTACCGTTGTTGACGGGGTGAGTCTCCAGGTAACAACTGGCAGGGTTGTCGGCTTGCTAGGACCTAACGGAGCCGGTAAAACTACGACATTTTATTCTATTGCCGGTTTTATTCGGCCCAATGCGGGCAGCATCCTTCTTGACGGCGAAGTGATTACCAATCTGCCGATACACAAGCGGGCGCTGAAGGGAATTTCCTATCTAGCCCAGGAGCCCTCGGTTTTCAAGAAACTGACTGTTGAAGAAAACGTCCGGATTATTCTTGAACCCTTGGGACTTGACAAAGCTGAAATAAACAACAGAATTGCAGAATTGATGGCCGACCTGAAGATTGAGTATCTCAGGAACAACAAAGGTCATGCACTCTCGGGGGGGGAACGCCGTAGAGTTGAAATAATGCGGGCACTGGCAACCAAACCGCAATTTATCTTGCTCGATGAGCCCTTTGCCGGTATTGATCCGCTGGCCGTCGGAGAGTTGCAGAAGCTCATTGGCAATCTCAAGGACAAAGGACTGGGTATACTCATCTCGGATCACAATGTTCGTGAAACTTTACAGGTGTGCGACTTTGCCTATATCATGAATAGTGGGCAAATTTTAACCAGCGGTGTCGCCGCTGATATTATCGAAAGCAACGTCGCCAGGAAGATGTATCTTGGTGAAAACTTCAGGATGTAGATTAAAGCAAAATGGCCCTGGAACTCAGACAGCAGCTTAAGCTGGCCCAGAAACTGGTGATGACGCCGCAGTTGCGTCAGGCTATCAAGTTGCTTCAGCTTAACAGGCTTGAGTTAACTGCGGCTCTGCGTGCCGAGATCGAACAGAACCCGGCCCTCGAAGAAGATCTGGGAACCTTTGATGCTGATGAATTGGCCCATGGCCTCTCTTCCACCTTTGAAAGTACCGAGCCGGGCAGGGAGTCCGATGTAACCGAGAGAATTCCCCGAGATGATGATCTGGCCGACACGAACTGGGCCGATTACGCCAACAATTTCGACAGCAACTTTTCATTTTCCAGGGAAACACCGCCTGCCGATGCGCCTTCGCAATTTGATTTCATCTGGGAAAAGCCGGGACTGGATTCCTACCTGCAATGGCAGCTCGCCCACAGCTATCTGGAGGATTCCGAGTGGGATGTTGCTCTGTTCATTATCGGTAATCTCAACCGCTATGGTTTCCTGGAAACTGATATCGACGAAATCATCGCCAAAACAGATTCAGATCGCGATGAAGTCGAATATGTTATTGAGGTGATTCAGGACCTTGATCCTCCCGGTATCGCCGCCCGTGACATCAGCGAATCGCTCTATCTCCAGCTGGAAAGACTGGGGATGATCGACTCTCTGGCCGCTGAAATCGTCAAAAACCACCTGCCCCTGCTGCAAACAAAAAATTTCAAGGAACTGGTCAAAGCAACAGGGCACAAACGCAATGAAATAATGCGGGCCGTCAATTTTATTACCACCGAACTGACCCCGTTCCCCGGACTGCCCTATGCCGAGGAGAACACCAATTATATCGTGCCGGACGTTTATGTGCGCAAGATCGACGGAGAGTATGTCGTTACCCTCAATGATGACGATTTGCCCAGGGTCAAACTGTCTTCCTATTACCAGGAGCTTCTGGAATCAGGCGGTGACCTGCAGAAAGATTCCAAGAACTATATCTCCGAAAAAGTCAAAAGCGCTGAATGGTTCATTAAGTCAATTCATCAACGCCAAAAAACCATCTTTAAGGTGATGGAAAGTCTATTGCGTTTCCAATACGAGTTTTTTGAGAGGGGGCCGAGATACCTCAAACCGCTCATCCTTCGTGATGTTGCCGAAGATATTGACATGCATGAATCGACTATCAGCCGGGTGACTTCAAATAAATACGCCCATACTCCCCAGGGTATTTATGAGCTGAAGTACTTCTTTTCCACGGCAATTCCACGCGAAGGTGGTGAGGCTTTGGCTGCCGAATCAATTCGGGAGCGGATTAGAACAATGATCCAGGACGAGGACAAGCACAAGCCATTAAGCGACAACGCCATTTCCCAAAAACTTTCCAACGAATTCGATATCAAGATCGCTCGTCGCACCGTAGCCAAGTATCGAGAGCAGCTCAAGATTTTACCAGTCAAACATCGGCGGATACCCAAGTAAACTTTTTCATCATGGGCCTGCTTGAGCGAATCTATTATTTCCATGGAGAGTTGAGCCAGAGCCGTTATCCCAACGCCACTTCACTGGTTAATCAATTTGAAGTCTCCACTGCCACTGCCCGGCGCGATATCGCTTACCTGCGTGATCGGCTGCTTGCCCCCATAGCTTTTGACCAGCTCAAAAACGGGTTTTACTATACGGAAGAAGGTTTCGGCCTTCCCTTCGAAAAATCCCCAAAGATTATTTTTCTCCTCGGCATGCTCAGCAAAATTGCCGACGAAGCAGGACTTGGCTCGCTTGAGGAAGTCCAGTCTCTGGAGAAACGTCTTTCCGAGCTGGTCTTTCCCGCCTATTCCAAACTGGTTGATGCCATTCACTGCGAATGGGTAGAGGTGGAATCGCTCAGCTCCACAATATTTGAGGCCATCATCGAGGCCACGGTCACGAAAAAAACGCTTCACGTAAGCTACAGGTCTGCCAAAGCAGAGGAAAGTGAACGGGTTCTGGAACCCTTACGCCTGGTTAGCTATCAGGGTCGCTGGTACCTGCTTGCCTATTGCCGCCTCCGCTTGGATATCAGGCTCTTTCATATAGCCCGTATGCTTTCCGCCCGGCTTGGCCAGGAAACCTTTAAACGTGAGAGCGAAGATAACTACAACTCCTACCTCAATTCCGCCTTCGGCATTTTCAAGGGAGAGGCAGTTTTTCAGGCCACGATTTTGTTTACCTCAACGGCTGCCGAACTGGTTCGCCATCAACGCTGGCATCGGGATCAGGTTATTGAAGAAGTGGATGAGGGGATTCTTTTACGTCTGCCGGTAAACGATGACAGGGAGCTGGTCATGAAAATTTTACAGTACGGCTCTATGGCTCGGGTAATCGAACCGGAAGCATTACGCCAGCGCATCAACCATGAGGCGAAGGCTATTGCCGCACAATACGAGTAACCCGGATTTCTCATCAACATTGTGTTTAATTTCAAAAACATATTGAGACTTTAACGTCTAAGCTTCAAATTTTCTGCCTTCAGAAATCAACACAATGTGCACCAAAGGCCAACCGATCTCACCGACTCTGCAGTGTTACCAAAGCAAGAAACATAGGCAACTATAGCCCCTTGCTTCGCGCCTCGCATACTCGGCAATCTCGGCTGGTGAGAAATCCGAGCTAATCATTTCGAATTGCTGAAAAAGAAAAGATCCGGACGCAAAAGGAATGTTTATGAAAATTTACCAGCTGCGCTTGTGGCCGGTATCCAGGTGGATGAAATCCGATTTTGGATAATAGCCCACGCCGCCGTGATGATTTTTCAAGGCAAGTTCACGCAGCATTTTGGTAGATAGCTCGCGTACTCGCAAATCGAGGGCTCGTCCCTGCATGTGCAGGCTCTTGCGAGCAACACCGGAACTATTTTTACGCAGGTAGGCATTGGTTTTGGGTGAGCGATAGGCGGAAATCACTTCGATGGAGACAGGACTGCCGCAACAATTCTGGATGGTATAAAGACTATCAAAAAGGGCAGGGTCAAGGGCGTGCTGCTCACCTGTCCGAAAATCTCTGAGAAAATACTCGAGAGAACGACGCACTTCCCCTTTGTAGCCGCCGGGCTGGTAGTCAATTTCCATTCTCTCGCCGGTATGAGTATGGTAGAAACAGAGTGATTTTGGCGGAGAAGGAGTGGCCAGAACACTACCGGGAAGCAGTAAACCTGCGGCGGCACAGAGTGAAGTACAAATGAAGGAACGCCTGTTCATCAGCGTTTGCCTGGCGTTGGAACTGTTTACTCCTGATGTGAAATTGTCAGTGCTCATTGTTGAAAAGTGCTTGTTTTAGGAGTTCATCACGGCCATAAATGTCCGTATTAAAATGAATTTCACCTGTTTTGTCAACCCAGGCTGTTTGATACGTAATATGAATTGGTAAAGAAGGCTTGAGAAGTACGACCTTCCTCTCACCTGCTTCAATCAGCTCCTGCACAGCCTCGGCGTCCCATTCACTGTCCTGCCTCTTCAGCATGTAGAGGGCAAGTCCAGCCGGATCGGAGACCCGGATGCATCCATGACTGAAGGATCTGTTGTCTTCGCCAAACAGGTTCTTGGCCGGGGTGTCATGAAGATAGACGGCATGATGATTCGGAAAGACGAATTTTAGCTGTCCCAGAGCGTTGCTTGGCCCTGGATCCTGACGCAGTCTGTAGCCTGCCATTTCACTCTTTGTTACCAGCGGCCAATCAATGATTGTTGAATCAAGCTCAACAGCATCTTCCTGCCAGCTGGAAAAGAGGCGGATATTCTTTGATACGAGGTAATTCGGATTTTCGCGCAGTTCTGGCAAATCCTCCTTGACGGCGATACTCGTTGGCACGTTCCAGAAGGGATTGAATTCGAGGTACCTGATGCTATCGGAAAAAACAGGAGTCTGGTGCTGAAATTTACCGACAATGACCGGCATCAGCAGCTGCAGTTCTTCTTCCTTGTAGATGTAGAGAAAGAAATCGGCAATATTGACGAGCACATATTCATCGCTGAAATCACCATCCTGCCAGCGCCAGCGCGCCATGTTGATCTTGATCTGATCCAAGCGTTCCGCCGGGGTGGTATTGAGTGCAGCCATGGTTTTTTTACCAATAACACCATCTCTTTTCAGTCCGTGCAGCTCTTGAAAACGCTTGATCGCCAGAACCAGATCCTCATCATATACTTTGCTGTATTGTTCATCCGGAATCTCACCGGCCAATCGGGCGAGGCGTGCCCTGATTAACGGTATGCGAAGGTCATTATCACCTTCACGCAGTGTTTTTCCACTGGCGATGGGATCCCAACCTTCATTCGTGTTGAGCTCGCGGTACTTGGCCAGCCCATGTTTCAAAGCTTGGTAATGCATGGTCTGCGGCGGCAATCCTTTGAAATAACCATCAAGGTCTTCATTGTTCAGCAATACTTCGACCAGGAGCAAAGGATCAAAATCCGGCTTCCCCGCTTCTTCAAAGAGTTCGGGATTGGCGAGATACGGTTCAATCTGGCCATGACTTACGTCATGGACATACTTCACCGCATTGAAGGTGATCAACGTATCGAGTCTGGCTAGAGTGCTCAAAGCTGTCTCCTCCCACAATGCTCCGATTTCATCCACTTGGTAGTCTTGGGGGTCCAGCCCTTCATCTCCAGCCTTTTGCAGATATTTCCAGATTACCTCAGCCTTTGGACTCGGTCCGTTTTCCGTCACCCAGAGCGGTTGATTACCCTTTTCATGATAAATTGCCGCGAGACAGACTTCTTTGCGACTAATTACAGGCAGCTGCTTATCACGAACCACCAGCTCCACCGGATAGCAGGCGAGGTAGCGAGCCATGGCCTCTGACAACGTTGTTATTTCAGCCTGTACAACAGGTACTGCAGTTAAAAAAATGGCCAAAAACCAAATACTCAAACGCGCTAAAACATTCATACAAATTCCATGCCAAATCAATGTGTTCCCAGGTTTTCTCTACAAAATATCGCGAACACTGTAGCAGAATTGTCATAATTTAGCAGTAAAATTGATGTATACCTTCAAATTTTAAAAGAAAATCTATTGATCTCGGATTTCTTTTAAATTTTTTCTACAAATCTTGCTCCTAAAGGTGATATGATGTTGTCATGAGAGACAATAATGGCCATAATTACTGAAACGTAATTATGGTTACTATTTTAGCACACTCAATCAACATCATTAATATCAGAGGGTTATCCGGAGACAACATCATGACACCTGCCGAGAAACGAAAATTTATCCGCCTCGACGCTCTCCATCTACTGGAGTATCACGTTATCGACGAAAAGGGAGACGAATGCGAGTATGCCATGGCTCGCACCCTGGACGTCAGTATAAATGGCATCAAAATGGAGACACTCCAGGAAATTCCTCTGAATGCAACACTCATTATTACCCTCGGTATAGAGGACAATCTCATCGATATTTCCGGCACCCCTGTCCATTCAGAACTTGTTGATAACAGGTATCTCTCCGGCATTGAATTTGATAAAGTGGAAGCTCAGGATCGGGAGATCCTGCGTCGCTATGTGGATGAATTTCAAGCTCGAAAAGCTACACTTCTCAGTAAAGACGATTTCCCAGCAGACAGCTAAGAGCAGAATGTAAATATTCTGCCTATCCTCATCCTTCAATGTTGTATCATTAAGGAATTTGCCTTGCTCTGTTCTTTAGGACTACTGTGTGCGAATGAGTTTTTCTCGCAAACAAGACCGATTTAGCTGTGATTCACAACCTGGAATTCTAAACTATCTGCAAGCTACTATCTCTTTGATATACAGTGAGTTTTTCAATGTTTTGCTTGCTTTTATAACTAAAAGTGATAGATTGAGAGAGGAATTGAACAACATTTCTTATTGCGGTGATTATGAAGCACTATATCGACAGCAACGGTAACAAGTGCGTGGATAGACGCGCAGGGGGAGAACGACGGGTTAATCCCGATCGTCGCCAACCCGGTGAACGGCGCCACGATTACCGAAGCGGCACCAACGGTAAACGGCGCTCATTGCGTGTATGGCTGCGATCGTTTTCCAATTCCCGCATGGGTGTCGATCGCCGCAAGGGTGAACGGCGCCAAATTCCTGACCGGAGACAGCCCAGATACCATCATTTGCTCACGAAAGAGGAGCTCCACGACCTCCTTACCCTTTAGCACAAGCCTGCTATTCTTTTCACGACCGTTGTTCTTGAAAAGTTTGGTATTACTTTTTCAGGAATTGCGCTATTTATTCCTGTCATGTCAGTACCAAGGCATGCCAACGACCAATTGTGAATTGCAGGTGTCAAAAGGAGATCCACATGAGCTACGACGTTACCGTCTTTAAACCTTACCCATTCAAAATCGGCCAGAAAATACGTATTGAAGATACTCGGCGTGCCGGAGACTGGGAAATAGCGGCCATTGGTGAACACAAGATCACCCTGCGCTGTCCCATATCAAAGAAAGAGTTTGAATGGAATATTTTCTGTTATAATGTCGAGGAACGAAAAGACAGCCCCTGGCCACAAAAGGATTAAGCCGTTATGATCTGTTGAAACAGCTGGCTAATAATTGATTCAATGGCATTCGGTCCGATTTTAAGGATACCAAACAACGAGGTCTGATAGGTTATGAAGGTCGTATTGATAATGGCAGAAACCGTCGACGGCGTCATCAGCAGAAGTTCCAATGAATTTGTGGACTGGACAGGCAGTGAGGATAAAAAGATATTTATGCGGCTCACCAAGGAAGCGGGTGTGCTTATCATGGGTTCAAAAACCTACGATACTATCGGTAAACCGCTACCGGGCAGGAAGAATATCATTCTCACCCGCAACAAAAAGCGGATCAGTGACAATCCGAACCTTGTTTTCTGTGATGATTCACCTGAGAAAATACTTGCTGATCTCGAAACGGAGGGCTATACCATGGTCGCACTGGCCGGTGGTGCCCAAGTTAACAGTCTGTTTGCCGCTCACAACCTCATTGACGAACTCATAATAACCATTGCTCCCCGGATTTTCGGAACCGGCCTGCGCCTGTTTACCGACTCCCTTGATCTCAAACTCCAGCTTCTCTCCACCAAAATCCTGGAAGAGAATTTTCTGATGATTCACTACAAAGTGTTGAAATAGGGAGAACTGCCGACAAGGAGTCTGGTGGTGAATTGCTATTTTTTTCTCAGATCAAGGCATTTTCGGGAAATCAAGCACAGCCATATGGTTGATATTGCGAGCATTGATTTTCTGAACATAATGCTGAGATGGGAAAAAAGAGCTTTCTCCGACAGGCTCCTAGCAGGTTGTATGAAATAGACCGCCAACCGCCTTACCCTGGTCAACAAGTTTGTTGTAGAGTTGTACCGCTTTTCTGGTCTCTTCGGTGTGTATTTGGATATGATTATCTTCAAGGTAGGCCATTGTTTCCTTGGGAATCCTGAGACGTTTAAACATACCCCTGCTTAAAACAATTACTTCGCAGTCATGCTCAAGAAGTTCCCGGCAATCACCTGGCTGAATACCGGCAGAATGGCCAGTACCATGTTCACTCCAATTCCAGCTGCGGCCGCCACCTGGCCATAGCTTGAAATCCTTGCCTAAACCAATATCCTCAACCTCCATTTTTCCCCATTTGACAGAGAGTATTTTCGGGGAGGATGGATTTGCTTTTGCAGTCATTACTGTTCCTCGGTACTGATGTTGTTCAAGGTTATTTCATCTACTATAAGAAGCCTATTTTTGCTGTACAGCAATAAAAAAATCGGCTGGATGATTATGCTGTTGGCTTTGTCTCCTGTCTATTAAACAACACAATGTAATGGTTAGTTTTCTTTTTGACTTTGGCTCTCCTGTCAAATACAATATTATAACCTCTTAAATACAACTAATCCGCAAAACGAGCCTATCTAAGATTAATAGCCTACAGAGCTTGGAGCTTGGGGTCGTGGTAGTTTATGATACCTACAATCTTATATTGAGTGAGTATTTATCCTTAGCGCTGGATCTTTAAGTGGAAACAGTAGTATTGCCAACCACATAAGCAAAGCTGGAGAATATGGATCATGAGTAAGAAAACTTTGATTTTAGGACTCGCTCTTATCATGGCCTTGCTGCCGCTTACTGGTTGCACACCCGAGAAGGCCGAAGCACTGCTAACCGCCATCAAATCCTTTGAATCCAGGTCTCTTCAGGCCCTGGATGCATATGAGCAACTTTTTAAAGATTACCACAAGCTGACAAAAGAAAGTAATGATGAGATTTTTCAGCAAACTGCTGCCGCCATTCGCGAACATGGGGCCGAGGTTGTCACCGTGGACGGCATGATTTCGACCTTGAGTCCACGTGAAGCAAAAGCAGGGGATCGTGCGGTTGAGCGTGAGTTTTATGATATCAAAACTGTTTATATTTCTCTGCGCAACACCTATGAATCTCTTCCCCAGGGAAGCCTGCTTGGTGCAGAGTATGTAAGCTGTGGCCAAGATGTTGTAGCCAAGGCGACGAACCAGCTGGTCAATTTCGCCACCAACATTGAAGAAAATCCGCTTTATCCCTTTTCTCTTCGCCAACAAGTTGGCGAATACAAGAACCTGGTGAAAAACAATAAAAACGACGAAGCTCGTCTGGTTTTCAACCAGATCGCCGAGGCTATTGTCCGCTATGATGAGCAGCATGAAAAAGCCCTGAAGCTGACCCTTGCAGCCGTTGAGGACGGTAGGAGGGTACACCAGTTACTTGGCAGCTACAGCGATGTATCGGTGGCGGAAATTCTTGGTGTTATTCAATTCGGCCTTGACTTCCTGGCCACCCTGGATGATGTCGACGTAAAAAACATCTCCGCAAAATTGGCCTCAATCAAAACGGAAATGAGCTTAACTCCCTATTGGCAAAGAATTGAATCCATACCGATTACCGAGTTCGAGAATTGTGATGTTGTTTCAAACCTTTAACAGGAGTAAACAAATATGGCAGATGAACAGGACCGCCAAATTGTCAAAGATGCCGAAACAGCCCTTGACCAGCTTTTTGAAAAATACGCATCAGCCTCCGATGCCGATAAATGGATTCTCAAGCCGGCTCTGAAAAAGGCTGGGGAAGAGTTGCTGGTTGCCAGGTTGGCGCTTTTCAAAGAAGGTCAACTTACAAACCAGGATGACATTCACAGCCTGGCGGTAATTCGGGATGAGATTGACGAAGCTGCCGACGGTCAGGCTCTGGTTATGTCTGCCATGAAACTGGCTGCATTCCTAGGAGCCTTTGCCTGATCACCTGAAGTAACCTCTTTATATGTCGGCATCACCAATAAACCATCGTGTGGATCGTAATCCGTCAGCAAACGCGTTGGTGATAATTTGCTCGAGCCGCATGACCAAAACTCCTTTCTTTCTCCTTTTCCCAATCCTTATGCGAATAAGATCCATTAGTATTCAATGGTTCATCTATAACCCATCTATCAGAATACTGTAAAGGTTAGAGATCAAGCGAGAATAAGCTCTCTTGGCTACCATGATTTTAGACTTACTTTTAGTATAGGAAAATTTGCCAATGAGAATCGATATTAAAACGCTCATGGCACTTCTTGAGATGCTAACACCGAAGAAAGAGCAATCTATCCGACAATGAACCTTGCAACATGTAAAACCTTGACAATCCTCCTTCTGGGTTTGTTGTTTATTTCCGCCTGTACCAGGCTGCCTGAATACGCAAGACCGCAATTCCGCCCGGTGGCAGAAGGTTCAATAGCTCCACCAAATGCGTTTTCTTACCGTCAACTCACTCCTGAGGATTTTAAGGCCCCATCTCTACCGGAGGAGGTTCAGAGATACAATCACAGTATTCAGGCCCGGTCATGCATCAGCATCCGCCCTACTCGGACCACTACTATCCGGATTACTCGTGGTAACATTGCCAATACTCAAATATATACGGGTAGATATATCGACATTTCTTTCAAAGCGCTGTTCAATCCGGACTGTTCCTGGTGGAACCCTAGGGTGTACCATAAACAAAGGGATTACATTCTTGAACATGAACAAATTCATTTTGCTCTGACAGAGCTGAGCGCTCGCCGGCTTAACCGCCTTTACCGTCAATATCTGCTTGATTATACTGCCGTTGGCAACACTGCCGAAGAGATCAAGGAAGAACTTGTTGACGAAGCCAAGAAAATGTTGCGGCAAGGCATGCAGGAGGATTTGCAGATGCACACCCGTTTTGATGAAGAAACGTCAATGTTCTACGATCCGGAAAAACAGCGAGAATGGCTGAACAGAGTCAATCGTCAACTGGAGGAAGAAGACAGAACAGCTACTGAATCAACATGCGGTGGTGGCGAGATGCTGCAAGACGGCGAATGCGTTGAACTAACACAGTAAGTCAAATCTTCAACAACTATTCTACTATCCATCCTCCATTTTTGCGGCAGCGTTGTCGAGTAGCTTACGAAGATCTTCCGAATGCTTTTTCTCCTCAATAATAATTTCATGCAACTGCTGCATTGTTTCATGATCATCAATGAAACCACTGAGCATTTCATAGAAAATTATGGTGTCTTCTTCAAATTTCTTGGACTCGTTGATCAACTCGGCAAAGGTTTCAGCCGAAGCAAGCTTTTCCTCATCCAGGGAAAAGGTATTATCCTTGACCATTTCCTGCAGAATCGTTTTACCGACCGCCTCCATTTCCCGTTCTGATTCAGTTAATTCACGGTTCATCTCAATGGTTTCAAACCATTCGGCATGTCGCTTCTCCTCATCGGCCATCTGTATGAAGGCTGCGGCCAGATCAGGATCATTGGTTAATTCAGCAGCTTTACGGTAGGTTTCCTCGCCATTGCGCTCGATCTGCATGGCGATGTTGCGAATATCAGCAATGGTAAACATGGATGCAAATTGCTCCTTGTTAAATGAGTTCTGTGCTTTTCAGCGGATTCTTTATTTTCGTTTATTCCTTGCGTTTTTGCCAGTTTTCAAAACATCTGATCGCGGCTGCCAGGTCTTCAAGCGAGGCTCCAACGGACTTGAAAAGGGTAATCTCCTCTTCGTCTGTTCTTCCCGGATGACCACCATCGGCAAGCTCACTCAACTCGGCTCTGATATCATCCTGGCTGAACGTGCCATTCTGCATAGCAATGAGCAAATCACCAGCTTCAGCCAGGGCTCCCTCACGGGTGTCAACGAAAACCTCTGCCCGACTGACGGCCTCGTCATCGGTTTCCCGCATTGTCGGTTTGAAGCTGCCGATTAGATCAAGGTGAACACCGGCTCTGAGCCATTTCCCCAGAATAAGCGGAGCAGCAGACATGGTCGCGCAGCTGACTATATCCGCCCAGCCGACAGCCTCTTCAAGGTTATTCGCAGGTTCTGCGTCTAACCCGGCCTCCTTATATTTAACGGCTACTGTCTGAGCTTTTGACTCATCCCGCGCCCAGATGCGAATCTTTTTCAGCTCACGCACCGCGCCGTGGGCATAGCCTAGATAATTGGCCAGCCGGCCACTGCCGACAATCAACAGTTTATCGGCATCTTTCCGACTGAGATAATCAGAAGCCAAGGCCGATGCCGCCGCTGTGCGTCTTGCAGTCAGCTCTCCGCCATCCATGGAGGCAATAGGTGTGCCACTGCCGCCATCCATAAGCAGGTAGTTGCCCATGATCGTGGGCAGACCTTTTTGCGGGTTGTCGGGATAGACATTAACCAGCTTCAAGCCCGCATATTTTCCCGGCAACCAGGCCGGCATGAGCAGCATGGTGGCTTCCTGATGTCCGGGAACCTCCATGGTATGATGATGCCGCACCGGCGCTTCGCACCCCTTGGCAAACATTTCGCGGAGTGCCTCTACACAATCGTGCCAGTCGAGATTCTCCTCTATCTGTTTTGCATCAAAAAATTCCATAGCTCTATCAAGTATACATCATTTCAACACCGGCCAGGTGTCGGCAACTTTATAGCCCTCAGGCCAGGGATCCGTGGGATCAAGCAGATGTTGGTGGATGCCGGTGATCCAGGCTTGACCGGAGATGATCGGATAAATGGCTTGCTTCTTTCCCAGATTGGTGAGTGCATCGATATGGCAGTGAAAGCGGGAACCGATTATCGACTCCCCGATATACGAATCACCAACCTTAAGTATTCCCTGGTGATGGAGCAAAGCCATTCTGGCGGAACAGCCTGTGCCGGTCGGACACCTGTCCAGTTTTCCCGGCTGAATGACCACGGTATTGCGGCCAAGCCAGCTTTCACCATATTTTTCCAGGGGTGCGGCGATCTGGCAGAAGGATATGTGCTGCCAGTCTGGGTTTTCCGGATGCTGAAAACCAAGTTGTTCATTGGCTGCCGCCGTGATCTTTATCCCGGCTTTAGCCAGCTCGCGAGCCTCATCAGGTACCAGGTCATAGCCCAATTGACCAGCCTCAACGATGACAAAACTGTCACCGCCATAGGCCGTATCAACCTTCAGGCTACCAATTCCCGCAACTTCCAGCATGACCCCTGCTTTATCAACGAAGCTTGGTACATTGCGGACCGAGACCCTGGTGACCTTGCCGTTGCTGCAGTCTGCAATGATCTCAATGAGTCCTCCGGGTGGTTCGAGGATCATTCTGGTTTGCGGTTCTTCCATCGGAATAATGCCGGTTTCCAAGAGAACGGTGGCCACACAGATAGAATTCGACCCCGACATAGGTGGAGTATCTTCCGGTTCCATGATGATCCAACCCATCTGCGCTTTGGGATTTTTGGGTGGTACCAGCAGGTTGACATGCCGAAAGACCCCTCCACGAGGCTCGTTTAAGAGAAAATTACGAAGCTTCTTATCTCTGGCAATAAAGCGTGACTGCTCCCATATCGTCTCTCCCGGAGGCGGTGCAACGCCCCCGACAATCACATCGCCAACCTCGCCTTCGGCGTGGCAGCTGACCACGTGAATCACCTTATTTGCTTGCATACCAGCAAATCTCCCCTGCTTATGCCTCTTTCGCCAGAAAAATGCTCCCGATATGTCTGGCCATCAATCTTATTGTAATATAGCGCTCATCTACTGGCAAGTTCTGCTCATCCGTAAGAATATTCAGCCTGTATTTTCATCAATTATGTCTGCAAGTAATCAGTTGTCTGTATCTGGCCGCCAGCCTTTCAGGCCCCAGAGCAGAGAAACCAGACCGAGACAGGTAAACGCTGCAGAAAACCAGGCAACGGTATGAATACCGCCATGGCGCCAGAGCAGGCCACCAATGAGTACGCCCACCATCCTGCCCAGTCCGGCAGCGGCAAAAAAACCTGCCATCATCGTTGCTCTGGCCCGTGGCATCAGTTCCGTGGAAAGTGAGAAGCTCGTCACTATGGTAAACTCAAAGGTGCTGAAAACCAGAAATATACCAACCATTGCCAAAGCCAGTGATACCCCGACAATAGGCAACAGCAGATAGGCAATCGTTGCCATAACAAGACCGATTATAATGGCCCGTTTCAGGCCAATTTTATCGGCAAAGCTGGTGGTGGCAAACTCTCCCAACAGTTCAGCCGTGCCGATGGCAATTGTTGAAAATCCAAGAGAAACCAGGCTTACCTGAAAATCTTTCTCAAACCAGGCACCGTATACAACGAAGAGATTGTCGTTGGCCAGGCTTATCCAGAATCCAAAGGCAAGCATACCGGCTGCCGGACGGATTTTGATCAGCTTGCTGATAGACAGCAGCACCTGCTTGATTGCCGGTCGTGCTTCCGGCTGCCTCTCATCCGGCGGGAAGACCTGACCGGCCAGAAACCAGGCGAGAAATCCCAGCACAGCCAAGAGGTAAAATGAGCTGGGAAGGCCTGCATATTCAATGACGAGTCCAAGAAAGGGTATGCCGATCAGGGTACTGCCTGCCCAGGATAGCTCGGTTATGCCGATGGCTCGAGCCCTCCTGGTATAGTGAACTTCTTTGCCAATATAAGCCTGCAGCGCCGGGTCAAAGAGAATTTTACCAAAACTTGCCAGCACCAAGCCGCCAAAAACCACCCAGTAAGACGGCAGAATACCGCAAATAAGCATACCGATGGCCAGCAAAAGCAGCCCCATCTGCATCATGAAGCGATACCCTATCCGGTCTGCCAAAGGTCCGCTGAACAGTCCGACCAGCGAGGTAATCTGCGATGTGGCGATGATGGAGGTAATGGCCGTGAGCGGTACATCCAGTCCTCTGCTCAAAGCCGGAGCAAAGGGGTAGACAAAACGTCTGCCAATATTGAGGAGTAGTTTGAAAAGAGTGGCAGCGATGATTTGGCGGGAAAGCCTGATGCTCATTTTAACGACTCAATTCTCTATTGCCCAACAGGCCGTCTGCCGAGGACCGAGCCACTATTCACCTAACACACCGACATATGGAAGGTTTCGATATTTTTGGGCATAATCCAGTCCGTAACCGCACACAAATTCATCGGGAATGTCCTTACCGCAGAAATCGATTGGTACATCATGTTTTCGACGCGATGGTTTATTGAGAAAGGTGCATGTTTTGAGGGTTTGCGGGTTTCTGTTGCCCATCATTCGGATGACCTTTTTAAACGTGGTCCCCGTATCGATAATATCCTCGACTAAAAGCACATGTTTGCCTTCGACCGACTCATCGAGGTCCATGACGATTTTGACGTCACCACTACTCACCGTACCGTCACCATAGCTTGAAACGGCCATGAAATCGACCACCAGGGGGTAGTGTATCTTCCGGATCAGATCCGCCATAAAAACAAATGAACCCCGCAGCAAACCGACAACGATAAGCTCACCGCCGCTTTCTCGATAGGTCTCAGTGATCTCTCTGCCAAGCCTGCCTACGATAGTTGCAATTTCATTTTCATTTATAAGTATTTTGCTGACCCCGCTATCCGGCATATTCACACCTTTTTCTCACTTTTATCCTTGAATAACCGGATATTCCGGTATCTGTTGAGTATTGCCATATCCTTGAACTGCCACGGCCATTCGCAGCGGAAATGGCAGGACAGATTTTCATGATGTAGTATAAAGTTTGCCAACAATCAAGGTAGAATCGGCTCATTTTTTCGTAGTTCATCAAGAGAATAGTGGGTGCCTCGCCAGTTGATGCCATGCTCGCTGAAATTTAGCCAGGCGGCCCTTACGGTGATGTAAAGACTGATATACGGGGTGATCAGGGTACCTGGTGTACACCAAGCGCTGATACCAAGTAGGCGCGTTCCATAAAAAAATGCACCGAGCTTGATGACCACCACTGCCTGCCAAACAAGACGGCTGTAGCCAACGTCCAACACCGCCCCCCACAGCGGCAGGATATTGAACACCACCATGCCTGTGAGAAGAACGGGCAGCAGCGTTGCCCGATAATTGATAATGGCCAGTACGTTTTTCATCAAGCCGTCAATCATCGAACCAAGATCATCATACCAGGGGACAGTAACCAGATCCGTGCCTAACAGACAATCTTGATGATAGCCGGACCTCTTGATGATTTTACCGAGCATTATGTCATCGATGGGATGCATGCGAATGGATTCGTGTCCGCCCACATGAAAGTAGCTCTCTCGTTTGACCATATTGAAAGCACCGACACCGATAAAATTTTTTGATTTGTGTTTTTTTGCCAGCCATGGCCTGAAAAGTTGTAAGAGTCCGGCACCGGATTCGAGAATGAGACTATTGAGCAGCCAGCCTTTAGAGCTGTTTTTAAAAATGAGGGAGAGGTGATCGAGTTCCGCTGATAGCATATGGCAAACTGCACGAGACAAAGTCGAGCCTTCCATTAAAATATCACCATCGGTGAACAGGAGGTAGTCGCCGCCAGCTATCTCGGCGCCGCATTGCAAAGCGTGCGCTTTACCCATCCATCCCTCGGGCAGATCGGTGATATGGAGAATGCGTAGGTTTGCATGTTTGCTGCCAAGCTCGTCAAGTATTTCTCCCGTATTGTCGGTGGACCGGTCGTTGACGGCAATAATCTCAAAATTGCCATAACTTTGGCGTAGCTGGGTGAGAATGGCTTGCCTTATATTTTTTCCCTCATTGCAGGCAGGAACTATGATGGAAATCGAAGGTAGATTCGTTTCTCCCAAGGGAGGTTTGGAACTCAATCGGCCCATACTTCGAATGCCGTAATAAAGATCAAATGTTGCCAGACAGGTTACCGTCAGGACAATTAGTGCCAAAAAGAGAATAAACACATCCATAGAGCAAATTATCTCAACGAGTATTGCTGAATTTCTGGACAGCGCCGGCAAGCCGGTCCAAAAAGAACTCTTCTATTTCAGACGAGGAGCCAAGGCTTTGATAATACCGGTCATCTTCGTGCTCAACCATAGGATATTCAACGGTGAACCCTAGCTTCTCAAGACATTTTTTCCAGCTTTCTTCCTCACCCATGATATCCTGCTCGACATGCTTACCGGCAACCAGCAACAGGGGATGAATTCTTACCCGTTTATATTTCTCTGCTATTTTCTTCCTGGCCATTTTGGCAAACATAGTCTCGTAATCTGGAATCCCTTCGATTGAAGCGGCCAGCACGTTTTCAAAGCGGGTTCTCACCAGTTGCTCAACACCAAGATAGACAGTATTTGCCGGGTCTGTTGTCACCGGCGTACCATGCATAGCCAGGATATTGAGGCCCTCAGTCGGCTGAAGAAAGTTTTTACTCACCACGTTGATAACATCATTAACAAAACCCCAGCGGTGCATCAGGGTTTCGCCGACAATAATATGCAATCCTTCAAAATCATCGGCGATCATTGTGATTTTCTGATATTCGCTACCGGGAAAAATCTGTAGAGGTAGGACGACACAGCTATTGAAGCCCGCTGCTTCTAGTGCTACAAAGGTTTCTCGTAAACCGGAGGTGCCCGTTTTTTCTCGAATTATCCTGGAAGTATAGGCCCAGCGAATATCGTATTCGCCAAAACGTTCAACCACCTTCAAATGAAAGCGGTCAAGCAAGGCCCTGCCCCGTCCGCTACTGCCAAAAACGGCAATGACAATTGCAGGTCTATCCTCTAATGGAGGAGCTTCTCTATCTCTACTTGGTGATTCCATGGCGACTAAACTAATTTTAAAAATAACGTAGTTCATTACACTTCAGGGCCAAGAAGGGTAATGGATTGATCGTACTACCCAGACAATCTGTAAATACACTATTCAATGGCATGAATAAAACAACTCGTTTATAGTAAACGGCTGTAATTCAACGCCGGAAGAAATCCCTCCGACGTTTCAACCTCAATCAATTCCGGGAGCAAAACATTGTGAGAGAATGTCGAAAAAACTATGCCCATGGGCCCATGAAATTATCGACAAAAACCGTTGTCGTCCAATATCTCGGTCAGGAAATAACCTGTGAAAAAAATGTCTACATCTGCCAATTTTGCGATTTTGAGTTGCATGAAAAGTGGATGGAAGAAAAACTCAACGAAGAAGTGGCCAGGATCTATGCGGAAAAATTCACCGCATGATTTCTCATTACCTTTTTCCAGCGCTGCTTTAAATTGACAGCTTACAGCAATCTATCAACTTTCAGCCTGGCAAGCTCCTTTTTTCTTCCATGATATTGTCGTATTGGCTGCTCTAATTCCGTACTACAATTCTGTACTACACCTCTTTAATTACATCCGGATAAAAATTTAAATTTGTGCTGTTCTGAAGAGTGACTATTTGGCATCCAGCAGCTCACGCAGGGTAACCAGAAGCTCATCGATGGCCAGCGGCTTTTCAAAATAGGCACGTATTCCCAGGGCTGCGGCCCTGTCCCGGTCAATTTCATCGCTATGTCCGGTACAGAGAATTATCGGCTTCTCCGGATCGATCTCCAATATTTTTTGGGTGAGTTCAACTCCGGTGAGCTCTGGCATGGTCATATCGGTGATGATCAGATCGTAATTGTCAGGATTTGTTTTGAATTCCTCGAACGCATCAGGGCTATGGGCAAAAACACGGACTGTGTAGCCGAAGAGAGTAAGATATTTTTTCATCATTCTGGTAATATCCGGCTCATCATCAATTACGAGTATCGACTCATTTCCGCCAATTGCATTGTTGTGGTAGGTAGAATCGTCCATGTCATCGACATCACCCTCTATCATTGGCAGGAAAATATCTATTTTCGTACCGCTACCCTTTTCGCTGTATACGCCGATGTGGCCTTCGTGGCTTTTCACAATTCCATGAACAACTGCCAGGCCGAGACCGGTTCCAGAGGTGGAGTCTTTGGTAGTAAAATAGGGATCGAACATCCGCTCCTGAGTCTCCCGGCTCATACCGGCACCGTCGTCCTCGATACAAAAACGGACGTATTTACCTGGTGTCATTTCCGCCACCGGCTTCTCATCCGCTTCTCCAAATTCGACTTCATCGAGACTAAAAGTCAACGTGCCGGTGGAGTTGGACATCGCCTGATAGCCGTTTGTCCCAAGATTCATGATAATCTGATGAATCTGGATCGGATCCGCCATAATGCCACCCCGGCAGGTAATATTCTCCTTGATGGTGAGTGTACTTGGCAGAGTGGCTCGCAGCAGACTTACGGAATCTTCCAAAAGATCGGCAAAGGCTATGGGTTTGCGCAACTGTTCATCTTTCCTGCTGAAAGTAAGAATCTGGCGAACCAGCAATTTGGCACGTTCAGCTGCTTTCAAGGTCCCATCGAGTAAACTTCTCACTTCTGCCGGATCATCCGCCTTGTACTGGGCAAGCTCTGAATAGCCTATAACTGAGCTGAGAATATTGTTGAAATCATGCGCAATTCCCCCGGCCAACGTACCGATGGACTCCATTTTCTGGGCCTGCTGAAGCTTGTCTTCAAGTTCTTTCCTTTTTTGAGCAGCGCTAATCTCCTCGGTTATATCCCGGGATATGCCAAGTAAGTATTTTGGCTCCTGATTGTTGTCGAGAATAGGTATCTTTTTGGTGTGCAGATAACGCCTTCCCGCCGGAGTCTGAATCCTTTCAAGAGGTATGTCCACCTGTATTCGGGTAGCAAGGGTTTCTTTATCTTTGCGGGTAAAAAATTCCGCCTCATCCTCTGGAAAAAAATCATAGTCGCTTCTCCCGATGATCTTGTCCTTGGTTTTACCGAAATATCTTTCAGCCATCCTGTTCACCCGCAGAAAGCTGAGATTTTCAGCGTCTTTAACCACCACGAGATCAGGGAGATTCTCCAAAACGGAGGAGAGAAATGTCTCACTCGCCTGGAGTTCGGACTCCGCCTTGCGTCTTTTAACGACACTTAAGGACAGTTGGATGATCAGAGTGAGCAGAAGCAGAAAGGCGAGGAGACCTATGATAAAGATCTCCTCAAACTCCTCAAAGAATGACAAGGGTTTGTTGAGAATAACCGCATTGTCAGGAAGACCGCGAAGCTTGACATTAAACCGTTTCAGTTCATGATAGTTAAACGTTGGAACATTCGGAGCAGTTTCAAACTGGCTATGGATAAGCTCATCGGGACCACCGGTGAGTATGGCTATTCCCTTTTCCGCAGCAGCAACACCCTGGGCCTTGCCGCTGGTGACTATACCGCCGAAAACACCGTGCTGCATATAGACGTCTTCCATACTGAATATGGCATAGTCTCCAGCTTCATCAATATCCCTGATGACTCGGGAAAGAGGAAGATTCACCCCGTCCTCATCCTGAAAGGCGCCAATGGTGGTAAGAAGAACGACTTCGCTTTGTTGATCTTCAAGAGCCTTCAATACGTTGGTGAGCGATGAGTCTGCAGCAAACTGCAGAGAAAGATCCGGCAAGACCTCACTGGAAAGTGAGCGCAGATGCCGGCTTATGGCCTGATAGGTGGATGAATTATCGCCAATTACACTGACTGTATCAATTCGTGGGAAAAGTCGCTCTATCAGTTTGAGGTTGGCTATCAAGTCCTTTACTTCGAAAACGCCGCAGGCTTTTTCAGCAGGGAGTGGAATCTTCAAGGAGGTATCGTTTACCCCACAAAAAACTCGGGCAACATCGGGAAAAATATCGTCATGGTAACGATCCATAAAGCGTACAGCATTATCATCGGTCAAAAAGATAATATCCGGGGTCAGGCTGATATATTTCATCCGTAGATATTCTTTGAAAAACACCTGGTATTCACTAGAAAATTCAATTCGTTTGGTATCAAGATATTCAGTTGAAAAAGCAATATCCCGGTTTGCAAAATATGCCTGCAGGGTCGAAACAATGCCTTCGTTCTGCCTTTTGGTCCAAGCATATTCCTGATGATAGGAGTGAAGAATGAAAATATCCAGATCGGCAGCTCCAGCTGTTCTCGGCATGAAAATAAGACAGTAGCTGAAAATGATAAAAAAGCTGCAGCGAAGAAAAGGTAGCATTAACATGAATGAAAATTTATACCATTTAACAGACTTACATGGGTTATGATCGATATGACATAACAATCACCTTCACCTGAACAATGGTGATTGCCATGTTGTAACGTGCGCATACCCGAACTTTATACCACAAAATGAGCAAATACCAGAAAAGACCATCAATTTTCACATTCTCAGGCTCAGACTGATTCGTTGTCGATCCCGATCCACTGCCAGCACCTTGACCTTGAGCTGCTGCCTGACCTTGACGATCTCGGCGGGATCTTTAACAAAGTGGTCAGCCAACTGGGAAATATGAATAAGACCGTCTTGTTTGACCCCAATATCGGCAAATGCCCCGAATTTGGTGACATTGGTAATGATAGCCGGCAGGATCATGCCTTCCCGTACATCCTCCAGTGTGCGCACTTCCTCAGCAAACGCGAAACTTACATAGTTTTGCCGTGGATCTCTGCCCGGCTGACCAAGCTCCTTCCTGATATCATTGAGTGTTTCCATGCCAACCTCTTTGGTGCAGTATTTCTCCAGAGTAATCTTGCGGCGGGCCTCTTCTGAGTTAAGGATTTTGGCAAGCGAGAAGTTATGATCTTTGGCCATTTTCTCTACAAGTTCGTATCTTTCCGGATGCACCCCGCTATTATCGAGGGGATGTTCGCCATCGCTGATCCGCAGAAAACCGGCACACTGCTCATAGGCTTTGGCGCCAAGGCGCTTTACCTGAAGCAGATCAGCACGTTTTTTAAATACACCATGAAGCTGACGGTGGGAAACTATAGCCTCGGCTAGTTTTTCACCCAGACCCGCAACGTAGCGGAGCAATTTAGCACTGGCGCTGTTCACTTCCACGCCAACACGGTTGACGCATCTGCTCACCACCTCCTCAAGGCTTTTCTGCAGAGCGTTCTGATTGACATCGTGCTGGTACTGCCCTACGCCCAGCGATTTCGGCTCAATTTTCACCAGTTCGGCCAGCGGGTCCTGCAGCCTGCGCCCAATGGAGACTGCACCACGTACCGTGATATCCTCATCTGGAAATTCCTGGCGTGCCAGCGCTGATGCGGAATAAATCGACGCTCCATCCTCATTGACCAAAGCAATGATTACCTCCTCCAAATCCAGTGACCGAAGAAAACTCTCGGTTTCTCTGCCGGCCGTGCCGCTGCCTACGCCAATTGCCTCAATAGCAAACCTTTTTACAAGTTTTCTGATAATGGTGGCAGCTTCGGCTGACTGCCGGCCGCCCTGGGTGGGATAGATGGTTTGCCGATGCAGTAGATTTCCCTGACCATCAAGACAAACCAGTTTAGCGCCCGTTCTAAAACCCGGATCAAGAGCCATTACTCTTTTCTGCCCCAGGGGTGGGGCAAGAAGCAATTCTTCAAGATTTCGAGTAAATACCTCGATTGCCTCGCTATCAGCCTGCTCCTTGATCACCTGACGCAGCTCATTTTCTAAAGATGGTGCCAGCAGTCGGGAGTACGCATCTTCAAGAGCTCGAACGAGTTCATGGTTCTCACCACCTCTCCCCAGATAATATTTTTTCAGTAAGTTGAGTGGTTGCGCCGGGTCGGGACGGATTGACAGGCGGAGGTAGCCCAGGTTTTCACCACGCAGCAATGCCAGTGTGCGATGGCCGCTGATTTTGCTGACCGGCTCCTGCCAACTGAAATAATCCTGAAATTTTCCTGCTTCGGCTTTCTTTTTTACAACCACGCGAGACGAAACCATGGCTTCCTGATAAAACATTCGCCGTAAAGAACCCCGAACATCCGCATTTTCGCTGACAATTTCGGCAACGACGTCTCGTGCTGCTGCCAGCGCATCCTCAATAGTGACAAGACCATGCTCTATGGAAAGATATTTTTTCGCTTCTTTAATGTACGGACCGTTTTTCAGGATCAGCTCGGCCAGCGGCTCAACTCCCTTCTCGCGAGCAATCATAGCCCTGGTCCGTCTCTTCGGCCGGTACGGAAGATAGAGATCTTCGAGAACGGTAAGTGTTGAGGCTTGCTGTATCTTCTTGCTGAGTTCATCACTGAGTAACTCTCTTTTTATAAGTGAACTGCAAATTGCTTCCTTGCGCGTTTCCAGCTCCTTAAATTTGGCCAGGCTGTCACCAATAGCGCCGATGGCCACTTCATCGAGCGAACCGGTCATTTCTTTCCGGTAACGGGCAATGAAGGGAACAGTGGCCCCGTCCTCAAGCAGCTGTATTGTTCTCTGCACTTTATCAGCAGCAATCGCCAAATCTGCCGATATGCCATGGATACATGTTGGGGTAATTTCCATAAAAGAGTTATCCATCTCAAAATTATTACTGCTGCTACCGTCGAATTCCATGAAGCAATCGAGACTATCAATAATTCACGAGTAGCGATCAGGCAATCCGAAAAAAATAATGAGATCGGGAAGTGGAGGGTGCGTTTGGCAAACTATTTGGACTGTGGAGGTTTTTCTTGCTGCAGTAATCTAGGCACATTTCATTCCATGCGGAAGTCAAAACCGGATCCTAAAACGAAGTATCGCCATATTCCTTGGAGAATGGCGATACTAATAGAAATGATAATAATTCTTATAACTTGATGAGACGTTAACAGAGTCGCCAATGTTAATTTGCTTAACAGGGAAGATTTTATTGATCAGAACTGCAGCGATTGAGCAGTAAGTTGCAGATCATCAAATTGTTGTTCTCTGGCAAAGACGACAAAACGCTGCTCTCCTCTTGCCCGCATGGTATCAAATGGATAGCAGGTAACAAGAGTGAGCCAGGGAGTCAGGGTGTCTTCGACAAACAGGTTCGATGCCTTTTTAACAGCGGTTGAAACCACCTCATACCTGCGGGTTTTCTGCTGAAGATTCTGCAAGGTCAAAATATCTCCTTTTTCCAGGTCTTTGAGGAAAGCAAAAGAGGTATCTCGATGTCCGACCAGAACGCAGTTGCCAGAAACAGCCGGTTGTGCACTTCTGGAGAGGTGCCCGGGACCAAAGGCAAGCACTTCTCCACTCTCTCCCTCCAGCACGATACAGTCAATTCCCAAGCGGTCGACACGTAATCTGGCAACCGGCCAGGTATCGGCCCATGGCCAGGGCTTCACCGGCTCATCGAGAACCACAGCCTTGTCCCAGGCCCGCAGGAGCAGCTGCTGGGCTACCATAGCTTTCGTTTTTATGTATAACCCATCGGTGATAAACAGACCGGCGAGGATTAGACAAAAATATCCCACGGGGCGAGGTATGCGTAGCTTCATGACAACCTCCGTTGGCGCAAAATAAGCAGTGTTCCCAATACCAGCAAAATACAGCCAATGAACAGCAGCAATTGGCTGTTCGTCGCTGTCTGTGCCGATGTACCAAAAACTTTATCATGTTGCCAACCGCTGGGCAGATTAGTCTTGAGCTGCTTGTTCTGTACTGTTCTGTCTTGCGGACGGCTGATTTTATCCTCAACAGCTACCAAACTGGTATACCGACTTACCAGATGATGCTTGAGAGCCGTCTTGAGAACCTCCCGGCGTACTTCAACCTCGGAAGCCCCTGTGTGCAATGATTCCATGAGACTCCGGATTTTTTTCCGTGCCCAGACTGCGGCAATGCCGGGGCGCGTCTTCCCGCCACGGCCATCAACACCGACACTCCACTCTTTGCCCAGATAGGTACCGCTGAGCCGCAGGTCCACCAGCGGCTTCGTGCTCTTCAAAAGAGCAACAAAAGGTTCACCGTGGTAGAGATCGGGAAAGGGCTGGGGGTACATTTCGATGGCAGCATTGTCATCGGAGTCCAGCTTGAGGCCGGTGACCACAGGATTTTCGAGCTTGTCAAACAAAGCGGTCATCTTTTTTTGTACCTCATTGACCTTACCGATAAAGGTATAGCTACCTCGTCCCACAGTGGCCGCCCTGGTCATAAAGTAAGTATTGGGTGCCGAACCGATACCGATGGTGAAAAGCCGGGCATCACCCCGGCGCTTGCTGATGGTGGTTAAAAGTTTTTTCTCATTACCGACTGCGCCATCGGTGAGAAAGACAATTTGCCGAATCCGCCGATGATCGGTACGCCCATCCAGAGCAACATCAAGGGCAGCTGCTATCTCTGTACCGCCCGAAGCCTGGAGACCGTTTATCGCCTCAAGTCCATTTTCCAGATATTCTCCCTGGGCCGGTAATGAATAAGGATAGAGCTTTCTTGCCTTATTGCTGAACACGATAATATTGAAACGATCCCTCTCACGTAGGCGGGAAATCGCATAAACCAATGCCTCTTTGGCTTGCCGCATTGAGCTCCCGGCCATCGATCCGGAAATATCAACGACAAAAATCACTTCCCTGGGCACCTTGTTGTCAATTTGCTGTTGCGGCGGCATCAACATCAGGTAGTTATAGTGTTCATTTTCTATCGATTCAGAAAACAATGAAGCCGAAACGGTCTGCTCATTGGCCGCCTCGTACTCCAGAACAAAGTCTCGATCGGCAAAAACTCGACCATCGAAAGAAATAGCATAGTTTCGGTCATCCTGTTGCTCGATGGCGATACCATGATAGAGGCTACTCAGGTTTTTTACCGGGAATCCCGGGGATAGAGACAGGGAGAGTTCGACGGGATTACGTAGTTGCTCGCCTGGCTCCACCACCGGTGGAGTAATCTGAGAACCATCTTCTACTTCGTCCGTATTCATGGCCCAACCACCTTCATCAAAGGCAATGCGCTTTTCCTGTTCAAGATGCGGCTTTCCGGGGATGTAGCGAGGTCCGACGACCATGGGGAATCGCAGAGAGAAAATATTATCCTGATAGTGAACAGCATCGAGATACTCAATCTCTATTTCCACAATACTTTGAGGCGGGATATTGGCAACGGCCGTGGTAAATATATTTGGTCGTTTTTGGGCCAGCAGAGAGCTCTTCTTCCCCTCTTCCCTGGCCCGCTCGTATACGGCTCTGGCTTCATGCTTCTCCTTGACTTCACTGACTATTACCCGATCACCGACGATCATGCGCATCCTGGTAACGCCACTTTCATCAGGCAGAGGAAAAACATAGACCGCCTCAATCCACTCCGTGCTGGTGTTTTGAAAACGCTGACGAACCTGAGCGTTCATCAGCATTCCACTGACGTTTATATCAACATCCTGCTCAAGCAGTGGTACCGCAACATAGCCCTTGCCCTGCTCCCTGGATATGAGCAGCTGGCCGCTATCAACATCTTTAAGTTGAATTGACTCCTGCGCAGCTGTGTCTTCAGCAACCTTTGTCTGGGCCGAGGCCTGGGAGAAGCTCCCCAGCAAGAGAAAAAAGACAACGGCGGCCAGATAGGCGGCCATGAGAATATTGCCCGGATCGCTGGAGAATGTATTTGTGCTGTTACATTTTTTTCGTTCTGCCCTTTTTTTCATGCTTTCCTGTCCTTTCGCCTAGTTTTTCGGATTAACCTCTTTCCTGTTACTTTGAGATCAATTAAAGCCGCTGACCATGACTGTTCATTGAAGAAAAAGTGACAACTTGCAGCACAATTATGACGAATAATGACAGTCTTACCATTATAGCTTTTCCACTTGCAGTAGCGTTGCAGGACAGATTACTGTGATTATGTACAAAGGATCGTATCTTATTAATTACGGGATAGTGCCTAATACAGCCATGACCTACACAATTGCCCTCGTTGAAGACGACGAACGACTCAGAGCAAACTACGTCCAAGCCCTTAAACGGGAAGGTTACGATGTTGTGGGTTACAGCAGTCGCCCTGAAGCTCAGGCTGCCTTTGCCCGCAGTCTGCCGGACCTAGCTATCCTCGATGTTATGCTGGGCGATGAAATGGAAGGAGGATTTGACCTTTGCCGTGAGCTTCGTCAGGCCTCGCCAACCATTCCGATCATCTTTCTCACAGCACGAGATTCGGATCTCGATAAAGTTTCAGGGTTGCGCCTGGGAGCCTGGGATTACTTAACCAAAAATACGACAACTCTCGATTTTCTCCCTGTTCGCGTTTCTGCCCTTTTCAAAATGCTCGAGGCTTTGCAGAAACCGGTCGAGGCCGAAGAAAAGTCGATATCCTCTGGATTTCTTCATATTCAGGAGCAACGGAAACAGGTCTTTTGGCGGGACGTCCAGGTCAATCTAACGTTAACGGAATTCTGGCTGCTGGTATCTCTGGTGCAACATCCTGGTCATGTGAAATCACACAGTCAGTTGATGGAGGCAGCAAGCGTCGTCGTCACCAATAATGCCATTGCCGCCCATATCAGGCGCATTCGCGAGAAATTTCGTGAAATAGACCCGCAGTTCGATGCCATTAGGGCAGAATATGGTATGGGCTATCGCTGGGTGGAGTAGAGACCGGAAATGCGCATATCTCTTAGATTCAAACTTATCCTGCTCTCCTTATTGCTTCTGGCTATACCTTTTTCCGGCATGCGTCTAGCCGCCACCGTTAAGACAAGCCTGCTGGAGAGCAGGGAGGAGGCACTGATGTTTTCCGCCCGGGCTGTAGCCTCAGCTCTGAGCGGTCGGGAGGGATTGTTTGACCGTGAACTTTTTCATGCCCTCGACCAGAGTCGTGACCTCTACCTGTTTCGGCTCACCTCGCCAATGCGTCTTAACGGTAAGATCGATGATTGGCAGCCTCATCTGCAGAGCGCCCAATTCTTTGGTGAACAAAATGTGCTTAGATCGGTCCGCACATTTAACCGGCATAATTTTAGTTTTACTCATCTGGTCGGCAAACGGGGAAAATATCTCTACGGCATATTCCTGGTCAATGATGACAAACACGTATTCCGCCAGCCAAACAGCCTTGCTCTGGACAGATCCGACCATCTGCAAATAGCCATTGAAGACCAGGAGGGTAATCTCAACCGCTATATCGTCACTGCCAGCGAGCCTGGCTGGGTCAATGGCTACCTGACAGCCAGCGCCTCTGGCAGCATACTACCGGCCAGAATGGAAGGACGCATTAAAAGTGTCTGGAAAATGACTGAGTCGGGTTATATCATCGAAATTCGTATTCCCATGGAACTCGTTGGCAATCGGCTCGCCTTTGCCATTGCCGATGTTGACGATGAGACGTCCCGAACAACAACAAGCGTTATCGGTACCGCCAGTATTAACGATCCGGAAAAGATGGGTTGGCTGTTAACCCAGTCAACTCATATCGAGAGCATCCTGGCTTCCCTAAACAGACCACAGTCAAAGATTCAGATAGTTGACAGCAGCCAACATATACGCGCCAGTTTTGGTTCGTTGACCAGCACAGCTGAAAGCTCTCCGGAAAAACGACCGACTGCAGCCCCATTTGCAATATTTAACGATATTCTCTCCCCCGTTTATCGTTTGTTTTCCGAACCATTTACCACTGATTTTGCCGAGCCGACCGCTCAGCCGGCCGCCCTCAATCAAGCGGGTGTAAGCAAGGCTCTTGCCGGAGAGAGTTCCATCTACAGTTATACCATGGTTGATGGAGAGGTGGAGGTGATGGCTGCAGCGACTCCACTCTATGAAGATGATGTCATTATCGGGGCCGTCGTCGTAGAACAAACCACCAACTCTATCCTCGCCCTGAAAAACAAAGTGATCGAAGAATCAGTTGGCTTGACCTTGCTTGTTCTTGTTTTCGGTGGTTGCGGACTGCTCTTCTTTGCCTTCCGCATCTCTTCCCGTATCAGAACATTGCGCAACCAGGCCTCAGCTGCGGTAGGCAAAAACGGCCAGATTCTCTCAGTACCATCACCATCCAAGGCCCGAGACGAGATCGGCGACCTTTCCCGTACTCTCAATAGCGTACTTGCCCAGCTCCAGGCTCAGGTACGCTACCGGGAAAAAATGGCTGACAACTTTGAACATGAAATGCGCACCCCGCTTGCCGGGGCTTCGGCATCGCTGAAAAACCTTGCCGACGAGTTACGTGATCAACCGGAACATATCCAGAAGTACATTAACTGGGCCGTAGGTGATATCGGCCGCATGGAAAACATGCTCACTGCCATCCGCGATGCCACCAGTCTCAAAGAGGCTCTGGAGCACGATTTTCAGGAAGAATTCAACCTCTCCGAAGCATTGGATATCTGGCTCGAACATAGCTGGAAGAAGACTTTCAGCGATGTTGCTTTTACATATAGATTCACGGAACGGGATATTCATACCTATGGTGATCCAGACCGAATTCGCCAAATGATCGACAAACTTATTGAAAATAGTGTCGCTTTTCATCAACGCGGCAGTGCTATTGAACTGCTCCTGAAAACTCAGTCCGGTCATATCCAGATCCAGATACTCAATCGCGGCCCAAGGATTCCGGAAAATCTTCTTGAGGAAATTTTCAACTCCATGGTTTCCGTCCGGATAAGCGGTGACAAAAAGCCTCATCTTGGTCTTGGCCTCTATATTGTCCGCACTATCGCCGAATTTCATAAAGGTAGGGTATTTGCCGAGAATATCTATGGTGAAAAACCTGGAGTCCGCTTCACCGTCGAGCTCCCCCTGCTCGATCACTACGTGGTAAAACTTCATTAGCACCATCAAAAGTCAAACAAAGATGCCGGAATATCAATCTGATGCAAATGCAGGCATCCTATTCATGGCCAAGATAAAAATCATTATTTTCTGGCAGATTGCCTGGGAAAGCATATTGTAGACGTTGATATTGTCTGTTCCAGAGAGTTGTTGTAATGACAATACCGCTCCACAGGCAGGTGGTAATCCATAAATACCAAAGGTGATGTTCTTCAATAAGGAGCCCTTCTAGAACAATGCCAATCATTTATCGCCATAGGTAGGCAAATGAGGTAAGCAATAATGGCTATGCGGCAATTTCTCTCTCCTGCTCAACGAGTGGGTTATACACTCAGCATTATTTTTATTCTTCTCCTGGTTCTCGGGTTTGCAGCAACCATTCCCTACATCTGGGAATCCAAGTCGCTCTGGTATAAGACAGGGATTGATAAAACACTGCTCCAACTTGGCAAGGTTTGTGGTCTTTTTGCGGCTGTTTTGTTTTTTTTACAAATTATTCTGGCCCAGCGCCTGAGCTTTCTCGACCGCATATTTGGACTTGATCGTATCTACAACTTACACCGTCTCAATGGATTCCTGATACTTGGTCTGGCCGTACTCCATGCTTCGCTGGTGGTTCTTCCGGAAGGATTGGACAACCTTCCCATCGGCTGGAAATTTTGGCCGGAGATGCTGGGAGCCGCATTAGTTGTCATGCTGGCATTTTTTATAGTCACCGCCTATTTTCGTCGCAAAATATTAGCTTATCATCTCTGGAGAAAGGCGCATCGCCCCATTGGATATCTGTTGTTGATAATACTGACCATTCACATTTTCAATGTCAGCGACTCCTTCGAAGGTGGTGTACCGTTGATTGCTCTGTGGGCTCTCATAGTTCTGGTCTTGCTCATCACCATAGTCGCCAAAATCTACACAGCAAAGACCACAATAAAAAGGATTCCCGTGCAAAGCAGACGGATTGTTGGCGATGATATTGTCTCTCTCCGGCTTTCCACTCCATCCGGTTTTAACTATGCTCCGGGACAATTTGCCTTCCTGCAATTGCATGGCCATAATATTTCACCTGAAATTCATCCCTTTACCATCGCCTCAGCACCCGGTGGCCCTGGTGCAGACGATAGCAATTTAGAGTTTTTCATTAAACGATGTGGAGACTGGACCAACAATATCGAAACCGATGAAAACCTCCAGGCATCATTGCAGGCTCCATTCGGCTTGTTCAGCTACGGAGCTCGACCACTTCCCCCCATGTTGATTTTTATCGGCGGGGGCATCGGCATCACCCCCCTGCTGAGCATGCTTCGTCAGTTACGAACTGAAAAACAGTCCGTTCCCCTCATGCTGATCTGGAGTTTGGCCCACAAGAGGGATATGTTTCTCGGTGAAGAACTAAATGACCTGAGGGAGCAGCTCCCCAACCTACAGACTCATATTTTCTACACCAGAGAAGAGGGCGGCAGTCGGATCGACAGGGAGCGGCTGGGTATTCTTCTCCAGGATGTTCCCCTGGAGAGTCATTTCTATCTCTGCGGTCCGGAACAAATGATGAGTCGTATCCGCCATGACTTGCAGCAATTGAAATTCACCAGCAAAACTATTTTCTTTGAGCAGTTTTCTCTCTAGCCTCAACATTTCTTTGCCGCTTTCGCTCCTTCCTTTTGACAGCCTAGCTTGTCTTTTAACAAGGAGGCCATATCATTTATAAAGTTTGTTTGAGTTGATACTCATAATGTACATGACGGATGCAGATACTATCACCACTTGGTTTACAAGGAGGAACATATGAAAAAAATAGCCGTTTTTGCTCTACTGTTGACTTTATTTGCCGGTGTTCAAAAGGGCTTTACCAAAGCAACATCCTGGGAGCTTGATGATGCTCATGCCTACGTCTATTTTACGATCGAGCACATTTTCTCAAAAGTACGCGGCCACTTTGAGGATTTTTCCGCTGAAATATATTTCGATCCGGAAAACCTCGCTGAGAGCAGCTTTTTCTTCGAAATAGAAGTTGATAGTATCAACACCTATCTTGGCAAGCGTGACAGGCATCTCCGCTCAGCCGATTTTTTTGATGAAGATGAGTATCCGACAATTACCTTTCAGAGCAACCAAATAACGGCCGCCGGAGAGTCAACCTACAACGTTGACGGTACCCTTACCATCAAGGGAAAAGAGTACGATTTTAGGCTTCCGCTCACTCTGGCTGGGGTTGGTGATCACCCCATGGTCGAGGGTGCAAAGGTTGCCGGCTTCAATGGTGAAATAACTCTGGATCGTTTAAAATATGGGGTAGGCAGCGGGAAATATTACGATATGGGTGTCGTGGGCAAAGACGTAGAACTTCTGGTTACCTTTGAGGCGCTTCACAAATAAAGAGGC